>JAABUU010000193.1_pt1 | contig 147588 bp, 127 predicted proteins | sample 5559301 | NCBI WGS metagenome assembly JAABUU01 (sample SAMN10711884, study PRJNA513360) | rock metagenome | isolation source: Antarctica rocks | place: Antarctica: Victoria Land, Richard Nunatak white | reverse complement strand
ATCGGCACCGCCAAACGCCGCGGCATCGACGCCTACCAAGCCATACTCGCAACCCTACAAGGCCAAGCTGCGACCGCACCGGGTTGAGCAGTTACCTGGGCGGAGCCCAACCTTGCTTGCTGACAGGTCAACATCACAGGCCGCTGCCATGATACTCCCCACCGCCCACGGGCTCGCTTCGTGAGGGCCGCTCTCTACTACGCCCCCCGGCCCGACGACCCCCTGCATCGCGCCGGCGCCGCCTGGCTGGGCCGCGACCCGGAGACCGGCGCCACCGTGGCGCACCCCGCCCTCCCCGGCCTCGACCCTGCCGCGCTGCGCGACGCCACCGCCTCGTCCCGGCACTACGGCCTGCACGCGACCCTGACCCCGCCGTGCCGCCTCGCCACCGGCTGGGAAGAGTTCGCCACCGCCGCCGACGCGCTCGCCGCCCGAACCCCGGCCTTCGCCCTGCCGGCGCTGCGCCTGGAGGAACTGTCCGGCTTCCTCGCCCTCGTGGCGCCACCCTGCCCGCCGCTCGACGCCCTGGCCGAAGCCTGCCTGCGCGCCGTGAACGTCCACTGCCGCCGTCCAGGCGAGGCCGAGCTGCAGCGCCGCCGCGCCGCCGGCCTCGACCCCGAGCAGGAAGCGCTGCTGCAACGCTGGGGCTACCCGCACGTCCTGTCGCGCTGGCAGTTCCACATCACGCTGTCCGGGCGCCTGGACGCCGACGCCATGCGGCCCGTGCGCCAAGCCGCCGCACGGCACTTCGCGGCGGCGCTGGCGCAGCCCCGCGACGTCACCGAACTCTGCATCGTCACCGAGGCAGCGCCGGGCACGCCGATGCTGATTGCCGAACGCCTGCCATTCCTGGGCTGAGCGAAGACGAGACCAAAGGTCCTGCCTCCGGAGTCCGCCAGAGCCTGAGGCCTTGGACCCACCTCCGACTCCGACCGGCGGCATCTTACCGCCGGCCCAAATCAAAGTTTCCAAAGGCGAGCCTTTGGCGGGTCCAGGGCAGAGCCCTGGCCTTCCTTTGTACAGTCCCGATCAGGCCTCGCGCAGCGTGTAGTCGAACTTACTGCGCGCCAGATTGACGTTGTAGTGCGGGTCCGCCTTCATATACTTGTGCCACTTGGACACGAACCGGGCCTTCTCCGCCTCAGCCTGGGTGGAGCGCACCTGCGAGATGCTCTCGTAGTGGTACATCTCGCAGAACGGCGTATAGACGATGCGGTAGCCCGCCTCCACGATCTTGAGGCACAGATCGGTGTCGTTGAAGTCCACGGCGAAGCTCTCGTCGAGACCGCCGACCTGCGCCAGCACGCTCTTACGCGTCGCGATGCACGCCCCGGTCATCGCGGAGTAGTTGCGAATGACGTGGGTGAACGCATTGTAGCCGACGAACTCGCGCGGATAGGAGTGATAGATGTGGGCGGTGCCGTCGTTGACGCCAACCACGGTGCCGACATGCTGGATCGAGCCGTCGGCGTGCAGCAACCGCCCGCCGACTACGCCGATCTCCGGGTCCTGGCTTAGCTCCATCAACGCGGTGAGCCAGTCCTCGTTGATCACCTCCATGTCGTCGTTGAGCATGACGAGGTGCTCGGTCCGCGCCTGGCGCACCGAGAAGTTGCTCTTGTTGGCGTAGTTGAACGGCTTCATCGGGCCGTCGTACGGCACGACACGCACACCGCGGCTGGTCATATACGACACCTGGTCCTTGGACAGGTTGGCGTTGTCGACGACCACGATCTCGTAGTTCGGATACGAGGTGCGATCGAGGATCGACTGCACCAGGTTGTCAACCATGTGGAACTTGCCGCGCCCCGGCAGGTCGATCGAGGTGTTGTTGGTCAGGATCAGGATCGACACCCGCGGCGTGCCGCGCACCGGGCGGCGGATGCGGTAGGTCCCGGGCAGCAGCCCCTCCTCGACCCAGGCGCCGGCGCCGTACTTCTCCGTGGCGTGCTCGGACAGCGCGCGCAGCCCCGCCGTCAGCGCATACGGCTTGGCGTCCACGATCATCGCCGACGACCCGGGAATGGCGCGCCAGTGATACAGCGGCTTGGCGATGTGGTGGATGTGCGGCGTGGCGCGCGACACCCGCAGCATCAGGTCGTAGTCCTGACTGCCGGAGAACTCGTCGCGAAATCCGCCCAGCTCCAGGAACAGCTTCTTGCGTACCGTGAGGATGTGCAGCGTGTACATCACGCTTTCGAGGTGCTCGGGTGACCAGTCCGGCTTGTAGTAGTGGTCGATGTGCTTGCCGTTCTCGTCGATCTTGTCCTCGTCGCAGTACATCGCCTGGATGTCGCCGTCCGCGTTGAACGCGCGCGCCATCTCCAGCAGCGCGTCCGGCGCCAGCACGTCGTCGTTGTCCAGCATCAGCAGGAACTCGCCGGTCGCCATCTCGGCCGCAGCGTTCGAGGCGCCCGCGATGCCGAGGTTGGTCTCCAGCCTGCGGATGCGGATGCGCGGATCGGTGCCGCGCATCTCCTCCAGCACTGCGATCGTCGCCTCGCTGGTGGAGCAGTCGTCGCAGATGCACAGTTCCCAGAACGGGTAGGTCTGGTCGAACACCGACTGCAGGCACTCGCGCAGGTAGTGCGGCGGCACGTTGTAGACCGGCACCACCAGGCTCAGCACCGGCTTGACCCGGGTCAGCTCGGTCAGCGCCTCGCGCGAGTACGCCGACAGCGGCTTGATCAGCGCCGGCGTGGTGATCTTGCGCGCTGCCCCCAGCCAGCCGACGAAGGGCGGCATCTCCGCGTCCAGGCCGATCTCCAGCAGCCGCTCGCGCATCTGCTCGCCGATGCGGGTGATGCTGAACTCCTCGCGCATCCGCACCTGCGCCCGCTCGCCCCGCGCGCGGGCCTCGTCGGGGTTGTCGCGCACCGCGAGGAACTGCTCGACCAGCGAGTCCTCCAGCGGATCGGCCCAGATGTAGCCGGGGAAATACGGCCCCGCCTGCTGCGCGATCTCGATCAGCCGATAGTCGATCGGGAAGCCCACCGCCTCGTCGAAGAACTCCAGGTTGCCCGAGTACCCGGTGGCGATCACCGGCTTGCCCAGCGCCATGAACTCGGCAATGTTGAGCCCGAACCCCTCGGAGCGGTGCGCGGAGACCAGGCAGTCGCACGCCGACTGCAGCAGATGCATCTGCTGCTCCGGCAGCCGATCGGCGATCACCAGCACGTTGTCCACGCCGCGCAGCACCCGGTTGAGGTCGCGAGTCACCCCGGGATCGATGTTGCTGGAGTGGAACTTGATCACAAGGAACACGTCGTCGCTGCCGGCGAACGCCTGGCGGAACGCCTCGATCACCATGCGCGGGTTCTTGCGCTCGGACGTGCTGCCGACGTCGAACGCGGTGAGGAACACCAGCCGGTCGTGCGGGATGCCAAACGCGTCGCGCGCCAGCAGCGTCGGCGTCGGCGAGACCTCGATCGGCAGCCGGATCTTGTGCACCGGCACCGGCGACATCGCCGCGATCGACTCGACCTCGAACTCGCTGTTGGTCCACACCTCGTCGAGCGGTCCGAACGCGGAGAACCACTCCGGCCGGAACGCCGCCAGCTCCCACGCCCACACCGCAACGTTGTAGGCGTCGTCGAACCGCCCCACGGGATACAGGCTGGTCAGCCAGGCGATCTGGTCGGCGTTGGCCAGGACCAGGTTGATCCGATACGTCGGCATGCGCTCGTAATCGCGGTGCAGGATGCGCGCGGCACCGTGCGAGACGTCGAAATTGTGCAGCTCGAACGGCATGCCGCTGCTCTTGACCGCGCGCACCAGGCTGCGCGCCGCCGTCCCCAAGCCGCTGGTCGCCGCGAACGGGCCGTAGATGTTCAGCCCGAACGGCTTGCGCAGCAGGCCGGGAACGCTGGCGCTCCACTTGCAGTATGGCGCGACACCCGGACCATGCCGGCCCTCGATGCGCCCGTGGTTGCGCCAATGGTCGCGCGCGTCGTCCAGTCGCCCGCCCACCGCCTCGCGGACGTCGGGATACAGATACATGTAGCCTTCGGAGTCGAAGTTCACCGTCTCCGCGACGAAGTCCTGGCCCTGCGGCGGCTTGGGGTAGGCGTAGAACGCATCCGCGGTGATCGTCGGGCGGGCGCCGCGGCGCTCCTCGTCGCGGCCGTACTGTAGCCAATGCTCGTAGCCCGAGGCGAAGGCGCCCGTGGTCACCGCGTCCTGAACGTCGGGGTTGGTGGCGAGATAGACTTCCTCGTTGAACCGGCCCTCGTCCGACGTCTGCGCTGCCGGCACCGCACTCTCCACTTTCTGTGACTTGCGCCCGCGCCGGCCCGGCGTCGGGCTCTCTGGCTGCAACACCTCTGGCGGCGGCCCCGCCTCGCCCGCCGCCGCCTCGGTCGAGGCACTCGTATCATGCCCGCCCGATGCCGCGACCGGTGCCACGCGACGCGGCGGCCCGATCAGGCAGGCCGGGCGGCCACGCTGGCCGGAACCGATCTCCACGCGGCCGAACCGCTCCCAGTGGTCGAAGCCGCTCGCAACGATGCCCTGCTGCACCGCGTCCCTTACGTCGGGGAACGCGTCCAGGTAGGCATCCTCGGGGAAGTTCCGCTCGTTCAGCTCGAAGGCGGAGTCGCTGGGTGCATCAGGCATCGGGCTTTTGTCTCTCGCTCGGATCGACGAATTGCGCTGCGTCCACGCTCGCTCAGGTCACGCCGAAGCGTCCGACGCGCTCACCGGACATCGTAGTACGCGGCGATCGCGTCCCACGCCGCGGGCTCGCTCCATCCCAGCGCCTGCAACGGCCGCGCCAGCGCCGAGGCCAGGGCCGGGTCGGCATTGATCCTCACCATCGGCTCGGCGAACTCCGCCTGCTCCGGCAGCACGACCCCGCACGCCAGCGTACTTCTTGCCCGCATCTCGCGCGCGAACCGCTCGGTGAACGCGCCCTGCTGCTCGACGTAGCCGCTCGGCCCGAGATGGGGCGGCGCCGTCCCGGCCGCGAGCCTCTCCGCCAGATCGACGTAGGCCGCCGCCAGCAGGCCGACGTGGATGTTGTCACGCACGTAGGCGGGCGTCTTCACCTCTGCCGCGCGCCCTTCCTTCCAGCACCGCATCAGGTAGGCGCAGAACCGCGGCTCCTCCAGCGGCCCGAACGGGTTCGGGATCACGAACTTCGCCCCCGCCACGCCAAGCTCTGCGGCGTGATGGGCCACAACCTGCGCCGTCAGCCCCTTGCTCAGCCCATACGCCGAGAACGCGCGCAGCGGCAGCGTCCCCGCGCCTTCATCCTGCTCGAACACGCTGCCGGTGTGCAGCACGCCACGCAGCCCGGCCGCCTGCATCGCGCGCAGCACAGCGCGCAGGTTGCGGGTGTTGGCCGCCACCGCCCCGGCGATGTCGAAATCCGCGCTGCGATAATCCCCGACCTGCGCCGCGTGGTGGCAGAGCAGGTCGGCGCCCTGCGCCGCCAGCGTGGCGAAGCGCTCGTCGCCGAACGCGCACTCCCACACCACCTCGGAGCACGCCTCCAACACACGCACCCGCTCGGCGCGCACGCCCTCGTAGCTATCACGCCGGCCTCGCACCGGCGCCACCACCTGGTGCCCGGCGCGGCTCAGGGCCTGGGCGAACCACGCGCCGGTGAACGAGCTCGCCCCGGTCAGCAGGATCTTCAAGCGAGACCTCGCAGCCGCTCGACGCCGTGGAACTCCGGGTCGAAGTCCGGCCAGGCCGCGTCCTTGGCGGAGATCTCCTCCGGCGCCATCGGCCATTGCACAGCGAACTTCGGATCGTTCCAGCGCACGCCGCGCTCCGCTTCCGGGTTGTAGAAATCGCTGACCAGGTACAGCGCCTCGGTGTCCGGCTTGAGCGTCAGCAGCCCATGGCCAAAGCCGCGCGGCACGTACATCATCAGCCGGTTGTCGTCATTCAGCTCCGCGCCGAACGAGCGCCCATAGGTCGGGCTGTCCGGCCGCAGGTCCACGATCGCGTCGTACAACGACCCCTTGAGGCAGCGCACCACCTTCACCTCCGCCGACGGCGAAAGCTGGTAGTGCATCCCGCGCAGCGTGCCCGCCTTGGCGGACAACGAGTTGTTGACCTGCACGAACCGGGTCTCCAGACCCTGCGCGCCGAACTCCTTCTCGCAGAAGAAGCGCGCGAAGAAGCCGCGCTCGTCGCCCCTGCGCTCCAGCTCGATGGTGTAGGCGCCGTGCAGCGGCGTGGGATGGAACTTCACGCTGCCTTCCCCCAGCGCAGGTCGTTGCCGATCGCGCCGTCCGCCATCAGGCCGTCCAGCACCTTGAGCCGGATGAACGAGCCCGCGCGGAACTCCTTGTCCGCGAACCTCATCCCCGCCAGCAGCTCGCGCAGCCGGCCCACGGAGGCCGCCAACTCGGTCGTGGGTTGATGCTCAGGCGCCAACTGCTTGAACAGGGAAAAATCCACCTGGTAGGAGCGCTTGTCCGGCGGCGCGTCGGTGTTGATCGACACCGTGGCGCCCTCGACGCCGTCCGCCACCGCCTGCGCCAGGTCGCGCACCCGGTAGTTCCAGCGGTCCGACCCGGCGTTGACCGAGAGATACGCGCCGCCATTGTCGCTCTCGCGGGTGATCGCCCACTCGATCGCGCGCGCCATGTCGGCCACGTCGATCAGCGGCCGCCACGGCGAGCCGTCGCTCAGCACGGTGATCTTCCCGTCCGCCATCGCACCCGCCACGAAATCGTTCAGCACCAGGTCCAGGCGCAGCCGCGGGCTTGCCCCGCAGGCGGTGGCGAAGCGCAGGCAGGTCACGGTCATGCCGCCGTTGTTGGCCGAACGCAGCCCTTCCTCGGTGGCGATCTTGCTGCGCGCATAGGCGGTGAGCGGATTGACCGCGTCCCGCTCGCTGCGCGCCCCACCCTCCGCGAACCCGTACACGCTGCACGACGAGGCAAAGGCGAAGTGCTTCACCCCCGCGTCGCGCGCCAGCATCGCGCAGCGCACGGAAGCACGGTGGTTGATGTCGTCGGTGACCGCCTCAAAGCGGTTGCCCATCGGGTCGTTCGACACCGCGGCCAGGTGCACCACCGCGTCCACGCCCTCGAACAGCTCCGGACCCATGTCGCGCACGTCGCCGAAGATCTGCCGGTCCAGCAGCCGCTCGGGGAACTGCACCGCATGGGTCAGCGACTGGGCGAAGAACGCTGCGTCATAGCCGATCAACTCGGCGTCCGGGAAGCGCGAGCGCAGATGGCGCACCAGCACCGGCCCGACGTAGCCCATGTTTCCGGTTATCAGAATGCGCATCAGCACAGCCCCCAAATCTTCATCGCACGGTTCTTCATCGTACGGCTTGTCGTCGTCATGCCAGCATAGCGTAGCAGGCTACCATTTCTTCCACGGCGCCTTGTTCGCGGCCCACAGCTCCTCGAGGTGCCGCTTGTCGCGCAACGTGTCCATCGGCTGCCAGAACCCGGGGTGGTGGTGGATGCCGAGCTGCCCCTCCTTGGCGAGCTGCTCCATCGGCTCGCGCTCCCACACCGTGGTGTCGCCCTCGATGTACTCGCCAACCTTGGGCGAGAGCACGAAGTAGCCGCCGTTGATCCAGCCGCCGTCGCCCTCCGGCTTCTCCTGGAAGCCGTACACCTTGTCGTCGGCGATCTGCAGCGCGCCGAAGCGGCCAGGAGGCTGCACACCGGTGACCGTGGCCTTGAGCCCGGAGTTGCGGTGCTCGCGGATGGTGCGGCTGATGTCGATGTCGCCCACGCCGTCGCCGTAGGTGCAGCAGAACGCCTCGTCGTCCCCAACGAAGGGCAGGATGCGCTTGATGCGCCCGCCGATCATCGTGTCCTCGCCGGTGTCCACCAGCGTCACCGTCCACGGCTCCGCGCTCGCCTGGTGCACCTTCATCGAGTTCTGCTTCATGTCGAAGGTCACGTCGGACATGTGCAGGAAGTAGTTCGAGAAATATTCCTTGATCTGGAAGCCCTTGTGGCCAAGGCAGATCACGAAGTCGGTAATGCCGTGGCTCGTGTACGACTTCATGATGTGCCACAGGATCGGCCGCCCGCCGACCTCAACCAGCGGCTTCGGCCGGATCTCGGTCTCCTCGGACAGTCGGGTGCCTTTGCCGCCGGCCAGAATCACTGCTTTCAAGACTGCATTTCCTTCACGCCACACGACCTGGAACACGCGCCAGCCCCGTAGGACCAGACGATGTCCCCGACAAACCCATCACACCACAAAAACCTGAACGAGCCCTTATCGCAGATCCGGAGACGGCATGGTCCCGGCCCGCAACCGTCAGTCCGCGAAATCGCCCGATACAGCACCACGCCCTGGTCCTGGATGCCGGCATCCGCGTCACGCCATCCGAAATGCTGCACTGCGGCAAACCTTCTAACAGCCGGTTGTGCGGGCCGCAACCGGCACAGGGCAGGCTTGCGGATGGCAGATGGCAGACGTTCCTGCACCCATACAACGGTATGGGCGTTGATGTCGCGGCCCTGCGCTTTGACACACGGCTCGTCCGGCCAACATGCTCGCGCCCGTGCATCCACCCTTCCCCGCAGCCGCTGCGCCGCCTCTTGCCGCGGACCCGGCGCCAGCCTCCCTGCCGGCTGCCGGCAGCGAGGCCCATCGCAGGGTTCTGGTCGATAGCGGCCTTTTCATGGCGGGCCACTACCAGCACACCTACCCCGGGATCGCCGCCGCGCACACCGATCCCCTGAGACACTATTGTGACGAGGGATGGCGCGAGCGCCGCCAGCCCAACCCGTATTTCGACCCAGGCTACTACTGCGCCCGCACCCTGGGCGGCGCGCAGGATACCGACCCGCTGCTGCACTACGCCCTGCTCGGCAGCAGCAAAGGCGCCAGGCCCAACGCCTACCTTGACCCCGCCTGGTACCGCGCCACCCATGGCGAGCACGCACTCGACCCCCTGGTGCGCTTCGCCGCCCGCGACGAGGCCCTCGACCTGCGCCCCGCCGCGTATTTCGACACCGCCTGGTACCGCGCCCGCCACCGCCTGTCCGGCACCGCCAGCCCGCTGCTGCACTTCCTGGCGCGGCGCCACACCGGGCGGGTCAGCCCTCTGCCCGAGTTCGACGTCGAGCACTACTGCCGGATGCGCCGCGACGTCGTCGCCCTCGGCGCAGACCCGTTCGAGCACTACCTCGATCACGGCTGGCGCGAGGGCCAGGACCCGTCGCGCCAGTTCGAGAGCGGCTTCTACGCCCGGCGCTATCTCGCCCGACAGCCCGACGCCAACCCCCTGCTGCACTTCCTCGCCCAACGCGACGGCGCCGAAGCGGAACCCACCGCGCCCACCCTGCGCATCGCCCTGCGCCAGGACCTCGAACGCGCCGGCCGCGCCGGCGTGCGGCGCCTCGGTTTCCCGCTGTTCTGGCACAACGGCATCCCGATCCACCTGGAGCCGCTGCGCGTGTTCCTCTCCGACCCGGGGCTGCGCTTCGGCTTCCACTTGGTCTGGGGCAACGAGCACCTCGCCGCCAGGCCGGACCTGCCGCCCGCCACGCGCGAGCTGCTCCAGGCCTACCGCCGCGACGACTCCGACGACGCCGACATCTGCGCCCTGCTCGCCGCCTGCTTTTCCGACGACCGCCACGTCCGCCACCACGGCCGGCCGGTGCTGACGCTCCACGCCCCGGCACCGCACCCGCGGGACAGGACCCTCGACGCCGACCTGGCCCGGGTCTGCGAACGCTGGCGGCGACACCTGCCGAATGCGGTGATGGTCCTGACCCGACAGTGGCTGCCGCGCTGAGGGCCGGCCCTGGTCGGAGCGGCGGGATTCGAACCCACGACCCCCAGTCCCCCAGACTGATGCGCTACCAGACTGCGCTACGCTCCGACCGACAGGCGAGACCCCCTGTAGCAGCATGTCCCGCGGCCCGCCAGCCTGGGAAGCAGGCAAGGTTGAGGCTCTGCCTCATCCGCCAAAGGCTCGCCTTTGGAAACCACTACTTAAAGAAAGCCGGTCCAGGGGCGGCTCCCCCCTGGCGGGTCTGGGCAGAACCCAGCCTTGCTTGCTTCCTTGTCACGGCAGCAGCCGCCGCAGCGCCTCCAGCTCGCGCAGCACCCGCACCAGCACCTCGCGCGCCGGAGCGGCGGCCGCCGCCACCGCTGGCGGCACCGCGCCTTCCGCCGGCGCGTCCTCCTGCACGTGGGTGCGCTCCGCCGCGGCTTCCGCGCGCTCCGCCTCGGTGGCGGGCGGGATGTTGTCCGACAGCCGCCCGCCGCCCTCGCGCAGTAGCCGCTGCACGCCCTTGATCGTGTAGCCCTGGATGTAGAGCAGGTCCGAGATGCGCCGCAGCAGCGCGATGTCGTCCGGCCGGTAGTAGCGCCGCCCCCCGCCGCGCTTCATCGGCCGCACCGTCGGGAACCGCGTCTCCCAGAAGCGCAGCACGTGCTGGGGAATGTGCAGCTCGTCCGCGACCTCGCTGATGGTGCGAAACGCGTTCGGCGCCTTCTTCAGGCGCGGCCGCTGCACCTCCACGCTCCCGCCCGCAGCGTCCGCCCTCCACGGCACCGCCACACCGGAGACATCCGCCGCCGTCGCCTCGCCCCCGCCGGTCTCCGCCAGCCCTGCCGCGGCACCCGCGCCCTGCCCGCCCGTTCCCGGCCCGTCCGCTCCCGGCCTGCCCGGCATCGCCGCGCCCTCGTCGGGCTCGTACCCCGACTCCCCCGACGGGGGCGGGCTAGTCATCCTCGGCCGCGGGGATCGCCAAGCCGTTCACATGCGCCTTGAGCACCTGGCTTGGGCGGAACACCAGCACGCGCCGCGGCAGGATCGGCACCTCGACGCCGGTCTTGGGGTTGCGCCCGACCCTGCGTCCCTTCTGCCGCACGGAGAACGTCCCGAAGCCGCTGATCTTGACGGAGTGGCCGGACTCCAGAACCTTCGCGACCTGCTCCAGCACGGTCTCCAGCAGTTCCGCGGACTCGTTCCGCGACAGGCCGACCTGCGTGTAGATGCGTTCGGCGAGCTGGGCCCGGGTGACCGTGTTCATATGGCAACGCTACTGATGCACCGATGCACAGTCAACGAAACCCGCAATCTCAGCGACTTGGCCGTGTCCTGCGCACCACACCCGCGCGGATTGTGCACTCCGGGCACAGCCCACTCCGCCGCGTCCCACGGCGCCGCGCCGCCCTAGCGTGCCGTCACAGCCTGACCAGCGCCGACCCCCAGGTGAGCCCACCGCCCAGCGCCTCCATCAGCACCAGGTCGCCCCGCCGTATCCGCCCGTCGCCATACGCATCGGCCAGCGCCAGCGGGATCGACGCCGCCGAGGTGTTGGCATGCCGATCCAGCGTGACCACCACGCGCTCCGGCGGCAGACCCAGCTTGCGCCCCACCGCCTGGATGATCCGCAGGTTCGCCTGGTGCGGCACCAGCCAGTCCACGTCGGACTGCGCGAGCCCGCTGGCGACCAGCGCCTCGTCCACCACCGCCGCCAGCTTGGCCACCGCGTGGCGGAACACCTCGCGCCCGTTCATCGCCAGCGTCCCCGGCCCCGGCCGCCCCACCGCGCCATCGACGTACAGGATGTCGCCCAGCCGCCCCTCGGCATGCAGGTGCGTCGACAGCACGCCCTCGCCCTCGGCCGCGCCCGCGCGCAGCAGCACCGCGCCCGCCCCGTCGCCGAACAGCACGCACGTCCCCCGGTCGCTCCAGTCCAGGATTCGCGAGTACACCTCGGAGCCGATCACCAGCACGGTGCGCGCCTGCCCGCAGCGGATGAACGCGTCCGCCATCGACAGCCCGTAGATGAACCCGGAGCACGCCGCGGACAGGTCGAAGCCGAACCCCCGCTCGATGCCCAATGCCGCCTGCACCCGCAGCGCGGTCGCCGGGAACGCCTGGTCCGGCGTGCTGGTCGCGAGGATCACCGCGTCGACCTCGGCCGCCGCCACCCCGGCGTCGTCCAGCGCCGCCTGCGCCGCCCGCGTGCCCATGAACGCCGCGGTCTCGTGCGGCCCGGCGAGGTGGCGTTGCGCGATGCCGGTGCGCTCGCGGATCCAGGCGTCCGACGTGTCCACCCGCTCCGCCAGCTCCGCGTTGCTGACCACGCGCTCGGGCAGATACCCGCCGATCCCCACCAGCCGCGCGCGCACCAACGTCATCCCGCTCCCCCCGACGGCCCTGTCAAAGCAATCAAGCAAGGTTGAGGCTCTGCCTCAAACTCCGCCAAAGGCAGACCTTTGGAATCCATTACTTAAGTAAGGCCGGTCCAGGGGGGGCCTCCCCCCTGGCGGGTCTGGGCAGAGCCCAGCCTTGCTTTCTTCCTGCCGGGCACCAGGCCTCACAGCGCCGTCGCCATGTCCGTGTCGTCCGCGCCCGCCGTGGCGCCCAGCTCCGCGATCCTCGCCAGCCCCGCGCGGATGCGCTCGTTGAACCCGTGCGTCACCAGGTCCACCGCCACGTCCACCGCGTGGGCGAAGCCTTCCGCGTCGGTGCCGCCGTGCGACTTCACCACCACCCCGTTCAGCCCCAGCAGCATCGCCCCGTTATACCGCCTCGGGTCGAGCCACTCGCGCAGCCGCTCCAGCCCCGGCCGCGCCAGTAGGTAACCGAGCCGCGCCTGCGCGCTGGAGGTGAACACCTCGCGCAGCAGCTCGCGCACCAGCCGCAGCGCGCCCTCGCCGGTCTTGAGCGCCACGTTGCCGGTGAACCCGTCCGTCACCACCACGTCGGTGGTCCCCGCCGCGATGTCGTGCCCCTCCACGAAGCCGTGGAACTGCGGCCCGATATGGCTCGCGCGCAGAAGCTCCGCCGCCTGGCGCAGCACCTCGTTGCCCTTCAGCTCCTCCGAGCCGACGTTGAGCAGCCCGATGGTCGGCGCCGGCAGCCCGAGCACGGTGCGCGCGAACATGTCGCCCAGCAGCGCGAACTCCACCAAGTTGCGGGTGTCGCACGCCACGTTGGCGCCCAGGTCGAGCAGCACCACGTCGCCGCGCGCCGACGGCCCGATCGCCGCCATCGCCGGCCGGTCGATCCCCGGCAGGGTCTTGATCACCACCTTGGCGAGCGTCAGCAGCGCGCCGGTGTTGCCCGCCGACACCACGCCGAGCGCCTCGCCCGACGCCACCGCGTCGATCGCCAGCCGCATTGATGCGCCGCGCACCCGCAAGGCCGCCGTGGGCTTCATCTCGGAGGGAATCACCGCCGGCGCGTGGCGCAGCGTCGTCACCGCACGCAACGCTGGCCGCGCGTCCAGCATCGGCGCCAGCACGGCCTTGTCGCCCACCAGCAGGAACCGCGCCCCAGGGTGCCGCTCCACGGACAACGCCAGACCGCCGAGCACCGCGTCCGGGGCGTGGTCGCCGCCCATCGCGTCCACCGCCAGGGTGTAGGGCACCGCCGACATCACGCCGGCCCGGGCCGCGCCGCGTGGCTCAGGTGCGGACGGCACCCTTCAGCGCCTTGCCGGCCACGACGACCTCGCGGCCGTCGTAGTGGCCGCACTGGCTGCAGATGTGGTGCGGGCGCTTGAGTTCGCCGCAGTTGCCGCACTCGTTGTGCGCCTCGGGCGTTAGCGCATGGTGGGCACGACGCATCCCCTGGCGGGACGGCGAGGTCTTTCTCTTGGGAACGGCCATGGGACTGCGCCCCTCCGGGGTCTGGCGGCGCGACGGTGCCGCCGCGGCTGCGGGGCCTGTGTCACGCACTGGCAATACGAGGCGCGCGCTGTACCAGAGGCCGCACCACCCCGCAAGGTGGAGGCTGAGCCGCGTACGCAGGAAGCAAGGCTGGGCTCTGCCCAGACCCGCCAGGGGCGAGCCGCCCCTGGACCGGCTTTATTTAAGTAGTGGATTCCAAAGGCGAGCCTTTGGCGGAGTTTGAGGCAGAGCCTCAACCTTGCTCGCTTCAGCGGTCACTTCAAAGGGCCGCCGGCATCACTCGGCCACGCGGGGTGGCCTTGGCTCGTGCATCGGGCAGCCATTGTGCTCGCCGCGGAACTTCGCCGACGCCACGTAGGTCGTGTTCCGTGCCCGGTTCACCCCGCCCAGCGGCCGGTGCGCCGCGAGCCCGTGCCACGGGCTGAACGCCAGGCCGTCATCGACCGCCTTCACGCTCTCGGCGCTCCACGAAGCCTGCGGTGCTGCCTTCAGCCGCGCCACCGTGACATACGGGCTGGCATCCTCCGGCCACGGCACGGAGGCGTCCTCGATCGGCATCGTGTCCAGGTCGGTGCAGAGCTGCACCCGGAAGTCCCACTCGCCGCCGTGCTCCCTGAAATGGGCCGAGACCGCCTCGCGCAGCGCGTCCGGGCCATCGCCGATCGCCGCCCCGGTCAGCGCGCCGAGGTCGAACACCGGCGCCGCCGAGAACTTCGCCACGTACTCGCCGAACAGGAACGGCACCTGGCTGTAGAACGTCTCGCCGAGGATGTTGGTCCGCGGCTGCCCTCCCATCGTGGTGAGCGTCGCACTCTTGCCGCCGACCGCCTCCAGCGCCGCCTCGGCGCCGCCTCGGCGCCGCGCGCCACCGTGGAGAGCGCGATCTTGGCGCCTTCCGCCTTGTCCGTGGTCGAGGCCAGCGTCTTCAGGCTGCCCAGGAACTTCTCCGGCGTCGGCGCCGAGAACGCAGGCCCGTTGACCAGGACGAAATCCTGCGTCACGTCGCCATCACTCCCAGGCAGCCGCGCGCCTTCAACCCCGATCACCTTCACCGCCAGGCCGCGCGGCGTCGACACGCTGTCGTCCAGGATGTCGCCCGGCAGCGTCGAGAGCCGCATCACCACGGGGTAGGTGCCGGCCCTGGCGAACAGCCCCTGTGCCAGCTCGGCCGGCAGGCCGCCATGCACCACCAATTCCCCGTGCAGCAGGCCGTGGCTCTTGGCATGGACGCTGCGAGTGGCATGGCCGGAATGCTCGAACGTGGTCTGGCTGACCTTGAGCATCTGCTCGATCAGCCCCTGGTTTGTCGCCGCCTCGTCCTCGGCAGACTCCTCCATCGACGGCGAGAACCGCAGCGGCGTGGCTTCGTGCTCTGGCATTCCTGATCCTTCCGGGGTGATGATCGCGCGACCGGGGTCGCCCACAGCCGTAGCCATGCCCGACCCAAGGCTCGATCCATACCTCGGATAAACAATCCGTGCGCCGTTCCGGTTGCACACGCGCCCCGACACTTCGACGAAAATTGCATTCCACGGCAACAGGTTACCAAGCAGGACACGTTCGATGCCTGCCTGCTGGCCAGCCAGGCAAGCAAGGTTGAGGCTCTGCCTCAAACTCCGCCAAAGGCTCGCCTTTGGAATCCACTACTTAAAAGAAGCTGGTCCAGAGAGGGCTTTCCCCCCTGGCGGGTCTGGGCGGAGCTGCCAAAGGTTCCGACAATCCACTTGGATCGTTGGAATGGCAGCGAAGAGAGAGCCGAGCCTTGCTTCCTGCCTTGCAGGTCAATGTCAGAGGCCTTTGGCAGAGCCTCAACCCCGCCTCCCCTGCGCCGCCCGCCTAGTGCCGCCGCAGCCCCGCCAGCCCGGCGAACGCCCCGCCCGCCCCGGCCTCCGCCTCGGCCGCCATCTCCACCCCCGGCTTGCGCGGATACGGGTCGAGCCCCAGCGCGAGCTGCTCCGCCGCCGCCTCGCCCAGGTCCAGCGCCTGCCCCTCGTAGCCGACCTCGTCGTCGCTGTCCGGGTCGAGCGCCGCGTCCTCCGGCTCCCCCGCCAGCCGCTCCGCCGGCACGAACTGCACCCGGAACGCCTCCTCGACCGCGACCTCGAACGGCTCCAGCGTCACCACGCACTCGCGCACCAGCCGCGCCGCCAGCGACCCCTCCGCCGCCACCACGCCCCGCCGCCCCGCCTTCAGCCGAAAGGCGCAGCGCAGCGCCAGCACCGCCGGAATCCCAAGCCGCGCCGCCAGCGCCGCGCACTCCGCGCCGTCCGCCTCCACCACGAACTCGACCCACCCCGCGCCCAGCCGGTCCAGCGCCAGCGGCCGGTGCAGCTCGCTCACCGCGCGCCCTCCGCCACCAGGCCCGCCCCGCCGCCTGCCCGCACCGCGCCCGCCTGCACGCCCCGCCAGTCCGCCTCGCCCAGGAACGCCGCCCGCCCCGCCAGCAACGAGGCCGGGTCCGCCCGCTGCAGCGCCGCATCTTGCGCCATCACCCACTCCGCCAACGCCGCGGCCGCACCCTCCGGCGCCGCTCCTCGCCAAACGTTGCGCTCCAGCGCCTCCGCCAACGCTCCCACGTCCCCGGCCTCCAGCGGTCCGTCGTACGCCAGTGCGCCCCCGTGAAACGCCTCCCACATCGCGCGCACCCGCTTGCCCACGCCAAGGTCGAGCCCGAACTCGCGCAGCGTGGTGTCCATGTCGGAGAACATCGCGTCGAACACCGCCTGCGCCAGCGCCGGCCCCGCCCGCCGGCCCGCCTCCTGGGCGGGCAGCGCGCGCAGCCTGCGGATCAGCAGCGCCACATGCACGCCAACGCAGTCGAACCGCCCGTCCAGCGTGTCCGGCACCCCCAGCGCCTGGTACAGCACCGGCAGCCGCGCCGCCGCCACCGCCGCGCCATACAGAACGAAGCCGGTCCGCTCGTGGCGGCGCCGCAGGAAGGAAAAACCGAGCATGGTCCAATGTAGGGTGCGCCGATTGACAAGGCGAGCCCCGCCGTGCACGCCCCTCCCACCCGCACCCGGTCACATCCGCGCCAGGCGGCGCTGCGCGAGCGGACAGCGGAGTGAACATGCGCGTGCATCCCCCCTCCCCCCGACCGCCGCATCCCGCCGCCCCCCCTCTTGCCACGGCCCGCCCCGCCGCAGCCCTGCGCGGCCTGCGCGCCTTGCGCCTGCTGGCGGCCCTCGCCGCGGCCCCGCTCGCCGGCTGCTCCTTCTTCGCGGCCTCCGACGTGCAGCGCGGCCAGCAGGTCGGCGCCGACCAGCTCCGCGAGCTGATCCCCGGCACCTCGACCCGCGCCGACGCCAGTTCCCTGCTCGGCTCGCCCACGGCGCGCGCCGCCTTCGACGACAACACCTGGATCTACATCAGCCAGATCACCCGCTCGCGCGTCGCCCGTGTGCCCGGCATCGACCAGCAGAACGTGCTCGTGCTGTCCTTCAACCAGGCCGGCACCCTGCAATCCGTCAAGCACCTCACCAAGCAGGACGCGAAATCCATCGACATGGTCGCCCGCGCCACCGCCACCCCCGGCAGCGACTCCACGTTCATGCAGCAGCTCCTCGGCAACATCGGGCACTTCACGCCGGGCGGCCTGGGCGGCCTCGGCGGCGGTGGCGGCGGCTCCTCGCTCGGGCAGAGCGGCGGCCAGGCGCCCTAGGCCTGGCCTAAGCAAGCAAGGTTGAGGCTCTGCCTCAAACTCCGCCAAAGGCTCGCCTTTGGAATCCACTTGTCTAAGTAAGGCCTGTCCAGGGGCGGCTCGCCCCTGGCGGGTCTGGGCGGAGCTGCCAAAGGTTCCGACGATCCCCTTGGATCGTTGGAATGGCAGCGGAGGGAGAGCCCAGCCTTGCCTGCCTGCTCAGCCCGGCGCCCCCGGCTGTCGCATCGGCAGCGCGCGCGCGAACGCGTCCATCTCCAGGCACGCCTCGACCACCCGCTGCGCCACCGGGTATCCCGCCACGTCCACCCCGAACAGCTTCGCGTTCACCGCGTGGCTCACCAGGCACAAATCCGCCTGCGAAGGTTGGTTGCCGTGGCAGAACCGCCCGGTCTGCGGCTCGCTCAGCCGCGCCTCCATCGTCTTCAGCCCCTCGCGGTACCAGTGCCCGGTCCAGGTCTTCCACCCGTCCTCGACCGCCCCGAACTCCGCCGCCAGGAACCGCCGGACGCGCGGCACCAGCAGCGGGTGCGCGTCGCAGGCGATGGTCTGCGCCAGCCCGCGCACCCGCGCCCGCCCCGCCGCATCCCCCGGCAGCAGCGACGGCTCCGGGTAGCGCTCGTCCAGGTACTCCAGGATCGCCAGGCTCTCCACGATCGGCGCCCCGTCATCGACCAGCGACGGCACGGAGCCTTGCGGGTTCATCCGCCCGTACTCCGACGCCGCCAGCGTCCCGGTGTCGATGTCGTGCATCGTCTCCTCGAACGCCAGGCCCTTCAGGTTGAGCGCGATGCGCACCCGAAACGTCGCCGCCGACCGCCAGAACCCGAACAGATGCATCGCCACCCTCCCGCGGCGCCACGCCGCCCGCGCCCAGCCTACACCGCCTCAGACGGCCTACACCGCCTCAGAAATGGCTCCACCCCTGCCGCGCCAGCGCCATCGCGGCGCCGCCCAGCGTCACCCGCACGACCTCGCCATCCCCGGGCCGCGCATCCTCGAACCGCCCGACCCGGGTCACCGCCACCCCGCACGCCGCCGCGACCCGCGCCAGCGCCGCCTCCCGTGCCTGCGGCACCGCCATCAGCAGCTCGTAGTCGTCGCCCCCGGTCAGGCACCGCTCCAGCCCCGCCACCCCGACCGCCGCCCGGGCCGCCGCCGACAGCGGCACGCGCTCCGCCTCGATCACCGCCCCCACCCCCGCCGCCCGGCACAGGTGCCCGAGGTCCTGCACCAGCCCGTCCGACACGTCCATCGCCGCCGACGCCACCCCGTGCAGCTCCAGCCCGAGCGTCACCCTGGGCCGCGGCAGCCGGTAGCGCCCGGCCAGCCAGCCACCCGCATCCGCCACCCGCCCCTGCAGCGCGTCCAGCCCCAGCGCCCCGTCGCCGATCGTGCCGCTGACCCACACCCCGTCGCCCGCTTCCGCCCCCGAACGCAGCACCGCGCAGCCCGGCGCCACGCTGCCCAGCACCGTCAGCGACAGCGTCATCGGCCCCGGCGTCGCCGTGGTGTCGCCGCCGAGCAGCCCGACCCCGAACTCCGCCTGGTCCAGCGCCAGCCCCGCCGCGAACCCCGCGAACCACGCATCCGGCGTGTCCCTCGGCGCCGAGACCGTCATCAGGTAGCCGAACGGCGCCGCCCCCATCGCCGCAAGATCCGACAGGTTCACCCGCAGCAGCTTGCGCCCCACCGTCTCCGCCGGGTCTTCGGGCAGGAAGTGCACGCCCGCCACCATCGCGTCCGCCGCGACCACCAGCGCCCGGCCGGCGGGCGGCAGGAACACCGCCGCGTCGTCGGACAACCCGAGCGCCCCCTCGCCCGCCAGGAGCCGGAAGTGGCGGGCGATCAGGTCGAACTCGGGCGGCAGGGTCACGGGGGCGGCTCCAAGTCAGGCAAGGCCAAAGGTAGGTAGCGTCTCATCCTGGACCGTTGGCGGCCGTCAGCGTCACTTCCTTGCGGGAGCCGCGCCGCTTCGGGGTCGCCGGTGCGCAGGCGTCGACCGGCGCAACCAAGTCATCCATGTTTCAGACGACAGAATTGTGTCCGGTGGTGGCCCGCCCCATGATCCAGGCGTGGAAGCGCGTGTCGCCCGTCTTGAGGACCAGTTCGGACGCATCGAAGTCCTGCTTCGTGGCATCGACGATAGGATGCGCAAGTTCGAGGTCGATGCCGCCGAGATGAAAGGTCGGCTCTCCGGACTTCCCAGCACCTGGGCGCTGGTGACAACCGTCATCGGAGGCCAGACCACCCTGGTCGACCTGCTGTTCGCAGCCTTGAAATTGATCGGGCCTCACTGAGCGAACCCGCCTGCCTCGGCGCCTACCCCGTGGATCTGAATAAGGACACTCACGGCTCCGATTTCCTGAACTGATGCCAGTGGCTTTTCGAAGTGACCGGCGGGGCAGGCTAAGGAAGGTTGAGGCTCTGCCTCAAACTCCGCCAAAGGCAGGCCTTTGGAATCCACTACTTAAGGAAAGCCAGTCCAGGGCGGCTCGCCTTGGCGGGTCCAGGGCAGAGCCCTGGCTTTCCTTCAGGCCGCCGCGAACTCCTTCGGCCTGAGCTGCCGCGCCAGCCGGTCCAGCAGCCCGTTGACCATCCGCGGCTCGTCGCCCGCGAAGAACCCATGCGCGACGTCGAGATACTCGTTGATCACCACCCGCGACGGTGGCCCGTCCGCCATCGTCAGCTCCGCCCCCCCGGCCCGCACCAGCGCGCGCAGCACCGGGTCGAGCCGTCCCATCGGCCACTCCGGCGGCAGTGCCTCTGCCATCATCGCGTCGAGCCGGTCCTGCTCCGCCACCGCCGTGCGCACGATGCGCGAGAACAGCGCCACGTGCGCGTCCGGCACCCGCCCGTTCTCGAACCCGTCGTCGTTGCCCGGCAGCTCGCCCAGCCTATGGCGCACGAACTGGTCGATGATCGTCTCCGCGCCCTCGCCGCCCTGCTCGCTCTGGAACAGCGCCTGCACTGCGCCGACCCGCGCCGCCGTCCTCGGCCGCCCCTTCGGTGCCCTGGCCCGGCCGTCCTCCCCGCCCTGCGCCATCAACCCAACCCCCCGCCCTGTCCCGCCGCGTCCGCCATCAGCCCGGCCCGAAGCGGCGCGCCACCGCCACCTGCCCCAGCGCCGCCGCCGCCGCCTCGGCGCCCTTGTTGTGGCCGCCCGGCCCCGAACGCGCCACCGCCTGCTCCAGCGAGTGCACCGTCAGCAGCCCCGAGCCCAGGGCGATCCCGAACTGCAGCGCCACCGCCATCAGCCCGGCCATCGTCTCGCGGCAGATATGGTCGTAGTGGTCCGTCCCGCCGCGCACGATGCAGCCCAGCGCCACGTAGCCGTCGGCCCCGCTCCCTCTCTGCCCGCCGGCCACCAGCCGGATCGCCTGCGGCAGCTCGAACGCGCCGGCCACGTCCAGCACCTCGTGGGTGCAGCCGGCCTCGCGCAGGATGCGCAGCGCGCCCTCGGTCATCCCGTCCACCACCGCGCGGTAGTACGGCGCGCGCACCACCAGCACGTGCGGCGCGGCGCCCGGCACCGCGGGCGCGGCCGGCAGCGGCGCGTCCTGGGTGCTCACGCCGGCGGCTCCCAAAGAAAGCAAGGCTGGGCTCTGCCCGGACCCGCCAGGGGGGAAGCCCCCCCTGGACCGGCTTTACTTAAGTAATGGATTCCAAAGGCCTGCCTTTGGCGGAGTTTGAGGCAGAGCCTCAACCTTGCTGGCTTCATGCCCCCGCCAACGCCCGGTACCCGACCACGTTCAGCCCGTACCCCTCCAGCCCCACGATCGTGCGCGTCGTATTGGTCAGCAGCACCATGTCGCGCACCCCCAGCTCGACGAGGATCTGCGCCCCGATGCCGTAGTCGCGCAGGAACGGATTGGGCGGCCCCTCGCCCGCGGCCACCGAGGCCGCCCGCTCCGACACCGCCGTCGGCCTCGGGTCGCGCAGCAGCACCACGGCACCCCGCCTCTCGGCCGCGATCACCCGCATCGCCTCGTGCAGCAGCGCCGAGTGCCGCCCCCCCAGCATGTCCGTCAGCAGGTCGACCGCGTGCATCCGCACCAGCACCGGTGCCGCCCCCGACAGGTCGCCCATCGTCAGCACCAGGTGCTCCGCGTACTCGACGGTGCTGGCGTACACCACCATGCGCCAGTCCCCGCCCGCGACCTCGGCGAGCGTGCCCTCCTGCACGCGGCGCACCAGCCGCTCGGTGCGCCGCCTGTGCGCGATCAGGTCCGCGATGGTGCCGAGCTTGAGCCCGTGGTGCTGCGCGAACGCCACCAGCTCCGGCAGCCGCGCCATCGAGCCGTCGTCGTTCATGATCTCGCAGATCACCCCGGACGGGTTCAGCCCGGCCATGCGCGCGATGTCGACCGCCGCCTCGGTGTGCCCCGCCCGCACCAGCGTCCCCCCATCGCGCGCCGCCAGCGGAAAGACGTGCCCCGGCGTGACGATGTCCCCGGGCCTCAACTCCGGGTTGATCGCCGCCGCGATGGTGTGCGCCCGGTCGAACGCGGAGATGCCGGTGGTCACGCCCTCGGCCGCCTCGATCGACACGGTGAACGCCGTCTGGTGCCGCGTGCCGTTGGATTGCGCCATCGCCGGCAGCCCGAGCTGCTCCACCCTGGCCCGCGTCATCGCCAGGCACACCAGCCCGCGGGCGTGGCGCGCCATGAAGTTCACCGCCTCCGGCGTGGCGAACTGCGCCGGGATCACCAGATCGCCCTCGTTCTCGCGGTCCTCGTCATCGACGAGCACGAACATGCGCCCCGCCCGCGCCTCGTCGATCAGCTCGGCGCTCGGCGTGATGTAGCCCGACAGGTCGCCGCGCACGAAGTCGGCCATCGCGTCCAGCCCGCGCCGGTCACTGTCCGCCGCGCCGAACCCTGTCGCACCGAGGCCGGGTCCGCCGAGATTGGGCACGCCAAGCCCTGCCCGCCGCGCGTCCTGCCGGGAAATCGGATCGTCCATCGTCAAGCTCCCGTGCGCGCCGCGCCGCCGGACCCATCCCGCGCCTGCGGGTCCGCCCATCGCCGGTCCGACCACGCCGGCTCCGCCAGCCGCGCCGCGTTGCGCGCCACGCCGTCGACCTCGATGTGCACCGCCTCGCCCGGCCTGCGCAACCCGAGCGTCGACGCCTGCGCCGTATGCGGGATCACGTTGACCCCGAACACCGCCCGCCCGCCCTCTCCCGCGCCGTCCGTCGCCCCGCCTGCAGCCAGGTCGCCAGCTGTCGGGTCGCGCACCGAGTTCACCGTGAGCGAAACCCCGTCCACCGCGACGCTGCCCTTGGTCGCCACGAACCGCGCCAGCGCCCGGGGCAGCGCGAACTCCAGCCGCAGCGACCCGTTCTCCGGCGTGCGCCCGACCATCTCGCCGACCCCGTCCACGTGCCCCGACACCATGTGCCCGCCCAGCTCGTCCCCGAGCCGCAGCGCCCGCTCCAGGTTCACCTTCGTGCCCGCCGCCCAGCGCCCCAGCGTGGTGAGCGACAGCGTCTCCGCCGACGCCTCCACCGCGAACCAGTCCGCCCCGAACCCCACCACCGTCAGGCAGCACCCCGAGCAGGCGATCGACGCCCCCAGCGCCACGCCGGACAGGAACCCGCCCGCCCCCGCCTCGGCCCGCGCCACCGCCTCGACCTGCACCGCCGCCCCGCCCGGCAGGCTGGAGACGAAGCTGACCGCCGCCACCGGCCCGCCTTCCGGCAGCACCGTCGCCAGCCCCCGGCGCACGACGTCCTCCGCAACACCCGCCAGCGTCGCGAGCCCGCCCGGCCCCGCGGGCGCCGCCACCGCCACCCCCAGCCGCACCAGCGACCCGAGCTCCTGCCCCTCCGCCTCCAGCATCCGCCGCACCGCGGCCACGCAGTCGCGCGCCCCGTCCGCCGCCCCCAGGCCCGCCGCCGACGCCACCGGCGGCAGGAACAGCAGCCCGCCCGCCCGCATCACCCCAGGCGTGCCCGCGCCCTCGCCCGGGACCCCGATCACCAGCCGCATGTCGCGGCCCTCGCCGATCGCCCGGCACTCGCGCACCTCGCCCACTGCGGCGATGATCCCGGTGAACATCAGGCAGTCCTCCCGATCCCGACCGGCACCAGCTCGGTCAGCATGTCGCCTCCCACGAACCGGCTGCGCACCGCCACGAACCGCGCCATGCCCTCGATCCGCTCCAGCCTCATCCCCGCCACCGCCGCCACCCCGTCCCCGCCGACCACCCCCGGCGCATGGAACCACGCCACTGCGTCCACCAGCCCCGCCCGCAACAGCCCCGCCGCCAGCCGCCCGCCACCCTCGACCAGCACCCGCGTCAGCCCGAGCCCGCCCAGCGCCTGCAACGCCGCCGCCAGATCCACCCGCGCCGCATCCTCCCCACCCGGACCATCCCCGCCTGGACCACCCCCAACCGCATCGCCCACGCGCGACCCCGCCCCGTCCGCCACCTCGACCGTCATCACCCCCGCCGCCCGCATCGCCGCCACCCGCCCAGGATCAGCGCCCGCCCTGTACAGCACCCAGCTCGGGCTCTCCCCCGCCGTCGCCACCAGCCGCGCCCCTACCGGCGTGCGCAGCGAGGAATCCACCACCACCCGCACCAGTGCCCGCCCCCGCGCCCCCGCCAGACGGCACGTCAGCTCCGGGTCGTCCGCCAGCACCGTCCCCACCCCGCACATCACCGCGTCATGCGACGCCCGCAGCCCATGCCCCGCCCGACGCGCCTCAGCCCCGGTGATCCACCGGCTGTCCCCGCTCCGCGTCGCGATCCGCCCGTCCAGGCTGCTCGCCAGCTTGAGCGTGACCACCGGCCGCCCCCGCTCCACCCGCGACAGAAACCCCGCCGCCACCGCCCGCGCCTCATCGCAAAGCACGCCCTCGGCGACCTCGACCCCCGCCGCCCGCAGCCGCGCCACTCCGCGCCCGCTCACCCTCGCGTCCGGATCGCCGCACCCCACCACCACCCGTGCGACGCCCGCCGCCACCAGCGCGTCCGCGCACGGCGGCGTCGCCCCGAAATGGCTGCAAGGCTCCAGCGTCACGTAAGCGCACCCGCCCCTCGCCCCCTCACCCGCCATCGCCAGCGCCCGCGTCTCCGCGTGCGGCCGCCCACCCTCCGCAGTCCACCCCCGCCCGACGACCCGCCCGTCCGCCGCCAGGACGACGCACCCCACCGACGGGTTCGGCCAGGTCGTGCCCAGCCCGCGCCGCGCCAGCCCCAACGCCACGCGCATCGGTGCGAGATCGTCCATGACGCAGCTATGTGGGGGGCGCGAGCGAGCCCAGGAAGGCCTCGAAGTCCCGGGCCTCGCGGAAGTCGCGGTACACGCTGGCGAAGCGGACATACGCCACCGCGTCCACTTCCTTGAGCGTGTCCATCACGTGCTCGCCGATCTTGCTCGACGGGATATCGACCTCGCCCGACGCCTCAAGCTGGCGCACGATGCCGTTCACCACCCGCTCGATCCGTTCCTCCTGCACCGGCCGCTTGCGCAGCGCGATGCTGATGGACCGCAACAGCTTGTCCCGGTCGAACGGCACGCGACGCCCGTCCGACTTCACCACCGTCAGCTCGCGCAACTGCACCCGCTCGATCGTGGTGAACCGCTGCCCGCAACTGGGGCACGACCGCCGCCGCCGGATCGCGCCGTTGTCCTCGGTCGGGCGGCTGTCCTTCACCTGCGTGTCGTCATGGCCGCAAAAAGGGCAGCGCATCAGGAAGCAAGGCCAGGGCTCTGCCCTGGACCCGCCAGGGCGAGCCGCCCTGGACCGGCGCAAATAAGCACCAGTGGCGCCGGGGCCTGGGGGGCGGCCTCGCCCCCCAGCCTTGCCGTCACCGCCCCTGGTAGATCGGGAACCGCGCGCACAGCTCCAGCACCCGATCGCCCACGAGCTTCTCGACCCGCGAGTTGTCCCCGTCGTTCGCCTGCCCGAAGCCTTCGAGCACCTCGTTGATCATCTCGCCGACCTGCCTGAACTCCGCAGTACCAAAACCCCGCGTCGTCCCCGCCGGCGTCCCCAGCCGGATGCCCGACGTGATCGCCGGCTTCTCCGGGTCGAACGGGATGGCGTTCTTGTTCGCCGTCATGTGCGCCCGCTCCAACGTCGCCTCCGCCACCTTGCCCGTGACCTTCTTCGGCCGCAGATCGACCAGCACCATGTGGCTGTCCGTGCCCCCCGTCACGATATCGAGCCCCGCCGCCACCAGCGTCTCCCCCAGCGCCCGCGCGTTCTCCTGCACCGCGCGCTGATACGAGCGGAACTCCGGCCGCAGCGCCTCGCCGAACGCCACCGCCTTGCCCGCGATGACATGCATCAGCGGCCCGCCCTGGATGCCCGGGAACACCGCCGAGTTGAACTTCTTCCCCAGCTCCGGATCGTTGGACAGGATGATCCCCCCTCGCGGCCCGCGCAGCGTCTTGTGCGTGGTGCTGGTGCAGACATGCGCGTGCGGCAACGGGCTCGGATACAGCCCCGCCGCCACCAGCCCGGCAAAATGCGCCATGTCCACGAGGAAATATGCCCCGACCTCGTCCGCCACGCGGCGCATCCGCGCGAAGTCGATGAAACGTGGATACGCCGACCCGCCCGCGATGATCAGCTTCGGCCGATGCTCGCGCGCCAGGCTCTCCATCTGCTCGTAGTCCAGCAGCCCGTCCTCGCGCCGCACGCCGTACTGCACCGCGTTGAACCACTTGCCCGACATGTTCGGCGCCGCCCCGTGCGACAGGTGCCCGCCGGCGGCCAGGCTCATGCCCAGGATGGTGTCGCCCGGCTTGACCAGGGCGAGGAACACCGCCGAGTTCGCCTGCGCGCCGGAATGCGGCTGCACGTTGGCGTACTGGCACTCGAACAGCGCCTTGATCCGGTCGATCGCGAGCTGCTCGACCTTGTCCACCTCGACGCAGCCGCCGTAGTAGCGCTTGCCCGGCAGCCCCTCGGCATACTTGTTGGTCAGCACGCTGCCCTGCGCCTCGAGCACCGCCGCAGAGGCGATGTTCTCGCTGGCGATCAGCTCGATGCCGTCCTGCTGGCGCACCAGCTCGGCCGCGATGATCTCGGCGACCACCGGATCGGTGTCGGCCAGCCGCCCCTCAAAGAAGCGGTGCAGCGAGTTCGACGGGCTCTGTTCGTTCATGGCGTTCCCTGACCTGTTGAAGAGGCGGCGTGTCGGCCGGCGGCCCCACAATCGCGTGACGCTTGCACACCGGTCTAGATTATTTTCACGCCGGCGGGAACACTCTTGGCGCGACGCCTGGAAAACCGAGCTTACGAAGCAGGCAAGGGTGAGGCTTTGCCTCAAACTCCGCCAAAGGCAGGCCTTTGGAGTCCGTTACTTAAGAGAAGCCGGTCCAGGGGGCTTTTCCCTCCTGGCGGGTCTGGGCGGAGCTGCCAAAGGTTCCGACGATCCGCTTGGGTCGTTGGAATGGCAACGGAAAGAAAGCCCAGCCTTGCTTCCTGCCCCTATGCCCCCCGCCCCGCCAGCGCCGCCACCGCCTGCCCGACCAGCGCGTCGAGGATCGCCGCCACCGGCAGCTCCTCCGTCACCATCCCCACCGACTGCCCCATCATCACCGAGCCGCCCTCGACGTCGCCCTCGACCACCGCCCGCCGCAGCGCCCCCGCCCAGAAGTGCTCGATCTCGAGCTGCGCCGCCTGCTTGCCCAGCGCGCCCGCCCGGAACCGCCCGCCGACCTCCCTCTGGTGCGCCATGAACCGCCGCACGCCCTCGTTCGCCAGCCCGCGCACCGGGATCACCGGGAAGTCCTCGTCGAGCTGCACCGACGCCAGCGCGTCGCGCGCGTTGGCCCGCACGAACGCCCGCTTGAACGCCGGGTGCGCCACGCTCTCCACGCTCGCCGCGAACAGCGTCCCGAGCTGCGCCCCCGCCGCCCCCATCTCCAGGTACCCCAGCATCGCCTCGCCCCGCCCGATGCCCCCGGCGACGAACACCGGCACCTCGCGCACGTGCGGCAGGATCTCCTGCGCCAGCACGCCCAGCGACACCGGCCCGATGTGCCCGCCCGCCTCCGACCCCTCGATCACCAGCGCGTCCGCCCCCGAGCGCACCAGCCGCCGCGCCAGCACCAGCGCCGGCGCGAAGCACACCAGCCGCGCCCCCCCGTCCTTCACCGCCCGCACCGCCGCCCCCGACGGCACGCCCCCCGCCAGCACCACGTGCCCCACGCCCGCCGCCAGGCACACCCGCACCAGGTCGTCGAGCTGCGGGTGCATCGTGATCAGGTTCACCCCGAACGGCCGCCGCGTCAGCGCCTGCGTCCCCGCGATCTCGGACTCCAGCAGCGCCGGCCCCATCGACCCGCACGCCAGCACCCCGAACCCCCCGGCGTTGCTGATCGCCGACACCAGGTGCCGCTCGCTCACCCAGCTCATCGCCCCGCCCATCACGGCGTAGCGCGTGCCCAGGAACGCCGCGCCGCGCGCCCACAGCCGCTCCAGCGCCGCCCGGGCCACACCCCCCGCCGCCTCGCCCCCGGCACCTCCCGGCACAACCTCCACCGCCGGGCCGTGCCCCAGCATCACGCCACCCGGCCCGCGCTCACGCCGCGTCCAGCCCGTACGCCGTGTGCAGCGCCCGCACCGCCAACTCCGTGTACTCCAGCCCCACCAGCACGCTCACCTTGATCTCGCTCGTCGAGATCACCTGGATGTTGATCCCCTTCTCCGCCAGCGTCCGGAACATCGTGTTCGCAACCCCCGCGTGGCTGCGCATCCCCACCCCCACCACGCTGATCTTCGCCACGTCCGGGTCCGCCAGCAGCGCCCCATACCCGATCGCCGGGCGCGCCCCCTCCAGGATCGAGCGCACCCGCGCCAGGTCGCTCCGCGGCACCGTGAACGTCATGTCCGTCGTCCCGTCCGCGGACACGTTCTGCACGATCATGTCCACGTTCACGTGCCCCTCCGCCAGCGGCCCGAACACCGACGTCGCCACCCCCGGCCGGTCCGGCACCGCCTTGACCGTGATCTTCGCCTCGTCGCGCGAATACGCGATCCCCGACACGATTTCCTTCTCCACGATCTCGTCCTCCCCCACCACCAGCGTGCCCTGGATCTCGCGCGCGTCGTCGACGTCCCCGAACGAGGACAGCACCTGCACCCGCACCCGCTCCTTCATCGCCAGCTCGACGCTGCGCGTCTGCAAGACCTTCGCCCCCACCGACGCCAGCTCCAGCATCTCCTCGTAGGCGATCTTGTCCAGCCGCCGCGCCCGCGACGCGATCCGCGGGTCCGTCGTGTACACCCCGTCGACATCCGTATAGATGTCGCACCGGTCCGCCCCCACCGCCGCCGCCAGCGCCACCGCCGACGTGTCCGACCCGCCGCGCCCCAGCGTCGTCACCCGGTGGTCCGGCCCGATCCCCTGGAACCCCGCCACCACCGGCACCTGCCCCGCCCGCATCCGCGCCATCAGCAGCGCGCCATCGATGCCCTCGATCCGCGCGTGCCCATGCGCCCCGTCCGTGCGCAGCGGGATCTGCCACCCCGCCCACGACCGCGCCTCCACCCCCAGCGCCTGCAGCGCGATCGCCAACAGCCCGCTCGTCACCTGCTCGCCCGTCGCCACCACCGCGTCATACTCGCGCGCATCGTGCAGCACCCCCAGCGCCTGGCACCACCCCACGAGCTGGTTCGTCACCCCCGACATCGCCGACACCACCACCGCAACCTCGTGGCCCGCCGCAACCTGCCGCGCCACCCGCGCGGCCACGGCCCGGATGCGGTCGAGGTCGGCCACCGACGTGCCGCCGAACTTCATCACCAGCCGCGCCATCGCCCACACCCCGCCTCGCCCGCGCGTCCCTGTAGCGGTGTGCCCCCCTGCGAACAACCTTCCCCAGCGCAGGAAGCCAGCAAGGCCAGGGCTCTGCCCTGGACCCGCCAGGGCGAGCCGCCCTGGACTGGCGTTATAAGGTTAGGACAAGCTGCTAATGGGGCATCAACCAGGGTTATCTAAATTATTCAGTGTTTATACAAATATATTTGTATCAATGATGCTTATCATAAACTTTATTTGATTTTAGGGAAAAACTGTAAAGCTATTATCATTAATTTTTATAGGCTAGTAGTTAATATTGTGGAAGATCAGCCTCATACAGCGTACGATAGACTCCAGAAAGCATCAGCGGTAAGTTAAATACTCTGTCTTTTAACGCGCGCTTCGCTACTTTCTCTGTTGATAGATCTGGAAGGATGTTCTGAGCTTGTTCCTTACTGGAACAAACCAGCCATTGTCTAGCACCATTGATAGATGTTCTGTTATATTTATTTGAAAGATCTGGAAAACCTGCACCGTCTAGCCAATTAATTTTAAACCCTTTAAACAACCTGTCTTCATTGATATATTTTGTATCAGGAAGACCAAACATTAAAGATGTTGGAGATAGTGCCATTTGAACGCCTAATATCTTGCCGCTTTCTAACCTACTTATATGAAATGGATCTTCGTCTAAGACCAGTTTTACTGGAAGATTATAAGCGACTGTAAAAACTGTCTTCCTAAATATTTCGAAAAAAGATACGCTTGCGTTATGTAAAGTTTGCAAAGCTGCGAGAACAGTTTGTTCCTCACTAAGTTCTGGACGTTGTGTGCGATAGTGGGAAGCAATTCCATCCAAACTATATTTACTCCTAAAACCAAGATTAATACATCCTTTTATAGCATTCTCTTCAGATGTAGCCGACATCCTCATTTTTGGTCGACCGTAACGAGAGATTCGAGCGAGCTTGCATAAATCCCGCTCATAGCCGGCAAACCAGTTTTCAAGAACAGGATCACGATTTCCGGAAATCAATTTTGGAACATATAGCCAATCAGAAACGGCGAATCCTGCTGCTTCACCTTGACTACATAATACTTTTTGTTTTTCGATATTAATGTACCATATACACTTAGTATTCTTATCATCTTTGCACGACCAATTTGCTAGATAACCTCTAGTAACTTGATGGTTTTTTCTTTTAACATCCTGTTCACCGCTCATGCAGATCCATCTCTGATCTATGCAGCTTCACCAAACACACTAACTCCCTGACAGCCTCGGCCGCCGCCTCATTGCCCATGGTCAGGATGCGGCGTAGGCCAAATTTCCTCCACCGACCTCGCCTCCCCCAAAGGCCTGAGGCACCCAAGCACGTCCTCCTCCCGCGTCCCCGCGAACACCGTCCGCATCGGCTCACGCCCGACCTCCGGCATCTCGACACCCCCAGCGCCCCGAACCTGGCCCGCATTGACGCCGCCAGCCCGCCTTTGCCCCTCGCCCCGCCATCGTCGCGCGGCATGCTCCACCCTTCGTAGAACGCCCGCGCGTCCGGCAACGTCAGGATATGGCGCTTGATCCCGGCACTCGCCTCGCGGATGCGCACCCTGCGCGCCTCCCGCGCCGCTGTGGTCGCCAGCTCCCGCACTAGCGTCGACAGCCCGACCCCGCGCGCCCTCACCTGCGCCTCCAGCTCGTCGTGAACATCATCATCAAGCCGGATCGAGGTCGGCACGCCCATCGCTACCCCGCTGCCTGCCCCGCAACGCTACGACCCTACAGTCGCCCGTCGCAACCCGTGCAGACGCCGTGCGATGCCAGGATGCACCCGGCCATCCCACGAGGCGCACAATCACCCCGGACCACCAGACGGCCTGCCACACTCAACCCGGCCTCGTCCGGCGCCGAGCTCCAGGCCCCACCTCCGACCGCGCCTCCTCTGCCCCCTTGCCCGCCGCCTCGCTGCCGGCAATCCCGACACCGCTCAAACTCGCGCCACGCTCGCCGGCTCGGGGCCGGCTCGCGCCGCCCCTCCCCGCCTAGCCTCGCCCATCGAGCCGCGCCTCGGCGGCCGCGAGCCGCGCCTCCATGGCGTCAAGGCGCGAGCCGAGGGCGATCTCGGCCAAGGTATCGCCCGCACGGGACTGCACCGCGTAGGAGACTGCGACGCCGAGGTCGGCCAGCCGGCGGCTGTGCTCGGCCTGGGTCGCCCGCACCTCCGCGAGCGAGCCACGAACCTCCACGAATGCGGCAACGGTCTCGGCGCGGAACGCCCGCACCTCCACGAATGCGGCGAGCGTCTCCGTGCGGAACGCCGCCGCCTCGGCGCGCATCTCGCGCAGGATGGGCAGGATCAGGTCGGTCGGTTCGTCGGCCATCGGTTCCTCCACCGCCTCCGGGGCGCAAGCGCCGCCGCCAGAAGACTACCCTATAGACCGAAACCGGCATCGCCCGCCGCAATTCACGCGAATCGCGCGGCGCCGAACGACCTCAACACCGCCGCAGCGCCCGCCGCCCAACCTCCGCCATGATCCCCGCCTCCATCTCCTCGACCGTCTTCGCCTCCAGTGCAGGGCCAAGGCACCCGAACACGTCCCCCGGCCGCGTCGCCGGGAACACCGCGCGCACCGATCGCAGCAGCACGCCGTCCGCCGTCCGCTCGACCACCAACTGCGTCCCCACGCCCTACTGCAACTGGTCGCGGATCGCCTTGGGCAGGATCACCTGCCCCTTCGTCGAAACCGTCGTGGTGAGCCTGCCCCCCGCCATGCCGCCCTCCTGTCAGACACAGGCAGGATTGCCCCGCCGAAGCGCCGAGATGATCACACGCCTGTCCACGGATTGACCACGTCGATCCCGCACCCCTCGAAGTCCGCCACGTTGCGTGTTGCCAGCGCGGCCCCCCGCGACCGCGCGATGGCCGCAATCTGCGCATCGGCCAGGCTGATCGGCCGGCCGCTCGCACGCCGACCGACGGCAAGCTCCGCGAACGCCACAGCCGCCGCGCTGTCGAACGGCAGGACACGCCCGGTGAAATCCTCGCCCGGCATCGCCTCGATCGCCGCCGCAAGGGCCGACCTCCGCCTGCCCTGCGGCAGGAGAGCAACCCCGTAACGCAACTCCGCCTTGGTGATCGCCGAGATGAACACGGCCGCGTCCGGCTGGTCCGCCAGCCACCGCTCCACACCTTCGTCCGGCGTCGCCCGCATCAGCTCGGACAGCACGTTCGTGTCCAGCGCGATCATTCCTCGAAGGATGGTGGCGCACGCATCGCCTCACGGGCGACATCCGGCATCTCGGCGCCTCCCAGCGACGCGAACCTCGCCCGGATCGACGCCGCCAGCCCGCCCTTGCCTCTCGCCCTGCCTCCCAGCGCCGAAACGAGGATGTCGCGCGCCTCGTCCTCCATCGATCGCCCATGAACGCCCGCCTGGACGCGGAGCCGGGATTGCAGCGCCTCATCGACGTCGTGGATGGTGATGCTCGCCATGCCCAGCCTTTGTCATCAATCGCCCCGGCAGGATGCTCTCGCGCTCGGCCGAAACGCAACCTCGCCCCGACACGCCCGCCCCAGCCTGCCCCCGAAACCCAAGCCTCGCGCCCACAACAACACCCGCAATACGGCCAGACGCCATGACTTCTTCTCTACTCTCCTACCCATGCCACACCCATCTCGCCCATCATCTCCAACTCCGAAAATCCGTCACTTCCCAAGTATCGCCCCTCGGACACTTGCATCTCGATCCACGCACCCCAATCCGCCTCCGCCCACCCCCACGGTATCCCGTGCCGCCCCCCCCCCCCGAAAAGAACGCCAAAAACCCGCCCCGACCGCCCCACGGCGTCCTGCCACGCAGGACACCACTCCTCCGACGGGTCCATTCCGTCCCGCGCCGCAGGACACCCCTGTCCTGCCGCACGGGACACGCCTCCCAACGCCCCCCTCCCACGACGAGCCCCCACCGAATGCCGGTCCAGGGCGGCTCGCCCTGGCGGGTCCAGGGCAGCGCCCTGGCCTTCCCTCCTCCCGCCGCCCCGCCTGGCTCCCGCCCATGCCCCCCTTGAAAAACCCGCTCATTCCGGGCATCTGACCCCCACATTCGACGGGTCGGTGCGGCGCGAGACCGCGGGCCCTGGACATGGTCGGGCGCGCGGGACAGGGGTCCTGCCGTGCCTGCCGTGACATGGAGGCTCCCGTGTTCGACATCAGCGACCTTGGCAAGATCCGCAACATCGGGATCACCGCGCACATCGACGCCGGCAAGACGACCACGACCGAGCGCATCCTCTACTACACCGGCGTCAGCCACCGCATCGGCGAGGTTCACGACGGCAACACGACCACCGACTACATGGAACAGGAGCGTGAGCGCGGCATCACGATCACCTCCGCCGCGGTCACGTGCGAGTGGAAGGACCACCGCATCAACATCATCGACACCCCCGGCCACATCGACTTCAACATCGAGGTGAACCGCTCGCTGCGTGTGCTCGACGGCGCGGTGTTCATCATCGAGGGCGTGGCCGGCGTGCAGCCGCAGTCCGAGACCAACTGGCGCCTGGCCGACCGCTACAACGTCCCGCGCCTGATCTTCATCAACAAGCTCGACCGCACCGGCGCCGACTTCTACCGCGCCTTCGACACGCTCAAGGAGAAGCTCGACATCGTCGCCCTTCCCCTGCAGCTCCCGATCGGCATCGAGGAGACCTTCATCGGCGTCGTCGACCTCATCGAGATGAAGGCGATCGTCTGGGAGGGCGGCGAGCTCGGCGCCAAGTTCCACGACGAGGCGATCCCCGAGGACCTGATGGATCGCGCCAAGGAGGCTCGCCAGCTCCTGCTCGACACCGCGCTGGCCGTCGACGACGAGGGCATGGAGGAGTACTTCGAGCACGGCGACGTCTCCGTCGCCACCCTCAAGCGCGCCATCAAGGCCGGCACCATCTCCGGCGCCTTCCGCCCCGTGATGTGCGGCACCGCCTTCAAGAACAAGGGCGTGCAGCCCCTGCTCGACGGCGTGCTCGACTACCTGCCGAGCCCGATCGACGTCCCCGGCATCAAGGTCGCCGCCGCCGAGGACGAGGAGGACACCCCCGAGAACGCCGCCAAGCGCCGCGTCATCCCCGCCAACCCCGACGCCGCCTTCGCCGGCCTGGCCTTCAAGATCATCAACGACAAGTACGGCACCCTGACCTTCGTGCGGGTCTACGCGGGCACGCTGAAGTCCGGCGACACCGTGATGAACACCACCAAGGACCACCGCGAGCGCATCGGCCGCATGTTCCAGATGCACGCCGACAAGCGCGCCGAGATCAAGGAGGTCCACGCCGGCGACATCGCCGCCTTCGTGGGCCTCAAGGACACCGGCACCGGCGACACCCTGGCCGGCGCCGAAGACCCTGTCGTCCTGGAGCGCATGGCGTTCCCGATCCCGGTGATCGACATCTCCGTCGAGCCCAAGACCAAGGAGGCCGTCGAGAAGATGACGATCGGCCTGCAGAAGCTCGCCGGCGAGGACCCCAGCCTGCGCCTCAAGACCGACCAGGAGAGCGGCCAGACCATCCTGTCCGGAATGGGCGAGCTGCACCTGGAGATCATCGTCGACCGCCTGCGCCGCGAGTATGGCGTGGACTGCAACATCGGCGCCCCCCAGGTCGCCTACCGCGAGACCATCTCCAAGTCCCACACCGAGACCTACACCCACAAGAAGCAGTCCGGCGGCTCCGGCCAGTACGCCGAGGTCAAGGTCACCTTCGAGCCGCTGGAGCGCAACGCCGGCGTCGTGTTCCAGAATTCCGTCGTCGGCGGCGCCATCCCCAAGGAGTACGTTCCCGCCGTCGAGAAGGGCATCCGCGTCCAGGCCGACACCGGCGTGCTCGCCGGCTTCCCGACCGTGGACTTCAAATACACGCTGATCGACGGAAAGTACCACGACGTCGACTCCTCGGCGCTGGCCTTCGAGATCGCGTCGAAGGCCTGCTTCCGCGAGGGCATGAAGAAGGCCGGCCCGACGATCCTGGAGCCGATCATGGACGTCGAGGTCACCACGCCGCAGGACCACGTCGGCGACGTCGTCGGCGACCTCAACCGCCGCCGCGGCACCATCCAGGCGCAGGAGAGTGCGGGCAGCACCGTCACCGTGCGCGCCCAGGTGCCGTTGAAGGAGATGTTCGGCTACATCTCGCAGCTCCGCTCCATGACAAAGGGCCGCGCGTCCTTCACCATGCAGTTCCACCACTACGACCCCGTGCCGCGCAACGTCGCGGACGAGATCATGAAGCAGTCGGCCTAGCCTGACCGAAGCCAAGAAAGGCCAGGGCTCTGCCCTGGACCCGCCAGGGCGAGCCGCCCTGGACCGGCCTTCCTTAAGTAGTGGTTTCCAAAGGCGAGCCTTTGGCGGGGTCCAGGGGCAGAGCCCCTGGCCTTTCTTCCTTCTGCTGAGCGTCACGCTCGCCCACGCCGCCACCCCCGCCTTCACCCAGGGCCGCGCCGTCCTGCGCCCCGGCGTCGGCGTGCTCGACCCGCGCATCTCGGTCGACGTGGCCCAGCCCCCCTGGCGCGGCGTGGTGCGCGTGCAGACCGAGCTAGGCACCCGCTGCACCGGCTTCCTGGTGGCAGCCGCGAGCGTCGTCACCGCTGCCCACTGCTTGTTCTCCGAGACCAGCCGCCACTACGTCCAGCCCAGCTCCGTCCATGTCCTGAGCGGCTACACCGTGGGCCAGTACGCCGGCCACGCCCGCATCACCGCGTTCCACGTCACCCCCGGCTACGACCCGCTCGACGAGACACGCACCGCTGGCGCCGACTGGGCCGTGCTCACCCTCGACGCCCCGCTCGGCACTCCCGACCGCCTGCTGCGCCTCGCCGACACGCCCGTGTCCTCCGGCCAGGACGTGACCCTCGGCGGCTACGGGCAGGACCGCGAGGAGCGCCTGCAGGCCGACCCGCACTGCCGCGTCCTGTCGCGCGACACTGACGGTGCCGGCCGCCTCCTGCTGCGGCACAGTTGCAGCGCCACCCGCGGCACCAGTGGCGCGCCCCTGCTCGCCCAGGACCCCGGCGGCGCATGGCACGTGGTCGGCGTGAACGTCGCCGCCGACCAGGACGGCGCGGGCGGCGTCGCCCTGCCGCTGTCCACGGGGCGCTGAGGAAGGGAGCAAGCAAGGTTGAGGCTCTGCCTCACCCGCCAAAGGCTCGCCTTTGGAATCCATTACTTAAGAAAACCGGTCCAGGGGGAGCTTCCCCCGGCGGGTCTGGGCAGAGCCCAGCCTTGCTTCCTGACGAGGCAGCGACCTCGCTCACCCTCAATCCAGCGGGTCGAACTCCTTGCCCGCGTTCATCACCGCGTACAGCCGGTCCATCTCGCGGTCGAACTCCGCCCACAGCGCGGCCCCCTCCGCCGCCGGCAGCAGGTCCTTGCCGAAGCGGAAGGCGTTGTCCTCGCGGATGATGTCGAGCAGCCCGTCCCACGGCATCGCCTCGGCTGCCTTGACCAGCGCCAGGGTCGCGTGCAGCCGTGCCCGCACGCCCGCCATGACCTCTACGCCGGGCACGTCCGAAGCGGGCGCGGGTCGGGTCCCGAATAGGTCGGCTTGCGCATTCATGCCTCGACACTAGCAGCCCCGCCCGAGTCGGCACAGCCGGGCCGCTCGCCGCAGGCAACGAGCCAGGCAGGACGCAAGCAAGGTTGAGGCTCTGCCTCAAACTCCGCCAAAGGCTCGCCTTTGGAATCCAATACTTAAGTCAGGCCGGTCCAGGGGCGGCTCGCCCCTGGCGGGTCTGGGCGTAGCTGCCAAAGGTTCCGACGATCCGCTTGGATGGTTGGAATGGCAGCGGAGGGAGAGCCCAGCCTTGCTTCCTTCCTGTCTGCCTTGGCAACGCCGCGCCGCTCGCGCATCGTACCGCCTGTGACCTGGCGCCGCGACAAGCTCCCCGACCTTGTGCGCGCGATGGCCGGCCGTCCCCGCCACGAGGCCCTGCGCGGCCATGTCGCCGAGTTGCTGCGCGAGGGCTTCGGCGCCACCCACCAGGACATCGCCCACGAGGTCTACCTGCTCGACAACAGCGGCCGCATCGACACCCTGTGGGGCGCCACCGTCATCGAGCTGAAGAGCGACCTGCGCCGCGAGACCGACGACGTTCTCGCCCGCCTGCCCGACTACCTGCGCGACGCCGCCGCCCGCGCCCGCTCGCCCCGCCCTGTCACCGGCATCGCCACCGACGGCGCCACCTTCGTCGCCTACGCCCTGCATGAGGGCGCCCTGCGCGAGCTGGCCCGCCACGAGACGGACGCGGCGCGCCCGGACGAGCTGATGGCCTGGCTGGAGCCGGTGCTCTCCGAGCGCCCCGACCTGCTGCCCGAGCCGCGCGCCGTCGCCCAGGCGTTCGGCCGCGCCAGCGTGACCTTCGGCCGGACACGCCTGGAACTCGACCGCCTCTGGGCGGCGCTGGCGCACGACCCCGAGGTCAGGCTGAAGCGCGACCTGTGGGACGGCCTGCTGCGCGAGGCGTACGGAGCACCCGTGGGCGAGGACGCGCTGTTCCTCCAGCACACGTACCTGACGATCGTGGTCAAGGCGACCGCGGCGCGCGTGCTCGACCTGCCGGTGAACGACGCGCGGCGCCTGCTGTCCGGCGACGCCCTGCGCGACGAGGGATTCCTGGGCGCCGTGGAGGCCGACTTCTTCGACTGGCCGCTGCGCCACCCGGACGGCGCTGCCCTGGTGCGCCAGGTCGCCGCGGAGGCCGCCCGCTTCCGCCTGCGCGACGTCGAGACCGACGTGCTCAAGATCCTCTACGAGAACCTCGTCGACCCCGAGCAGCGCCACGACCTCGGCGAGTACTACACCCCGGACTGGCTCGCCGCCCGCGTCGTCGCCGAGGCGGTGGACGACCCGCTCGAACAGCGCGTGCTCGACCCCGCCTGCGGCTCCGGCACCTTCCTGTTCCACGCCGTGCGCCGCCTCGTGCAAGCCGGCGAGGCCGCGGGCTGGCCCGGCCCGCGCATCCTGGCGGCCTGCGCGGACAAGGTGCGCGGCCTCGACGTCCACCCGATCGCCGTCACCCTGGCGCGCGTCACCTGGCTGCTGGCGCTGGGCCGCCTGGTGGAGGAGCGCGCGGGCACCCTGACCGTGCCCGTGTTCCTCGGCGATGCCATGCAGTGGAACCTGCGCCGCTACGTCGGCGGCGCCGACGTGCTGGTGCAGGTGCCCGGCGCTCCCCCCTTGCAGATCCCCGCCGGCTTCGCCGAGGACCAGGCTCTGTTCGAGGCCGCGCTGGAAGTCCTCGACCGCGGCCTCAAGGACGATGGCACCCCGGCCACCGTCGGCCGCACCCTGGCGCGCATCCCCGGCGTGGCACCCGCCGACGCCGACGCCCTGGCCGCGACCTTCGCCCAGCTCCAGGGCCTGTACCGGGCAGGGCGCAATGGCATCTGGGCGTTTGTCTTTCGCAACCTCGCCCGCCCGGTCTGGCTGTCGCGCCCCGACCAGCGCGCCGACGTGCTCGTGGGCAACCCGCCCTGGATCGTCTATCGCCACCTCAGCGCCGACATGAAGGACCGCGTCCGCGAGGCGCTGCGCAGCTACGACCTCTGGGTCGGCGGCAGCCTCGCCACCCAGCAGGACACCTGCGCGTTGTTCTGGGCGCGCGGCGCGGAACGCTACCTCGCCCCGCGCGGCCGCATCGCCTTCGTGCTGCCGTACGCCCTGCTCAGCGCCCCGGTGTTCGCCGGGCTGCGCGGCGGCCGCATGGGCGAGGCCGGCGTGCGGCTCGACGGCGCCTGGGCGCTGGAGCGGGTCTGGCCGATCTTCGGCGCGCAGTCCGGCAGCAGCACCACCAGCACCTGCGTGCTGTTCGGCCGCCGTGCCATGGCCGGCCCGCACCCGGCGGAGATCGACCGCTGGGAAGGCCACCTGCCCCGCCGCGACGCCAGCGACGCCGAGGCGAGCCTCGCCTTGACCCGCTGCCGCGTGCCCTGGCCGCGCCCGCGCACGCTGGTCGGCGCGTCGCCCTACCGCACCCGGTTCCGACAGGGCGCCACCATCGTCCCGCGCCGCTTCTTCATGGTGGAGCCCGAGCCGACCGGCCGGCTGGGCAGCCGCCGCGACGCGCCCCGGATGCGCAGCCGGACCGGGCCGCTCGACAAGCACCCGTGGAAGACTGTGGAGCCGCCGCGTGGTCCCGTCGAGGTGCAGTTCCTCCGCCAGGTGGCGCTCGGCGAAACGATCATACCATTCCGCCTCCTGGCCACCGTGCCGGCAGTGATCCCGCTAGACGGGCCGAAGCTGCTGGACTCAGCCGCCGCTGCTGGCGCCGGCCACCATCATCTCGCCGCGTGGCTGCGCGACATCGAGGAAAAATGGGCTGAGCACAGCAACGAGAAGACGGATGGCCAGCCGCGGATGACGGTGTCGCAGCGCATCGACCACATGCGCAACCTGTCCCGTCGGGCCAGCCCGACCGCGATGCGCGTCCTCTACACCAAGGCCGGCACCCGCCTGAGCACGGCCCGCGTCGCCGCCAACGACACCGTGGTCGACCACAAAGCCTACTGGGCGCCGGCCCGCAGCGCCGAGGAGGCCGGCTACCTCGTCGCCCTCCTCAACAGCGCCGCCGTGCTCGCCAAGATCACCGACCTCCAGCCACACGGCCAGTGCGACAAGCGCGACTTCGACAATCTGGTCTGGACCCTGCCGATCCTCGAATACGACCCCGCCGAGCCCCTGCACCGCGACCTCGCCGCCGCCGCGTCGCACGCCGAGGCCATCGCCGCCGCCGTCCCGCTCGCCGACGCCCAGCACTTCACCGCCAAGCGCCGCGCCATTCGCGCCGCCCTCGCCGGGGACGGCGTCGCCGCCGAAATCGAAGCCCTGGTGGACGCCCTGCTGCCCCCCTGACCCGAATGCCCATCCGCCTCTTACCTTAGCACCGCTACGCTGCTCTCCATGACAAGGGGCAGTTTTATGCTTCCCTGACATGCATAAATAGCATGTAGAACCGCTTGTAAGATCAAAATCAAGCTAGTCTGGGCCTTGAACCGGTATCCATACACCTATGAACGGTTTCTGCCGACACCATGGTCGGCGAGACCCCCACATGCCTCTCTCCGCGCCATTGTGCAGGTGCAGCAATCATGGCTACGAGTATTAACCTGGATCATGCAGTTCTGGCGACGCTGGACCGCTGACGCTTCTGAAAGGCTCGCCCGATGTCCAATGTCACCGTAGTCGGCGCCGACAACACCGTCCTCACCCTCTCGATGGACGGCGTCACCAACTACCAGCTCGCCCAGCAGTTCGCCGCCCTGGTGAACGGCGCCGCCGCCGCCGGCACCCTGTCCGCGGCCGCGTTCGCGCCTGGCCTCGGCGTGCCCGCCGTGCCCGCAGGCAGCCTCGGCGAGGCTGTCCTCGCCCTGCCGCTCTCCGCCGTGACCGTGCCGGGCGGCTACACCACACTGCTCGACATCGCCGCCGGGCCGACCACCATCTTCGCCGGCCTCGCCACCGCGCCGGTCAGCGTCCTCGCCGGCGTCGGCGGCACCACCTTCAACGCCGGCGCGGCGCGGATCATGTTCGCCGCCGGCGGCGGCGACAACGTGTTCAACGGCTACGTCTCCCCCGACGGCGCGACCACGCCGCCGGGCGCGGGCTCGGCCAACCTCGACATGGTCGCGACCGGCCCCGGCAACGACACCATCAGCACCGGCACCGGCAATTTCGACGTGGACCCCGGCACCGGCCACAACGTCGTCACCCTCGGCGCCGGCATCAACTACGTGAACTCGACCGGCCAGGACCTGATCTATGGCGGCCCCGACCAGGCTGTCGCGGGCATGACCGGCAGCAACACCATCTACCTGTCCGGCAACGGCGCCACCGTCGTCGGCGGCGCCCGCCCCCTCGACATCTTCAGCGGCACGGCCAGCACCGTGAGCGGCAGCACCGCCAGCAATCCCTCCGCCGGCGGCTACGCCCAGGTCACCTTGGGCAGCGGCGGCGGCAGCATCGCCGGCGGCTTCGACAGCACCTACACCCTCGCCGGCGCCGCCTCCGTGAACGCCGGCGGCAACGACACGGTCAACGTGGCCGGGGCCACGGCCCTGGTGCAGGCCGACACCACTCCCGGCGGCGGCCCCCTGCTGGTCAACGGCCCGACCGGCGCCGGCGCCCTGAACTTCATCGGCGGCACCGGCAGCGCCACCCTGGCCGGCGGCGCGCTCGCCGTGACCGTCGCCGGCGCGGACGGCGGCACCGTGACCTTCACCGGCGCGGCCAGCGGCAACATGTTCCTCGTCGCGACTGCCGCCGGCGCCGACGCCGCGCTGATCGACGCCAGCGCCGCCACCGGCGCCAACACCTTCGTCACCGGCGTTGCCGGAACGGCGCAGGCGACCAGCACCGTGTTGGGCGGCACCGGGGCGGACCTGTTCCTGATCGGCAATGCCGCCTCCTCGCTGACCGGGGGCGCGGGCGGCGCGAACACCTTCGATTTCGTCGCCTCGGCCACCGGCGGTGCCACGGACGTCATCACCGACTTTAAGCCTGCCGACAGGCTCGGCATCTCCGGCTACGCCGCCAACGGCGCCGCGGTGCTTGCCAGCGCGACGGTGTCCGGCGGTACTACCACGATCACGTTGTCCGACCAGACCAGGATCGTGCTGCAGAACTACACCGCCCTCACGCCGGGCAACTTCTCCTGACAGCTGGGGCCGGGTGAAGCGAGAAGGTTGAGGCTCTGCCTCAAACTCCGCCAAAGGCAGGCCTTTGGAATCCAATACTTAAGTCAGGCCGGTCCAGGGGCGGCTCGCCCCTGGCGGGTCTGGGCAGGGTCCAGCCTTGCTCGTTTCGGGTCCTCGTCAGGAACGACCCCGGCCCCCGATATCAGCCGGCGGCGGGCGGCTCGGCGAGGAACCCCGTCACCGCGTCGCCGAACCCTGCCGGGTCCTCCGCGTGCAGCCAGTGGCCAGCCCCGCCCAGTACCACGAACCGCACGTCCGCGAACGTCCGGGCAAACGCCGCCCGCCCGTCCGGTCCCACGTAGTCCGACCGCCCGCCCACGACCGCCAGCACCTTGCCGCCGTAGCCGGCGCACGGGCCAGGCTCCCAGCCCTCGATCGCCGGCAGCGCCGCCGCGATCTCCGCCAGCCCGATGCGCCACCCGCCGGGCACCCGGTTCTGCAGCAGGAACATCCTTGCCGCGGCGTCCGCCACCACCGGCGCCAGCAGCGCGTCCGCCTCCGCCCGCGACGCCGCCTCCGGCACCGCCAGCATCGCCGCCGCGTAGGACCGGAAGTGCGGCGGATAGCCCAGCGGCGCGATGTCAGCGACCACCAGCCGCTCCACCCGCTCCGGCTGCGCCAGCGCCAGCGCCATCGCCACCTTGCCGCCCATCGAGTGCCCCAGCACCGCCGCCCGCCCCACCCCCAGCGCCGCCAGCGTATCCGCCACGTCGCGCGCCATGGCGGCGTACCCCATCTCCGCCGCGTGCCCGCTGGCACCATGGTTGCGCAGGTCCAGCGACACCGCCCGGAACCCCTCGCGCACCAGGCGCCGCTGCACCTCGCCCAGGTTGCGCGCCGCCCCGAACAGGCCGTGCAGCAGCACGACGGGCGCCCCCTGCCCGGCCTCGACCGAGTGCAGAATCAATGGACCGCCGCGCGAACCGGGCCACAGCTCCGCCGACCGCTTCCCCTATCGCAGCCTGCCAGGCGTCCGGCCACGCCTTTGCCGTCCGCCGTTGTCCCGTCCCGGACAGGCCCGCATCCGGAATGGCTGGTGATCTCGGGACGCGCGCCGTGCAGGATGGCGCTGGCACGCCGGCCGCCCGCGTCTCCGCAGCCCGCCCCGTGGCCGGACGGCCGCCCGGGGCGGTGGATTTCTGCCACCGTGGCGCTCAGGCCGTGTCGCCGGAGGACCCTGATGCTACGCGAGACCTCAGACATGGAGGTGGACGACGTCCGGCGCCTCGCCTTCCTCCGGGAGGAGACGCGCTTCGAGATCGGGCTGCTGCATGACCGCATCAACGCGCTGATCAGCGCCGAAGCCTTCCTGACAATCTCGTTCACGATGGCGATGGGCGGCACGAACGCCCGCTGGGGCTTGGCTTTCTCCACGATCGTGGCGCCGATGCTGTCGCTCCTGGGGCTGGCCCTGGCGATCCTGTCCTGGCCCGGCGTGAACGCCAGCTTCAAGATCATCGTCGAGTGGAACACCCGCCAGGCCCAGCTCATGCGCGACAACACGCCGCTGATCGACTCGATGTGGCGGCTGGACGTGCCGGGCAGGGGCAACCTGCGCGCCGACCCCGACCAGCGGCGGACCATGCTGTTCGCGCGCGCGGTGCCCGCAGTGTTCGCCGCCGCGTGGGCGATCCTGACCCTGGTCGCCCTCGTCCTGCCGCGGCTGTGACGCAGCGAGGCTCCCTGCCCGCGACCCGGACGCGGTGTGCCGCAGGCCCGCCCGCTCATGCCAGCGGCCCCGTGCGTTGAGTTGTCAGAAAACAAGGCTGGGCTCTGCCCAGACCCGCCAGGGGCGAGCCGCCCCTGGACCGGCTTTACTTAAGTAATGGATTCCAAAGGCGAGCCTTTGGCGGAGTTTGAGGCAGAGCCTCAACCTTGCTCGCTTCACCGGTCATTCCAAAGGGCCGTCGGTATCACTCCGCGACCCGCAGCACGATCTTGCCGATGTGCCGGCTGCTCTCCATCAGCGCGTGCGCCTCCGCCACGTCCGCCAGGTCGAACACCGCCTCGATCACCGGTCCGCAGCGCCCCGCCGACAGCGCCGGCCACACGCGCTCGCGCAGCCGGTCCGCGATCCCGCCCTTCTGCGCCGCCGTGCGCGGCCGCATCGTCGAGCCGGTCACGGTGAGCCGTTGCGTCATGATCCGCATAAGATCGAGTTTCTCCACGACGGGTCCCCGCAGGAACGCGATCAGCACGAGGCGCCCGTCCATGGCCAGGCTGCGCAGGTTCCCGGGCGTGTAGTCGCCGGCCACCATGTCGAGCACGACGTCCACGCCCCGCCCGCCGGTGTGCTCGCGCACCGCCTCGGCGAAGTCGCGCTCGCGGTAGTTGACCGCCAGCGCCGCGCCCAGCCGCTCGCACGCCGCGCACTTCTCGGCCGAGCCCGCCGTGACCAGCACCGCCGCCCCCATCTCCACGCCAAGCTGGATCGCGGTGATGCCGATGCCGCTGCTGCCGCCGTGCACCAATGCCGTCTGCCCGGCGCGCAGCCCGCCGATGTCGAACAGGTTGGCCCACACCGTGAAGAAGTTCTCCGGCAGCGCCGCCGCCCGCACCGCGTCGTAGCCATCAGGCCAGGGCAGGCACTGCGCGTTCGGCGCCACGCAGTACTCCGCGTAGCCGCCCCCGTTCACCAGCGCGCAGACCTGCTCGCCCACCTGCCAACCCTCGACGCCCTCGCCGAGCGCCGCCACCTCGCCGGCGACCTCCAGCCCGAGCAGCGGGCTCGCCCCGGGCGGCGGCGGATAGGCGCCCTTGCGTTGCGCCACGTCAGGCCGATTGACCCCGGCCGCGAGCACGCGGACCAGGACCTCGCCAGGTCCCGGGACCGGCACGGGCCCGGTCTCCAACCGCATCGCATCGGGCCCGCCCGGCTGCGTCACGATAACCTGGCGCATCTCACCCGGCACTGGCGCGGCCGAACGGCCCGGGGCCACCTCAGAGGGCCTGCATCGGCGGCGGCGGCAGGTCGCCCGGGATCGGCACCCCGTCCGGCGGCTCCTCGACCGGCACCGGCAGGTCGGGGTCCGGTGGCACAAGCGGCGGCCCGGTCGGCGGCAACGGCTCCGGCATCTGCGCGCGCCGGACCTGCCCCGATGCCGTTGCGGCGCCGGACCAGCCGCCTGTGATCTCGCATACCCGAAGATCCCGCATGTCGCTGCTCCTGCTGGGGTTGGCTGGGCAACAACACGCCGCAGCGTCAGGCGTTGCGCCTGCCGCCAACGGGCCTCGGCATTGACCTGACAGCAAGCAAGGCTGGGCTCTGCCCAGACCCGCCAGGGGGGAGCCCCCCCTGGACCGGCTTTACTTAGTATTGGACTCCAAAGGCCTGCCTTTGGCGGAGTTTGAGGCCCAATGCTTGAAAGGAGGGCCTCAATCTTGCCTGCTTTACCGCCGCAGGTCCTGACCGGCGAGCCGCTCCGTCGCCTCCCACACGCGCCGGCGCAGCGCCGCGTCCAGCGCCCTGCGGTTCGGCCGCGCGGTCCGGCTGTCCTTGAGGTAGCGCCCGCTCACCCCGGCCATGTCCTGCGTGAGGGCCGCGTGCAGCGGCGTCGCGGCGCCCTGCTCGGGAGTCAGCAGGAACGGCGACATCGCCCACCAGCCGAACTGCACCAGCCCGCCCGCGCGCACCAGCCCGGTCTGCACCCCGCCCGGGTGCACCACCAGGAACCCGACGCCGGGCGCGCGCTCCGCCCACTCGAACGTCGCCATCATCAACGCCAGCTTGGAGCGGGCATAGGCGCGCACCAGGTCCCAGCGCCGCGCCATCTCCAGGTCGTCCGGGTCGATCCCCGCGTGATCCGACGCCGACGACCCCACGTTGACCACCCGCGCGCCCCCCGCCTCACTCACGGCCGCCGACAACGCCGGCAGCAGCGCACGGGTGAGCACGAACGGCGCCAGGTGGTTCACCGCCAGCACCGTCTCGCGCCCCTCGGCCGTCAGCGCGCGGCGGTGGCGGAACACCCCGGCGTTGTTCACCAGCACCGCCAGCGCGCCGTGCCGCGCCGCCACCCGCTCGCCGAGCGCCCGCGCCTCCGCGAGGCTCGACAGGTCGGCAATCTCAAGCTCCGGCGCGGCGCCCGCCACCTGCCCGGCGACCCACGACCGCGCCGCCTCGGTGCGCGCGCGGTCCCGCCCGGCCAGCACCACGTGCAGCCCCGCCCGCGCCAGGCCGAGCGCGATCCACGGCCCGATGCCGCCGCTCGCGCCGGTGACGAGTGCCACGCGGGATGCTCCCGGCGCTCCGATCATGCCGGGGGCAGCGGACGGGGGCCTGCAAGAAAGCAAGGCTGGGCTCTGCCCAGACCCGCCAGGGGGGAGGCCCCCCCTGGACCGGCTTTCTTAAGTGTTGGATTCCAAAGGCCTGCCTTTGGCGGAGTTTGAGGCAGAGCCTCAACCTTGCTTGCTTCTCCGGTCACACCCGGCCTCCCTGGTCTCCGACATCAGCGTCTGCCGGATCACGATTGAGCGCGCAATCCTGGGACAGCGGGGCTAGAAGCCACCGTGGCGGGACTGCGTGCGACTTTGCCTGCCACGAACCCCGTTGCAGCAGCCGCCGCCGATGTCCTTCCTCTCCACCATCCGCCGCGCCAAACCCTCGGTTACCACGCCGGGCCGGCAGGCCCGCGCCGCCAAGCCGCCGGGCGCCCGGTCGGGGCGTGCGCACGAGCGCGGCGCGCTGCGCGCCTGGGTGCTGCACGCGCCGCAGAACCTGCGCGCCCTGGTCCGCGCCGACGAGCTGGGGCTCGTGGTGCTCGCCGCCGTCATCGGCATCGCCGCCGGCCTGTTCGTCGTGGCGATGAACGAGGCCACGCAGGACGCGCACCACCTGCTGTTCGCCACCAACGGCGAGCGCCTGTCCGGGCAGGTCAGCGTTGACCGCCTGCGCTGCATCCTGGTGCCGACGCTGGGCGGCCTCGCCGTGGGCCTGCTCGGCCTCGCGGTGGCGCGCTGGTGGCCGCGCCGCCCGGTCGACCCGATCGAGGCCAACGCCCTGTTCGGCGGCGCCATGTCGCTCACCGACAGCCTCGTCGTGGTAGGCCAGACCCTGCTGTCCAACAGCGTCGGCGCCTCGGTCGGCCTGGAGGCCGGCTACACCCAGATCGGCGCCGCCGCCGCCTCCAAGCTCGGCCGCTCCTTCCGTGTCAGGCGCAATGATCTGCGCCTGCTCGTCGGCTGCGGCGCGGCCGGCGCCATCGCCGCCGCGTTCAACGCCCCGCTCACCGGCGCCTTCTACGCCTTCGAGCTGGTGATCGGCACCTACTCGCTGGCCAGCCTGGCGCCGGTGGTGGTCTCTGCAATCACCGCGGTGTTCGTGCTGCGCGTGCTGAGCCCCACCGACCAGGCCTGGGCGCTGCGCCTGCCCACCACGATCGAGACCGTGGACTTCCTGCCGATCCTGGCGCTCGGCGTGGTCTCGGCGCTGCTGGGCATCGCCATCATGCGCGCGGTCACCATGACCGAGGCGGCGTTCCGCGCCTCTCGCGTGCCGTCCTGGCTGCGCCCGGCGATCGGCGGCCTCGCGGTCGGCCTGCTCGCCCTGGTGACGCCGGCGGTGCTGTCCTCCGGCCACGCGGCGCTGCGCGTCGGCATCGACGCGCCCTACACCTTGCAGCACGTGGCGCTGCTGCTGGTGCTCAAGGCGGCGGCCTCGGCGATCTCGATCGGCTCCGGGTTCCGCGGCGGCCTGTTCTACGCCTCGCTGTTCCTCGGCGCCCTGCTCGGCAAGTGCTTCGCCGGCGTCGTCGCCCTGGCCACCGCGACCCAGGCGCTGCCCGCCGTCGTGTACGCCCTGGTCGGCATGAGCGCGCTAGCCGTGGCCGTGGTCGGCGGCCCGCTCACCATGGCGTTCCTGGCGCTGGAGAGCACCGGCAGCCTGCCGGTCACGGTGGCCGTGCTCGCCGCCTCGGTGATCTCCGCGATCACCGTGCGCCGCACCTTCGGCTACTCGTTCGCGACCTGGCGCTTCCACCTGCGCGGCGAGGCGATCCGCTCGGCCGTCGACGTCGGCTGGGTGCGCAGCCTCTCCGTCGGCCGCATGATGCGCCGCGAGCTGCGCCGGGTACGCGCCGACACCACGTTGGCGAGCTTCCGGCGCGACTTCCCGCTCGGCAGCAGCGCCGCGATCATCGTGGTCGACGAGCGCGACCGCTACGCCGGGATGCTCACCATCTCCGACGCCTACGCGGCGCCGGAGACCACGAGCCGGATCTCGGAGATCCTGCACCACACCGGCACTGCGCTGCTGCCCGCCATGTCGGTGAAGGAGGCGGTCGCGATGTTCGAGACCGCGGAGGCCGACGCGCTGGCCGTGGTGGAGTCGGCGGAGTCGATGCGGGTGATCGGCATCCTGACCGAGCAGCACGCCCTGCGGCGCTACAGCGAGGAGCTGGACCGCAGGCGGCGGGACCTGTCGGGGGAGTAGGCAAGGCAGCAGGCAAGGTTGAGGCTCTGCCTCAAACTCCGCCAGGGGCAGCGCCCCTGGACCGGCTTTTCTAAGTAAATCGGTGTCCAGAGGCCTTGGCCTTTGGCGGGTCTGGGCAGAGCCCAGCCTTGCCTGCTTCATCACCCCCGCCCCGCCCGCGACAGCGCGACCCCCGCCACCGCCAGCGCCATGCCGCCCGCCTGCACCGGCGTCAGCGTCTCGCCGAACGCCAGGAACGCCATCGCGGCCGCGACCGGCGGCACCAGGTAGAGCAGCGCCGCCACCCCTGTCACCGCGCCACGCCGGATCAGCACCAGCAGCAGCGACACCGCACCCACCGACAGCCCGAGCGACGCCCACAGCAGCCCGGCCCAGGCCTGCCACGACCCGTCGAACCCGCCGCCCTCCAGCAGCAGCGCCAGCGGCGTCGTCACCGCCAGCGACGCCGCGTATTGCACGGCCAGCGCGGTGCGCAGGTCGCCCGCCGCCCCGGTGCGCTTCTGCCAGATCGTGCCCAGCGTGATCGACGCCATCGCCGCCAGGCACACCGCCACCGCGGCGGGCGAGACCGCCCGCACCGAGAGCAGCACCGGCGCCACCACCAACACGGCGCCCGCGAAGCCCAGCGCGATCCCGGCCCAGCGGCGCCCGCCCACCTGCTCGCCCAGCAGCCGCCACGCCAGCGCCGCGGTGAGCAGCGGCTGCAGCCCCACGATCAGCGCGGCCAGCCCGGCGGGCAGCCCGTGGCGCACCGCCCAGAACACCCCGCCCAGGTAGCCCGCCTGGATCAGCAGCCCCGCCATCACGGTGTCGCGCCAGCCGCGTCCCGTGGGCCAGCGCGCGCCGGAGACGAGCGCCATGGCGCCGAGCACGCCGCTCGCGACCACGTAGCGCAGGCACAGGAAGCTGAGCGGCTGCACGTGCGGCGCCACCAGCCGCGCCACGACGAACCCGGTGGCCCAGATCAGCACGAAGAACGGCGCGACCAGCCGCGCCATGAGCCCCGCAGACACTCAGCCGCGGGAGCGGCCGAAGACGGTCATGCACCGGCCAGCAAGCAAGCAAGGCTGGGCTCTGCCCAGACCCGCCAAGGGGGGAGCCCCCCCTGGACCGGCTTTACTTAAGTACTGGATTCCAAAGGCCTGCCTTTGGCGGAGTTTGAGGCAGAGCCTCAACCTTCCTTGCTTCACCGTTCGCACCAGAACGCCGCAGGCATCAGAGCTGCCGCCCGTGGCAGTGCTTGAACTTCTTGCCCGACCCGCACGGGCACAGGGCGTTGCGCGGCGTGGCGCGCCAGGTCGCGGGGTCGTCCGGGTCCACGTCGGCGAGCGGCACGGACTCGATCAGCACCGGCTCCGCCAGCGCCGCCGCCATGCCGGGGCCGGCGGCCGTCATGCGGTCCGCGTCCGGGTGGCTCTCGATGGTGTAGGCCGGCCCGGCGGAGAACTCCGGCAGCGGCTCCTGCGGGCTCAGCTCGACGCGCGCCAGCATCGACGTCACCCGCTCCTTGAGGTCGTCGAGCATGGCGTTGAACAGCGCGAACGCCTCGCTCTTGTACTCGTTGAGCGGGTCCTTCTGCCCCAGCGAGCGCAGCCAGATGCCCTGCCGCAGGTGGTCCAGCGTCAGCAGGTGCTCCTTCCACACCGCGTCGAGCACCTGCAGCAGCAGGTTCTTCTCGACGTAGCGCATTAGCTCCGGGCCCAGGTTGGCCGCCTTGGCCGCCATGTGCGCGTCGGCCGCCGCCACCACGCGCTCTCGCACCGTGGCCGCGTCGATGCCGTCCTCCTGCGCCCACGCGCCCACCGGCAGGTCGATCGCCAGCACCCGGCGCAGGTCCTCGGCCAGCGCCTCGCTCGCCCACTGCTCGGCGAACGCGCGCTCCGGGATGTGGCGGTCGACCAGCGCCTCGGCGATCTCGGCGCGCATCTCGGCCAGCGTCGCGGACACGTCGTCGGCGCGCATGAACTCGCGGCGCTGGGCGTAGACCTCCTTGCGCTGGTCGTTCATCACGTCGTCGTATTTCAGCACGTTCTTGCGGGTGTCGAAGTTGCGCGCCTCGACCTTCTTCTGCGCCTTCTCCAGGGCGCGGTTGATCCACGGATGAATGATCGCCTCGCCTTCCTTCAGCCCGAGGCGCTGCAGCATCCCGCCCATCCGCTCGGACCCGAAGATCCGCATCAGATCGTCCTCCAGCGACAGGAAGAACCGGCTCTCCCCCGGGTCGCCCTGACGCCCCGAGCGCCCGCGAAGCTGGTTGTCCACCCGCCGGCTCTCGTGGCGCTCGGTGCCGATCACCAGCAGCCCGCCGGCCTCGATCACGCGGGGCTGGTTGGTCGCGACCTCGGCGCGGATCGTCGCCTCGCGCTCCGCCAGCACCGCCGCGTCGGCGTGCTCGCCGACCTCCTGGCGCACCCGCATCTCGACGTTGCCGCCCAGCTTGATGTCGGTGCCGCGCCCGGCCATGTTGGTCGCGATGGTGATCGACCCCGGCGCGCCGGCCTGCGCCACGATCACCGCCTCGCGCTCGTGGAACTTGGCGTTGAGCACGGAGTGGCGGATGCCGCGCCGGTCCAGGATCGAGCTGAGCAGCTCGGAGCGCTCCACGCTCGTGGTGCCCACCAGCACCGGTTGCCCGCGTGCCCTGGCGTCCTCGATCAGCCCGGCCACCGCCTCGTATTTCTCCCCCGCGGTGCGATACACCTCGTCGTGCCCGTCCACGCGCGCCACCGCCACGTTGGTCGGAACCTCGACCACGTCGAGCTTGTAGATCTCCGCGAACTCGTCCGCCTCGGTCAGCGCGGTGCCGGTCATCCCCGCGAGCTTGGGGAACAGGCGGAAGTAGTTCTGGAACGTGATCGAGGCGAGCGTCTGGTTCTCCTGCTGCACGGTGACGAACTCCTTCGCCTCCAGCGCCTGGTGCAGCCCCTCCGAGTAGCGCCGCCCCTCCATCATCCGCCCGGTGAACTCGTCCACGATGACGATCTTGTCGTCCCTGACCATGTACTCGACGTCGCGTGCGAACAGCGTGTGCGCGCGCAGGCTCTGCTGCACGTGGTGCACCACGGCCACGTTGAAGATGTCGTACAGGCTACCCTCGGTAATGACGCCGGCGTCCCTCAGCATCTCCTCGACCCGCTCCGAGCCTTCCTCGGTCAGCGCGACGGACTTCATCTTCTCGTCCTTGTCGTAGATCGAGGGGTCGCGCACCGCCTCGGCCATCACCGCGTTGACCTGGCGGTACAGGTCCGAGGAGTCCTCCGCCGGCCCGGAGATGATCAGCGGCGTGCGCGCCTCGTCGATCAGGATCGAGTCCACCTCGTCGACGATGCCGAACGAGAACGGGCGCTGCACCATGTCCTCGAGGCGGTACTTCATGTTGTCGCGCAGATAGTCGAAGCCGAACTCGTTGTTGGTGCCGTAGGTGATGTCGCATGCATACGCCGCCCGGCGCTGGTCGTCGGACAGCCCGTGCACGATCACCCCGGTGCTCAGCCCGAGGAAGCCGTACAGCCGCCCCATCTCCTCGGCGTCGCGCGCCGCGAGGTAGTCGTTGACCGTGACCACGTGCACGCCCTTGGCCGGCAACGCGTTGAGGTAGACCGGCAGCGTGGCCACCAGGGTCTTGCCCTCGCCGGTCTTCATCTCGGCGATCTTGCCGTCGTTGAGCACCATGCCGCCGACGAGCTGCACGTCGAAGTGCCGCATCCTCAGCACCCGGCGCGACGCCTCGCGCACCACCGCGAACGCCTCGGGCAGCACGTCGTCCAGGGTGGCCCCGCCTGCCAGCCGCTCACGGAACGCCGCCGTGCGGCCGCGCAGCGCGTCGTCGGACAGGGCGGCGACCTCGGGCTCGAAGGCGTTGATCTGCGGCAGGCGCTTGCGGTAGTGGCGCAGCGAGCGCTCGTTGCTGGTGCCGAACAGGCGGGCGAAGCTGGAGAACATGGCGGGCCTCGGAATGGTGCGCTGCGGCGCCGTCCCGGGGTCGGCCGGAGGGCGCCGGAACGAGGGCGCAAACCGGCGGCAGGGCGCCGACGGGGCTCGCGTCCAGATAGGACCCGCACCCCGCGCGGTCAACGGCGGCGGAAGGCAGCAAGCAAGGCTGGGCTCTGCCCAGACCCGCCAGGGGGAAGCCCCCCTGGACCGGCTCTACTTAGACAAGTGGATTCCAAAGGCGAGCCTTTGGCGGAGTTTGAGGCAGAGCCTCAACCTTGCTTCCTCCTTTGCCCCGCGATCCTGCCTCGATTTCATCGTTCCGGTCGGTTGTGGGCAAGCCGCCGCTCCGCCATGATCCGCGCGAGATCAACAGGCCCCGCCTGCCAACGCGGGCCGACCATAAATCCGAGGTAACTTCATGCGGCTCACTCCCCTGGCCACCGCGCTCGCGGCGGCCACCCTGTGCGCGCAGGCCCTTCCGGCCGCCGCCCAACCCGCCGCCGCCCAGGGCGCGCACGACACCCGCGCCGCGATGTCGCCCACCGGCGCGCCGCCCGCTGCCCTGCTGCCCCAGAACCAGAAGCCGCCCGCGGGCGCCAAGGGCACGCCGGCGCAGGCCGCCACGTCGCCGACCGGGGCGCCTGCCGCCTCGACGACCGCAGGCCAGAAGCAGGCCACGCCGGCCCAGGCCGCCGCCCAGGGCACCGACTCCGACGCGGAGGCGTCTCCGGCGCAGGCCACGCCGCAGGTCGGACCGGACGGCCACCCGGTCCCCTACGCGCCCGGCTCGCCCGCGCTTGTCGGCCTGCCGCCCGGCGACCCGGTGCTGGCCAGCGTGGACGGGCACGACATCCACATGTCCGATCTCACCGTGGCCGCGGAGTCGCTGCCGCAGCAGCTCCGCGGGATGCCCAAGCCGGTGCTGTATCCGATGCTGCTCGACCAGCTCATCGACCGCCAGGCCATCGTGATCGAGGCGAAGAAGGAAGGGCTCGACAAGACCCCCGAGGTCCAGGAGCAGCTCCGCCGGGCCGAGGACACCACGCTGCAGAACGCCGTGCTGACCCGCGAGGTGACGCCGAAGATCTCCGACGCGGCGATCAAGGCCAAGTATGACGCCGACTACGCCAACAAGCCCGGCGAGGAGGAGGTCCACGCCCGCCACATCCTCGTCGACAGCGAGGACAAGGCGAAGGAGATCATCAAGCAGCTCAAGGGCGGCGCCGACTTCGAGAAGCTGGCCAAGGAGGACAGCAAGGACCCCGGCGCGCAGAACGGCGGCGACCTCGGCTGGTTCAAGAAGGGCGACATGCTGCCCGAGTTCTCCACCGCCGCCTTTGCGATGAAGCAGGGCGAGTTCACGCCGGAGCCGATCCACACCCGCTACGGCTACCACGTGATCCAGGTGCTCGGCACCCGCACCGCGCCGCCGGTCGACTACGCCCAGGCGCACGACGAAATCCGCCAGAGCCTGGTGCAGGACGCGGTGAAGACCGCCCTGGAAAAGGCGCGCAGCCAGGTCAAGGTGCAGCGATTCACCGTGGCTGGCGCCTCGATCAAGCCGGGCGAGCTGGCGCCGCCGGCCGAGGGCGTGGCTCCCCCGCCGCCGCCGGCCGCGCAGTGAGGCTTCCGGGAGCCCGGTCCGCGGCGAGCGGCCCGCGGCCCGCGGCGGCGGCAGGGTCGCTGCCGTGGTGAAGGCCGCTCTCTCGCCGCTCGCGATCGGGCTCCCGGACCTGTCCCCGGTCGCGGGCGTGCGGCTCGGCGCCGCGGCGGCCGGCATCCGCTACCAGGGCCGCACCGACCTGGTGATGATCGAGCTCGCCCCGGGCACCGAGGCCGCCGGGGTGTTCACCCGAAACAGATGCCCGGGCGCGCCGATCGACTGGTGCCGCGAGGCGCTGAAGGGCGGCCATGCCCGCGGCGTGGTCGTCAACGCCGGCAACGCCAACGTGTTCACCGGCAAGGCCGGCCGCGACACCACGCGCGCCACCGCGGAGGCCGCCGCCGGGCTGCTGGACTGCAAGCCGAGGCAGGTGTTCCTCGCCTCGACCGGGGTGATCGGCGAGGTGCTCGACCCCGCCCGCATCGTCTCCGCCCTGCCCGCGCTGCACGCCGACCTGCGCGACGACGGCTGGGCGGACGCGGCGCGCGGCATCATGACCACCGACACCTTCCCCAAGGCCGCGACCCGCGTCGCGCGCATCGGCAGGCACGAGGTGCGCATCACCGGCATCGCCAAGGGCAGCGGCATGATCGCGCCCGACATGGCGACCATGCTGTGCTTCGTCGCCACCGACGCGAAGATCCCGGCGGCCGCGCTGCAGGACGCGCTCGCGAAGGGCGTGGCCACCAGCTTCAACCGCACCACGGTCGACTCCGACACCTCGACCAGCGACACGGTGCTGCTGTTCGCCACGGGGCAGGCAGAGCACAAGCACGTCCCCGACCATGGCGGCCACGTCCTGCGCGACTTCCGCGAGCAGCTCGCCGACCTGCTGCTGGAGCTGGCGATCCAGGTGGTGCGCGACGGCGAGGGCGCGCAGAAGCTGGTGCGCATCGACGTCACCGGCGCCGCCTCGAAGCGTTCGGCGCAGCGCGTGGCGATGGCGGTGGCGAACTCGCCGCTGGTCAAGACCGCGATCGCCGGCGAGGACGCGAACTGGGGCCGCATCGTCATGGCCGTCGGCAAGTCGGGCGAGCCGGCGGACCGCGACACGCTGTCGGTCGCGGTCGGCGGCACCTGGATGGCGCGCGACGGCGCGGTCGTGGCCGGCTACGACGAGACGCCGGTGGTCGCGCACATGAAGGGCCGCGAGGTCGAGATCACCGTCGACCTCGGCCTGGGAAAGGGCAGCGGCACGGCCTGGACCTGCGACCTGACACACGGCTACATCGACATCAACGGCAGCTACCGGAGCTGACCGCAGCCCTCCGTCCAGCCATCCCCGCCATTCGTCCCACATCACCGGCTCAAGGACGTCGCCGCGCGGACCGCATTCCGAAGCGCCAGTTCCGGGACGCAGGCCGGCCCGGCGCCCGCCAAGGAGAATGCGCATCGCCGAAGCCTTCGCCCCTCCGCCTCCTCCGGAGCCCTCGACGGTGACGGACGAGCTGACCGAACGGGACCACGCCGCAGAGGCCGCCGCGGCGGCTCCACACGACGGGGCGGTGGCCGACGCGGCTATCGCCGGTTTCGCGCCGCTGACCACGGAGCGGCTCTGCCTGCGTCCCCCGGTCGCCGCCGACGCGGAGGCGATCTTCCGCCTGGTGAACGACTGGGCGGTGGTGCGGATGCTGTCGCGCCTGCCCTTTCCCTACCCGAAGGCGGTCGCCGACGAGTGGATCGTGCGCGCCGCCGAGGAGCTGGCCGGCGGGCGCGCCTACCACTTGGCAATCACCGGGAAGGAGGAAGGGCGCGAGCTGCTGATCGGCTGCGTCGGCCTGCGGCTGGACGCGCAGCGCCGCGTCGGCCACCTCGGCTACTGGGTCGGGCGCAAGTTCTGGGGCCACGGCGTCGCCACCGAGGCGGCGGGCCGGCTGGCGCGCTGGGCGCTCGCCAACCTCGACCTCGACCGCATCGAGTCCCAGGTCGCCGCCGACAACGCGGCCTCGGCCGCCGTGCTGCGCCGCATCGGCTTCCGGGCGGCCGGCGAGGGACGCGAGCCGTTCCTGGCGCGCGGCGGCACCCACGCCGTGGCCCGCTTCGCCGCCACGCGCGACGACCTGTTCGGGGCGGAACCGGCGACGGCCAGCCCGGCTCCCGCGTCCGTGCCGCAGGACGGCGTGACGCTGCTCCTGGTCGCCGCCTGCGCGCTGATCGACAGCGACAGCCGCGTGCTGCTGACCCGCCGTCCCGAAGGCCGGTCCATGGCGGGTCTATGGGAGTTCCCGGGCGGCAAGCTGGAGCCCGGCGAGACCCCGGAGGCCTGCCTGATCCGCGAGCTGCGCGAGGAGCTGGGCATCGACGTGGCGCAGGCCTGCCTGGCGCCGTTCGCCTTTGCCAGCCACGACTACACGCGCTTCCACCTGCTGATGCCGCTCTATGTCTGCCGGCGCTGGAAGGGCTTCGTGCAGGCCAGGGAGGGCCAGGCAATGGCGTGGGTGCGCGCGGAGCGGCTCGCCGAATACGACATGCCGCCCGCCGACAAGCCGCTCGTCCCGCTGCTGCGCGACCTGCTGTGACCCGGGGCGGAAGGAAGCAAGGCCAGGGGCTCTGCCCCTGGACCCCGCCAAGGGCTGGGCCCTTGGATCGCCTTCCCTAAGTCATGGGATCAAAGGGTCCTCGGACCCTTTGCGGGTTTGGGCAGAGCCCAACCTTCCTTCCTCCCGTCCGGAGCCGTCCATGAACCCCACCGCCTGCCTGCTGGTCATCGGCAACGAGGTGCTGTCCGGCCGCACCCAGGACGCCAACATCCGCTTCCTGGCGCAGCGTCTGGGCGGCATCGGCATGCCGCTGCGCGAGGTCCGTGTGATCCCCGACGTCGTGGACACCATCGTCGCCACGCTCAACGAGACGCGGGCGCGGTTCGACCACGTGTTCACCACCGGCGGCATCGGCCCGACCCACGACGACATCACCAGCGAGTGCGTGGCCGCCGCGTTCGGCGTGCCCTGGGAGCCCCACCCCGAGGCCTGGGCGCTGCTGGAGCGCCACTACAGGCCGGGCGAGTTCAACGCCGCGCGCCAGCGCATGGCCACCCTGCCACGCGGCGCCACGCTGATCGACAACGTCATCTCCGTGGCGCCGGGCTTCTCCATCGGCAACGTCCACGTCATGGCCGGCGTGCCCAGGATCATGCAGGCGATGTTCGCCTGGCTCGAGCCGCGCCTGCCCGGCGGCGTGCCGGTCGCATCGCGCACGGTGCACGCCGCCGGCCTGCTGGAAGGCGGCATCGCGGCACCGCTCGGGGCGCTGCAGGAGCGCCATCCCTCCGTGGACCTGGGCAGCTACCCCTACCACCGTGGCGACGCGAACGGCGTGGCGCTGGTGGCGAAGGGAACCGACCTTGCCCAGCTCGACGCGGTCATCGCCGAGGCGGCGGCGCTCATCCGCACACAGGGACTGGACCCGATCGCGGGCGAACCGCCGGTCTGACCCGGACGACAGGTGCCGGGGCCTGCTGTCAATCGAGCCGGACTACCATGGCGGCGAGGTGAACGCCTCCAAGGGAGTTTCAGGCGGTTTTGCCATAACGGAACAAGTCTTAAATTCTTGATTTTATTTTCTCCATGAGCTTTTAACAAAAATTTATACACACGGGTGCAGGGTCAGGAAGACAGAAACCTCGCCTGGAGACTCGCATCGTGAAAGCCACGCTTCATGCCACAGTGGCAACCATGGCCCTGTTGGCCGCGAGTTCCACCACAGGCCACGCGGACTTCCTGAACGAACAGCCGGCGGCAGCACAGCCGCACGTCATCGCGCCGTTCGGCTACGGCGCGGTCACGCAGGTACTCGCCAGCTCCACTGGCCGCACCGGTACCGCGTGGTGCAAGGCGCAGGCGAACCGTGCGTCGCAGTGCCTCTCGGTCTCGGGCGGCGCATCCTGCTCCGCGCCGGTCCAGGCCGGCGAACTGGTCTCCTGCAACCAGGCCGGAAAAGCCCACGTCGATGAGTCGCGGTTCGCTCCAGTCAACTGCAACGGCAATCTCAACGGCGACAACAACGCGAGCGGCCTGATCACCGACGCGGACTGGTGCGGCTGGGCCGGATACATGGCGCGGCGTGTCGCGGACACGATCTACCAGTACAACGACTACGTGCGCGTCGGCGTCAACAGGCGCTTCGGCGGCACGGTGTTCGAGCTGTACGGCACGGACAGGGCGGACCGCATCCAGCAGAACCCCGGCGGTGCCATGCAGATGGCGCTCTACGGCGACGACATCGGCTACGCACCGCCCGGCACGCCCAACGGCTGGTTCGCCTTCAATCCCAGCCAGACCTTCCTGCCGCCCAACGCCACCGGCTGGGACAACACGCCCTACCCCACCCAGGCGGCGTGCAAGGCCAGGCACCCTGGCGCCAACTCGCCTTGCCGCCAGGAGCTGGCGATCGACAACGTCAGCGACGACACCACCAACGTCGGCTGCGCCAACGCGGGCCAGGACGCCGGCGCCGGCTTCAACCCGGTGCAGGCGGTCTCGCTCAACTGCTGGTACGGCGACCCCAACAACGCCGTCGACAGGACGACGTCGCCGGCGCGTGGCTATGTCTCGGTGACGAAGATCGCCCCCAACAACTACTCCAAGAGCAGCAACGTGCCGGGCCTCACCTGGACCCAGACCTCGCAGGTGATCGGGCCGTTCGCGCAGATCACCTACGACATCGTGGGCGACAGCACCCTGCGCACCATGACGCCGGACTTCCAGGAACTGCCGGCGATCTTCACGCACGGCACGATCGGCGACGTCGTGTATTTCTACAACGGCTCGCATCCGTACAGCAGCCTGTCCGAGCCCGTCACCCGGGCGACCCTTGCCCAGACCGACTCCGCCCTGCTCGGGTTCACGCCGCGCATCGGGCCGTATGGCACTGGCATCGGCGTGGGCCTGGGCGAGGACTGGGCCAGCCTGTGCGATGCGACGGCGAAGAAGTGCATCACCATCGCCTCGTTCTCCAACGCCGCGCAGGTCATCTCGGTGGTCAACAACAGCGCGACCAGCAACTCCTATTTCGGCATCCACGGCTTCTTCACCCTCAAGCCCGGCCTGAAGGAGCGCACCACGGTGTTCATCGCGCCCTACCGCTTCGACGACATCGTCCAGGGCCAGTCCGTCCGCCAGTGGGTCTACCAGCTTCGGCAGAACCAGATGCTCCCGCCGCCGGTCAAGTAGGAAGGCGACCTGCGCAAGCCTGGAGGCAATCAGCGCCGAAGGGCCACGCCGCAGGCGGGGGAAGCAAAGCAAGGCCAGGGGCTCTGCCCCTGGACCCCGCCAAAGGCTCGCCTTTGGAATCCAATACTTCAGTAAATCGGTGTCCAGAGGCCTTGGCCTTTGGCGGGTCTGGGCAGAGCCCAGCCTTGCTTGCTTTCCTGGCCTGGGAAAGCGCCGCCACCTAGACCGCGCTGATCTGCAACGCGGTCAGGGTGACGCCGAACAGGTTGACCTGGGTGCCGTCGGTGAGGCGGAGCTGGGTGCCGAAGGAGCCCGTGGTCGCCTGGCTTAGCGCGTTGCTGGCGTCGGCCGCGGTGAAGCCGCCGGTCAGCGTGAGGTGGTCGCCAGCCTTGAGGCCGACGATGTTGTCGATGCCGCCCAGACCCTTGGTGAAGGTGTAGCTGTCCACGCCCAGGCCCTCGAACGCCGTGGCGTTGCCGCCGCCCAGGTTGATCTGCGTGGGGCCGACGCCCTCGACGATCAGCGCGGTGCCGGTGCCGGTGTTGAAGACGTCAGGGCCGGTCGGTCCGCCGAACGCCACGTCGCCGTTGGTCATGACGAAGGTGTTGGCGCCGGCGCCGCCGACCATGATGTCGCCGCCGCCGGTGCTGCCGGTGAAGCTGCTGGTGCCTGCGCCGCCGAACATCAGCGCGGCGCTGCCGCTGCCGCCCACCAGCGAGACGTTGCCGCTGCCTCCCACCAGGATGTTGCCGGTCCCGGCGGCGCCGGTCAGCACGTCGCTGCCCGAGCCGCCATACAGCGTATCCACGCCCATCCCGCCGCCCGCCGTGTAGTTGCCGGCGCCGGCGACGAACACCAGGGGACCGGCGCCGCCGTTCACCGTGGCGGAGGCGCCCGACGCATACACGATGTCCGTGCCGCCGCCGGCGTTGATGGTGTCCGTGCCACGGCTGTTCACCACGTCGTTGCCGGTGGCTGTCGCCGTCACCGTGCTCTGGCCGGCCACAGGCGTCAGGAAGGTGGTGCCGCCCGCGCCCGCCACGGTGGTGACGGCGGTGGCCTGACCCGAGCCGGCCGGCAGGGCGGTCGGCGGCGCCCCGGCGGCGGTGCCGGTGGCCGCGGCGACGGTGGCGGACGCCGCAAGATCGAGCACGGCGAAATCGGTGGGAAGCAGGCCCGGGCTGGTGCCCAGGGCGCCCGCGACGCTGACCTGGACCGTGCCGGCGGCGGTTCCGTCCGAGGTCCACAGGTCGGCGAGGTTGTCCGCCCCGGTCCCCAGGAAGTACAGGGCGCCGTTGTAGACCGCCATCGCGACGTTGGCGCTGTCGGACGCGTTCACGGCGATGGGCGAGACTCCACCCGTGCCGGCATGGGCGACCGCAAGCTCGGTGGTGCCGGACGCGCTGCCGTCCGACTTCCACAGGCTGGCCGTGCCGTCCGTCCCGGTGCCGCCAAAGTACAGGGCGCCTTTGAACACGGTGAGGGAGACCGGCGTGATCCCCGAGGCTCCGGCGCCCGCGATGCTCAGCGCGGTGGTGCCGGACGCGGTGCCGTCGCTGGACCACAGATCGACATGGCCGGCGGCGTCGGTTCCCGCGAAGTAGACCAGGCCGCCGAACGCCACGATGTTGGATGTGGTCGGCGCGAGGCCGCCAGCCGCGGACTGGGCCACCACGATCTCCGTGGTGCCGGAGGCTGTGCCGTCGGAGACCCAGAGGTTGGTCCGTCCCGTCGAGTCGGTGCCGGAGAAGAACACCTTGCCGTTCGCCACGGCGAGGTTGGTCGGGTTCAGGCCAGGCCCGAAGCCGGCGAGGCCCTGGGTGTCGACACCCGCCACGGCCAGGGCGGAGGTTCCTGCCGCCGTGCCGTCGGACACCCACAGATCGGTGGCCCCGGCGTTGTCATGGCCGGAGAAGTACAGCTTGCCGCCCAGGGTCACGAGCCAGTCCGGGGCGAGGCCGCTGGTCGCCGCAGCCGCTGGCGCCACCACCGCCGTGCCGGAGGCGGTGCCATCCGTGACGTAGAGGTTGTTGTTGCCGGACGCGTCCAGCCCGGAGAAGTACAACCGGTTGTTGAATACCGTCAGGTTCCTCGGCTCGAGATCGGGCGAGAGCGCCGAGGTCAACGACGCCGCGGTGCCGGACGCGCCCTGCAACGCCCAGAGCCCGGTCCCGGCGTGGCCTCCGCCGCTGAAATACACCGTACCATCGTAAGGTGTCAGGTCGGTGATGGGGGCACCATCCGCGGGATATCCGCCGAGATCGACCGCCACGGCCCCCGAGCCGCCAAGCTCGAAAAGCTGGCTGTCGTTCACCGAGGTCGCGCCAAGAAAAACCAGAGTGCTGGTCATACCGCCCATCCCAAAAACCGCCGGCGACATGCGCGCCTGGCCCGCCAGGGTAGGCAGCAGCCCCTAATGCCTTATTAAGAGCGCCACCACGACATGGCGATCTAAACCTGCTCCGGCCGGCGACCCCTCCGACATAGGCCTGTCAGCAGGCAAGACTGGGCTCTGCCCAGACCCGCCAGAGGCGAGCCGCCCCTGGACCGGCTTTACTTAAGTATTGGTTTCCAAAGGCTTGCCTTTGGCGGAGTTTGAGGCAGAGCCTCAACCTTGCCTACTTTCCTCGTCACGCACTCGTCGTCGCCAGCATCAGGCCGCACCCTCGCGCCCCATCATCAGGTACTTTTCCCGCCTTCTGGCCCGCAACGTCGCGCCGTCCAGCGCCATCAGCGCGGGCAGCGCCAGGGCGAGCGCCTCGCCGACACGCCCGATCGCCTCCTCGGGCGCGCGGTGCGCCCCGCCCAGCGGCTCCGGCACCACCTCATCGACCAGGCGCCGCGACTTGAGGTCGGTGGCGGTCAGGCGCAACGCCTCCGCCGCCGCCTGGGCCTGCCCGGCGTCGCGCCACAGGATCGAGGCGCAGCCCTCGGGCGAGATCACGGAGTAGATCGCGTGCTCCAGCATCAGCACCCGGTCGCCGGTCGCGAGCGCGATGGCGCCGCCCGAGCCGCCCTCGCCGATCACCGTGGCCAGGATCGGCACCGGCGCCTCCAGGCAGGCCTCGATCGAGCGCGCGATCGCCTCGGCCTGCCCGCGCGCCTCCGCGTCGATGCCCGGGAACGCGCCGGCGGTGTCGACAAAGGTCAGCACCGGCAGGCCGAACCGCCCGGCCAGCTCGATCAGCCGCCGCACCTTGCGGTAGCCTTCCGGGCGGGCGCTGCCGAAATTGTGCCGCACCCGGCTTTCCGTGTCGGTGCCCTTCTCGGTGCCGATCACCACCACCGCCTCGCCGCGGAACCGCCCGAGCCCGCCGACGATCGCCGCGTCCTCCGCGAACGCCCGGTCGCCCGCCAGCGGCGTGTACTCGGTGATCAGCGAGGCGATGTAGTGCAGCGCCCTCGGCCGGTCCGGGTGGCGCGCCACCTGGGTCTTCTGCCAGGCGCTCAGGCGCGCGTAGGTGGCGCGGAGCTGGCGGTCGGCCTTTTCGGTGAGGCGGGCCACCTCGTCGGCGATGTTGAGGCCGCCGGGCTCCGACATCTGGCGGAGTTCTCCGATCTTGGCCTCCAGCTCGGCCAACGGCTTTTCGAAGTCCAGGAAATGACGCATGGCGGCGGCTTAGCATCGCGCCCGCGCGCCCGGAAGGCTGCGCCGGCGCAGGTCGGACGCATCCGCCCGGTCCAGTCTGCATGTCGGAAAGCAAGGCTGGGCTCTGCCCAGACCCGCCAGGGGCGAGCCGCCCCTGGACCGGCCTTGCTTAAGCACGTGGATTCCAAAGGCGAGCCTTTGGCGGAGTTTGAGGCAGAGCCTCAACCTTGCTTGCTTGCCCGGTCACTCCAAAGACCCCCGGCAGCCCTGTTGCCGTGCCGCCGGCCTCACGCAGGCAGGTCGGACCAGCTCCCCGTTCTCAGGCCAGCGGATCGCCGCCGCGCAGCGCCAGGGGGTGGTGCGCCTCCACCAGGCGTTGCAGCCGCTCGGCCAGCACGTGCGTATAGATCTGCGTCGTCGCGATGTCGGCGTGGCCGAGCAGGGTCTGCAGGCTGCGCAGGTCGGCGCCATGCGCCAGCATGTGCGAGGCGAAGGAATGGCGCAGCACGTGCGGCGAGACCCTGACGGGATCGAGCCCGGCTGCCAGCGCCGCCTCCTTGATCACCGGGTCGAAGGCCTGGCGCGACAGCGCCTGCCTGGGGTCGCGCCCCGGAAACAGCCAGCGCGAGTCGCCCGACCCCGCCCGCAGCGCCTCCGCGGCCCGGCGCGACGCCTCCGACAGCGGCACCACCCGCTCCCGGCCGCCCTTGCCGCGGACCAGCAGCACCTGCGCATCCCCGCTCAGCGCCGCGCGCGGCAGCGACAGCAGCTCGGAGATGCGCAGCCCAGTCGCATACAGGATCTCCAGCGACGCCCGCGCCACCAGGCCGCGGCGGCTCTCCAGCTCGACGGCCAGCAGGCGGTCCACCTCCGCCTCGGTCAGGTACTTCGGCAGCGACCTCGGCAGCCGCGGCGCGTCGAGCAGCAGCGTCGGGTCGTCGGGCCGCATCCCCTCGCGCGCGAGGAAGCGGAAGAACTGGCGCAGGCAGGACAGGCGACGCGCCACGGTGCGCGGCGCCAGCCCGGCATCGGCCAGGTCGCGCAGGTAGCAGGACAGGGTCGCATCCCCCGCCGCAGCCACGCTCTCGCCGGCCCGCGCGGTGTGGGATGCAAAATCCGCGAGATCCGCGGCGTAGGCAAAGCAGGTGTTGGGAGCACTGCCGCGTTCGGCGACGAGCATCTCCAGGAACGCCTCGACGTGCCGATCCGCGCCGGCCACACCCATGCGGCGATCGCCCGGCGCTTGCCTTGCCGCCGCAGCGGCCTGGCTGAACGCGTCGGCGCTGGCGGGCACCGCGTCCAGCCGCTCGCCTTCCGGCTGCTCGATGCCGTACGTCACCGTGTCTGGAAATGATCGTTGGGGATGACGTGCTGCACCGCAACAGGATGGGCCCGCGGCGGGAATGCTCCAAGCAGAATCAGCATGAGGAGCAGGAGTGCCACGCCCGCGGCGGCGGCGATCAGGAAGGTGCGGCGCATGGTTCCTCTCAATGCTCGCCTCGCCCGTGGCGCGGCCGGCTCGATGCTCGAAGCGAATGATCGTAGAAAGTGATCGTGCCTCGCCCGAATGGCCCTGGGAGCCGGCCGTGTGCTAGCCTCCGCGGCGATGACACGCAACAGTGCCATGACCCCCGACGCCGGCTGGCTGAAGCGCCTCGGCATGGAGCGGGACGCGGCGGAGACGCGCATCCCGCAGGATGGGCCGCCCACGCCGCATCCGCACGCGCCCTTCGCCGCCGCGCAGCAGCCAGCCCCCTTGGCCAGGGCCGCGCGCTCGATCGTGCTGGTCGGGCTGATGGGGGCGGGGAAAAGCTCGATCGGGCGCCGTCTGGCGCTGCAGGTGGGGCTGCCGTTCCGCGACGCCGACGCCGAGATCGAGGCGGCCGCGCGCTGCTCGATCGCGGAGTTGTTCGCCCGCTACGGCGAGCCCAGCTTCCGCGAGGGCGAGCGCCGCGTGATCCGACGCCTGCTGGCCGGGCCGCCCCTGGTGCTGGCGACCGGCGGCGGCGCGTTCATGGACGCCTCGACCCGGGCCGCTATCCGCACCGGCGCCACCAGCGTGTGGCTGCGCTGCCGCCTGGAGGTCCTGGCGCGCAGGGTCGCCGGGCGCTCGCACCGCCCGTTGCTGGCCGTCGACCCCGAGGCCACGCTGGCGACCCTGATGGCGCAGCGCCATCCTACCTACGCGGAGGCCGACATCATCGTGGACAGCGGCGAGGACAGCGCGGACGTCACCACCCGCAACGTGCACCATGCCCTGCAGGGCTGGCGCGCGCCCGAACGCCTCGCGGTGCGCCTGTCCGGCGGGGCGTACGACGTGGTGGTGGGCAGCGGTCTGCTGGCCCGCGCCGGGTCGCTGCTGGCGCCGGTGCTGCCGCAGAAGCGCTGCGTGGTGATCACCGACGAGGCGGTCGCCGCGCTGCACCTGCCGTCGCTGCTGGCCGGGCTCGCGGAGGCCGCGATTGAGGCGCACACCGTGGTCGTGGCACCGGGAGAGGCGTCCAAGAGCCTGGCGACCTACGGGCGCGTGGCCGGCGAGGTGCTGGAGCACAGGGTGGAGCGCCGCACCGCGGTGATCGCCCTCGGCGGCGGCGTGGTGGGCGACCTGGCCGGGTTCGTGGCCGCCAGCGTGTTGCGCGGCCTGCCGTTCGTGCAGGTGCCGACCACGCTGCTGGCCCAGGTCGACAGCAGCGTCGGCGGCAAGACCGGGATCAACACCCCGCAGGGCAAGAACCTGCTCGGCGCCTTCCACCAGCCGCTGATGGTGCTGGCCGACACCGCGGTGCTCGCCACCCTGCCGGCGCGCGAGCTGCGCGCGGGCTATGCCGAGATCGTCAAGGCCGGGCTGATCGCCGATCGCGCGCTGTATGCCTGGTGCGAGGAGCACGCCGCCGGCTTGCTCGCCGGCGACGCGGCCTCGCAGGCCGAGGCCGTGCTGCGCGCCTGCGCCTTCAAGGCGCGCGTGGTGGCCGAGGACGAGCGCGAGGAGGCCGCCTCGGACGGCCGCGCCCTGCTCAATCTCGGCCACACCTTTGCCCACGCCTTGGAGCGCGAGACCGGCTACGGCGAGGGCCTGCTGCACGGCGAGGCGGTAGCGCTCGGCCTGTGCCTCGCCTTTGCGCTTTCGGCGCGGCTCGGGGTCTGCCCGCCGGCGGAGGCGGCGCGGGTCGCGGCCCACATCGCGGCGACGGGCCTCCCGGCGCGGGTGGATGCCCTGCCCCGGCGCCACTCCGCGTCGGCGCTGGTGGCGCACATGCGGCGCGACAAGAAGATGCGCGACGGCCGGCTCGCCTTCGTGCTGGTGCACGGCATCGGCCAGGCGTTCACCAGCCGCGACGTGCCGGCCGCAGCCGTGATCGACACGCTGCGGGAGTCGGGCTGCGACGCCTGAGCCGCAGCTAGGCCTGCAAGCAAGGCTGGGCTCTGCCCAGACCCGCCAGGGCGAGCCGCCCTGGACTGGCGCAACTCAAGTCAAGCCGGTCCAGGGGGACTCCCCCTGGCGGAGTTTGAGACAGAGCCTCGACCTTGCCTGCTCCTCCGGTCGCACCGACCGGCGCCCGGCCGAGGCGCCGCTAGACTCCGCCGGAGACGTAGGCGCGCAAGCTGTCCACCTCGTGCGTCTGCTGCTCGGTCCTGGTCTTGACGACGTCGCCGATGCTCACGAGCCCCGCGAGCGCCCCGTCCTGCAGCACCGGAAGATGGCGCACGCGGCTCGCCGTCATCAGGGTCATGGCCTCTGCGACGGTGGTGGCCGGCGTCACCGTGACCAGCGAGGAGGTCATCAACTGAGCCGCGGTCATCTCCAGCGTGGCCGCGCCCTGCTGGGCCAGCACGCGGATGATGTCGCGCTCGCTGACGATGCCCAGGAGCTGGCCCGCCGTGTCCAGCACCAGGACCGCGCCAATGCGCCGCCTGGCCAGCAACGCGGACACCGCGGCGATGCTGTCGGCCGGCGCGACATGGGCGATCTCGCTGCCCTTGTGCTTGAGAATGCTGGCGACCGTCATGGAACCCTCCCCTCGGGAATGAACGATCGAAAACCATGCGCCACAACCAGCCGGCTGTTCAAATGGTCGGTTCGCACCCGCACAAAGGGCAGCAAGCAAGGGTGGGCTCTCCCTCCGCTGCCCATTCCAACGGCCCAAGCGGGCCATCGGAACCTTTGGGCAGCTCCGCCCAGACCCGCCAGGGGCGAGCCGCCCCTGGACCGACCTTACTGAAGAGAAGCCAGTCCAGGGGGGCTCCCCCTGGCGGAGTTTGAGGCAGAGCCTCAACCTTGCCTCGCCTGTGACAGCCAGCCCCGCCGCCATTAAGACGGAGGGCAACCCGGCCTACTCGGCCGCCTGCTGGGTGGCGCCCCCGGCGAGCTGGGTCGCCACCAGCTCGGCGAAGCGGCCGCGGCACGCCAGCAGCGCGTCGAAGCTGCCGCGCTCCACCACCTCGCCGCCCTCGAACACCAGGATCACGTCGGCCTCGCGCACCGTGGACAGGCGGTGGGCGATGATGAACGTGGTGCGCCCGCGCATCAGCGCCGTCATTGCCCGCGACACCCTGGCCTCGGTCGCGGCATCCAGCGCGCTGGTCGCCTCGTCCAGGATCAGGATCGGCGGGTTCTTCAACGCCGCGCGCGCGATCGCCAGGCGCTGGCGCTGCCCGCCCGACAGCGTGCTGCCGCGCTCGCCGACCACGGTGTCGTAGCCGTTCGGCTGGCGGATGATGAACTCGTGCGCGTCCGCCAGGCGGCAGGCGCGCTCGACCTCCTCGTCGCTGGCGTCCGGCGCGCCGATGCGCAGGTTCTCGACGATCGAGCGGTTGAACAGCAGGCTCTCCTGGAACACCACGCCGATCGCGCGGCGCAGGCTCTCGATGCTGACCTCGCGCAGGTCCTGGCCGTCGATGCGGATCGTGCCGGCGACCGGGTCCCACAGTCGCTGCAGCAGGTTCATCGCCGTGGACTTGCCCGCGCCGGTCTGGCCCACGAGCGCCACCGACATGCCCGGCCTGGCCACGAAGCTGACGTCGTTGAGGATGCGCGGCCCGCCGGGATAGGCGAACGCCACCTCCTCGAACGCGACCTCGCCGTGCGGGGCGGCCAGCTCCGGCGCGCCCGGGCGGTCCGGCACCGAGCTGCGCGCGTCGAGCACCTTGAAGAACTCGGCGAGCCCCGGCGCCTGCATGAACAGCCGCGAGGAGAACGCCACCGCGGACTCCAGCCGCCCGATCAGCAGGGTCGCGAACCCCATGAACGAGACGATCTCGACGATGGTGGCCTTGCCCTCCAGGTGCAGCAGGGTGCCGATCAGCACGATCGAGATCACCGCGAGCGTGGAGGCCGCGCGGGTCAGCACGTTGACCATCGCCCACCAGTTCAGCACCGGGAACTGGTGGCGGATCACCTGCTCCATGATCTGCCCGAAGCGCCGGCTCTCGGAGGCCAGGCGCCCGAAGGACTGCACCACCATGACGTTGGCGAGCGCGTCCTGCGCGGTGCCGGCGAGCGCGCCCTGGTACTGCTCGGCCTGCTTCTGCCCGGCCTCGGTGCGGCGCACCACCACGAGCGTCAGCGCGACGAACAGCACCACCAGCACCAGCAGCGACAGCGACAGGCGCCAGTTCATCAGCATGGTGATCGGCAGCAGCACGATCACCGCGACGTAGGTCGCGAGCTGCTCGCGGAAGAACTGCAGCCACACCGAGAACAGCGCGTCCGAGCCGCCCAGCATGATCTTCATCAGGCGGCCGGAATGGCTGTCACCGTGGAACGACAGCGGCAGGGAGATCACGTGGCTGAAGCAGCGGCTCATCGCCGCCAGGCGGTTGCGGTGCGCCATGCGCTCCGCGTGCAGCGCGACGAGCATGTTGGCGCCGATCCCGGCGGTGCCCACGGCGAGCCACACCGCGATCAGCGTCGCCGCACGCTGCCAGAGCTGGTCGTGCGGCAGCCGGTCCGAGGCGGAGAGCAGGCCGACGACGCGGCCGAACAGCACGGGGTCGAGGAACTGCAGCCCGGCCACGACAATGTTGGCCAGGCCGAGCACAATCGCGAGCCTTCGGTCGCCCGCCAGCAGCCCGAGCACACGGCGGTAGATCTGCAAAACGGTCATTCACCCACCCCGGCGCCCCTCGGGCGCAGTCGCAAGGCCACAGGCTTACGGCACGACCGCGACCAGACGAAGATGTAAAGCAGGCGTGACGCAAAGGCGTGGGGGGATTGCAGAGAAGGAAGCAAGGCTGGGCTCTACCCAGACTTGCCAAAGGCCAAGGCCTCTGGACACCGATTTACTTAAATAAGTGGATTCCAAAGGCCTGCCTTTGGCGGAGTTTGAGGCAGAGCCTCAACCTTGCCTGCCTGCGCCGGCCCTCAGCACGGCTCCGCCGCCAGCATCCGCGACGGCCGCACGAACTCGTCCTGCGCCGCCACCAGCGCGATCTCGCGCGAGCCTGAGCGCAGCGTGTGGCGCAGCATCCCCGCCACCGCGCTCGCCGCCCGCTCCAGCGCCAGGCGTGCCGAGCCCCCGCGCAGCATGTGGAACAGGAACAGCGCCGCGATCGCGTCGCCCGCCCCATTCACCGCCAGATCCAGGCGCTTGGTGCGCAGCCGCCAGCCCCCGTCCGCGCCGACCGCAAGCAGGTCCAGCGCGTCGGCCGGCGTATCCGACCCATCCAGGCTGGTCACCAGCACCGCGGGCGTGGCCGCGCCTCCACCCACGCTCCCCGCCATGCGCGCGCGCAGCGCACGGGCGGCGGCGGCGGCCTCGGCGACGCTGCCGCAGGGCAGCCCGGCGAGCAGCTCCAGCTCGAAGCGGTTGGGCGTGAGGATGTCGGCCGCCGGCACCGCGCGCTCGCGCAGCAGCTCGGCGATGCCGGGGCGCACGTAGACGCCGGTGCCCACGTCGCCGATCACCGGGTCGCAGCAGTACAGCGCGGCGGGATTGGCGGCGCGCACCCGGCGCACCGCGTCCAGCACTGCCTCGCCGGTGCCCGCGTCGCCCATGTAGCCCGACAGTACGGCGTCGCAGCCGCCCAGCACGCCGCGCGCCGCGATGCCGTCCACCAGCGCGGTGACGGAGTCGGGCGCGAACACCTGCCCGGTCCACTGCCCGTAGCCGGTGTGGTTGGAGAACTGCACCGTGTTGACCGCCCACACCTCGGCGCCGAGGCGCTGCAGCGGGAACATCGCGCTGGCGTTGCCGACGTGGCCGTAGGCGACCCAGGACTGGATGGACAGGATGTTCATGGCGCCATCCTGGCACGGCGGGGACGCGGTGCGCGACGGCGGCCCTGCAAGGCAAGCAAGGCTGGGCTCTGCCCAGACCCGCCAGGGGCGAGCCGCCCCTGGACCTGCTTTCCTTAAGGAGTGGATTCCAAAGGCGAGCCTTTGGCGGAGTTTGAGGCAGAGCCTCAACCTTGCTTGCCACGGGTGCGACGGCCAGGGTCGCGTGCCGCCGGGGTTGAGCTTCGTCCGCGAAAGGCGTTCAACCCTGCGCGGGCGGCAGCACCGGCCTCGCGGAGCCTGTGTCCCGACACGCCCAGCAGGAGAGCCAGGCCATGGCCCGCCCCACGCCGCTGCTGTTCCAGCCGATCGGCTTCCGCTCCGTCACCGCGCGCAACCGCGTCGCCGTGGCGCCGATGTGCCAGTACAGCGCCACCGACGGGCTGGGCTGGGACTGGCACATCCAGAACCTCGGCGCCAAGGCGATGGGCGGCGCCGGCATCGTGTTCACCGAGGCCACCCACGTCTCCGCCGACGCGCGCATCACCCACGGCTGCCTCGGCCTGTGGAACGACGAGCAGCAGGCGTTCCTGGCCCGCCTCGCCACGATCATCGCCTACTCCGGCGCGGTGCCCGGCATCCAGATCGCCCACGCCGGCCGCAAGGCCAGCAGCCAGCGCCCCTGGGAGGGCGGCCGCCCGATCCGCCCCGAGGACGGCGGCTGGCTGCCCTCAGCCCCCAGCGCGCTTGCGATCAGCGACGACACCGTGACGCCGCACGTGCTGAGCGAGGCCGAGATCGCCGGGATCGTGGCGCAGTTCGCCGCCACCGCGCGCCGTGCCCGCGAGGCCGGGTTCCGCATCGTCGAGTTGCACGCGGCCCACGGCTACCTGCTGCACAGCTTCCTCTCGCCCGCGTCCAACGTCCGCCGCGACCGCTACGGCGGCGACCTCGCCGGGCGCGCGCGGATGCTGATGGGGACCATCGACGCGGTGCGCGCCGAGTGGCCGAACGACCTGCCGCTGTTCGTGCGGCTGTCCTGCGTGGACTGGGTCCCCGGCGGGCTGGAGATCGCGGAGACGGTCGAGCTGGCGCGGATGCTCAAGGCGCGCGGCGACGTGGACCTGCTCGACTGCTCCGCCGGCGGCCTGTCGCCCGCGCAGCAGATCCCCTCGCTCTACCCGGGCTACCAGGTGCCGTTCTCCGAGGCGGTGCGCGCCACCGGCATCCCCACCGGCGCGGTCGGCCTGATCCGCGACCCGGAGCTTGCCGCCGAGATCGTCGCCAACGGCCGCGCCGACCTGGTGTTCGTGGCGCGCGCCGTGCTGGCCGACCCGAACTGGACCAACCACGCGGCCCGTGCCCTGGGCACCGCGGCCGCCGTGCCGCTGCAGTACCAGCGCGCGGTTCCGGGCTGAATGGCGCTGGCGCTGCGCCCCCGTCGGCCCGTGCCGCCTGACGGGCGTGCCGCCAGGCGTCTGCCCGTGTCCACCAGGGTGTGGGCTGTGCTGGCGGCTTCCGTGCTCTGCCTGGGCGCGGCCGGCTGGGTGGGCGGGAGCCGCATCGGGGCCGGGTTCGCCTCGACGCACCTCGCCGCCGAGGCGCCGGCGGCGGATACGGCGAGCGGGGAGGTCCCGAGGCCGGCGCCGAACCCGTGGGCCGCGGCCTCGAGCGTCGCCGCGGGCGTGGCGCCGCGGCCGGCCGAGCGCAGCCAGGTGCGCGAGGCCGTGGCGCAGCGGATCGACGCGCTGCACCGCCGGCTCAGGATCGTGCCGGCCGAGCAGGCGTTGTGGGACCAGTTCGCCGACACGATGCTGCGCGACGCCCTGGACTCCGAGGACAGGTTCAGGTCGCGCCGGTCCCGCTCCGCGCTGGGCGCCGCTGAGGGCCTTGCAGCTCGGGCGGAGGCGGCGCAGGCGCGGGCCGACATGCTGGGGCACCTGTCCGCCAGCTTCCGCGCGCTGTACGAGGCGATGCCGCCGGAACAGCGCCTGCTGGCCGACCAGGTGTTCCGCCAGGCGCAGCGCCAGGAAGGCCGCCGCGGGGCGTCGCGGATGCAGCAGGACTGACATCCGTGCCGGTGCCGGCCGAGGAAGGAAGGTTGAGGCTCTGCCTCAAGCTCCGCCAAAGGCAAGCCTTTGGAATCCACTTGTCTAAGCAAGGCCGGTCCAGGGGCGGCTCGCCCCTGGCGGGTCCAAGCAGAGCCCAGCCTTGCTTGCTGGGTGCGGGCTGACCCGTGCATTGCGGGCGGCCCTGGCCGCGTCTATACCGCGCGCCTGCGCTGCCGGTCGGGATCGGCGGCACCATCACGGGAAGCCGCCATGAAGTCCGGGATCCACCCCGAGTATCACGAGATCACCGTCGTCATGACGGACGGGACGCAGTTCACCACGCGCTCCTGCTACGGCAAGGCCGGCGACACCATCCGCCTCGACATCGATCCCAAGTCGCACCCCGCCTGGACCGGCATCCAGCGCATGATGGACACCGGCGGCCAGGTCGCGAAGTTCAACAAGCGCTTCGCCAGCATCGGCACCCGCAAGTAGGGCGCTCGGCCCGGCTCCGCCGCCGGGCCGCGCCGCGGCACCCCCGTTGCGGCCTACGAAACTTACGAAAAATCGACCCGGGCGCGGCGGTTCGCAAGGACCGCCGCGCCCTTGATCGTGCCGTGCCGTCTGCCCATCTCGGTGTGGTCCGAGGCGCCCGTATGGGGCTTCGGAAGACGAATGGACCGTCCCGTCAGGGAGGTCCGGCCCGCAACCTTGCTCGTGCAGAAGGTATCACCATGACCTACGATCTTGCGCCACTGTTCCGTACCGCGATTGGCTTCGATCGCCTCGCCCGCCTGGTCGACACCGCCACCGAGGCGGCCCCGGCGCCCGCCTACCCGCCCTACAACATCGAGAAGACCGGCGAGGACAGCTACCGCCTGACGATGGCGGTGGCTGGGTTCTCCGAGGCCGACCTCGACCTGGTCGTGCGCGACAACACGCTGTTCATCAGCGGCCGTGTCGCCGCCGACGCGCCGAAGCCGGAGATGCTGCACCGTGGCATCGCGGGCCGTGCGTTCGAGCGCCGCTTCGTGCTGGCCGACCACCTGGTGGTCGAGGGCGCGGACCTGCAGCATGGCCTGCTGCATGTCGCCCTGAAGCGCGTGGTGCCAGAGGCGATGCGGCCCCGCCGCATCGCGATCGGCGCCGCCGCGGCCCCGGTAATCGCCAACGATGCCGGAGCACAGACCCAAGCGGCCTGAACCGTCGGACGCCACGAGGGCCGGGAGCAATCCCGGCCCTTTCCGCATCCGGGTCGGACGAATGTCCTGGGTGGCGGGTCTGGGCAGAGCCTGGTTCTACCGTGCGGCAGGCGGACGATCTGTCTTGACCGGTTGTGCGGCACTGCCGCATATCCGCCCCTTGACAATGATGCCCTGCGCCGGACAGACGCCGTGCGCCGAAGAGAACAGTTCCATGACGCTGCCCCTGATGCCGAAGGCCACCGCGGTGTGGCTGATCGAGAAGACCGCGCTGACCTTCACCCAGATCGCCGATTTCTGCGGCATGCACCCGCTTGAGGTCCAGGCGATCGCCGATGGCGAGGTGGCGCAGGGCATTGTCGGCTACGACCCGGTCGCCAACGTCCAGCTCACCAACGACGAGATCGCACGCTGCGAGAAGGACGACGCGCTGCGCCTGAAGCTGGTGCCGGCGGCCAACGTGGTGACCAAGCGATCGCGCGGCGCGCGCTACACCCCGGTGGCCAAGCGCAACGACCGCCCCGACGCGATCGCGTTCGTGCTGCGCAACTATCCGCAGTTGACGGAGATCCAGGTGGTCAAGCTGCTCGGCACCACCAAGGACACCATCCAGAAGGTGCGCGACCGGCAGCACTGGAACAGCGCCAACATCAAGCCGCGCGACCCGGTGATCCTGGGCCTGTGCAGCCAGACCGACCTGAACGGCATGGTGCAGGCGGCCAACGACCGGCTGACCCGCGACGGCCTCGCCGTGCCGCCGCCGCCGGTGCCGGAGGCCGAGGAGGCCGCCTAGCCTTCCCGCAAGGCAGGCAAGGCCGGGCTCTGCCCAGACCCGCCAGGGGGAAGCCCCCTGGACCAGCTTTTCTTAAGTAACGGATTCCAAAGGCCTGCCTTTGGCGGAGTTTGAGGCAGAGCCTCAACCTTGCTTCCCTGGTCCACTCCGGAAAGCCTTTGGCAGGAGGGCGCCGGCCCCTTCAGGGCTGGTCCTGCAGCCGCTCCATTTCCTCCTTGAGGCGGAGCTTCTTCACCTTGAGCTGCGACAGGGTGGCCAGGTCGGGGCGGGGCCGGTGGTCCTCGTCCGAGATCCGGGTCTCCAGGCTGGCATGGCGGTCCTTCAGGCTCTCGAGTCTGGCTTGCAGGGTCATGGTGCCTCCTTCGCTGGTGACGCAGGGCCGGGAGGGTGCCGCCTCCGTCACGACGATGTCTCCGGCCTGCCCTGGCACGCTAGGCCTCCGCTCCCCGCCAGTGCCAGACGAATCGGCAGGCGGCCCGGCGGCAGTAGGTGTGTGCCGCGTTCCGTGATAGGCGGACCAAGCCTGTGCCGGAGACGCCATGCTGACCGACCGTGACTCGCTGCTCCGCAACCTCCACGAACTGCGCAGCGAGCACCGCGACCTCGACACCGTGATCGCGCGGCTCGCGGATCAGCCGATGGACCAGCTCCACCTGCAGCGGCTCAAGAAGCGCAAGCTGCTGCTCAAGGACGAGATCGGCCGGCTGGAGAGCCGCCTCATCCCGGACAGCATCGCTTGAGCGCTGTGCTTCCCGCCGACGCCGCGGATCGTGACACCGTGCCGGGCCGGGCCGCCGCCTGCGTCGGCCTGGTGATGGGCAGCCAGTCCGACTGGGCCACGCTGAAGCACGCGGCGGACACGCTGGACCGGCTCGGCATCGCGCACGAGGCCAGGATCGTCTCCGCGCACCGCACCCCGGACCGTCTCGCCGAGTACGCGCGCGGCGCCAGGGACCGCGGCCTGCGGGTGATCGTCGCCGGCGCGGGTGGCGCCGCCCACCTGCCGGGCATGTGCGCCGCCTGGACCCCGCTGCCCGTGCTCGGCGTGCCCGTGGAGTCCGCGGTGCTGCACGGCGTGGACAGCCTGCTGTCCATCGTGCAGATGCCCGCCGGCATCCCGGTCGGCACGCTGGCCATCGGCCGCGCCGGCGCGGTCAACGCGGCCCTGCTCGCGGCGTCGATCCTGGCCCTGTCCGACACGGCGCTGGCCGCGCGGCTGGATGCGTTCCGCGCCGCGCAGACGGAGGCCGTCGCGGGCACGCCGTCGTGAGCGCGTCCGCAGCCTCGCCCGCCGGCGCGCCCGCCCCGCGCCTGTCCGCGCCGCTGCCCCCTCTCGCCACGATCGGCATCGTCGGCGGCGGCCAGCTCGGGCGCATGTCGGCGATGGCCGCGGCCAGGCTCGGCTACCGCTGCCACGTGCTCACGCCCGAGACCGACAGCCCGGCTGGCCAGGTGTGCGACGAGGTCACGCTCGGCGACTTCGAGGACCCCGCGATCCTGCGCGCCTTTGCCGAGGCGGTGGACGTCATCACCTTCGAGTTCGAGAACGTCAGCGCCGAGGGGCTCGACCTGCTGGCCTCGCTGCGCCCGGTGCATCCCTCGCCCGCCGTGCTCCGACTCAGCCAGGACCGCGTCGCGGAGAAGGGCTTCCTCAACGACGCCGGCATCGGCACAGCGCCCTGGCGCGCGGTGCACGACCGCGACGGCCTCGACCAGGCGGTGGCCGAGCTGGGCCTGCCCGCGATCCTCAAGACCACGCGGCTCGGCTACGACGGCAAGGGCCAGGCGCTGCTGCACGACCCGGCTGGCCTCGACGCGGCCTGGGACAGCCTCTCGCCCAGGCCCCTGGTCCTGGAAGGGTTCGTCGACTTCGCCTGCGAGGTCAGCGTCGTGGTCGCCCGCGGCGCGGACGGCGCGGTCTCCGCCTTCGACACCGTGGAGAACCGCCACCGCGACGGCATCCTCGACCTGACGCTCGCGCCGGCCCGCGTCACCGACGCCGTGGCGGCGCGGGCGCAGGAAGTCGCGCGCCAGGTGGCCGAGGCGCTCGGGCTGGTCGGCCTGCTCGCGGTGGAGATGTTCGTGGCCGCCGACGGCGACGTGCTGGTCAACGAGATCGCGCCCCGGCCGCACAACTCCGGGCACTGGACGCTGGACGCCTGCCCGGCCAGCCAGTTCGAGCTGCACGTCCGCGCCGTCGCCGGCCTGCCGCTGCCCCGCGCCGTGCGCCACTCCGACGCGGTGATGAAGAACCTGGTCGGCCCGGAGAAGGCCGCGCTGTGGCCCATGGTGATGGCCGCGCCAGGCCTGATCGGGCACCTCTACGGCAAGGCGGAGGCGCGCCCGGGCCGCAAGATGGGGCACGTGACGCGGCTGTTCCCACGCGGGGCGCTGCCGGGGGAGTTCGGCGTGCGGGCGGCGCTTGGCGTGCTGGCGGCGCCCGGCTGAAGCGAAGAAAGCAAGGCTGGGCTCTGCCCAGACCCGCCAGGGGGGAGGCCCCCCCTGGACCGGCTTTACTTAAGTAATGGATTCCAAAGGCGAGCCTTTGGCGGAGTTTGAGGCAGAGCCTCAACCTTGCTTGCTCGACCAGTCACGATCGAAGCCGCGCTCACTCCACGGTGACGGACTTGGCGAGGTTGCGCGGCTGGTCGACGTCGGTGCCGCGCAGCACGGCGACCTGGTAGGCGAGCATCTGCACCGCGACCGCGTGCAGGATCGGCGCCACGAACGGGTCCACCTCCGGCAGCACGACGGTGTGCTCCGCGATATGGGCGAGGCGCCCGGCGCCCTGCTCGTCGGAGAACACCATCAGGCGACCGCCGCGAGCCGCCGCCTCCTGCAGGTTGGACGCGGTCTTGTCGAACAGCGGGCCGGAGGGGGCGATGGCGATGATCGGCACGGTGCGGTCGATCAGCGCGATCGGGCCGTGCTTCATCTCGCCGGCGGGATAGCCCTCGGCGTGGATGTAGGTGACTTCCTTGAGCTTGAGCGCGCCCTCCATCGCCACCGGGAAGCACGCGCCGCGGCCGAGGTAGAGCACGTCGCGCGCCTCCGCGACCGCCGCGGCCACGGGCGCGAACCGGGCGTCGGCCGCCAGCACCTCCGCGGCGCGGCCCGGCACCTCCAGCAGGGCGGCGGCGAGGCGGAACTCGCGCTCCGGCGACAGGGTGCCTCGCGCGCGACCGAACGCCAGGGCGATGCAGGCGAGCACGGCCATCTGCGCCGTGGTGGCCTTGGTGCTGGCGACGCTGATCTCCGGGCCGGCGACGGTCTCCAGCACCGCGTCGCTCTCCCGCGCGATGGTGCTCTCCGCGACGTTGAGGATCGACAGGATGTGCTGGCCGCCGGCGCGCAGCGAGCGCAGCGCCGCGAGCGTGTCCGCGGTCTCGCCGGACTGGCTGAGCAGCAGGGCGAGACCGCCGTGCGACAGCGGCGGCTCCCGGTAGCGCAGCTCGCTGGCCACGTCGGCGTCCACCGGGATGCGCGCCTCCTGCTCCAGCCAGTAGCGCCCGACCAGGCCCGCGTAGAAGCCGGAGCCGCAGGCAGAGATCGTGATGCGCGGGATGGCGGCCAGCGAGAACGGCATCGGCGGCAGGGTGACGGCGCGGGTCTGCGGGTCGATCATGCGCGCCAGGGTCTGGCCGATCACCGAGGGGTGCTCGTGCAGCTCCTTTTCCATGTAGTGGCGAAACCCGTCCTTGCCGATCGCCGCACCCGCATGGGCGGTCAGGCGGATCTCGCGACTGGCCTCGGCGCCGTCCGCGCCATACACGGTGGCGCCGTCGCGGGTGAGCACGGCGCAGTCGCCGTCCAGCAGGAAGGCGACGCGCCCGGTGAGCGGGGCCAGCGCCAGGCTGTCCGAGCCGAGGTACATCTCGTCCGCGCCGTAGCCGACGGCAAGCGGGGCGCCGTGGCGCGCGCCGACGATCAGCTCCGGGTGGCCGGCGAAGACCAGGGCGAGCGCGTAGGCGCCGTGCAGGCGGGCGAAGGTCGCGCGCGCCGCCTCCACCGGCGACAGGCCGCGGGCGAGGTGGAAGTCGCAGAGCTGCACGACGGTCTCGGTGTCGGTCTCCGACGAGAACACCTGGCCGGCGGCTTCCAGCTCGGCGCGCAGCTCGCGGTGGTTCTCGATGATGCCGTTGTGCACGACGCCGACGCGCGCGGTCACGTGCGGGTGGGCATTGCCCTCGGTGGCGGCGCCGTGCGTGGCCCAGCGCGTGTGGCCGATGCCGGTGGTACCGGGCAGGTCGTGCGCGGCCAGCGACTCGGCGAGGTGGACCAGCTTGCCCGGCGCGCGGCGGCGCTCGATGCGGCCCTCCACCAGCGTGGCGATGCCCGCGCTGTCGTAGCCGCGGTATTCCAGGCGGCGCAGCGCCTCCAGCAGGACGCCGGACGCGGGACGCGCGCCGATCACGCCGACGATGCCGCACATCAGGGCGCGCCCTCCGGCGAGGCAGGCAGGACGGGACCCGCCGGGACGTGCGGGCCGGCATCGGGCGCCGGCGCGGCAGGGGCTGCGGCCGTGCGGCGGGCGCGGAACGCCGCGGCGCCGCCGGGCAGCGACGACTGGCGGGCGCGGCCGAACGCCAGCGCGTCGGCGGCGACGTCGGTGACGATCACGCTGCCGGCGGCGATCAGCGCGCCGTCGCCGATCCGCAGCGGCGCGATCAGCACGGCGTCGGAGCCGATGAACGCGCCCTCGCCGATGGTGGTGCGGTGCTTGGCGTGGCCGTCGTAGTTGCAGGTGATCGCGCCCGCGCCGACGTTGGTGCGCGCGCCGACCGAGGCGTCGCCCAGGTAGGCCAGGTGGTTCGCCTTGGCGCCTGCGCCGAGCGTGGTGGCCTTCAGCTCCACGAAGTTGCCGACATGGGACGCCTCGCCCAGCACGGTGCCGGGGCGCAGCCGCGCGTAGGGACCGACGACGGCGCGCTCGCCGACCACGCAGCCCTCGAGGTGGCTGAAGGCGCGGATCTCCGCGCCCTCGCCCACCCGGACGCCGGGGCCGAACACGACGTGCGGGCCGACCACGACGTCGGGGGCGAGGACCGTGTCGGCGCACAGGAACACCGTCTCCGGCGCGGTCAGGGTGGCGCCGCCCTCCATCGCGCGCAGGCGCAGGCCCGCCTGCACCACGGCCTCCGCGGCGGCCAGCTCGGCACGGGTGTTCACGCCGCGCAGCTCGGCTTCCGCGGCCTCGACGGCGACCACGCCCGCGCCCTCCGCGGCGGCCAGCGCCACCACGTCGGTCAGGTAGAACTCGCCTTTCGCGTTGTCCGCGCGCACGGCGTGCAGCCAGCGCGCCATGTCCGCGCTCGCGGCGCACAGCACGCCGGCGTTGCACAGGCCGATGGCGCGCTCGTCCTCCGAGGCGTCGGCCCACTCGACGATGCGCTCGACGTTGCTGCCGAGGCCGCCGGGGCCGCCCGCCTCGACGACGCGGCCGTAGTGACCCGGGTCGGCGGGGCGCATCGCCAGCAGCGCCAGCGCCACGCCCGGCTCGCGCCGGCGCGACAGCAGGCGGCGCAGCGTGGCCCCGGAGATCAGCGGGTTGTCGCCGTACAGCACCGCCACGTCGCCGTCGCCGAACAGCGCCTCGGCCTGCAGCGCCGCGTGCGCGGTGCCGCGGCGCTCGGACTGCACGACGCTGGGGTGCGGCTCGGCCTCGCGCGCCACGGCGTCCATCCCCGGGCCGACGACGACGGCGATGCGGTCGAACACCGGCTCGGCGGCCCCGATCAGGTGGCGCAGCATCGAGCGCCCGGCCAGGCGATGCAGGACCTTGGGCTGGCGGGAGCGCATGCGCGTGCCCTGTCCGGCGGCCAGGATGACGGCGGTGTGTGACATCGGCTTCCGGTAGCGGGGCGGCGCGATCCGTGTCAAACGCGCGGGGCGCCCTCGCCGATGACGATTGATGTCGGACAGTTTCGCAGGAGACGACATGCCCCAGGCCGGCACCGATCGCCCCCTCGCCGCGAACGGCCCCGCGCACGATGCCGACGCCGGGCACGATCCCGCGCCGGAAGGCGGCGCATCGTCCCAGGCGGTTCCCGGCGCGGTGCGCACGCTGGTGTTCGACCTGGACGGGACGCTCGTGGACTCGGTGCCGGACCTGGCGGACGCGGCGCGGCGGATGCTGGCGCGCCGCGCGCTGCCAGCGGTGAGCGACGCCGAGGTGACGGCGATGGTCGGCGACGGGGTGGCGGTGCTGGTGCGGCGCCTCTTCGCGCACACCGGCCGCGTGCCGGACGACGCCGCGCAGGGCGAGTTCCTGGCCGACTACACAGCGCATGCCGCGGACCGCACCCTGCCCTACCCCGGCGTGCCGGAGGGCCTGGCGCGGCTGCGCGAGTCGGGCTGGCGGCTGGCGGTGTGCACCAACAAGCCGGTGGAGCCGGCGCGCCACCTGCTCGCGGGGCTGGGCCTGCTCGAGCACTTCGCGGCGGTGACCGGCGGCGACAGCTTCGCCGTGCGCAAGCCGGACCCCGACCACGTACGCCAGACCCTGGCGCTGGCCGGGGGCGTGGCGGCGCGTGCGGTCATGGTGGGCGACAACGCGCACGACATCGCCGCCGGGCGCGGCGCCGGGCTGCGCACGATCCACGCGGGGTGGGGCTACGGCACGCCGGCGATGGCGCAGGGCGCGGACGCGGTGGCGGCGGGGTTCGGCGAGGTCGCGGGGCTGGCGGAGGGTCTGGTTAGGTAAGTAATACCGGCGGCTCTTCGGGATGACCGGTAAAGTGAGCAAGGTTGAGGCTCTGCCTCAAACTCCGCCAAAGGCTCGCCTTTGGAATCCATTACTTAAGAAAAGCCGGTCCAGGGGGGGCTTCCCCCCTGGCGGGTCTGGGCAGAGCCCAGCCTTGCTTACTTTGCCACGAGGTAGGCCGTCGCCGTGCCGAAGAAACGGGTCTCGAAGCTGATCCGCACCGGCACCGCGGGCGTGCCCGGCGCGAGCGAGGCGAACCAGGCCGAGCCGTGCAGCGGCCTGCCGGCGGTGGCGGGGTCGGCGTCCTTGGCGAAGCCCGCGAGCTGGCGTCCCTCCAGGTTGCAGCGCAGGGCGCGCCCGCTGAAGGTGGAGCGTCCGGTGGGCGCCAGGCTCTCCTCGCCCACGGTGCGCGCGGACAGCTCGCTGAGCCGGCGGCCGTCGAAGGTGCGCTGCGTGCCGTCGCAGCGGCCGGTGCGGGCCACGGACGAGACCAGCTCCGCCATGGCGCTGAGGCTGTCGATGGTGCCGGCCTGCTGGGCTGCGGACACCGGCTCGTTGTCCTGCTCGACCGGCGGTGCGAGCTGCTCGACCCTGGGCTCGCCGGCGGGGGACTCGATCCGGGTGACGTGCGGCTGGCCGCGCATGGTGCCGGCCGCGTAGTAGCGGCTGGGACGCGCGCGGCCGTCGGACAGGGTGCCGCTGGCGACGCTGTCGACATGGGCGTGCACCAGCGCCCCGAACACGCCCGCGGTGTCGAACGCCAGCTTCACCTCGTAGTCGGCGGGTCCGATCGCGTAGGAGGCGTGCAGGCGCAGCACCGGCAGCGCCGCTGCATACGCCACATATGCCACTACGACCGGTGCGGCGGGCACAGGGTCGGCGGCGGCCCTGCCAGCGGTGGGCAGCAACGCGGCGACGACGAGGCTGGCGATGCGTGCGGTCTTGAGGGTGTTGGTCAAACGAACGCCTGGCCGAGCCAGGGCCGGGCGTCAATCGCAGCGCTGCTCGGCAAGGATTGGCCTCCAGAGTGTTCCGGCACCGAACCGCGCCGTAGGCCGGAGCGTAGCTGCGGCGGAACACAGTGGCGCACGATCCGGGCGGGGTCGAGCCGTGCCTGGGAGATGCACGCAAGGTTGAGGCTCGGTCGAAGGCCCGCTCCCGGCGTCCCTTGCTGAAGCGGACGGTGTCGGAGGCAGCGGGCGGCCCAGCCGAAGGGTTGCACGCCATGGGGGATGCCACTAGAAGCCCGGGATCGGATGGGCGCGTAGCTCAGCGGGAGAGCGTCGCCTTCACACGGCGGGGGTCACAGGTTCAATCCCTGTCGCGCCCACCATCCGTCTCCTCGCCCCTGCCGCCGCTTGCGGCGATCCAGACCTGTCGTAGACTTCGTGGCGGCGCGGGAGCGCGGACGAGGCGTGGCCGCCCCCGGTGCGCGCCCGTTGGTCGACAGGAACATGACGATGACCTTGATCCGTATCGTGGCTGCGACCTTCCTGCTCGGGGCGCCGGCGGCCCTTGCGCAGGGTGCGGCGCCGCCGTCCCAGATCGCGAACCACGCCAACGGCCTGTCGTACCAGCCGACGCTCGGCGGGGTCGCGGCGCGCGAGCAGAGCGCGGGGGTCGAGCAGTCCGGGGCGCAGCGCTCCCGGGAGGACAAGGAGCTGGACCAGCTCAACCGGCAGCTCCTGGGCGACAAGGCGACGCCACCGGTGCCAGTGCCCGCACGGTAGCGGGCGCAGAAAGCAAGGCTGGGCTCTGCCCAGACCCGCCAGGGGGGAGGCCCCCCCTGGACCGGCTTTACTTAGTAATGGATTCTAAAGGCGAGCCTTTGGCGGAGTTTGAGGCAGAGCCTCAACCTTGCTTTGATGCGCCTTCGCCTTAAAACCCGAACATGTGATCCAGCGAGAAGCCGCCGCGGTCGTCCATCAAGCCGTGGTAGCCGAACAGCCGGCAGGTCGGATCGCGGATGATCACGTACCCGTCCGCCCCGGCCTGCCGCAGCAGCGCGTCGCCGAACACCGTGTCGGGGAACACCAGGCGCGATCCGCAGCAGGCGATGGACAGCGACTCCTCCGCGATGACCTCGCCTTCGCTGTCGTGCAGCAGCAGCGTGGTGCTGGAGCGGGGCCGCCAGGGCGCGGAGGCGGCGTAACTCAGGTGCGTGAAGGAGCGCCTCTGGCCCTGGCCGAGCCGGAGGAACAGCCGCGTGGAGAGCCCGGGCGGCGGGCCGGAGTAGGACTGCGGCTCGTCGCGGTAGGTCATTGCGGTGTTGAAGATGTGGCTGCCGAAGCTGCTCTCCGCGACGTGGCCGCTGTCGCGGTGCTCGTAGCGCACCAGCGCGTGCATCCAGCCATCCGCCTCGCCGCCGTCGCGGAAGTCGTAGGCCAGGTCGGCGTGGCCGCCCTCCGCGTCGAGCCGGGCGCGGGCGGCGGGGTCCAGCCCCTCGCACAGCTCGGCGAGGTCGAGGCCGATGTCGAACCGCCGCGGCAGGTTGCCGAGGAAGCGTTCGGCGAGCAGCGCGCCCTCCGGGTCGAACAGGTCGAGGCGCAGCGGCAGGCTGTGCTGGCGCTCTGCCATCGGCGTGGGCTGCACGATCGAGCGGAAGCTCGCCGCCGGCAGGACCGGGAACGGCAGGATGTAGCCGCGCCCCATCAGCGGCGACAGCGTCGGGATGCCGGGGTCGGGGCGCAGGTCGGCGCGCTCGACGTTCATATGGGCGATGCGGGTGCGGCCGGCCCGGGTGATCTCGTAGCGCGGGCGGACGAAGTGCCGGCCGGAGCGCACCTCGATCTGCGAGGGCCACCGCAGCCCGGGCATCAGCGCGCCGACGTCGACCGCGACGCTGGCGAAGGGCGGGATCTCGCGCTGCAGCGTCACCGGCGCCTCGGCGCCCATCCGGTCCAGCGACACGGCGCCGGCGGGGATCGGCGCCGCGTGGCTGTTCTGCACCCACAGCAGCACGCGCTCGTCCTCGCGCGGCGCGGGCAGGCCGGCGTAGCGGTCCGACGGCCAGGCGTTGGCGTCGTGGGTGCACGACAGGCTGGCCTCGTTGCCGGAGCCGCCCGGACTGGAGCCATAAATGTCCACCGCGTATTTCACCACGTCGTGCCCGGCGACGCCGATCGCGTGGATGAAGAGCTGCCCCGCGAACTCCGGCAGGGCGAAGCGCTCGCGCACCTCCGCGCTGTCGATCGACAGGCCGCCGGCGTGGCCCGCCACCGCCTGCTCCCAGGTGGCGAGCACGCGACCGTCGCCGTCGAACAGCCGCAGCCACAGCCGCACCGAGGCCGCGCCATATCCCGCCCAGTAGTTCGCCGTGACCAGCCGCGTGGACAGGCCGGCCGCGTCGCGGAAAAAGGCGTAGTTGGTCGCGAAGTTCAGCCGGTCGAGGTAGGTGCGCGCGGTCAGCATCTCCGCGGGGATGCGCGCCTCGTCCAGCGTGGCCACCGCCATGCCCGGCGGCAGCAGCGGCCGGACGCGCTCCACCGTGCGCGCCGCGTTGAACGCCGCGACCAGCAGAGTCGCGGCGCAGGAACGCGGCAGCTCGGTCAGCGCCGCGGCAGCCACGCCGGCGGTGCGCGCGCCCAGCCGGGCAACGTCGTGGACGTAGCACTCCGCGGCAGCCGGCATCTGCGGGTGCAGCGCGAACAGCGCGTCGGCCGTGCCGTCAGGGTCGTACACGGCGAGCGGGCCGGCGGCGCGCAGGCGCGCGGCCAGCGTCGCGATCGCCTCGGCGGCGAGCGGGTGCGCGAACGCCTTGTAGAGCACGTTGCCGCCCTGGCGGGCGTCGAAGGTCTGGATGTCGAGCATGGCGGGCCTCGGGAGGCAGAGTGAGGACAGGAAGCAAGGCCGGGCTCTGCCCAGACCCGCCAGGGGCGAGCCGCCCCTGGACCGGCCTCCGTTGGGGGCGACCCGCGGGCGGTCAGAGCCCCAGGCGCCGCCGCATCTCCTCGGCCGCCGCCGCCGTGTCGTCAAGCGGCCGGGCGGGCCACTGCTCCAGCCGCCCCTCGAACGGCCGCACCCTGCCCTCCCCCGCAAGCCCGCGCAGGAACAGCCCGATGCGCCGCGAGCGCCCCGGCAGCGCCGCCAGCAGCACCGGCGCCGACGTCGCCACCGCCTCGGACACCATGGACACGCTGTCGATCGTGGCGACGATCACGTCCGCGCAGGCCAGCAGGCCGAAATACGGGTTCTCGCCCGTCATGTCCCACACCATCGCGCCCAGCGGCCGCAGCGCCGCCTCCAGCGCCGCCCGCACCACAGGATCGGTGCGGCGCGACGCGGTGACAGCCAGCCCGACGCGGTCGCGCGCCATCATCGCGGCAAGCCGCGCCGCCAACGCCCCGCCCTCCGCTGGCCCGAGGCGAAACCGCCCGTTGCTGCCCCCCACCAGCACGGCGACCAGAGGCCGCGGCAGGTGGGCGAGGCGCGGCAGCCACGCCTCGCGCGCCGCCGCCAGCCGTTCCGGCGTGGCGCGGTGCAGGGCGGTGCGGGTGACGAGGACGTTGGACCCGCTCAGCTCGTCGTGGCGGCTGACCACGACCAGGTCGAAGCGCCGCGGGTCCATGCGCGGCGCCTGCACCTGCACCACACGCGCGCCTCGGCATCGCAGCGCCGCGCCCACCGCCGCACCCATGCCGCCAACCCCGATCGCTAGCGCCGGCACCGGATCGTCCTGCAGCCCGGTCACGCGCAAAGGCTGCGCCCATAGCCTAGCGGGAATGCGGCTCCACGGAAGCCTGGCGACAAGCTCGCGCAGCTCGGGCCGCAGTCCCGCCGCCTCTGCCAGACCGAACGCCTGGGCCTGGAGGCCGGCGTATGGCTCGCTCAGCACCCGGCAGACGGGTGCCGGCCGGGGCTGCGGCATACCGTCGCCTCTCGGTGCCGCAGCGTCTGCTTGCGGCAGCGCGACGCCGCTGTCCGGGGGCATCGTGCCGCCGCTGCGGGTGCGGGTCAGCTCGTGGTCACGTTGGCCTTGATCTTCTCGAAGATGCCCTGGCTGAGGGCCTTCTTGGTGACCATGTCGGACGGCACGGTGTAGGGCCTGTGGGCGATGATCGCCTGGGCGCGCTTAAGGCCGATCTGCGGGATCGCGTCGAGCTGCGCGGCGGTGGCGGTGTTGACGTTGACGGGCGCCATCGGCGCGGCCGGCATGGCACCGGCCCGCGCACCAGCCCGCGCGCTGGGTCGAGTCATCACCGGGGCACTCATGCCACCGGAAGCCATGCCGCCGGTGCCCATGCTGCCGGCGGTCATTCCGCCGGGGACCATGCCGCGGGCGGGGACGCCAGGACTGGCCATGGTCTGGGCCAGCGTGGGCCCCGCCAGCAACATGCCGCCGGCGATCAGGCTGAGGACAAAACGGTTCATGGGACGAGTCTCTCGATGTTGTTACGCCCGCAGACTGGCGTCGCCGGGGAGCACAGCGCAAGCCGCAGCAGTGCCGTGACGACACCGGTAAGCCCCGTGCTGTTGCCGCGCCGTCACGCTGTTGCGTGCACAATGCCACCCATCACAACCATGACGAGAAACTTTCTCGGTTAGCGGTTGTGGTAGCGCTACCATGGAAAACCTTGACTTCACAACGTCGCGGCGTCATACACTGCCCGGCGCGACATGACGTGACGCAGCGAGCAGCCCGGGTTTGGGCGCCCGCGCCACATCAGGAAATACCGCGCCGGTCAGCCGCCCTGATGGCTGCTACGAGCGCGGGCTTGCGCGACACGGAAGACTCACAGTGAACACGTTCGAACAACTCGGCCTGGCCGCGCCCCTTCTCAAGGCGCTGACCGCCGAGGGCTACACCGTGCCCACGCCGATCCAGCAGCAGGCGATCCCGCTGGTGATGGCCGGCCGCGACGTCCAGGGCATCGCCCAGACCGGCACCGGCAAGACTGCCGCCTTCGCGCTGCCGATCCTGCACCGCCTGCTGGCCAACCCGAAGCCGGCGCAACGCCGCGGCTGCCGCGTGCTCGTGCTCTCGCCGACCCGCGAGCTGGCCGGGCAGATCGCGGAGAGCTTCCGTTCATACGGCAGCCAGACCAACCTGCGCGTCGCCCTGATGTTCGGCGGCGTGCCGAAGCCGCGCCAGGCCAAGGCCGTGTCCAGCGGCGTCGACGTGCTCGTCGCGACCCCGGGCCGCCTGCTCGACCACATGAACGACCGCGCGGTCGACCTTGGCGCCACCGAGGTGCTGGTGCTCGACGAGGCCGATCACATGCTCGACCTCGGCTTCATCGTGCCGATCCGCAAGATCGCGGCGACCCTGCCGGTGGTGCGGCAGAGCCTGTTCTTCTCGGCGACCATGCCGAAGGAGATCTCCGGCCTGGCCGGCGCCCTGCTGCGCGACCCGGCGCATGTCGCTGTGACGCCGGTGGCGGCCACGGCGGACCGGGTCGATCAGACGGTCGTGTTCGTCGAGGCATCGCGCAAGCGCATCCTGCTGGCGAGCATGCTCAAGCGCGTCGGCATGGAGCGCACCCTGGTGTTCACGCGCACCAAGCACGGCGCGGATCGCGTCGTGCAGCATCTGGAGGCCGCCGGCATCCAGGCGCGGGCGATCCACGGCAACAAGAGCCAGGGGCAGCGCGAGCGGGCGCTGGCCTCGTTCAAGGACGGCAGCGCGCCGGTGCTGGTCGCGACCGACATCGCGGCGCGCGGCATCGACGTGGAGGGGGTCAGCCACGTCATCAACTTCGACCTGCCGAACGTGCCGGAGAGCTACGTCCACCGCATCGGCCGCACCGCGCGTGCCGGCAAGACGGGCAAGGCGATCAGCTTCTGCGACAGCTCGGAGCGGGCGCATCTGCGCGGGATCGAGAAGCTGATCCGCACCCGGGTGCCGGTCGTCGAGCAGGACGCGCTGGCCGCCTGAAGCAGGGCTCTCGGAAGCCCTTGCCTCAACTGAGGCCGGTCCAGGGGCGCTGCCCCTGACAGAGTTTGAGGCAGAGCCTCAACCTTGCCTGTCTGCCTTCACGGGCCCGGATCGCTCCGGGCCCGTTGTCGTGTCAGCCCAGGGTGATCTTCTCGTTGTCGCCGGGGTGCGGCGCCTCGCCCGTCAGCTTGGCCTTCACGTAGCCGTAGGCGTGGACCATCGCCGAGCTGGGCGTGTCCCAGTACTCGGCCTGCGTCACCGCGACCTTGAGCAGCGCCACGTCCGGGTCGTCCTTGCCCTTCGGAAACCAGGTCGCGAGCAACTCGGTCCAGTGCGCGTCGATCGCGGCGCGGTCCTGCACCAACGAGGCGGTGCCGGACAGGGAGACATAGTTCTGTGCCGAGGGGTCGGAGAAGCTCACGCCGACGCGGCGGTGGGCCTCGACCTCGTCGACCTTGTGCGAGCTGGCCTTGGTGAAGAACCACAGCGTGCCGTCGAACCCGGACTGGCTGATCGCCATGGGGCGGCTGCGGAGGTGGTCGCCGTCCTCGCTGGTCAGCATGGCGAACTTGGTGTCCTTGATCAGGTCCCAGATCCTGGCCAGTTGCGTGTCGCTCATCATCGGGCTCCTCGAAGCGGTTGTCGTGCGACCTACAGGCACGGGGCAGCCAAAGGTTCCGACGCGCGGCCGGAAACGGTGGGCCGCCCTGGTCTGACGGAGCACAGGGAAGCAAGGTTGAGGCTTTGCCTCAAACTCTGCCAAAGGCAGGCCTTTGGAATCCACTACTTAAAAGAAGCCGGTCCAGGGGGGGCTTCCCCCCTGGCGGGTCTGGGCAGAGCCCAGCCTTGCTTCCTATTTTCGCTTGGCCCCGCCGCCCGGCCGCAGCCGCGTCCCGAGCTGCCCGAGCAGCGCGGCCGCGGTGTCGTTCCACACCGCGTAAGGGTCGTGCTCCGCCCCCGCGTCCGGCGTCGCGCGCGCCAGCAGCGCCAGGATCGCGTCGGCGATGCTGCCGGCGTCGGGCTCGCACAGCAGGGCGAGCGGCTCGTGGCGGAGCTGCTCGACGATGCCGCCGACACGGGTGGCGACGACCCAGCGGCGGGCGGCGATGGCGGCGGCGGCCACACCGCTCTGGCTGGCCTCGCGGTGCGACAGGACGAGGGCGTCCGACCAGGCGAGCAGCGCGCCGATCTCGGACTCCGGCACCCAGCGGTTCTCCACCCGTACGCCGGGCAGGGCGCGAAGCTGCGCGAGGGCGGCGCTGTCCGGGCCCTGGCCGACGACCCGGACCTCCAGGTCGTCGCGCGGCCCAAGGCGGGCCAGGCCGTCAGCGAGCAGGTCGAGACCCTTGTAGGGCAGCAGCCGGCCAAAGGAGAGCAGGCGCAGCGGACCATCGTGGCAGCGCGGCGGCGGCGGCGGCGGGCCGAACACGAAAGGCGGCAGAGTGGCGCGGATCGGCGCGCGGCGGCCGGAGTCCTGCTGGCGCAGGCGGTCGGCGACGTGGCCGGACAGCGCCACCAGGTCATCGGCGTGGGCGAGCAGGCGGCGCTGCAGGGTCATTTGCAGGAGGAAGCCGTCGCCGGGGTGTGGGTCTGCGTCATGCACCACCACGGCGTAAGGCACGCCGACACGGCGCAGCGCGACACCCATCAGCAGGTCGAGCGGGCCGGGCATGGCGCACAGGGCGAGGTCGGGCGCCATGGCGCGTAGCCTGGCGACCAGCCGCGGCAGGGTGGCCGGCGTGGCGGCGAGGCGGCCGACAAAGCCGCGCACGCTGTCGTAGGTGCGCACCGGCAGGTCGCAGCGCGGCGGCGCGGGGCCCGTCAGGATCTCCGCGCCCTCGGCCAGCGACAGGAGCGCGGTGACGCCGTCGAGCCGGGAGAAGCCGGCGGCCAGCTCGGTGGCGACGCGCGGCCCGGCGCCGTGACGGCCCCACTGCCAGACCAGCACCCTCACCCGGCGGCGACCCGGCTCACGCGGCCCCCGCTCACGTGGCCAGCGACATCAGGGCGGTGCGCAGCGCCTCGGCGCCAAGGCGCTGCTGCGCTGCCGTGCGCGCCGCCGCACCGAGCGCGGCCCGGCGTTCGGGGGCGTCGGCGAGCGCGCGCAGCGCCTGTGCGGCGGCGCCGACCTCCGCGTCGGCCCACACCGCGCCCTCCGCCTCGAACACGCCGCGCGGGTCGCGGGCCAGAACCAGGCGGCACGGGATCGGCACGCCGCAACCGGCGTCGAGGAACTCTGCGGTCGCCGACCAGTCGGTAGACACCACGGCACGGCCCAGCAGCATCGCCTCCGCAGGCACCAGGCCGAAACCCTCGCTGCGGTGGAGCGAGAGCACGATGTCGGCGCAGGCGGTCAGGGCGTGGCTGTCGGCCATCGGCAGCACGCGGGTCTCGAAGCGGATGTTGACGGCATTGTCCGCGGCGGCGCGCAGCAGCGCCATGTCGCCAGGGTGGTGGTCCGGGGTGCCGGTCTTGACCACCAGGATGCGATCGAGGCGCTCGCCGAACGCCTCGCGGTGGGCAGCGATGGCGGCGAGCGGGTTCTTGCGCGCGAACGACGAGGCCAGGCTGAACGAGACCAGCGTGACCACCGCCGCGTCGGGCAGGCCGAAATCCGCGCGTCCCAGGGCGGAGGGGCGCGGCGGCGCTGCGGCGATCGGGTACGGCACCACGCGGACGCGGCCGGGCAGCAGCAGCTCCAGAGCCTGCGCGGTGAAGCGCGACGGCGCCCAGACCTCGTGCACGAAGCCGGTACCGGTTTGCCAGCCGAGCGGCGCCACCGGCAGCTCCCAGGCCCAGTGTCCGATGACGCGCCGCCCGCGCAGCAGCCCGCGCGGCAGGCGCAGCAGAGCGGCCGGCAGCAGCGGGGCGTTGACGTGCAGCAGCAGCGGCAGGCCGGCCGGCAGTCGGCCCGACGGGTCGCGCGCGTCGGTGTCCGAAAGATCGCCGGGGACGCGCAGGCCGGCCTGCAGGGCGTGGGCGGGGACGCCGATCGCCTCCAGGCCGCGCAGCATGAGACGCGCCGCCTCACCGAGGCCGGAGGCGCGGCCGATCTCGCCGCCGACGATCATGCCCCGCTCCGGCACCACCGCGGGCGGCGGCCGGTCGGGGCGTGGCGCCAGCAGCGCGGTGCCGTGCGACAGCAGGCGGCGGCGGCTCCTGGCCGGGAGCGCGCGCCACAGCCTGTGCAGGGGATGGAGGGCAGACGCGGATACCATGGCCACCCGACCCTGCCGCCTCCACGCGGGTGCAGCAAGGGGGCGGGTGCAGCAAGGGGGCGGGTGCAGGAACACCAACGGCGTCTCGAAGGGACCGGCGGAGCAGGCAAGGTTGAGGCTCTGCCTCAAACTCCGCCAGGGGGAGCCCCCCTGGACTGGCTTCTCTTCGGTAAGGCCGGTCCAGGGGCGGCTCGCTCCTGGCGGGTCTGGGCAGAGCCCAGGCTTGCCTGCTGACATGTCCAGGCAAGAGGCCGTTGGTAAAAGGCGACGCGACCGGATGCGCGGCCCGGTTGTCGCGCGCTGCGGGGCGTATAGGATCGTCGCCATGGCCGTCGACATCCCCGCGTGCACCTGTCCGCCGCCGCCGTCGCGCGCCGGCCGCGCCATGACGGGCGATCCGCGGTGAGCGGCGGCGCAGGGCGGCCGGGCATGGCGGCGGAGCCGTGCCGCGCCCAGGCGGAGGGCCAGTCCAGGAGCGTGTGGCGGCCGGACTTCCCGGTGGACGTGCCCACGCCCGACATCGGGCCGTGGATCGCGGGCAACACCGGGCTGCCCGGCTTCACCACGCTGGACGGCGCGGTGGACGGCCCGCACGTCATGCTGGTCGCGTTGACTCACGGCAACGAGACGGCCGGAGCGGCGGCGCTCGACCGGCTGCTGCGCGCGGGCACGCGGCCGACGCGCGGGCGGCTCACGCTCGGCTTCGCCAACCTCGACGCGTTCCAGCGCTTCGACCGCGCGCAGCCCACGGCGACGCGCTTTCTCGACGAGGACCTGAACCGCCTGTGGGACCACGCCACGCTGGACGGGCCGCGCTCGTCGCGCGAGCTGGAGCGGGCGCGGGCGATGCGGCCGCTGCTGGAGCGGGCCGACCTGCTGCTCGACCTGCACTCGATGCTGTGGCCGTCCGACCCGCTGATCCTGAGCGGGCCGGCGGCGAAGGGCCGCAGCCTGGCAAGCGCGATCGGCGTGCCCGCGCTGGTGGTCGCCGACACCGGGCACCTCGGCGGACGCCGGCTGATTGACTTCGCGCCGTTCGCCGACCCGGCCTCGCCGCGCGCCGCGGTGCTGGTGGAGGCGGGGCAGCACTGGCAGCCGGACACGGTGGAGACCACGCTGGCCTGCATCGACGGGCTGCTGCGCCAGGCCGGGATGCGGCCGGGCGGGGCGACACGGCCCGGCGGCGGCGCGGTGCGCTGCGCGGAGGTGACGATGACGGTGACCGCGATGACGACGGACTTCGCGTTCGTGCGGCCGTTCCGCGGCGGCGAGGTGATCGCGGTGGGCGACACGCTGATCGCGACCGACGGGACGACCGAGGTGCGCACGCCCCACGACGACTGCCTGCTGGTGATGCCGAGCCTGCGGCCGAGCCGCGGACACACCGCCGTCAGGCTGGCACGGTTCACCTGAACGGCGGCGAAGCAAGCAAGGTTGAGGCTCTGCCTCAAACTCCGCCAAAGGCTCGCCTTTGGAATCCATTACTTAAGTAAAGCCGGTTCAGGGGCGGCTCGCCCCTGGCGGGTCTGGGCAGAGCCCAGCCTTGCTTCCTTCCAGCCCGCCATCAGCGGGGGTGTGCGCTTATGCCCTCGTGGCGGGGAAGCCGCTCGCCTCGGCGGCACGGAAGTATTGGAGGATGTGGACCCGCACCGCGCTGGTGCGACTCACGGTGGAGGCGTTCTGCTCGATCTCGCGGATCAGCTCGGCCTGCACCAGGGACTCGCGCCGGCAGATCTCGCCGAGTGCGTCCCAGAATTCCGGCTCCAGGCGCATGCTGGTGCGCCCGGCCGTCGCGTTGATGTTGCGGTTGACCAGCCGGCTTTCGCCCACGTGCGTGCTCCTGTTGCACGGACAGGATGCGGCAGCCCGCTTAACGCATCGTGAGCACGCGAGCGTGAATCCGTCGCCACGAAAGGCAGCCAGCCAGAAAGCAAGGCTGGGCTCTCCCTCCGCTGCCATTCCAACGATCCAAGCGGATCGTCGGAACCTCTGGCAGCTACGCCCAGACCCGCCAAAGGCCAAGGCCTCTGGACATCGATTTACTAAGACAAATGGATTCTAAAGACGAGCCTTTGGCGGAGTTCGAGGCCCGTGCTTGAAGGCGGGGCCTCGGCCTTGCCGTCTGCCTGCCTCAGGGCGTGATCGGATGGCCCTGCTCGTCCACGATCGGCACGCCGTAGTCCTCGAGGATGTGGTTGATCTCGTCCTGGTTCTCGCTGATCAGCCTGTTCAGCGTCCGCTTCCACTCCTGGTCGCTGTGGCGCACGCCCATGGAGATGCGGAAGTCGAGGCGCACCCCCTGCTCGTGGGTGAGCGGCACCACGACCAAGTCGTGGCCCGCCTGCCTGGCGTAGAACCCTCCGATCGGCCCCCACACCAGCGCGGCGTCGATGGTGCCTGCCGCGAGGTCGTCGATCATGGTCTTGGACGGCGAGTCGTAGCGCGTGTCGACCGTGAGCGGATACGGCCTGGCCAGCCCCATCAGGTTGTTGCGCACCAGCAGGTTCGACGGCGGCGTGCCCGCGACGACGCCGACGTGCCTGCCCTGCAGCCGGGGGTCCTCGACCGACTCGATGCCGTCCAGACCCTGTCCTTTGCGGTACACGAGCGCGTAGCTGGTGCGGTAGTAAGGGTTCGTGGTCTGCACCAGGTCGTCGCCCTGGGCGTCGCCGATCACGACGTCGCACTTGAAGGCGTTCAGGGTGTTGCGGACGAAGCCGATCACCTGCGGGTAGTAGGTGTAGGCCACTGGACGGTCCAGCTTGGCCGCGATCAGGCTGGCGATCCTGTTCTCGAATCCCGCGCCCTTCTCGTCGGAGAACGGCAGGTTGCGCGGATCGGCGCACACACGCAGGGTCTTGGGATCAACCAGCTCGACCGAGGCGCCAAGCCCCGGCGCCTGCGCCGCGGCATGACGCGCGGGCACCACGCATCCCAAGATGGCAAAACCCAGAAGGGCTCCGGAGACAAACCGAGCGACAGCGCGTGACATCACGGCCTCAGCCCATGCACGAGTTCTCGGCGGTGGTGAACTCCGCCGGCTTCTTGTCGTAGTCCTCGGGACGGCCACGGCCGACAGCGTCGGTGGAGCGCGCGCGCAGATAGACGTAGATCGCGTTGATGTAGCACATGACGTTCTTGTTGGCGCCGAGCGCCGGCATCACGAGGTTCTGCGACGACGACACGTTCTGCTTGCCGCCGGAGACGATGCCGTAGAACTCGTTGAAATCGATGGTCTTGAGCGCATCGGTCAGGTTCGGCGCGTAGGTCGAGCCGAGCGCGTCCGGGCCGTGGCACTGCAGGCAGTTGGCGGAGTAACGGATGTAGCCGGCAAAGGTGTAGTAGTCGACCTTCTTGCCGTCGACCTTGTAGGTCGGGTTGCCGTCCTTGTCGACCCACATCCCGTCCTGCAGCTTGATTGCGGACGGGTCGCTGGGCGGATCGGCACGTGCGACGCTGGCGGCGAACGTCACGGCCAGTCCGGCCAGCAATGTCACGCGGGAGGTGGGTGTCACGTCGATCGTTCCTTAGCCGTGGGAGTGTGGGCCAAAAGAGAAGGGCCGGCGCCCGGTCTCCCGGACGCCGGCCCCAGTCGGCGCGACGTGTTCAGCTCTTGGGGATGGCGAACACGGTGAGCTGGCCGCCGAGCGCGGTGTAGCTGTTCAGCGAGGCGTAGCCGCCCACCGCGCCGAGGCCGGCGTTCGGGTCGGTCAGGCCGGCCGCGAGGCCGATCCCGGCCCAGCCGCCGACGCCCGACATCACGGCGACGTACTGCTGGCTGCCGTGCTCGTAGGTCATCACGTTGCCGATGATGCCCGACGGTGTCTTGAACTTGTACAGCTCCTTGCCCGTCTTGGCGTCGACGCCCTTCAGGTAGCCCTCCAGCGTGCCGTAGAACACGACGTTGCCGGCGGTGGCGAGCGCGCCCGACCACACGGAGAACTGCTCCGGGTCGGACCAGGCGATCTTGTGGGCCTTGGGGTCCCACGCGATGAAGTTGCCCATGCTGCTCTGGCCGGTCGGCGGATACATCGACAGGGTGGCGCCCACGAAGGGCTGGCCCGCCGTGTAGGCGACGCGGAACGGCTCGTAGTCCATGCAGACGTGGTTGGTCGGCACGTAGAACATCTCTGTCGCCGGCGAGTAGGCCGACGGCTGCTCGTCCTTGGACCCCAGCGCCGCGGGGCAGACGCCCTTCGTGTTGTTGTCCATGCCGGTCTGCTCGGTCGAGTACTTCGCGACCACGAGCGGGCGGCCGTAGTTCGGGCTCTGCTTGTCCATCTCGACCTTGGTCGCCCAGTTCACCGCCGGGTCGAACTTCTCGGCGGAGATCAGCTCGCCCGTCTCGCGGTCAAGCTGGTAGGCGAAGCCGTTGCGGTCGAAATGCTGCAGCAGGTGGCGATCCTTGCCATCCAGCTTCATGTCTGTCAGCACCATCTCGTTGATGCCGTCATAGTCCCACTCGTCGTGCGGGGTCATCTGGTAGAGCCACTTGGCCATGCCGGTGTCGGCGTCGCGCGCCATGATGGTCATCGACCACTTGTTGTCGCCGGGGCGCTGGCCCGGGTTCCACGTCGACGGGTTGCCAGTGCCGTAATAGACCAGGTTCAGCTTCGGATCATACGAGTACCAGCCCCAGGTCGAGCCGCCGCCGATCTTCCACTGGTCGCCTTCCCAGGTCTTGAGCGAGGAATCCTTGCCGATCGGCTTGCCGTGCACGGTGGTCTTGTCCGGGTCGACCATCATCTCCGCGTCGGGGCCAGTCGAGTAGGCCTTCCAGGCCTGCTTGCCGTCGGAGGTGTTGAACGCCGCGATCCAGCCGCGCACGCCGAACTCGCCGCCTGAGATACCGACGAACACCTTGTCCCTGACGACCATCGGCGCCTCGGTGCCGGTCTCGCCCTTCGTGGGATCGCCCGTCTTGATCGACCACGCCACCTTGCCGGTCTTGGCGTCGAGCGCCACCAGCGAGGTGTCCGCCTGGTGCAGGAAGATCTTGCCGTCACCGTAGGCGACGCCACGGTTCACCGTGTCGCAGCACATCACGGGGATGACGTTCGGGTCCTGCGTCGGCTCGTACTTCCACAGGATCTTGCCGTCGTGGTTCAGATCGAGCGCGTACACGGTATTCGGGAACGGCGCATTCAGGTACATCGTGTCGCCGATCACGAGCGGCGCGCCCTCGTGGCCGCGCAGCACGCCGGTCGAGAACGACCAGGCCGCCTGCATCTTGCCGACGTTGTCGGAGTTGATCTGCTTGAGCTGCGAGTAGCGGGTGTTCGCATAGTCTCCCGTCGGCATCACCCAGTCGGCCGGGTTCTGCTGCATCTTGATCAGGCTCTCGTCGGCGGTCTGCGCGGCGGAGGCGACAGTGGCCCCCAGCGCCGTCGACAGCAACAGCGCCGCCGTGAAGCCAATCCTCGAAGCGGAACGCATGGAAATCCTCCCTGTTGGTTTCGACGCGGACTTCCGACCAGTCCTCTGCCGGGTGGGCGCGTCCCGCGGCTTTGCGCCGTCTGGGACCGCGACCATGCGACGACGTGTCACGAAGGGCAACGCCTCGCCCGGCGATGCCGTCGCGAGGGCAGGTGCCCACCTACGAGATGTCTCGCCCTTCCCTGCGATCCACCCTGAAATCGGAAGTGTTGCGAAGCGTAGTCACGACCTCGTGGGCCACGCAATAGCCTTGCCCGGGACCATGTCCCGCCAGAACAGGAAATTCCCCTCGGGAAAGCAGGAGCGGCCGCGCCTGCGGCATACCCTGCCGTGTGCCGGATGGAACAGGCCTGGAAATACTGGCTGTTTTGTTGACAGGTGGCAGCCATACGGCGGCAGCGCCTTTGCCGGACCCACCTGTATTGCAGAGCACAAATTCAGTTGTGCAGCGCAACATAGCGTTGGCTAGCGGGTCGCCTCCCCAAACCGACGGCATGACCAACCCGCGAGGGAACGTTCGCGGGCAGAAGCGTCGCTGGCGCGCTGCGGCGCTCGAACGCGGCTCGTGCCATCGACCTTTCGGAAAGCAAGGCTGGGCTCTGCCCAGACCCGCCAGGGGGGAAGCCCCCCTGGACCGGCTTTACTTAAGGAATGGATTCCAAAGGCCTGCCTTAGGCGGGGTCCAGGGGCAGAGCCCCTGGCCTTGCCTGCCCGCCCGGTTACACCCGAGGACCATCGGTGTCAGACCACCGGAGCCGGAACCCGCCCGCGGTAAGCGTACTCGATCGTGCCCACGCCCGCCTGCTCAGCGGTCGCCACCAGCGCCGCGTGGTGCGGCGACAGCTCGCACGCCGGGTCGGTCGCCGCCGCATCGCCCAGCACCGCCATCGCCTGGCAGCGGCACCCCCCGAAATCGACCGCGCGCCGGGCACACGAGCGGCAGGGCTCCTGCATCCACGCCTCGCCGCGAAACGCGTTGAAGGCGGGCGAGTCGGCCCAGATCCCGGCCAGGGCGTGGTCGCGCACGTTCCAGAACTCCAGCCCCGGGATGGTCTCCGCGGCATGGCACGGCAGCACGCGGCCGGATGGCGTCACGTTGAGCGAGCGCCGCCCCCAGCCGCCGACGCAGGGCTTCGGCCGGCGCGCGTAGTAGTCGGGCAGCACCGCGTCGATGACGATGCGCCCCTCGTAGCGCGCGCGCAGCCCCTCCAGCGAGGCCACGGCGGCCAGCGCCTGCTCGCGCGTCGGCATCAGCGCGGCCCGGTTGCGCAGCGCCCAGCCGTAGTACTGCGCGTGCGCCACCTCGATGCGCCCGGCACCCATCTCCACGGCGAGCGCCACCATGTCCTCGACCCGCCCGATGTTGGCGCGGTGGATCACGGCGTTGATGGTCAGAGCCATGCCGCGCGCCACCACCTCGCGCGCCAGCACGATCTTGCGGTCATACCCGCCACGGTAGCCGCCGATGTGATCGGCGCTGTCGCGCAGCGTGTCCTGGATCGACACCTGCACATGGTCGAGCCCCGCCGCCTGCAGCCTCTCCAGCCGAGCGGCGTCCAGGCCGATGCCCGAGGTGATGAGGTTGGAATACAGCCCCACGTCGCGCGCCGCGGCGACGATCTCGACGATGTCGCGCCGCGACATCGGCTCGCCGCCGGACAGGTGAAGCTGCAGGATGCCCAGTTCCGCCGCCTGCCGGAACACCCTGGCCCAGTCCGCGGTTCCCAGCTCGCCCGCCCTGCCCTCCAGCTCGGTGGGGTTGGAGCAGTACGGGCAGGCCAGCGGGCAGCGATGCGTCACTTCGGCGAGCAGGCCGATCGGCACCGGCAACGCAGGGTCGCGCTGCGCGAGCCCGCCGGGCTCCGCGAGGCCGCGCGCATGGGGCATCCCGCCGCCCTGCGGCACGCCGCCGGCCTCCGGCATGGCGTCGGTTTCCGGAACGGCAAAGATGCCGCTCACAGCACCACCAGCTTCTTGGTCACGAGTTCCTGCAGCAAGGTGTCGACATCGGCGGCGATCACCGCGCGCTCCGCCGCGAACGCCTCTGCCAGCTCGTCGACGATCTGCGCCAGGCTGCGCCGTCCGTCGCACCGGCGCAGGATCTCGCTGGTCGGGCCCTGCGTCTCGATCACCCGCTCCGGGCACAGCAGCACCCAGCCGCGCCTGGGATCGTCGTGCAGCCGCACGCCCGCCGCCAGGCGCGGCTTCGACCCGGGGTCGATCGCGCCCCCCGGCCCACGCGGCGGCGCCACCACCGGAGGCACGGCGACGTCCGGCCCGGCGACGCCAGCCGGATGCCCAGCCGGATGCAGGGTGGCCGAGGGCGGCAGGTCGTCCGGCACGGTCGCATGAGAGGCGGACGGCTGGCCGTGCGGCACGTCGCCCGCGCCGCCCGCAGGCGGGGCGGAGTGCCCGACGACCGGCTCCGGCCGATACGCGCCGGGCGGCACGAAGCCGGGCGCCACGTAGGCGAAGTACAGCGCGTCCAGCATCGACCACAGCACGTCGCACTTGAAGGACAGCGCCGCGAGGCAGGCGCCCTGCGTCGCCGCCGTAGTCGCGTGCTCGCGCACATAGGCCAGGGCATAATCCGAGTCGCGGGCGGCCTGCGGCGGCCGCCTGGAGAAATACGCCAGGATCGTGGGCGTCACGTATTCGTAGTGCGCCAGCATCCCCGACACACGCTCGCCGATGATCTGCGGCGAGAACAACTCGGTGAGCGAGGACGCGATCGCGTCGAGCAACGGCTTCTCGCGCACGAAGTGGATGTACGCCTCCACCGCGAACCGAGTCGCCGGCAACGCCTCGCGCCCCGAGACCACCGTGTCGCGGTTGATCCCCAGCCCGTCGGTCAGCGCCAGCCAGCGCGCCACCCCGCCGTCCACGCTGTCGGTGCCATCGAAGCCGTCGTGGTCCTCCAGGCGCCTGCGCCACTCGCGCCGGATCGCCGGATCGTCGCAGCGCCCGATCAGGGAGGCGTCCTTCAGCGGGATCGCCGCCTGGTACAGGTAGCGGTTCAGCGCCCAGGCCTGCACCTGCGCGCGCGAGCACTGCCCGGAGTGCAGCAGGCGGTGGAACGGATGCAGGTTGTGGTAGCGCCGCGCGCCGACGTCGCGCAGCGCCGCCTCCAGCGCGTCCGGCGACAGCACCGCGTCCGGCGCAGGCCCACCGCCCATGCCCTCCGGCGCCGGGAAGACGTGCGGGTAAAGGGTCGGCGGGAGCAGGGTCACAGCCGGATCTCCATGCCGTCATGGGCCACCGCGAACCCTGCCGCACTCACCGCGCGGTGCTCCGGCGAGCCGTCCAGCAGGATCGGGTTGGTGTTGTTGATGTGCAGGTAGACACGACGCGCCGCCAGGTCGGACAGCGTCGCGAGCGAGCCGTCCGCGCCGTCGATCGGCACGTGCCCCATGCGCCGCGCGGTCTTGGCGCCCACGCCGGCGGCGATCATCTCGTCGTCGCGGAACAGCGTGCCGTCGAAGAACAGCAGGTCGCACGCCGCGAGCCGCGCCCGCACCGCCGGCGTGATCTCCGCGCAGGCCGGCGCCAGGATGGCGCGGCGTCCGCCGCCCTCGACCAGGGCGGCAAAGGTGTCTGCCGCCTCCGGCTGCGTGGCGTCGCGCGTTTCGTGGTACAATGGGGTTTTGCCGGGCATCCGCAGCAGCGTGAGCGTCAGCCCGTGGCCCACCGCGACGGGCTGCTCTGGCTCGACGGCCACCCTGGTCACAACCGGGGACATCACGTCGAACACGCGGTTTGTGGCGAGGATGTCGAGGATCGACTGCGGCGCGTACAACCGGAACGGCTGGCGCTCGCGCAGGTTGAGCAGCCCGGCGATACCGTCCACGTCGGCGCTGACCAGCACCACGGCCTCGATCGGGGAATGACGCGGACCTGCCGGCCGCAGCGCCCTGGCCTCCAGGATCTGCTGGCGTAGATCGGGTGAGGCGCCCACGATCAGCCAGTGCGCCCGGTCCGCGGAAAACGCCACGCTCGCCTGGGTGCGCGGCAGGGCACGCGGATCACCCGAGCGGGACAGCTCGCACAGCCGGCAGGCGCAGTTCCACTGCGGGAACCCGCCGCCGGCCGCCGACCCCAGCACCAGAGCGGTCAGGCCATTTTCGACCACGAACGCAACCCCGGGATTTGGGGGAGAAGCCCTGCTCAGAACTCGCTGGGCATGTAGCCGTTGATCTCGAGCGCCACGCAGACTTCACGAATCGTCGGAACGGTCCAGGCCATGCGAGTATCCCCCTTGTTAACGCGCGAATTATCCCGCTTCGGGCATCGCGCTGGGTTGCATATAGCAATCTGGCGGCACGGCGTCGAGGGTCGGGCCGGCGTAGTTGCGGGGCGGCCTGCCGTAGCAAGCAAGGTTGAGGCTCTGCCTCAAACTCCGCCAAAGGCTCGCCTTTAGAATCCATTATTTAAGAAAAGCTGGTTCAGGGGCGGCTCGGAGCGTAGCTGCCAAAAGTTCCGACGATCCGCTTGGATCGTTGGAATGGCAGCGGAGGGAGAGCTCAGCCTTGCTTTCTCCCTGTGCTCAGAAGCACCGTACCTCACCTTCGGCCTGCGCCTCGCGCAGCGCGTCGAGCGTCTGGTTGGTGGACTGCACCCGGAACTCCCCGGCGAGGTATCCGCCCGCCATCCTGCGCATCCGCAGGATGGTGTCAGCCTGGTCGTAACGGTCGTAGGGCAGGATCGACGCGATCACGTCCATCGAGCAGCCGCACGACGCACGCGCTGCCTCCGTGCCGCCGTTCACCGTGACGCAGGCCAGGATGTAGTCTTTGCGCGCCGAAGCCGGATACCCCGACGCATCCAGCGGCGCCGGCGAAGCCCCGGCCTGCGGCAGCGCGCCGACCCCGCCGGGCGTCGCCTCCTGGGCCACCGCCGCGACCGCCGCGCACACGCACAGCAGGACGGCCGCACATGCCTTGAGCCTCATCGTGTCCTCCCCTGCCGACCCTGCCCCGCCGATGCTGCGAAGCGGGTTTTTCCGCATCATAGCGTTGCCGACTCGGGCTGTCGCGCCAGGCATGGCGCAGGAAGCAAGGCTGGGCTCTGCCCAGACCCGCCAGGGGCGAGCCGCCCCTGGACCGGCCTTTCTTAAGTAAATCGGTTTCCAAAGGCCTCGGCCTTTGGCGGGTCCAGGGCAGAGCCCTGGCCTTGCCTGCTTCCGCTCGCCCCGCCGCGCGGATCGCACCCGCCGGGCCTTGCGCCGCACGCGGGCCTCGGCCCTGATGTCGCCCGCCGGCGACGGCGGGGAAACGGAGACCGGGATGCCAGAGCGACACGGGCCGACGCGGCGCGTCCTGCTGCGCGCGGCGCTGTCCGCGCCGGCGGCGCTGCTCGCGGGCGCTGCGGCGGACCTGCCCGCCCTGCGCCTCGGCATCCTGCAGTTCGGCACGGTGCAGTGGCTGGCGGTGACGATCCGCGCCCTCGACCTCGACCGGGCGCACGGCTTCGCCCTCGACACGGTGCTGCTGGCCAGCAACGACGCCGCCCGCGTGGCGCTGATGGCCGGCTCCGCGGACGTCGCCGTGACCGACTGGCTGTTCGTGGCACGCCAGCGGCAGCAATCCACCGCCCTGAGCTTCGCGCCGTTCTCCGCGGCCGCCGGCGGCGTGATGGTGCCGCAGGGCTCCCCCGTGCACGGGCTGGCCGACCTGCGCGGCAGGCGGCTCGGCGTGGCCGGCGGCGCGAACGACCGGTCCTGGCTGCTGGTGCAGGCGGCGGCGCGGCGCGCGGGCCTCGACCTGGCGCGCGACGCGCAGCCGAACTACGGCGCGCCGCCGCTGCTCGGCGCCAAGCTCGCGCAAGGCGAGCTGGACGCCCTGCTGACGTTCTGGAACTTCGAGGCCCGCCTGGAGACCCAAGGCTTCCGCGAGGCCGTCAGCGTCGCGGACTGCGCCCGGGCGCTCGGGCTGCCGGCCGACCTCGACCTGCTGGGCTTCGTGTTCCACGCCGGCTGGGCGACGGCGAACCGGGCGGCGATCGACGGGTTCCTGGCCGCCGCCGCAGAGGCGCAGTCGAGGCTGGCGGCCGACCCCGGCGCCTGGGCCGCGCTGCGCCCGCTGATGCAGCTCCCGCCGGGCGAGGCGGGCGAGGCGACGTTCCAGGCCCTGCGCCGCCGCTTCGTCGCCGGCATCGTCCACCCCGACGCCGCCGCGCAGCGCAGCACCGCCGGGCAGGTGCTGGCGATCCTGCGCGAGGGCGACGCCGCCGCGACGCCGAGCGCGGTGCCGGACGGCGTGTTCTGGCCGGAAGGAACCTGACGCGCTCCCTGCCAACCCGCGCACCCTCGCCAGGCGCGGAGCAAACCGCCGCCTGGGCGGGCGCCCTCGACCCGGGCGACGCGGACGCGGCGGCAGCGTCCGTCGCGCACAGGGTGGCGCGGGCGAGCGGCATCGCGCACGCAGGCGGGGCATATCGCGCGGCGTCGCTGCTGGCGCTGGTGGCGCTGTGGTGGCTGGCCGCGCGGCTCGGCGGCTCGCCGCAGCTCCTGCCCGGGCCGCTCGCGGTGGCGAGGGTGGCGGCGCGGCTGCTGGCCGACGGCTCGATGGCGCGCAACATCGGCGCCACGCTGCTGCGGGTGGCGGCGGCGTTCACCCTGTCGATGGCGGCGGGCGTGGCGCTCGGCACCCTGGCGGGCCGCTCGGCGCGCGCCAACGCCCTGATCGACCCGTGGCTGGTGGTCGCGCTGAACCTGCCGGTGCTGGTGGTCGTGGTGCTGGCCTACATCTGGGTCGGGCTGAACGAGACCGCGGCGGTGCTCGCCGTCACCATCGCCAAGATGCCCACCGTGATCGTCACCCTGCGCGAGGGCGCGCGCGCCCTCGACCCCGGCCTCGACGAGATGGCCGCCGCGTTCCGGGTGCCGGCCGGGCGCAGGCTGGCGCGGCTCGTTCTGCCCCAGCTCCTGCCCTACCTGGCCGCGGCCGGCCGCGGCGGGCTGTCGATCACCTGGAAGATCGTGCTGGTGGTCGAGCTGTTCGGCCGGCCGAACGGCGTGGGCTTCGCGCTCAACCTGTTCTTCCAGGACTTCGACGTCGCCGCGATCCTGGCGTACGGCATGGTGTTCGCCTGCCTGATGCTGGTGGTGGAGACGGCGCTGCTGCAGCCGCTGGAACGGTGGGCCAATGGCTGGCGCGCGGCTTGAGGTCCGCCTGCGGCTGAAGCGCTACGGCCCGCCCGCGGGAAGCGCCGCGCCCGGGATCGCACCAGGATGGCGCGGCTGGGCTGGGCGGGACGGCCACGGCCCGGGTACCTCGGGCGGGCTGCGGCGTGGCGGCGCGGTGCCGGTGCTCGGCCCGGTGGCGTTCGAGGCCGGGGCCGGCGAGGTGCTCGCCGTGTTCGGGCCGTCCGGCACCGGCAAGAGCACGCTGCTGCGCATCGTGCTCGGCCTGGACCTCGCCTTCGAGGGCAGCGTGCTGCGCCCGCCCGGCCCGGCCGGCGTGGTGTTCCAGGAGCCGAGGCTGGCGCCCTGGCTGAGCGTGGCGGCGAACCTGCGGCTGGTGGCGCCCTCGCTGGACGACGCCGCGGCGGCGGCGCTGCTCGGCCTGCTGGGGCTGGCCGGCACGGAGCGGATGCGCCCGGCGGCGCTGTCGCTGGGGATGCAGCGGCGGGTGGCGCTGGCACGCGCGCTGGCGATCCGGCCGGAGTGGCTGGTGCTCGACGAGCCGTTCGCCTCGCTCGACCCGGGGCTGGCGGCGGCGCTCGGCGCGATCGTGGCGCAGCGCGCGCGCGAGGCCGGCGCGATCGTGCTGCTGGCGACGCACGAGCTGGACCAGGCGCTGGCGCTCGCCAGCCGCATCCTGGTGCTGTCGGGACGCCCGGCCTCGCTCGCGGCCGACGTCGCGGTGCCGCGCGGCGACCGCGGCGCGCTGCGCGCCGAGCTGCTGGGACGCTTCGCATTCCTGGGCGGCGCCCCTGCCTGAAAGCCGGCAAGGAAGGCAAGGCAGGAAGCGAGCAAGGTTGAGGCTCTGCCTCAAACTCCGCCAAAGGCAGGCCTTTGGAATCCACTTGCTTAAGTAAAGCCGGTCCAGGGGCGGCTCGCCCCTGGCGGGTCTGGGCAGAGCCCAGCCTTGCTTTCTGACAAGTCAGGGCAGAGGGCTACTGGTATGACCGAGGTTGATCCTCATTCCCGAGGCGATTGCCGCTGCGCCGGACGCCCCCTAGTCTGCCGGCAAGTCGCGCGACGGCGGCGGGGAGGTGTGATGGTGCGCAGGCCGGTGGTGGGGATCGTCCTGGCCGTGTTCGTGGCCAATCCGGCTGGCGCGCGCGCCGCAGACGCGCCGCGGGCCGAGCGGTTCTTCGTCTACAACCTGACCGCCGCGAGCGACCTCGGCGGCATCTACCTGGCGCCGGCCGGCACCACCGACTGGGGCCCGAACCAGGCGCTGAACGACCGCGACCACCAGGTCGAGCCCACCGAGCGCCTGGCGGTGACCGGCATCGGGCACGGCCTGTACGACGTCAGGGCGGTGACCACGAAGGGCCATGCCTGCGTCAAGGCCGGCGTCGACCTGACGCACGACACCACCTTCGACATCCGCGACGCGGACCTGGCTTGTCCCTGACGCCATGATCGAGGCGATGCGCGCGAGCCGCACGACCCATCCAGGGTCGTGGTTCGCCCTCGTGGACCGGGACAGCTCGGCCGCCACGCAGCCGGTGCGCCCCGAACGCCGCGTCGCGCGCGAGGCTGGAGGCCTGAGCGTAGCCGACCCGGCCCGTCAGCCCCTTGCCGGCGCCGCGATTTCCCACCCATGCGGACCGAGGCTGCTGGTGTCGGCGGCGCTGCACGCTGCCCTGCTCGCGGCGCTGCTGCTGACGGCGCGCGCGGTACTGCCGCCCGAGCCAGACGAGGCGGCCGTGCCCCTGGTGTTCGAGCCCGCACCAGACGCCGCCCCGCCCACTCCCCTCGCGGACACGCCGCGGGCGCCGCCGCAGCGTGCGCTTGAGCCGGCCGAGACGCCCGAGGCGCCAATCCTGCACCCGTCCCCGGCGGACACCGCACCGCTCTTGCCCTTGGCCGAGCCGCCGGTCCCGCCGCCGTCCGCAGCGACGACGCCCCTGCCCGACAGTCCCGCGCAGGCCGAGCAGCCAGCCCCGTCGCCCGAGACCCTGGCGGCGGCGCCGACGGGAGCGCTGCCACCGGCAATGGCTCCGCTTCCGGCACCGCCCAGGCCGCGGACGATGCCGGCCCCGCCGCCGGTGCGCCCCGTGGCGCATCTTCCGCCGCAGCGCCCGGCCCCGCCCTCCCCTGCCCCGTCGCCGGCGACCCGGCCGGACGCGCCGGCACGCGAGGCTCCCCCGCCGCGCGCCGTGGCCTCCGAGCCGCCGGCAGGAGCGCAGGCACCGCCCCGCGCGGCCCGGGCCGCGGCGCCGTCCGTGGCGCCGCGCCCGCTCGCCGGCTCGCCCGGCAACGTGCAGCCCGCATACCCGGAACAGGCCCGGCGGCGCGGCATCGAGGGCCGGGTGGTGGTGCGTGCGACGGTGTCCCCGGCGGGCCGGGTGCTCGGCGTGGCCGTGGCGCAGGGCAGCGGCTCGGAGGCGCTGGACCGGGCGGCGCTGGAGGCGGTGCGAGGCTACAGCTTCACCCCGGCGACACGCGGCGGGGCGGCGGTGGAGGGGGTGGCGGAGTTGCCGTTCACCTTCCACCTGGCCGAGTAAAGCAAGGCCAGGGGCTCTGCCCCCATGCTTGAAGCGGGGACCCCGCCAAAGGCTCGCCTTTGGAAACCACTACTTAAGTAAAGCCGGTCCAGGGGGGCTTCCCCCTGGCGGGTCTGGGCAGAGCCCAGCCTTGCTTCCTTCCGGTCCGCCCTCAGCCCGCCTTCACCTTCGGCGCCAGCTCCACCCTCAGCGACAGCTCGCGCAGCCTGCCCGCGTCCACCGGCGCCGGCGCCCCCATCATCAGGTCCTCGCCCTGCTGGTTGAGCGGGAACAGGATCACCTCGCGGATGTTCGGCTCATCCGCCAGCAGCATCACCATGCGGTCGATGCCCGGCGCCGACCCGCCGTGCGGCGGCGCCCCAAAGCGGAACGCCGCCAGCATCCCCCCGAACCGCGCCTCCACGTCCGCCTCGCTGTAGCCGGCGATGCCGAACGCGCGAACCATGATGTCGGGCCGGTGGTTGCGGATCGCGCCGCTGCTCAGCTCGATGCCGTTGCACACGATGTCGTACTGGAACGCCTTGACCGCCAGCGGGTCCTGCGTCTCCAGCGCCTCCATCCCTCCCTGCGGCATGGAGAACGGGTTGTGGCTGAAATCCACCCGCCCCGTCTCCTCGTTCAGCTCGAACATCGGGAAGTCCACCACCCAGCAGAAGCGGAACGCCCCCGCCTCGACCAGCCCCAGCTCCTCGGCCACCCGGGTGCGCACCAGGCCGCTGAACCTGCGCGCCTCCTCGTGCGGCCCGGCGGCGAAGAACACCGCGTCGCCAGGACCCACGCCGCAGGCCAGCCGGATCGCCTCGGCGCGCGCTGTCTCCAGGTTCTTCGCGATCGGGCCCTTCGCCCCGTCCGCGTCGAAGGTGATGTAGCCCAGCCCGCCCGCGCCCTGCTCGCGCGCCCAGGCGTTTAGCTTGTCGAAGAACGAGCGCGGGTTCGCCCCCGCCCCCGGCGCCGGGATGGCGCGCACGATGCCGCCCGACGCCGCGATCTTGGCGAACAGAGCGAACCCCGATCCCGCATAATGCTCGGTGACGTCGGTGATCAGCAGCGGGTTGCGCAGGTCGGGCTTGTCGTTGCCGTAGCGCAGCAGCGCCTCGTCGTAGGGGATGCGGCGGAACGGCGCGCTGTCCACGGCCCGCCCGCCGCCGAACTCCTCGAACAGCCCGCCGATCACCGGCTCCAGCACCGCGAACACGTCCTCCTGCGTGCAGAAGCTCATCTCCAGGTCGAGCTGGTAGAACTCGCCGGGCGAACGGTCGGCGCGCGAGGCCTCGTCGCGAAAGCACGGCGCGATCTGGAAGTAGCGGTCGAACCCCGCGACCATGGCGAGCTGCTTGAACTGCTGCGGCGCCTGCGGCAGCGCGTAGAACTTCCCCGGATGCACCCGGCTCGGCACCAGGAAGTCGCGCGCGCCCTCCGGGGACGAGGCGGTCAGGATCGGCGTCTGGAACTCCGTGAAGCCCTGCCCGGCCATGCGGGCGCGCAGGCTGGCGATCACCGCGGAGCGCAGCATCAGGTTGCGGTGCGTGCGCTCGCGCCTGAGGTCGAGGAAGCGGTAGCGCAGGCGAATCTCGTCGGGGAAGCTCTCGCCGCCGGCGACCTGCATCGGCAGCACGTCGGCGGCCGACTGCACCGTGATCTCCGCCGCGCGCAGCTCGATGGCGCCGGTGGGCAGCTTCGGGTTCACCGTGGCGCCCTCGCGCAGCACCACCTGGCCGGTCACGGTGATCACGCTCTCCACGCGCACCGCGTCGGCTGCCTCGAACGGCGCGGAGCCCTGCCCGAACACGACCTGGGTCAGGCCGTAGTGGTCGCGCAGGTCGACGAACAGCAGGCCGCCGTGGTCGCGCTTGCTGTGCATCCAGCCGGACAGGCGAGCCTGCTGGCCGGCGTCCCCGGCGCGGAGCTGGCCACAGGTGTGGGTGCGGTAGGCGTGCATGGCGTGGTCCTGCGCTCGGGAGATGAGCGGCAGAACAAGCCGCGGGCCGAGGGCGAGTCAAGGCCGGCACGCGACCGGCAGTGGGTCAGCTTGCCCGGCGGCGCTGCAGGCGAGGCGAGGCAGGAAGCCAGCAAGGTTGAGGCCCCGCTTTCAAGCATGAGCCTCAAACTCCGCCAAAGGCTCGCCTTTGGAATCCACTACTTAAGCAAGGCCGGTCCAGGGGGGGCCTCCCCCCTGGCGGGTCTGGGCAGAGCCCAGCCTTGCTTGCTGCCTGACTGCCATGGCCCGGTCTGAAACTGGCCCACCCCCCGAGACCGGGTAGCGCGGACCACGCGGAACAGCACCGACCGGGCCCGCGGCGGCAGGGCGAAGCCGGCCCAGACCACGGCGCCGGCCAGGACATCGGCGACGTAGTGGCCGCCGATCGGGATGGTCGAGGCCAGGACCAGGCCGCACCAGGCCAGGGCCGGCCCGAGGAGTCGCGGCACGTCACGCAGGGCATGGGCCGTCATCAAGGCCATCGCGGCATGGAAGGAGGGGAACGACACGACGCCGTCCACGTGGCGGATGTCGGCCGTCGTCAGGACACCCGAACGATAGGCGTCGAAGACGGGCAGGTAGTACCGTCCCGCCCCGGCCGGCAGCAGGGCAAGAACGCCGGGCGACATCCCGTAGTGCGAAAAGGCCCCCGCGGCCGGAACAAAGGCGGAGAGCAGGGTGCAGGTCATGGCCGACCCCGCGAAGGCGAAGCAGAGGTCCCACATCGCCGCCTCGCACCCGGTCCAGCCCAGCAGCGCCACGGTCGCGAACACCGCCGGGACGGTGCTCATGTAGACGATGTCGAGCATCGCCCCGACCGGCGGATGCAGCGCCACCCAGGCCACGAGCGCGGGCGCATGGACGCCAAGCACGGCATCCGCCCGGGCAAGCGAGGCGTCGACCAGCGGAGCCTGAGTGCGCAGCGCCGCAAGCGCGGTCAGGCCCACGGTGGCACCGGACCAGACCAGCGCCGCCAGGCCACCGGCGACCGGGCCGATGAACGGGTCGGGACGCAGCCGGGTGTAGACCAGGTGCAGGCTGGCCGGGACCAGGACCAAGCCCCCCACGATCACCAGGGAGGTGCCCGCGACCGCGGTGCCCGTGGCCAGGAACACCGCCACGGCGGCGAGGGCGGAGACGACGCAGACCACCCAGGTCGCCGTCCTGGCCTCGGCGTGGTCGGGCACGCCGCTCATGCGCGCCCGCCGGGAGCCGTGCGGACCGGGCCGGCACGGCGGACGAGGCACGCGAGCAGGGTCGCCACGACCGGCGGCGCGAGCGGCACCCCGCACTGCAGGGCGAGCGGGCGCGCCACCATCGGCAGCAGGAAGGCGGCGGCGAGGACGGGCGTCTCCCCGGGCAGGAAGCCGCCCGTCACGGCGGCCGACGCCAGCCAGGCCAGCGGCACGGCGAGCACCATGAGGTCGTAGTCGAGCAGATACGGCGAGGCGAGGCAGGCGGCGGCCGCCAGCACGGCGACCTCGACCCGTGCTCCCGGCCTGCGCCACGCCACCCCGACCACGGCGGCCAGTGCCACGGCGGACGCCGCGGCCTGGACCGTCCAGGCCGCGGCAAGACTGGCGCCGAGCAGCCGGGCGGCGGCGAAGCTGCTGACCGCCCTGGGATAGCCGGCGAGCCCTGCCTCCAGCACCAGCCGCGCGAGGGCGGAGCTGGCGAGGAAGCCGCGCCACGCCGCCGCGCCGAACGCCAGCCACGCGGCCAGGCTGGCGGCGCCGGCGGCCAGCCCGGCCCAGGCGAGCGCGCGCAGCCGGCCCGCGGCGAGCAGCGCGGGCACGACCAGCAGGGCGAGCTGCGGCTTGACGCAGAGCAGGCCCAGGCAGAGGCCCGCGACGCGCGGCCGCCGGTCGAGCTGCAGCGCCGCCACCCCGAGCAGCGCGGCCGACAGCGCGCCGTTCTGCCCGTGCTCCGCGTTGAGCAGCACCGCCGGGAACGCGAGCGCGACGAGGGCAGCGGGCCAGCGCGGCGGCAGCAGCGCGCGGATCGTGGCGAGGCAGGCGGCGTTGGTCAGCACGAGCCAGAGCGCCGCCGCCACGCCGTACGGCAGCAGCGCCAGCGGCACGCACAGCAGCAGGAACGGCGGCGGATAGAAGAACGGGTATTCGTCGGCAGCGAAGCCGTCGTGCGCCGGGAAGAGGCGGCGCCGCGCGTCCGCGTGTGCGGCACGGTCCCAGGCCGTCTCCGGCGTGGGGGACAGGGCGAGGCGGCCGGCGGTCCAGAAGCTGCTGAAATCCGTCGCCAGCGGCCGTCCCCACGAGTCCGCGACGGTGCCGCCGCGCGTGTCGGCCACCAGCCCCAGCAGGGTCAGCGCGCCGACCGCGGCCAGGACCCTGGCCCAGGACAGGGCGCGATCCGCGCCGAGCCAGCGCGCCTCGCGAGCCCGGGACGCGAGACCGGTCACGCCGGGACGAGGAGGTCGGTCATGGCCCGCAATCTGGACGACAAAGCTTGCCGAACGATGAGCGCGGCGCGAGACAGGAAGTAAGGTTGAGGCTCTGCCTCAAACTCCGCCAAAGGCTCGCCTTTGGAATCCAATACTCAAGAAAAGCCGGTCCAGGGGGACTTCCCCCTGGCGGGTCCCCGCCTTCAAGCAATGGGCAGAGCCCAGCCTTGCTTGGCCGTGCCCGGTAGCGCGTGTATGACTCTGCGATGCCCCGCCCCGACCGCGCCGCCTTCCCGTCCCCTGTCCTGGTGACCGACAGCGCCGCCCTGGACGCGCTCTGCACCCGGCTGCGGGCGGAGCCGGTGGTCACGGTGGACACGGAGTTCATGCGCGAGCGCACCTACTGGCCGGAGCTGTGCCTGGTGCAGCTCGCCGGCGGGCAGGACGTCGCCGTGGTGGACAGTCTCGCCCCCGGCCTCGACCTGGCCCCGCTCGGCGCCCTGCTCGCCGACCGCGGCGTGGTCAAGGTGTTCCACGCCGCGCGCCAGGACGTGGAGATCTTCCTGCAACTGTTCGGCGCCGTGCCGATTCCTCTGTTCGACACCCAGGTCGCCGCGATGGTGGCCGGCTTCGGCGACCAGGTCGGCTACGACGCGCTGGTGTCCTCGCTGTGCGGCGGGCAGATCGACAAGGCGCACCGCTTCAGCGACTGGTCCGCGCGCCCGCTGTCCAAGGCCCAGGTGGACTACGCGGCGGCCGACGTGACCTGGCTGCGCGTGGTGTACGACCGGCTGTGCGAGAAGCTGGCGCGCGAGGGCCGGCTGGACTGGGTGGGCGAGGAGATGGCGGTGCTCACGGTGCCCGAGACCTACCGGCCCGACCCGGAGACGCTGTGGGAGCGGCTGCGCCCGCGCACCGGCAACCGCCGCATGCTGGGCGCCTTGCGCGCGATCGCGGCGTGGCGCGAGCGCGAGGCGCAGCGGGTCAACGTGCCGCGCGGCCGGCTGCTGAAGGACGAGAGCCTGTTGGAGATCGCGGCCACGGCGCCGTGCGACGCCGACGCGCTGGGCCGGGTGCGCGGCGTCACGCGCGGCTTCGCGGAGGGCAGGAGCGGCCAGGCCCTGCTGGCGGCGATCGCGGAGGCGGCGGCGCTGCCGGAAGACGCCCTGCCGGAGAGCCCGTCCGGCAGGGACGGCCCGCGCCCGTCGCCGGCGCTGGTGGCGCTGCTCAAGGTGCTGCTGGCGGCGAAGGGCGAGCAGCACCAGGTGGCCACGCGGCTGCTGGCCTCCTCGGATGACATTGACCGGCTGGCGACCGAGGAGATGCCCAACGTCCCAGCGCTCGGCGGCTGGCGGCGCGAGGTGTTCGGCGAGGACGCCATGGCGCTGAAGCAGGGCCGGGTGGCGCTGGGCGTCGAGGGCCGGCGGGTGAAGCTGATCCGGGCCTGAAGCCAGGAGCAACAGGCTGCTGATTGGTCGGAAAGCAAGGCTGGGCTCTCCCTCCGCTGGCCATTCCAATGGCCCAAGCGGGCCATCGGAACCTTTGGCCAGCTACGCCCAGACCCACCAGGGGGAAGCCCCCTGGACCGACTTTACTTAAGTAATGGATTCCAAGGGCCTGCCTTTGGCGGAGTTTGAGGCAGAGCCTCAACCTTGCCTGCCTTACCGGGGCTTGGCGCGGTGGGACTACTGTGCGGCGTTGCTCGCGGCCCGACCCGGCTTGCGCCCGCGGCGCGCCGGCTTGGCGGGCTCCTCGCCCAACTGCTCCGTGGCAACGCCCGTCGCGGACGGCTTACGCCCGAGGCCGATCGACTTGGCCAGCGCGGACCGCCGCTCCGCGTAGCTTGGCGCCACCATCGGGTAGTTCGACGGTAGTCCCCAGCGCTCGCGGTAGGCTTCCGGCGTCATGCCGTACGACGTCATCAGGTGACGCTTGAGCATCTTGAGCTTCTTGCCGTCTTCCAGACAGATGATGTAGTCGGCGAACACCGACTTCTTCAGCGGCACTGCCGGCTCCAGCTTCTCCGCAGGCGCCGGCTCGGTACCGACACTGGTGAGCGCCTTGTAGACCTGCTGGATCAGGTCCGGCAGCGCGCTCGCCTGCACCGAGTTGTTCGAGACGTGCGCGGAGACGATCTGCGCGGCGAACTCCAGGACGGAGTCATGGGAAGCATCGGCTGACATGTCTGATCCAGTTGGAACGATGTGGAAGACTTCGCAGGCCTATACTGCCAGACATGCAAGCCAATTCATACCATTCCGAGTGGACTCGACGCTTTTTGTTGAATTGCCCGAACCATGTCTGGACCGGCGGGACCAAAGCGGGACCGATCGCATGCAATCCAGCGCAAATATCTGATTCGAAAAGGAAATTCTGGCGCGGCAAGCCGGACCGGGACCGCCGGCCACGCCGCGGCGCGACCACCTGCGTTCCGGCGTATCCGCTCGTCACACCGCAGAAGGCCAGGCTTAGGCACGCTGCCGTGCACCCGAAACCATGCGCGCACGGCACAGGTAAGCGAACGCCGGCTCCGAGTCGCATGCGGCACGACACACCCGGTGCCGGCAGTGCCCGGTGCCGGCAGCACGGGCGCCCCGCAGCGTGGAGTCCTAGCGGCGGGCCTTGCGGGCGGCGTACTTGGCGTCGCGGGCGGCCTTGCGCTCCGCCTTGATCGCCTCCTCGCGGGCCAGCGCCTCGATGCGCAGCGCCTCCTGCTCGGCGGCGAGGCGCGCCTGCTCGACCAGCGCGGCCTCGGCCTCCAGCCGTTGACGGGCCAGGTCGGCCTCCTTGACCTTGGCGCGCTCGGCGGCGCGCACGTCGCGGGCGTCGGCGATGGCCTTCATCTCCGCCTGCTTCTGCAGGATCGCCGGGTCGTCCGCCGCCGGGCGCGACTTGAACTTCTCCAGCAGCGCCTTCTTGGCGTTGGCCGCGGCATCCCGCCGGTCGTTGAACCCGGCTCCCTTGAAGGCACTCATCGTCGAGATCCTGTTCCCGGAAGTGTTGCGTCAGCCCGACGTGCGATCCGTGGGGCGAAGGGTCGGCGGGCGCCGACGCACCCGCCCGCGCGAAGCGTTCGCGCCGTGGGCGCCAGACTTGGCGCACCGCAGACGCTCTTACCAGGGAACTGCGCGAAAATCAGCACCTGCCTGGAATGGATGGCGGGTCGGCGTGTCATCGGCTCGTGACAGCAACACAGCAGGCAAGGCCAGGGCTCTGCCCTGGACCCGCCAGGGCGAGCCGCCCTGGACTGGCTTCACTTAAATAAGGCCGGTCCAGGGGCGGCTCGCCCCTGGCGGAGTTTGAGGCAGAGCCTCAACCTTGCTCGCCTCCTGTTTCCGTCACCCCGCCCAAGGCACCCCGCCTCTCAGCCGCGGCGCGGGTGCTCCAGGAAGAAGCGCAGCATCTCGCCGGTCGCGTCCGGCCCCTGCGGGTCGGTGTAGGAGCCGGCGGTGCTGCCGCCCGACCAGGCGTGGCCGGCGCCGTGTACTGTCCACTGCTCCAGCATCGTGACCCCGTCCGGCGCGACGTGGCGCACCCTGTCGTAGGCCCGCCCGCCCGGCACCCGGCCCTGCTCGGCGCTTCGGGTCCAGGCCCCGGCTGTACCCCCCTGCCCGCCCCCGGCCTGGACACCCCCAGCCTGGGCGATCACCGCGTCGGCGTTGCCCGGGTGCACCGTGGTGTCGGCGTTGCCGTGGAACACGATCGCCGGGAGCACCTCGCCGCCGACGGAGCTGGTGCGGCCCGGACCGGGGCTGCGCATCGCAGCGAACGCCGAGGCGGCGTCGCGCGCGGCGCCGCAGGCCAGCCCGGAGTGCACGCCGATCGCCGCGTACAGCTCGGGATAACACGTGCCCAGCACCGCGGCCGCCGCCCCCCCGGCGGACAGCCCGGCGACGTACACCCGTGCCGGATCGACGGCGTACTCCGCCATGACCTGGCGGGTGATGCCGGCGACCAGCGCGGGCTCGCCCTCGCCGCGACGCTGCTCGGACGCCTCGAACCAGCGCCAGCAGCGCGATGCATTGGCCGAGGCGACCTGCTCCGGCCAGACGACCAGGCAACCCTGCGCCTCGGCGGCCTCGTTCATCCGCGTGCCGAGAGCAAAATCCGTGGCCGACTGGGTGCAGCCGTGCAGCATCACCACCAGCGGCGCCGGCCTGCCGTCGTAAGACGCCGGAACATACAGCCGGTACGGCCGCGTCGCCCGCTGCGCCGCACCGGACAGCGGCAGCCCTGGCATCGCCATCCGCGGAAACGCCGATCCCGGCAACGCCAGCCCCGCCGTCCCGCGTCGCGCACCCACTGTGGAGCCGGCGCCGAGCCCCGCGAGGCCGCCGAACCGGCCCGGCGCCATACTGCCCTCGCGACCGGAAGCCGCCTCCACGTCCGGCGCGGCGGGAGCCAGGGTGAAGGAGCACGACAGGAACCGCGCCCCCCCGGCGGAGCCTGCCGCACCGGACGCCGGCGCGACGTGGTCCCCGGCACGCGCCGCAGCGGGGACGTGCGGCTCGTCGCCGCGCCCGCGCACGGTGTCGGCGGCCGGCCTGGCACCTGTCCGCCCGACGCGGGCCAGGGCGGCAGCCTGGCTGCCGGTCTGCACCCACGCCTCCGCGACTCCCTCGATCACGACGCCCTCCTCGCGGCGCGCAGAGGGGCCTGCGGGTGCCAGGCCGCACAGAAGGCGGGTGGCCTCGCTCAGCCGGCCGGAGCGGGTCAGCTTGGTGGCCTCGGCGATGCGGTCGGAAAGCTCGGGGCGGTCGGAAAGCTCGGGGCGGTCGGAAAGCTCGGGCATGGAGTGGCTCCGGTCAGAACCCGGCTGTCGCCCGGCCCAGGTCAGGTGTCGCCCGGCGGACGTGCCAGGAGGAGGCTTCGGCCGGCCGCCACGCCAGCCCGGTGCACGGGCGGCACGCGACGGGCCTGCCGGTCAGTGCGCTCAGCGCATCCGGTCGGCGAGGGCGGCGCGGACCTCGGGGCTGGCGTGCAGCGCGCCGAGCACGGTGATCGAGGCGATCGCCGCCCGCGCCAGCTCGGGCGAGACGTCGCGCGCGATACTGGCCAGACCCAGCACGCTGATGCTCAGCGGGGCGCCGGCGGCGTATGCCGCCTCCAGTTCCGCGCGGCCGAAGTGACTCAGCCCGAGCTGGAGAGTGCGCCGCGCGACCGAGTGCCGCAGTGGCTCCGCGTGGCGCTCGATCTGGTTGCGGATCGCGGTGCGGATGAAGTCGGTCCGGGTGGCGTAGAACCCGTCGCGCACCAGCAGGTCCACCTGGCCCAGGTCCACGAAGCCCAGGTTGATCGTTATCTTCTCGCTGTCGGGCGCCCGCACCGCCTGCCCCTTATCCTCGGCCACCCGGAACCATCCTCCAGCCATCCCGTTGGATGGTAGGTGGTGCCTGATGTCGGCCACGGCAAGGGGCTGGCGCAGGGCAGGCCGAGCCTCACGCCAGCGGTCCCGTGCAGATCCGACCACGGGCCACCCGCCGGTCAGCCATCGTTCCCGCCACGCCGGCCGCGAAGGCTGCCGGTGCTGCAACCTGGATGGCAGCCCGGTGTTGTGCCGCTGCGGCGCCTGCGTCCCGCACAACAGACCCGGCTCACAGGAAATCCCCATGTCCATCATCGGCTGGATCGTGTTCGGCCTCATCGCCGGCTTCATCGCCAGCAAGCTTGTCAACAAGACGGGCCAGGGCCTGCTGCTCGACATCGTGCTCGGCGTGGTCGGCGCAGTGGTCGGCGGCTGGGTGTTCACCTTCTTCGGCGCCGACGGCGTCACCGGGTTCAACATCTACAGCATGGTCGTGGCCGTCGTCGGCGCGATCATCGTGCTGGTGATCTACCACGCGGTCGCCGGGCGACGAGCGACCTACTGACGCCGCCAGGCAATCGAAGCAAGGTTGAGGCTCTGCCTCAAACTCCGCCAAAGGCTCGCCTTTGGAATCCACTTGTCTCAGTAAAGCCGGTCCAGGAGGGTCTTTCCCCTGGCGGATCTGAGCAGAGGCCAGCCCTGTTTCCTGCCCGCTGACCCGCCCCCCCGGTGCTACGCCTCGAAGCGGACCTCCAGGGCGGGTGCTTCCTCGAACCGTACCGTGACCTGCGCCGGCGCGGCGACCAGCGTCTTGCCGGTCCACGACCCGCAGGTCACGAACTGGCCGGCGCGCAGCCCCCCTGCCTCCCGCGCGCCCTGGTTCGCGAGCCAGCACAGCAGGCGGCCCATCCCACCCGCCGGGTTGCCGCGGCCCGCGACATCCGGCTCGCCCGCGACCTGCTGCACGACCCCAAGCGAGGCGAAGTCGAGGCCGCGCCAACCCTCGATCCCTGCCCCCGACACGAACCCGCCATGGCCGAGCAGGTCCGCCAGCCGCGCCGCGGGGTCGAGCGCGCCGTCGTCGAGGAAGCGGGATTGCAGCACCTCGAGCGCAGGGTGGCAGGATTGCACCACGTCCAGAACCTCCGCCTCGGTGTAGCGCACAGCCCGCGGCGGCAGGTCGTGGCCGAGGCGGAGGCAGATCTCGGACTCGATCATCGCAGAGGGGTGGCGCCGGAGCGACAGCGCCGCCGGCCCGGCCCGCATCCCGGACAGCGGCATCGGCGCGCAGCTCGGCGGCGCGTCGGGGCCGCTCGCGCCCACCTTCCAGCCGCCGACCGGCCCGATCCTGGCGGCCACGGCGCGCTGCAGACGGTAGCCCTCGGCGGCGTCGCGCGGCGGCGTTCCCGGCCAGGCCGCAAGGCGACGCTCCGGGGCCTGCCACGCCGCCGCGATCGCCGCGGCCTGTCCGTCTTGCTGCATGGCCGCCCCCGCCCGTGTCACAGGGATGCTCGCACCCGCCCCGCAGTGCGTCCAGGCGCCAGGCCCGGACCGCCCGCTGATCCCGCCCCAACGGAATGGTTTCCAAAGGGCGAGCCCTTTGGCGGGTCCCCGCTTCCAGGACATAGGGCAGAGCCCTGGCCTTCCTTCCCTTCCCCTTGGCGGCAAATTTGCCGCCTTCGCCCCGCCCGCCCACACTGCCGCCGACGGCCGTGCCCTGGCCGCGCCCTCGCAGCGAGCTGTGCCATGCCCGACCCCGTGCCTTCTCCCCTGCCCGTGCCTTCTCCCCGGATCGTGCGCGACTGGCGCGCCGTGCCGCCCGGGGCGCGCGGCGCGGCGGTGGCGCTCGGCAACTTCGACGGCGTGCACCTCGGCCACCGCGCGGTGCTGGCCGCCGCCCACGCCGCGCGCCCGGACACCCCGCTCGCGGTGCTGAGCTTCGAGCCGCACCCCCGGCAACTGTTCCGCCCCGAGGACCCGCCGTTCCGGCTGATGACCGCGGGCGAGCGGGCAGCGGCGCTGGCGGCGTGCGGGGTGTCGGTGCTGTTCGAGATGGAGTTCGATCAGGAATTCTCCTGGCTGGAAGCCGAGGCGTTCGTCGCCGACGTGCTGTGCGAGGGCATCGGCGCCGCGCACCTGGCCTGCGGGCCGGACTTCGCCTTCGGGCACCGCCGCGGCGGCGACACGGCGCTGCTGGCGCGGCGCGCGGAGGCGGCCGGCGTCGGCCTGACCCTGGTGCCGCCGCTGACCGACGCCGCGGGGCCGATCTCGTCCACGCGCATCCGCCGCGACCTGCAGGACGGCTACCCCGCGCGCGCCGCCGCCGGCCTCGGGCGGCCCTGGGAGATCGGCGGCGTGGTGGAGCACGGCGACGCGCGGGGCCGCACCATCGGCTTCCCCACCGCCAACATCGCGCTCGGCGAGCACATCGAGCCGGCGCGCGGGGTCTACGCGGTCACGGCGCGGCTGCCGGACGGCCGCGCGGTGCCGGGCGTGGCCAACATCGGGCGCCGGCCCACGGTGGCGAGCGGGACGCAGAGCCGGGTGGAGACGCACCTGTTCGATTTCGCCGAGGACCTTTACGGGCAGTTCGTGTCCGTGGCGCTGCACGCCTTCCTGCGCGACGAGCGGCGCTTCGACGGCCTGGACGCGCTGAAGGCGCAGATCGCGGTGGACGCGGCGCAGGCGCGCGACGTGCTCGGCAGGGAAGTCAGCAAGCAAGGTTGAGGCTCTGCCTCAAACTCCGCCAAAGGCTCGCCTTTGGAATCCACTACTTAAGTAGAGCCGGTCCAGGGGCGGCTCGCCCCTGGACCGGCTCTGGGCAGAGCCCAGCCTTGCTTGCCTTGCAGGTCGACGCCATAGGCCGCCGGCATCGGAAAGGCGCGGCATCGCTTGACCTCGGGCGGGGGCGGTTCGCATATGCCGTGCGTGATGTGTGGAGCGGCGACGCGGATACTGCGAATTACCAGCCCGGCTCGCTGAGCCGGGACAGGCCCGGGACCGAAGACGCGCCCGGCACGCCCGGGCCCGCCATCCCGCCTGGCGCGCCCTTCGTCAACGGTTTCCATAGGCCTCGGCCTTTGGCCGGCCTGGGCAGAGCCCGGGCTTCCTTCCTGTGAGACACCCATGCCCGACGCCGCCCCGCGCGACTACCGCGACACAGTGTTCCTGCCCGCCACCGCCTTTCCGATGCGCGGTGGCCTGCCGCAGCGCGAGCCCGAGATCCTGGCGCGCTGGGAGGCCGACGGCCTCTACGCCCTCCTGCGCGAGGACTCCGCCGGCCGCCCGACCTTCCTGCTGCACGACGGCCCGCCCTACGCCAACGGCCACCTGCACATCGGCCACGCCCTGAACAAGATCCACAAGGACGTCATCAACCGCGCCCGCCAGATGTCGGGGCAGGACGCGCTCTACGTCCCCGGCTGGGACTGCCACGGCCTGCCGATCGAGTGGCAGATCGAGGAGTCCTACCGCAAGTCCGGCCGCGACAAGGACAGCGTGCCCGTGCTGCAGTTCCGCGCCGAGTGCCGCGCCCACGCGCAGAAGTGGCTCGACGTGCAGGCCGCGGAGTTCCGCCGCCTCGGCGTGCAGGGCGACTGGGCCGGGCGCTACGCCACCATGGACTTCTTCTCCGAGGCCGCCATCGCCGGCGAGATCGGGCGGTTCCTGCTCAACGGCGCGCTGTACCGCGGCCTGCGCCCGGTGATGTGGAGCCCTGTCGAGAAGACCGCGCTGGCCGAGGCCGAGGTCGAGTACCACGATCACACCAGCACCATGATCTGGGTGCGCTTCCCGGTGGTGGACGCTCCCGGGAATGATGACCTGCTTGGAGCGTCCGTGGTGATCTGGACCACGACGCCGTGGACCATCCCGGCAAATCGGGCGGTCGCAGCGGGACCGGAGATCGACTACGCGCTTATACGGGTGGACACGGTCGCTCAGGGTTCGCTGGCGTGTGTGGGCGAACGCCTGGTTGTGTCTTTGGTGCTGCTGCCACAAGTCTGCGCTGACGTCGGAATCGTGGCGCATGAAGTGTTGCGAACGATGCGGGGCGAGGCACTCCAGGGCTTGCTCTTCACTCACCCGCTGCGCCGGTCGGGATATCAGTTCGACGTGCCGCTGCTACTGGGCGAGCACGTCACCACGGAACAAGGCACCGGTCTGGTGCATACCGCACCCAGCCACGGCGAGGACGATTTCAACCTCGGAAAGACCTATGGGCTGGAGGTCCCGGAGACGGTGGGCGGCGACGGCACCTTCAATGCCTGGGTGCCGCTCTTTGCCGGGCTGCACGTCTACAAGGCGGCGGACGCCGTATGCGCGGCGCTCGCCGACACCGGCACGCTCTTGGCCCGTGGCAGGCTCGTGCACTCCTACCCGCACTCCTGGCGCTCCAAGGCGCCGCTGATCTATCGCGCGACCCCGCAGTGGTTCATCCGCATGGACGGCCCGGAGCGGATCCGCGCCCGCGCGCTCGACGCCATCGCCGACACCCGGTTCATCCCGGAGAAGGGCCGCAACCGCATCCGCGCCATGGTCGAGGGCCGCCCCGACTGGTGCATCAGCCGCCAGCGCGCCTGGGGCGTGCCGATCGCGATTTTCGTCGAGCGCGCGACCTCCGAGCCCCTACGCGACCCCGAGGTGATGGCCCGCGTGGTGTCGATCTTCGCCGCCGAGGGTGCGGACGCCTGGTACTCCTCGCCGCCGTCCCGCTTCCTCGGCGAGGGCCGCGACCCGGCGGCGTTCGAGCAGGTCATGGACATCGTCGACGTGTGGTTCGAGTCCGGCTCCACCCACGCCTTCACCCTGGAGGCGCGCGGCCTGCCCTGGCCGGCGGACCTCTACCTGGAGGGGTCGGACCAGCACCGCGGCTGGTTCCAGTCCTCGCTGCTGGAGGCGGTCGGCACCCGCGGGCGCGCCCCGTTCCGCGCCATCCTGACCGACGGCTTCGTCCTCGACGAGCACGGCCGCAAGATGAGCAAGTCGCTCGGCAACGTCACCGCGCCCAAGGAGGTCACGGACCTCTACGGCGCCGACATTCTGCGTCTGTGGGTGATGAACTCCGACACCTCGGAGGACCTGCGCATCGGCCCGGAGATCCTCAAGCAGCAGTCCGAGCTGTACCGACGCCTGCGCAACACCCTGCGCTGGCTGCTCGGCGCGCTCGATGGCTTCTCCCCCGACGAGGTCGTGCCTTACGCCGAGCTGCCCGAGCTGGAGCGCTGGGTGCTGCACCGCCTGTGGGTGCTGGACGAGCGGGTGCGCGGCGCGGTGGCCAGCCACGAGTGGACCGGCGTGGTACCGGAGCTGCACGGCTTCTGCGCCACCGACCTGTCGGCGTTCTACTTCGACGTGCGCAAGGACTCGTTGTACTGCGACCGCCCCGACTCGCTGCGCCGCCGCGCCGTGCGCACCGTGCTCGACCAGGTGCAGCGCTGCCTGTGCGTGTGGCTGGCGCCGGTGCTGTGCTTCACCGCCGAGGAGGCGTGGCAGGCACGGTTCGGCGCAGGCGAGAGCGTGCACCGCGCGCTGTTCCCTGCCCTGCCGCCGGAGTGGCGCGACGACGCGCTGGCCGAACGGTGGACGCGCGTACAGGCGATCAGGCGTCGCATCACCGGCCTGCTGGAACCGGCCCGCGCGAGCGGCTGGCTCCGTTCCTCGCTCCAGGCCGGAGTCGATCTGCCGCTGGCGGACGCCGACCTCTCCCTGCTGCCCGACGATATCTGGGCGGAGCTGGCGATCGTCTCCGCGCTGACGACGCGGCCGGACCCGAACCGGCCGCCGGCCGGCGAGTCGTGGGCCTCCTCGGCGGACAACACGCCGCCAGACCCGGTCATGGTCTTCGCGGCGCCCGGCCACAAGTGTGCCCGCTGCTGGCGGGTCCTGCCGGAAGTCGGGGAGAACGCGCGACATCCCGCGCTGTGCCTGCGCTGCACCGACGCCGTGGACAGCGGCCTGTGCGGGCAGCCGGCCGCCGCCGCGTGAGCGCCACGGACCCGGGCCGCCCCGCCCCGCCGGCCGCCGCCCGCCTCGGCGCTGCCCGCGTTGGCACCGGCCGGGGCCACACCGCCGCCGGCCTGGTGGCGGCGCTGCTGGTCCTCGCCGCGGACCAAGCGTCCAAGCAGTGGGTGCTGCACGGCCTCGACCTGCCGGAGCGCGGCAGCATCGCCGTGCTGCCGGGGCTGAACCTGACCATGGTGTGGAACCAGGGCGTGACCTTCGGGCTGTTCCGCGCCGACACGCAGTTCGGCGCCGCGCTACTGGCGGCGGTGGCGGTCGCGGTGGTCGCGGTGCTGCTGGTCTGGCTGCGGCGCGCGGAGAACGCCCTGGTCGCCACGGCGCTCGGCGCGGTCGCCGGGGGCGCGGTGGGCAACATCGCCGACCGCCTGCGCTACGGCGCGGTGGTGGACTTCATCCACGCCCACGCAGGAGGCTGGTCGTGGTACGTGTTCAACGTGGCGGACGCGGCGATCTGCTGCGGGGTGGCGCTGCTGCTGATCGACGGGCTGCGGCCACGTCCCGTGTCGACGTGACCTGCCGAAGGCAGCAAGCAAGGCTGGGCTCTGCCCAGACCCGCCAGGGGCGAGCCGCCCCTGGACCGGCTTTAATGAGACAAGTGGCTTCCAAAGGCGAGCCTTTGGCGGAGTTTGAGGCAGAGCCTCAACCTTGCTTGCTTGTCAGCTCACTCCCAGGCGCCGTTGGCATCCCCCAAAGGGTACTTGTTCAAGTCGGAGCCCGGCCCTGCCTGCCGCTCAGGCCCGCTGCAGCAGCGGGTCCAGCCCGCCCGCCCGGTCGAGCGCCACCAGGTCGTCGCAGCCGCCGATCGCCCGCCCGTCGATGAAGATCTGCGGCACCGTGGTGTGCCCGCCCGACCGCCGCGTCGCCTCCGCGCGCTCCGGCGTGCCGTGCCCCGCCTTGATCTCCGTGACCTCCACCTCCTTGGAGCGGAGAAGCTGCATCGCCCTCATACAGTACGGGCACCAGGCCTGCGTGTAGACCTCGACCTTGACCATCCTCACTCCTCGTCCCCAGGCCAGGCAGCCGCCCGCGCCGGCCGGCCGCGCCCCTCCTCTGGCATCCTTTCCGACTCTTCTCCACCCTCCGGCCCTTCGTCCCCGCCCTGCCGCGTGCCGCCCAGCCCGTCGCCCGCCCGCGCGGCGGCGAGCACGTCCACCGACGCCGCCCCCGCCTCCAGCAGCACCGTGGCGCAGGCGCCCACCGTGGCGCCCGTGGTCAGCACGTCGTCGACCAGCAGCACGCGGCGCCCCGCCAGCAGCGCGCGCCGCCCCGGCCGCACCACGAACGCCCCGGCCGCCGCCTCGCGCCGTGCCTCTGCGCCGCGCCCGCGCATCGAGGTCGCCGCCCCCTGGCGCGCCAGCAGGTCCTGCACGACCGGGGTGCCGCTGATCCGGCCGAGCCGCGCCGCCAGCAGCCCCGCCTGGTTGTAGCGCCGCCGCAGCAGCCGCCAGCGATGCAGCGGCACCGGCGCCAGCAGGTCCGCCTCGCGCAGCAGCCCCGCGCCGGCGCGCGCCATGTGCCCGGCCAGCAGCCGCGCGAGGTCGCCGCGGTCGCCGTATTTCAGCCCGAGCACCAGCGCCGCGGACCGGCGGTCGTAGCGCAGCGCCGCCCTGGCGCCGCGCCACGGCGGCGGCGAGCGCCGGCAGTCCTCGCAGCGCTGCTGCGCCCCGCCCAGCGCCGCGCTGGCAAACGCCCGCCCGCACGCGCCGCAGCACGGCTCGCCCACGAACACCAGCGCGCCGTAGCACGCGGCGCAGAAGCTGCCGGCACGATCCACCGGCCGCTCGCACGCCGGGCAATGCGGCGGCAGCACCAGGTCCAGCGCCGCTGTCCCGCCGCGCACCAGGACGCGCCGCAGCCGCTCCACCGCGCCCTGGCCGTCGTCGCTCCACCCGTTGCCGCCTCGTGCGTCGTCCGCTGCCATGTCCGTGGTTCCGGCGTTGCCGATCCAGGTTTGTCGCACCGGCCGCGATGCTCGTCCAGGTTGCAGCTGCAACCGATACGGGGTTGCACGGCCCGGCGCGCGGCGCACATCCTGCGCCATGAGCGATGCCCCCGCTGACGCCCGCGTGTTCGATCGTCGCGCCGTACGCCTGCACCGCGACCGCGCCGCCGCCGGCGTGTCGGCGGTGGACGACGTGCTGCGCGAGGTCGCCGACCGCCTGCTCGACCGGCTCGACGACACCACGCGGCGGTTCACGGCCGCGCTCGACGTCGGCGGGCGCGGCGTGGTGGCGCCGATGCTGCGCGCGCGGGACATCGGCGTGGTGAGCTGCGACCTGTCGCCGCGCATGGCCGCGCGCAACGGCGGCCTCGCCATCGCCGCGGACGAGGAGATGCTGCCCTTCGCGCCGGAGAGCTTCGACCTGGTGGTGGCCAACCTGTCGCTGCACTGGGTCAACGACCTGCCTGGCAGCCTGGTGCAGTTGCGGCGCGCGTTGCGGCCGGACGGGCTGCTCCTGGCCAGCCTGCCCGCGCTCGGCACCCTGGACGTGCTGCGCTCCGGCCTGACCGGGGCGGAGCTGGACCTGTGCGGCGGCGCCTCGCCGCGGGTGTCGCCGTTTGCCGAGCTGCGCGACTGCGCCGCCCTGCTGCAGCGCGCCGGCTTCGCCATGCCGGTGGCCGACTCCGACGAGCTGACGCTGCTGTACGCCGACCCGCTGGCGCTGCTGCGCGAGCTGCGCGCCGCCGGCGAGGCCAACGCCGTGCGGCTGCGCGACAGGCGCATTCCGCCGCGCGCCCTGTTCCCCGCGGCGCTGGCCGCGATGCCGCAGCAGGACGGCCGCCTTGCCGCGCGGCTGCGGCTCGCGATGCTGACCGGCTGGGCGCCGAGCCCGGACCAGCGGCCCGCCGCCCCGCGCGGCAGCGGCCGGGTGAGCCTGGCGGAGGCCCTTGGCCGGCCGGACCCTGCGCCGTGACCTCGGAGCCGTGCGGCTCGGTGCGACCCGCCCGTGCCGGTGGGCAGCACCGCGGCGTCTGGCGCGGCGGCGTGCGGCAGGGTAGGCGGGCGCTCCCGGGCCGATGCGTCCGGGCGGAAAGGACGCGCCCGTGCCTCATGCAACAGCCTTCCTCGCCTTTCTGGTCGCGGCCGCCCTGTGCGGCTGCGCGGGCCGCTCGCCCGCTTCCCCCGCATCGCCGGTTGCAGCCCAGTCGGCGCAGACAGCGGCGGACGGGCAGGACGGCGTCGGGGATCAGGCCACGCCCGTGCGGCCCGGGACGGCGATGCTGCCGCAGCCGTACTGACGGCGCACGGCCTCGCGGCGGGTGCTCGCCGCAGGGCAGCGAGGCAAGCAAGGCCGGGCTCTGCCCAGACCCGCCAAAGGCCAAGGCCTCTGGACACCGATTTACTGAAGTATTGGTTTCCAAAGGCGAGCCTTTGGCGGAGTTTGAGGCAGAGCCTCAACCTTTCTTGCTTGCCTGGCCGGTAACATCCGCCACCCATCGGCATCACGCTCATGCCTGGCGTGTGCTACGGCGCTGCCTCCAGGCGCGGAGAACGACGTGGACCAGGACGCAGGGAGCCGCGACGATGGCGACGACACGGACGCCGCCGGCGAGCTGCACCGCCGCCTGAGCGATGCCGACCCCGAGCAGCGCCTCGTGCACATCCTACGGCTGATCGAGGGCGCCGCCGACGCCTGCCTGCGGCTGCCGGAGCTGGCGGGTGTGCGCCTGGCGCTGCCGAGCCTGCGGCTGGACGCCGCGACGCTGCGCCCGCACGTCGAGCGCGCCGGCGCCCCGCCCCCGTGGTGGCATGAGGAGTCCGGCGCGGCCCGGCTGCACGGCGCGGTGCTGCGCGGCGCCTCGCTGCAGGAGGCGGTGCTCGACGGCGTGGACCTGACCCGCGCCGACCTGAGCGATGCGGCGCTGCGCTCCGCCTCGCTGTCCGGCGCGTGCCTGGAGGGCGCGAGCCTGGCGCGCGCCGACCTGACCGGCGCCGACCTGACCGCGGTGCGCGCCAGCGAGGCCGACCTGCGCGACGCGCTGCTGGAGGACGCGCGCTTCCCCGGCGCGGTGCTGCGCTTCGCCCACCTCGGCGGCGCGCTGCTGGAGCACGCGGACTTCACCGACGCCGACCTGTGGGGCGCCAAGCTGGACGGCGCGGAGATGCCGTACGCCACGCTGCGCCGCGTGGTGGCGCAGGAGGCGTCGATGGTCGGCACCGACCTGTCCGGCGCCAGCCTGGAGGAGGCGGACCTGCGCAAGGCCGACCTGTCCGGCGCCCTGCTGCGCGGCGCCGACCTGCGCGGCGCGGTGCTGGCCGGCGCGAAGCTGCGCGGCGCGGACCTCACCGACGCCAGCCTGCCGCGCGCCAACCTGTCGACCTGCGACCTGCACCACGTCCGTCTGGCGGGCGCCTGGCTGGAGAGCACGCGGCTGCGGGTGGACCAGCTCGGCGGCGCGCTCGGCGAGGAGGTCGCCGGCGACTTCGACGCGGCGCGCCAGGGCTACCTCAACCTCGAGCAGAATTTTCGCGATCTCGGCGTGCCGGACTCGGCGAGCTGGGCGTACCGTCGGGCGCGGCGCATGGGCAAGCGGCACACCCGCGGCCTGGCACGCGCGGCGCTGCGCGGGCGGCGGTGGCGCGAGGCAGCCCTGAACGCGGCGCTGACCGCCAGCGACAGCTTCGCCGAGTGGCTGTGCGACTACGGCGAGAGCCTGCCGCGCGTGCTGCGCGCCTTTGTCACGGTGCTGCTGTGCTTCGCGCTGTACTACGCGGCGAGCGGCAGCCTGCTGCACGAAGTGGCAGGGCCAAACGGCCCGGTGCTGCGCCCGACCTGGGCGCCGGGCGACATCCTCGGCTTCTCGTTCCTGGAGATGTGCACCTCGTCGACGCCCGACATCGGCCTGCGTCCCGCCAGCCGCCTGGTGCTGTTCGTGGCCAGCCTGCAATACATCGTCGGTGTCGTGCTGATCGGCCTGTTCGGCTATGTGCTGGGCAATCGCATCAGGCGATAGGGACACGACCATGAGCGAGACCAGCCAGAGCGCCACGCCGACCTTGACCGGGGGCCGCAAGCCCGTGCTGCTGGTCAGCCGGCGCATCCCGCCCGCCGCCGAGGCCCGCGCGCGGCGCGACTACGACGTACGGCTCAACGACACCGACGAGCCATACGACGCGGCCGAGCTGCTGCGCCGCGCCGAGGGGGCCGATGCCGTCATCGTCACGCCGGCCGACAAGGTCAGCGCGGAGACCATCGGCCGGCTGCCGGCGAGCGTGCGCGCGCTCGCGACCTTCAGCGTCGGCTACGACCACGTCGATGCCGCCGCCCTGCGCGCGCGGGGCATTCCGTTCGTCAACACCCCCGACGTGCTGTCGCAGGCGACCGCGGAACTGGCCGTGCTGCTGATCCTGGCCGCCTGCAGGCGCGCCGGCGAGGGCGAGCGCCTGGTGCGCGCCGGCAAGTGGCGTGGCTGGGCGCCCACGATGATGATGGGCACGCAGGTCTGCGGGGCGAAGCTCGGCATCATGGGCATGGGGCGCATCGGCCGCGAGGTCGCCCGCATGGCGCGCGGCTTCGAGATGCAGGTCCACTACCGCGACCTCGCGAAGCTGCCGGAGTCGCTCGTTGGCGACGCGGTGTTCCACGGCGACGACGACAGCTTCCTCGCGGAGTGCGAGATCCTCTCGCTCAACGCTCCCGGTGGCGCCGGCACGGCGAGCTGGCTCGACGCGGCGAAGATCGCGAAACTGCCGCGGGGCGCGGTGGTGGTGAACACGGCGCGCGGCACGCTGGTCGACGACGCGGCGCTGATCGCGGCGCTGAAGTCCGGGCACGTCGCGGCGGCAGGGCTCGACGTGTTCGCGGGCGAGCCGGACCTGAACCCAGGCTACCTGGAGCTGGAGAACGCCGTGTTGCTGCCGCACCTGGGCAGCAACCCGCTCAGGACCCGCGAGGCGATGGGCGTGCTCGTGCTCGACGGGCTCGACGCGATCTTCGCAGGCAAGGAGCCGGCGAACCTCGTGAAGTGAGCAAGGTTGAGGCTCTGCCTCAAACTCCGCCAAAGGCAGGCCTTTGGAATCCATTACTTAAGTAAAGCCGGTCCAGGGGGCGCTTCCCCCCTGGCGGGTCTGGGCAGAGCCCAGCCTTCCTGCTCCTGTCGGCCGCGCCTCCGTACCGTCCGCCGGCTAGGCGTCGAGCCCCTCGACCGCTGCCACGTCGAGCAGCCGCTCGATCACCTCCGGCTCCTGGGCGCCCGCGATCGCGTGCCGCCCTGCCACCACGAAGCACGGCACGCCGTTGATGCCGAGCCGGTGGGCGCGCAGGTTCTCGGAGTGGACCGCGTCCGTCTCCTCCTCGCCGAGGAGGAACTGCCGCGCCGCCTCGCCGTCCAGCCCGCACGAGGCCGCCACCGCCGTGAGCACCCGCAGGTCGCCGAGGTCGCGCCCGTCGGTGAAATGCGCTGCGAACAGCGCCTCGACCATCTCCGACGCCCGGCCGTAGCGCGCCGCCAGCCGGACCAGGCGGTGCGCGTCCACGCTGGACGGGGTGCGGCGGATGCGCTCGAAGCGAAACTGCAGGCCCTCGGCAAGGCCGATCTCGGCGATCGACGCGTACAGCCGACGCGCGCGGTCCTCGCCGCCGAACTTGCGCGACACGTAATCGGCGCGCGCCATCCCGGCGCGCGGCATGTCCGGGTTCAGCAGGAACGGCCGCCAGACGAGGTCGAACTGCAGCTCCGGCCGCCGCCGGAGCGTGCGCAGCAGACGCCGCACGCCGAGGTAGCACCACGGACAGACCAGGTCGTGCACCACCTCGACGGAAAGCCGCGCACGCAGGGAACCGAGAACCGCCACCGCGGCAGACTAGAGCAGCGGCCGCACGGATAGAAGCGCCACGGCAGGAAGGCAGGAAGCAAGGCTGGGCTCTGCCCAGACCCGCCAGGGGCGAGCCGCCCCTGGACCGGCTTTACTTAAGGAGTGGATTCCAAAGGCGAGCCTTTGGCGGAGTTTGAGGCAGAGCCTCAACCTTGCCTGCCTGCGCCGCCGCGCTCAGGGCTTGGCAGCCTCCGCCGCCGGCGGCGCCGTATCCGCCGCCGCCGCAGGGGCAGCCGGCGCGCGGATGCTGACGACCGCGTCGGCAGGCTTGGGCTTCTCCATCATGGTGCCCGTCATCGGGATGAAGAACACGCCGACGTCGCGGCGCGAGTGCACCTTGCCGTCCTCGTCCTTGGTGTAGACGTAGAGCACCTGTCCCCGCTTGAACGGCTGGCCGATCGGGATGATCATCCGCCCGCCCGGCTTGAGCTGGGCGAACAGCGCGGGCGGCGCGTACTGGGCGGCGCAGGTGACGATGATGATGTCGAAGCCGCCCTTGACCTCCGGCCAGCCGAAGTAGCCGTCGCCGACGCGGCCCTCGACGTTGTCGTAGCCGAGCGGGGCGAAGATCCTGTCCACCGCGTGGCCCAGCGGCTCGATGATCTCGATCGAGTAAGCGCGGTGCACGATGCGCGACAGCAGAGAGCTCTGGAACCCGCTGCCGGTGCCGATCTCGAGCGTGGTGTCGCCGGCCTGCGGCTTGCAGATCTGCGTCATGTAGGCCTGCCCGAGGTAGTCCGATAGCGCCGAGCCGTAGCCCAGCGCCCAGGGCTTCGGCTCGCTCTCGTAGGAGTCGCCCGGCGTCGCGCGGCGCTCGGCGTAGTTGTAGTGGAAGTACTCCCGCGGCACGGCGTGGAACGCCGCCATCACCGAGGGGTCGGCGGCGCCGAGGTGGGCCTTCAGGTACTGCTCGATGCGCCCGAGGTAGGCGGCGCGGCGGCCCTGGATCGAGGCGAACTCGGCGGGGCTCTGCTCGATGGGGCGGCCGGAGCGGCGCATCGCGGCGACGAACTCCTCGTGCGTCCAGCTCTCCGCGTTCACCGGGGCGGCCCGCGAGGGGCGCGACGCCCCAAGGGTTGCGAGCAGCGGCGTGCCGATCAGCGCGGCGCGCCGGGTCAGGTCGAAGGCAGATCCAGCCATGGGGTGGTCCTCGATGCAGGCGCGCGGGGGAAGAACAGGAGCGCGACGCCATACAGCAAACCGCCGCACAGGAGAACCGTGCTGTACCCGGAATGGATTGCCACCAGGTTGGCCAGCGGCGTGGCCACCACGGAGAACGCCCCGTTCAGCGCCCAGGCCCAAGGCAGGAACCCCGGCCCGACCTTGCCCCCGTCCGCGCCTCTTCCCGCGCCCCCGGTCTGCGTGCCCCCGGTCTGCGTGCCCCGGGCCAGCGCCAGCGGGAACAGCATGCCAAGCGCCACCGACACCGGCGCCAGCAGCGCCAGCACCCCGGCCGCGCGCACCGCCCAGGGCAGGTCGAGGGTTGCGAGCATCAGCGGCTGCAGCCCGAGGCTGACCAGCACGCACCACGCCAGGATCGCCGCCCCCACCACGCGCAGCCGCCGCACCCGCCCGGCGACCATGCTGCCCAGGCCGGAGGACACCAGCATCCCGGTCAGCACCAGGGAGAACGCCGCCGTCCTGTCCTCCAGGTACAGGCTGGCGCGGCCGATCAGGAACATCTCGATAAACAGGAAGCCCAGGCCCAGCGAGGCGAAGGTCACGGCCGGCGCCAGCACCCGCCCCGTGCCGCGGATGCGCCCGCCGAACAGCAGCGGCACCAGCAGCACCAGCGCCGCCAGCACCACCGCCTGCAGCAGCACCGCGACGTTGACGAGCTGGCCGATCTCCGCCTGCGGCAGCAGCTCCAAGCGCTGCAGCACCGTGCGCAGGTGGGCGAGGCGCAGGATGTCGTAGGCGAACGGGCGGTCCAGCGTCGCGGGGCGCAGGTCGAACGCCTCGGACGACAGCGTGGGCTGGCCGGCGAGGATCGCCTGCGCCTCGTCGGCCACGGCGTCGTGCGCGCCCTCGCCTGCGGAGGTGATGGTGCCCGCGTCGAAAGAGACCGCCGGCAGGTCGTTGTAGAGCCCGGCGCGGGCCGCCACCACGTCGAGCCCCGTCACGTAGGACACGTCGAACGAGCGGTCGTCGCAGAACCGGCGCAGCGCCGCCAGCCGGGACGCGCTGAGCCCGTCCGGGCTGACCAGGATGCGCACGTTCCACGCCGAGCGCACCACCGCCACGTCGAGCGCCGGGTTGGCCGCGCCCACGGCGGCCAGCGCGTCGCGCACCGCCGCGAGGCCGCGCAGCGCGTAGGCCGGCAGGTCGCGGATCGACACCGGGATCGACAGCAGCCCGCCCGGCCGCAGCGCGCGCAGGTCCGACGCCAGCGCCTCCGTGGTGAAGGCGGCCTCGCCCGCCTCCGCCGAGTCCGCGAAGTCCGAGGAGATGTCCACCAGGTCGTAGAGCTGCCCGGACCGTGCCGCCGCCAGCGGGCCAGCCCCGGTCAGCCGGAGCGCCGGGTCCTGGTCGGGCGCGGCCTGCGGCCTGTCGTCCTCGCCGGCGAGTCCCTGGCCGGCGAGTTCACGGCCCGCGAGCCCCTGGCGCACGGCGCGGCGCAGCACCGGGTCAGGCTCGATCACGGTGACGTGGGTCGCACCGAGCGCCAGGGCGGAGCGGGCGCGAAAGCCGCCGGACGCGCCCATCATCAGCACGTCCGGGCGGTGCAGCAGCGCGTAGGGCAGCGCATCCAGCCCCGCCCCGGCGTAGCCCACGTCCAGCGCCCCCACGTCCAACGCCGGGGTGCGCGGCAGGCCGGCGATCCGGCTGCCGTCGCGGTACAGCCCGAGGGTGCTCGGCGGCCCGGGCAGGCCGAGCAGGGCCGCGTCGTTGGACAGGTCGTCGTCCACCCGCTCGGTGAAGTCGTCGAGCAGCTCGTAGAAGCCGCGGGGAGAGCGGACCTGCGACAGCACCGTGCTGCCCTGCACGTGCAGCGGCGCGTAGATCGCCTTGAAGTCGTTGTAGCGCGCGGGGCTGGCCAGCAGCAGCAGCGCCTCCGCGGCGACCAGCGCCACGCAGGCCGCCGGCGCCGACATCCTCGCGCCGCGCGCCGCCAGCCCCGCGCCCGCCAGCAGCGGCAGCAGGGCGGCGACCAGGTCGAACGGCGGCACCAGCCACATCAGCGCCAGGGCGAGCGCCGCGCCCGCGCCCGCGCCCGTCAGGTCGAAGCCGTACACGAGGCCGATCCGCCGGTCGTCCAGGATGAAGCACACCCCCACGAACAGCCCGGTCAGGAAGAAGAACGGCAGCAGCGCCGCGTAGTACAGCGCGATGTTGCCGACCTGCGGCACCCAGGTCGCCGCGTTCTGCAATTGCAGCGGGTTGAACGGGTTGCCCGCCGTCAGGTGGAAGCCGGCCGCCGCCGCCACGAGCAGCGCCGCCGGCAGCCAGCGCAGCAGCGCCGCGCCGTGCCGCGCCGCCCAGGGCCGCGCCAGGGACAGCGCCACCCCGCTCAGCGCGAAGCCCGCCATCACGATGGAGATCACCCAGTAGCCGTACTCGGACCACTTCGCGACCGCGAAGTAGCGGGTGAGCGCGATCTCGTAGCCCACCGAGGCGGCGGAGACCAGGAACAGCGCGACCCGCATCCGCAGGCCCGGCCTCGCCACGCGCGCCGCCACGCCCGGCCGCGACGCCGTCCGCTCGGCGACCAGCGAGCCGGGCGTCACCGGCCGCCGCCCGGCCAGACCTGGTGCGTCATGAACCCGTCCATCATCGCGTCGAACCGCTCGGCGTCGTCGACGAACAGCGCGTGGCCGGCGCCGGGGAACACCACCGTGCGGGCCAGCGGGTCCTCCGCCTCCAGGTTGCGCCCCTGCTCCGCCAGTCGCGGCGTCACCGCGTACAGCACCGGCCGGCGCACCGACAGCACCGCCTCGCGCCAGTACTCGCGCGGCACGTCGTAGCGCAGCAGCGCCGCGGCGGCCTCGCGCGGGGTGCGCAGCGCCGTCTCGGTGAGCCGGTCGAGCAGCGCCGGGTCGACCGGCTGGCGGAACATCGAGCGCACGAAGCGCGCCATCCACTCCGGGCGGTCCACCGGCCGCACCGGCCGCTGCGGCCCGCGCCGCGGCACCGGCGCCGGCGGCTCGCCGATCGAGTTGTCCACCAGCACCAGGCCGGCGAGCCTCTCGTCGCCGGAGCGGTGCACGTACGCCAGGCTGTCCAGCACGCCCAGCGACCAGCCCACCAGCAGCACCGGCCGCGGCCCGAGCGTGGCGATCAGCTCGGCGATGTCCTGGCCGCGGCGGTCCTGGTCGTAGCCGGTCTCCGGGATGTCGCTCTCGCCCTGCCCGCGCGGGTCGAGCGCCACCACGCGGTGGTGCGCGCTCAGCGCGCAGAGCTGGCGGTCCCAGATCCACGCCGGCATGGTCCAGCCGGGCACCAGCACGATCACCCCGGCCGCCGCGGCGCCGTCGTCCGGACCCGCCACCAGCGTGTGCAGCCTCACCCCGTCGCTGGTGACGAAGCCGCCGTCACGCGGCGTGGACGCGCGCGCCGCCGGCCCGAGCGCCAGGCACACCGCGCCGGCCAGCGCCAGGGACGCACGCGAGCCGAGCTGTCTCTTCGGGGCGATGGGCACGCGGGTGTCTTCCGTGATCCGCACCGGCGTTGTCAACTCGGGCGGCGGCCGGAAGGAAGCAAGGCCAGGGCTCTGCCCTGGACCCGCCAGGGCGAGCCGCCCTGGACCGGCTTTACTTAAGTATTGGATTCCAAAGGCGAGCCTTTGGCGGAGTTTGAGGTAGAGCCTCAACCTTTCTTTCCGTCGCCCTCAGAGCAGCCCCTGCTGGCGGAAGCTGAGCCAGCGTCCGTTGCCGACGATGACGTGGTCGTGCAGCACGATCGACAGCACCTCCGCCGCCTGCTGCACCAGCTTCGTCATGCCCAGGTCCTCGCGCGACGGCGTGGGGTCGCCGCTCGGGTGGTTGTGCACCAGGATCAGCGCGGTCGCGTGCAGCTCCAGCGCCCGGCGCACCACCTCGCGCGGGTAGACCGGCGTGTGGTTCACCGTGCCCTTGGCCTGCGCCTCGTCGGCCAGCAGCCGGTTGCGGTTGTCGAGGAACAGCACCCGGAACTGCTCCACCCGCTCTCGCGCCATCACCGCGTTGAGGTAGTCCATCAGCATGTCCCAGTTGCCGAGCACCGGGCGGTCCATCACCTCGGCCTTGGCCAGGCGCAGCGCGGAGGCGTGCACCAGCTTGATCGCCGCGATGGAGTGCTCGCCCAGGCCCGGCGTGCCCCACAGCTCGCGCAGCGGCGCCGCCAGCACGGCCACGAAGCTGCCGAACCGGTTGATCACCGCCTTGGCCAGCGGCTTGGTGTCGCCGCGCGGCATCGCGAAGAACAGCAGCATCTCCAGCAGCTCGTAGTCCGCCAGCGCGTCCGGGCCGACGCCGAGCAGCTTGTCGCGCATCCGCCCGCGGTGGCCCTGCGGCCCTGTGCTGGCGAACGGCCGCGCTTGGTCTGCCTCCTGGGGGAGGTCCACGGGCGGGAAGTTGTGGCCGTCGGCGAAACCCTGCGACATCGGAAAGGCCCCCGCGCTGCACACCGGGGCATGGTTGCAGACTGCCGGGTAGGATACAACTTCTGCGGGTCAAGGAGCAGCAGGAAGCAAGGTTGAGGCTCTGCCTCAAACTCCGCCAAAGGCTCGCCTTTGGAAACCCCGACTCAAGGAATCTTCAAAGGCTTCCCTTATGTGTGCCGGTCCAGGGCGGCTCGCCCTGGCGGGTCCAGGGCAGAGCCCTGGCCTTCCTCCTCGCGGACCTCCGCGATCATCCCCTCCAGCTCCGCCGCCCTATGCGCCGAGGTGTGCGCGGCCAGCACCCGCGCCCGCCCCGCCTCGCCGACGCGCCTGCGCGCCGGCTCCGGCCAGTCCAGCAGCGCCAGCACGTCCCCGGCCCGTTCCGCGACGCGCAGTTCCGGCCCGACCCGCAGCACCTCGTCCAGGCCCGGCCAGGGGTCGGAGACGATCGGCGTGGCGCAAGCGGCAGCCTCGAACAGCCGCACGCTCGGGCTCCACCCGGCGGCGACCATGTCCGCGCGGGTGACGTTCAGGGTCCAGGCGCACGCGGAGTAGAACCCGGCGTGCTCCACCGGCGGCAGGTGCTCGATGCGCTCGACGTTGCCCGGCCAGCCCGCAGTGTCGGGATACTGCGGCCCGGCCACCACGAAGCGGCGGTGCGGCGTGCGGCGCGCGGGCTCCAGCAGCAGCCGCTCCAGCACCGGCTGGCGGTCGGCGCTGTAGGTGCCGAGGTAGCCGAGGTCCCAGCGCACCGCGGCGCCGGTCGCGCGGTAGTGCTCTGGGTCGACGGAGCAGTAGAACGCCCGCGCCCGGCGCGCCCCGTGCTCGCGCTCCAGCCGCGCCAGCGTCGGGCCGCCAGTGAACGACAGGTAGAGGTCGAAGCCCGCGATGGTCGCGGCGTCGACGTAGTCGCTCTCGCCGGCGGCCAGGCGCGCCAGCGTCACCGGCGTGTCGATGTCGTAGAACGCGAACACCCCGCGCACCACACCGCGCAGCCAGGCGGCCACCGCGACGCCGTCCGTGACGTAGGAGCCGAGCACCACCGCGTCGGCGGCGGCGATGCGCGCCCGCCACGGCTCCAGCCCGTCCAGCGAGCCATACAGCGCCAGCTCGCAGAACCCGGGCACCGGCATGTCGCGCGCCGCGGCGTACCAGGGCTGGTCGCGCTCCAGGAAAAGCAGCTCGTGGCCCCGCGCGGCCAGGGCGCGCAGCAGCGCGCGGTAGGTGGTCGCGTGGCCGTTGCCCCACGACGAGGACAGGCTGAGCCCGAGGAACACCAGCCTCATGCGCCGCCCCGCCTCATGCCGACCCGCCTCACGTGCCGCCCTGCCTCACGTGCCGCTCAGGCCGCCCGCGCCTGCGCCAGCGTCGCGGCGAGCAGCGCGTCCAGCTCCGCAGCCCGGCGGTCGTAGGTGTGCCCCGCCAGCACGCGCAGACGCGCCGCCTCGCCGATCCGCCGCGCCCGCTCCGGGGTCAGCGTGCGCAGGTGCTCGGCGACCTCGGCGCTGTCACGCGCCACCAGCACCTCCTCGCCCGGCGCGAGGAACCGCTCGATGCCCTCCCAGGCGTCGGTGATCAGGCAGGCGCCGGCACCCGCCGCCTCGAACACCCGCGTCGCCGGGGAGAACCCGACGTCGGCCATGCTGTCGCGCGCCACGTTGAGCACCGCCAGCGCGGAGCAGTTCAGCGCGTTGTGGTCCGTCGTGCGCACATGCCCGAGCAGGCCGATGTTCCCCGGCATCGGCTTGTCGCCCCAGCCGTTGCCGCCCAGCAGGAAGCGCCGCCCGGGCAGAACCGCCGCAGGCTCCAGGAAGAAGCGCTCCACCCTGGCTTCGCGGTCGGGCAGACGGTTGGCGAGGAACGACAGGTCGGCGGCGAAGCGCGGGTCGGGCGGCACGGGGTGGTGCGTCGCCGGGTCGAGCGCGTTGTAGATCGGCACGCAGCGCCGCGCTCCGAACCCCTCGTAGGCGGCGACCACCGGCGGCCCGCCGCCATAGGTCACCACCAGGTCCAGCGACGGCAGCGCGCGCCGCACCGGGTGCACCGGGTCGAGACGCATCTCGGCCAGCGTCGCCGGCGCGTCCACGTCCACGAGGCAGCGCAGCGCCCCCGGCCGGGCGTGCGCCACCACGCCGTCGAGCAGCTCCGCGTCGAACACGCCGACGCCGCTCGCCTTCATCACGACGTCGGCGCGGCCCGCCTCGGCGAGCACCGCGCGCAGCCCGTCCGGGGTGGCCGGCCACACCACGACCCTGGCCCAGTCGGGCGGCTCGATGTCGCGGTGGCTCTGCCGGTCGAAGGCGTCCGGCTCGTAGAAGGTGATGCCGTGGCCCAGACGCGCCATCGCGCCGAGCAGCCCGCGGTAGTACGTCGCCGCCCCGTTCCAGTACGACGACAGCAGGCTCGACCCGTAGAACGCGATCTCCATCAGCCCGCTCCCTGCGCGACCCGCGGCGTCCCGGCGCCCGTCACCTCTCCGCCCGCCGCCTTGCCGCCCGTCAATTGCGCCACCGCGGCTCCGCCAAGCCGCGCCACGATCGCCAGCAGCTCGTCCACCCGGTGCGCGCAGGTGTGGCGCGCCAGGATCGTCGCCCGGCCGTGCACCGCGATCCGCTCGCGCAGCCCTGTGTCCTCGCGCAGTGCCCGAACCTGCGTGCGCATCGCCTCCCCGTCCGGAGCGGTGAGGAAGTCTTCGCCCGGTGTGAACAGGCCCTCGCTGTCCCGCCACGGCGCCGAGACCAGCGGGATGCCGCAGGCCAGCGCCTCGAACACCCGGATCGTGGGGATGCCCGGCAGCGCCGTGGCGTACGAGCGGCGCGGCACATGCACCGTGAGCAGGTGCCGCGCGAACACCTTGGGCGCCCGCGGGTTGGCCAGCCAACCCCGGTACCGCGCCCCGTGGCGTCGCAGCAGCGCCAGCGCCTCCTCCGGGTAGCGCACGCCGTGGATGTCGAGCGCCATTCCCTCGGCGTGCAGCGGCGCCAGCAGGAACTCCTCCAGCTCCGCCGTGCGCTCGCCGTCGCCCCAGTTGCCGACCCACACCGCGCCGGCCCGCTCGCTCTCGACCTCCGGCGGCCGGAACAGGCGCACGTCCGCCGCCTCGTGCCAGGTGAACACCCGCCCGCCCCAGCCCCAGCCGCGATACACCTCGCTCAGCGCCTCGCCGAACGCCAGCACCGCGTCGAAGCCCGACAGGTCGAAGCGCCGGATCGCGTCTGGATCGCTGACCGCGCGGTGGTGCGTGTCGTGGAACAGCAGCGTGAACCGCCCGCCCGCCGCCCGCCGCGCCCCGATCGCGGCCACCAGCGCCGGCTCGGTCCACTCGTGCACCAGCACCAGCGCCGCGCCATCGAGCACCGCGTCCAGGTCCGGCTCCGCGGCCATCCGTGTGCTGCCAAGCTCGGGGTAGTGCGCCCCGAACGCCGCCAGCCCGGCCTCGCCGGCGTCGCGCACCAAGTTTTCGCGGCTCCACGACTCCGCCGGCTCGAAGGCACGCACGTCGTGCCCGCGCGCCACAAGCTCGCGCAGCACGCCGCGCAGGAAATGCGCGTTGCCGTGGTTCCAGCAGGACTCCAGCGAGTGCGTGACGTAGACGACTCGCATCAGCGCGGCCCATCCACGAAAGATAAGAAAGCAAGGCTGGGCTCTGCCCAGACCCGCAAAGGGTCCGAGGACCCTTTGATCCCTTGACTCAAGAAAAGGATTCTCAAGGCGAGCCTTGAGCGGGGTCCAGGGGCAGAGCCCCTGGCCTTCCTTTGCCCCCGGCCCCAGCCCGCCGGTGCACCCCGGCCATCCCCGCCGCCATCTCCGCCACCCCGTAGCGCCCCGCCCGCTCGCCCGCCGCCGCCGCCGCCAGCCCCTCCGGCGCGTCCAGCGCCCGCCGCATCGCGTGCGCGAACCCCGCCGCGTCGCCCGGCGCCACGAACAGCGCCGCGCCGTCCCACAACTCGCGCAGGCTGGCGATGTCGGCCAGCACCAGCGCCAGCCCCGACTGCGCCGCCTCCAGCACCGACAGCCCGAACGGCTCGTAGCGCGCTGCCGAGGCGAACACGCTCGCCCCCGCCATCGCCTCGGCCAACCCCACCTCGCCCAGCACCCCCAGCAGCCGCAGGTGCCGCGGCACGAAGGCCGCACCGTTCGGCCCCGCCACCGCGCCCGCCGCCCACACCGGCGCGTCCAGCCCCGCCGCCGCCTGGTCGAGCACCGCCGCCCCCTTCGCCTCGTCCCACAGCCGTCCCGCCGTCAGCACCGCGCGCCGCCGCGGCCCACGCCCGCGCGGCAGGGGGCGGCGCCCGTTGTGTACCACCTCGACCGCCCGCCCGCTGCGATGCGCGCGCCGCAACGCCTCGGCCATCGCCCAGCTGGGCGCCACCACGGCGTCCGCGCGCTCCAGACCGGCCGATGTCGCCGCGACGTTGCACGCGAACTCCGCCGGCACAGGCCCGGCGCGCATCGCCGCCCACCAGGTCGCGAGGTCGGAGTGCGCCACCGCAACCACCGGCGCCGGCCAGGGCGCCTCGCCCACCAGCGCCGGGGCGTGAAGCTGCACCGCCTCGACGCCCTCGCGCGCGGCCAACGCCGCCAGCGCAGCCGCCGACGCCCGCAAGGACGCCGCGTCCGGGGCGGCCCAGTCCAGCGGCAGGCCGGTGTCGACGATCCGCAGCCCGGACGCCTCGGTCCGCTGCGCGGTGGTGGGCGGGGGGCCGAGCACGGCGAGCGTCACGTCCCAGCCGAGGCCGGCGGCAAGCTCGAGGCTGTAGCGCCAGACGCCGCCCACGGCGTCGGTGGTCAGGAGCAGCCGCACAAGGAAGGCCAGGGCTCTGCTCCATGTCTTGGAGGCGGGGACCCGCCAAAGGGCGAGCCCTTTGGAAACCATCTACTGAAACAAGCGGAGTCCAGAGGCCTGCCTCTGGCGGAGTCCCCGCTTCCAAGCATGGGGGGCAGAGCTCCTGGCCTTGCCTTCCTGCCTGCCCTGGTCAGCAGCGGCACGCCGCCTCCAGCGCCGGCAGCGCCACCGGCGCCTCCGCGATCCCGCCCTGCACGTCGGAGAACCGACCGAACTGCGCGAGGTAGTGCGCGTGCGCCCGCTCCCACGCCATCTCGTCCGGCTCGCCCCACAGCCGCCGGTAGTCGGGCGAGCTGGGATAGGGGTAGAGCGGCACCGGGTCGTTGGCCCACACCCCTTCGCCGCGCAGCCGGTCGCGCCAGGCTGCGACCATCGCCGCATCGTCGCCGCTGCTCTCGATCAGGTTGGCCTGCACGAACGGCACATGGCGCCGCGCCAGGATCAGCCGCTCCGCCAGCTCCTCCGTGCTCATCCTGCAGCGCTTGTCGAGCGCGGCGCGACCTTCGACGGTGAGGCTCTCCACGCCGGCCTCGATCGACACGCAGCCCGCGCGCCCGAGCAGCGCCAGCATCTGCGGCTTCCACAAGTCGATGCGGGTCTGCACGCCGAACTGCACCCCCCGCCCCTGCACGCCGAGCGCCACCAGCGCGTCGAGCAGCGCCGCGTCGGGCAGGAAGATCTCGTCGATGAAGTACAGGTAGCCGACGCCTTGCGCCTGCAACGCCTCGATCTCCGCCATCAGCAGCGCGAGGTCGCGCCTGCGGTACTTGTCGCGGAAATCGATCTTTGCGCAGAACGAGCAGGTGTAGGGGCAGCCGCGCGACGCCTCGACCTCGGCGCCGGGCACGTCCGGGTGCGCGTCGAAGCGGTGGTGGTGGTGGCGGTGGCCGCGCACCCACTCGTCCGGCCAGCGCAGCGCCGGCAGGTCGGTGAAGCGCGTCGACAGCGGAACGCCGGGCGCGCGCAGCACGCCGCCGTCCAGCACCGCGGTGCCCGGAAGCACACCGGCAACGGCGCCGTCGGCCAGCGCCAGCACCGCCTCCTCGCACTCGCCGCGCACCACCGCGTCGCAGCCGAGCTTGCGCAGCGTCGCCGCCGGCGTGGACGAGCCGTGCGGCCCCACCGCCACCAGCAGGCCGCCGGTTCCGCCCTCGGCACCGGACCCGCCCAGCGCCTCGACCATCTGCCGCGGCACCCGCAGCTCCGGCTGCGCGCAGCGCCAGAACAGGTAGGACGGCGCCGTGGTCAGCACCGTCATCGCCGGCGCAAAGGCGGTCACCTCGCGCGCCATGGTCACCGCGTCGAGCCCCTGCAGCAGCCCGTCGAGCAGCAGCGTCTCGTGCCCGGCGCGTTCCAGCAGCGCGCGGCACGCGCCAAGCTCGATCGGCAGGTGCGGCTCGCGGCAGCCAAAATAGATGCTGCCGGCGAAGTCCCAGGACGGATTGAGCAGCGCAACCCTCATGCCCGCGCGCCTACCGCCCGCAGGCCGCCCGCGGTCACGGTCGCGGGCCCTGCCCCATCGCCCGTCGCGTGCTCCGCGGCCGCGCCGTCCTCCCGGGCCGCCAGCGACTGCGCGAGGCGGCGCAGCCCGTCGCGCCAGCCCACCGGCGCGGACAGCCCGAGCACGCGCGCCGCCTCGCGCGAATCCGCCACGAAGTAGCGCTGGTCGCCCGGCCGCCAGTCGTCGAACGACAGCGACGAGCGCCGCCCGGTGATCGCTTCCAGCTCCGTGATCGCCGCGCGCAGGGTCACGGCGTTCGCCGCCCCGCCGCCGAGGTTGAACGCACAGCCCGCGACCTCGCCGATCCGGCGCCAGCACGCCAGGTAGGCGTCCACCGCGTCGTCGACATACAGCACGTCGCGCACCTGGCGCCCGTCGCCGTAGATGCTGATCGGCTGTCCCGCCAGCATCGAGAGCAGGAAATGCGCGAGCCAGCCCTGGTCCTCGGTGCCCATCTGGCGCGGCCCATAGATGCAGCTCATCCGCAGCACGCAGGCCGGCACCCCGAACGAGCGGGCGTAGTCCAGCACGTACTGGTCCGCGGCTCCCTTCGAGCAGCCGTACGGCGTGTGGAACGACAGCGGCCGCGACTCGGAGATGCCGTACGCCCGCAGGGCCGCGTCCTGCGGCAGCCAGCCGGGCGTGGCCGCGGCGCCGGGTCCGTGCGCGCCGCCGTCCAGCGAGGGCAGGTCCGCCAGCGCCAAGCCGACGTCGCCCAGGTCGCCGTACACCTTGTTGGTGCTGGCGAACACCAGCGGCACTCCGCCGCCGCGCCGCCGCAGCGCCTCCAGCAGGAACAACGTGCCGTGCACGTTGACCTCGAAATCCGCCTCCGGGTCCGCGAGGCTCGTGGTCACGGCGACCTGGGCGGCAAGGTGGAACACCGCGTCGGTGCCGGACACCGCGGCCTCCACCGCGTCGCGGTCGCGGATGTCGGCCACCACCGCAGACACGCGGCGCGGGTGGCGGCGCTTCAGCCAGGCGAGGTTGCGCTCCACGCCGTCGCGCGCCATCGCGTCGAACACCAGGACGTGGTGGCCCTGCGCGGCCAGCCGGTCGGCGAGATTGCAGCCGATGAATCCCGCGCCGCCGGTGACCAGCACCGGCCGCGTGCCGAGCACCGCCGGCGCCGCTGCCCTGCCGCTCAACGGCCGCCCGCCAGGCCGGCGCGTGCCCCCGGCGCGGTGCCGGCACGGCCCGGCGCCCCGCTCACGGTCGCAGCATTCACGCCCGCCGCGCTCACGCCACCAGCCCGCGGGTTTCCAGCTCGCGCCGGGCCTGCTCGACGCGGTCGGTGGCCTGCTGGCGGCGCACCCACTCTGCCAGCTCGCCCAGGCTGTCGGAGAACGAGCGGCGCGGCGCGTAGCCCAGCACCTCGCGAGCGAGGGAGATGTCGGCGAAGCAGTGGCGGATGTCGCCCGAGCGCGCCTTGCCGACCAGCTCCGGCGAGCGGCCGGGCTGGCCCATCGCGTCGGCCATCGCCTGCGCCACCTGGTTGATCGAGACATCCTGGCCGCTGCCGATGTTGAACACCTGCCCCGCCGCCTCCGGCACGTCGAGCGCGAGGAGGAAGGCGCGCGCCACGTCGTCGACGTGCACGAAGTCGCGGCGCTGCTCGCCGTCCTCGAACACCAGCGGGCGCTCGGCGTTGTGCAGGCGCGAGGCGAAGATCGCCAGCACGCCGGTATACGGGTTCGATAGCGCCTGCCCCGGCCCGTAGGCGTTGAACAGCCGCAGCGCCACGCCCTGCATCCCGTACGCCGGGGCCACGGTGAGCAGCAGCCGCTCCTGCACGTATTTGGTCAGCGCGTATACGGAGCCGACGCTGGGCCGCTTCCACTCCGGCGTGGCGATCGGCCGCAGCGGCACGCCGTCCGCGTCCGCCGGGTCCCACGAGCCGCCGACGCGGCCCGCCGGGCGCCTGACGTCCTCCATCACCTCGCCCGACGCGGTGCGGTACAGCCCCTCGCCGTAGACGCTCATCGAGGAGGCCACCACGACGCGCTCCACCGGCCGCCGCGTCAGCGCCTCCGCCAGCACCGCGGTGCCGGTGTCGTTGACCGAGACGTAGCGCTCGATCGCGTACATGCTCTGCCCGACGCCGACCTCCGCCGCGAGGTGCACCACCCGGTCCACGCCGCGCAGCGCCGCCGCGACCCGGTCGGCGTCGCGCACGTCGGCGTGGACGAACTCCGCGTGGCAAAGCACGGGGTGGGCTGCGGCAAGCTGTGCCGAGGCGTTCGCGCCGTGCACCTGGTCGATCAGGCTGTCGAGCACCCGGACCTGGTCGCCGCGCGCCAGCAACGCGCGCACCAGGTGGCAGCCGATGAAGCCGGCGCCGCCGGTGACCAGGACCCTGTTCGTCATCCACACTCCTTCAACGCCCGCGCGACCCCATGCCGCCACAGCCGCTGCGCAGCCACATCTATGTAGCTTTGTGGATAGGACCCGTTCCGGCCCCGGTCAATGCCGTGCGAAGCAGGGCTATCGCATATAAATTCCTGCGGTCGCGGGAGACCTGGACCAGCGGCCCTGAGCACCGACCCGTCAGCAAGTAAGGCTGGGCTCTCCCTCCGCCTGCCACCACCTGCGACCCAAGAGGGTCAACGCAACCTCTGGCAGGCTGCGCCTGGACGCGCCAAAGGCCCCCTCTTCCAGGCATGGAGCCTTTGGAAACCCGTCCCTCAAGGGATGCGATCCAAGGGCCCGGCCCTTAGCGGATGAGGCGGAGCCTCAGCCTTGCCTGCCTGGCGGTCACTATGCTGTCGCCGCCCCTGGCAAGTTGGCGCGCGCAGAGGTCTCCCGCGCCGAAGCATCCGAGTACCCGGCTGCACCCGTTGTTACAGTTGCTTTCCGTCGCCCCCAAATACTCATGTCACGACGTTGTGCAATGACCGATAGGGTGGTCTTGTGCGCTTGAACCGGTATCGCCGCGACAGGCGGCCGGGAAAAATCCGAGGAGACGCGACTTGTCAGGATCCGCTACCACGACGCTCAGCGCGCAGGACCAGACGTTCCTGCTCAACGACACCGAGAACAAGTACGCCGAGGCGCAGATCGATGCGTCGGCGTCGGTCACCGCCGCCTCCGCCACGGTGGGCGAGTTGGGCCGCTGGTTCGGCGTCGACTACGGCCGCCTCATCGGCACCGACCTCGCTCTCGCCAAGACCTTCAACGTGCAGTCGCCGAGCGGGCCGGGCGTGCCGCAGGTCGCGCTCATCACCAGCCTGGGCTCGCTGAGCGGCACCGCGTTCGACACCACCTACCTCTCCGACGTCGCCACGCTGAAGCAGCAAGACATCGCCGGCGCGTCGACCGAGATCAGCTCTGGCTCCAACCCCGCCGCCATCCAGGCCGCGACGGCCAGCAACAGCCTGGTCACCGAGCACCTCGCCGAGACGCAGTACGTGCAGGCCGCGCTCGCCGGGACCGCGCTGCCGGCGGTGCCGAACTCGATGCCGATCGCCGGCCCGCCGCTGGCGCCCACCACCAGCTCCAACGCCATCGACCAGGCCTTCGTCGCCAACGCCGTGCAGGGTGGCCTCGCCGCCATGCAGGAAGGCATGTTCGTGGCGAACGCCACCACCTCGCCCGACCTCAGCCTGCAGATGTACGGCTACTGGACCCGTTGCGAGAACGCCCAGGCCGGCGCCAACATCACCGCCACCGCCGCTGCCCTGAACGCCGCCTCCGCCGCCGGCACCAACGCCAGCGGCGCCGCCGTCACCGGCACGCTCACGGTGCCGACCACGCTCACCAGCGCGCAGGCGATCCAGGTCGCCACGCTGGCCAGCTTCACCGGTACTGTCGCCGAGATCACCTTCGCCGCCGACCAGGTCTCCAACGACCAGTTCCTGGTCAGCGCCATCAAGACCGAGATCGCCGGCGGCTCCGACCAGGCGATGGTCGCTCTCGCGCAGGCGATCCTGACCCCGGCGGAGGCGCTGCTCACCCAGGCGATCATCGAGAGCGAGCAGGTCGGCGGCGGCTTCTCCGACACCCAGCTCGCGCCCAACACCCTGGCCGGCGCCGTGGTGGCGCAGATCGCGACCGCGGCCGGCACCGGCGCCCTGAGCATCGCCAACCTGTCCACCGGCCCGGCCACGCTGGCCGCCGGCGCCGCCGGCGTGCTGCTGGTCGACGCCAGCGGTGCCGTCGTCGTCCCGCCCACCGGCTACGCCGACATTCTCGATATCGCCGGCCCCGCCACCATCAGCGCCGCCGCGATGACCGCCAACACCGTGGTCGGCGCGACCTCAGGCGTGACCTACTTCGGCGCGACCGGGTCCAGCGGCGAGATCCTGCTCAACGGCGGCACCAGCCTGATGGAGGGGGCCACGACCGGCGGCGGCAACTACACGGTCGTCGGCTCCAACGCCGGCACCAACACGATCTTCGCGGGCAGCGGCACCGACCTGATCGCCACCGGCACGGGCGCCAGCCTGGTCGGCCTCGGCAGCGGCGCCAACACCGTCTTCTCCCAGGGCGCGGACACCATCCTGGGTGGCGCCGGCGCCGACGTCATCTATGGCTCGGGCGCGACCCAGGCGGTGTTCGGCGGCTCCGGCAGCCTGATCTTCGTCGGCGGCGCGGGCGTCGCCACCGTGGTCACCGGCAGCACGCCCGTCGTGGCGTTCGGCGCCGCCGGCGGCTCGATCAACCTGTTCGGCGCGGCCACGGGCAACATCCTCGCCGCCTCCTCCGGCAACGAGACGCTGCAGGGCGCCAACGCCACCGGCGCCAACGTGTTCTTCGGCGGCACCGGCACGACCGCGATGGTGGGCGGCACCGGCAACGACCTATTCGTCGCCGGCAAGGGTGCCGCGGTGATGACCGGCGGCGCCAGCAACAACACGTTCGAGTTCATCGCCGGCGCCACCGCGGGGGCGACCGACTTCATCACCGACTTCGCCACGTCGTCGGCGAACCGGGTGCTGCTGTCGGGCTACAGCTCCACCACGACGGCGGTGCTCAACACCGCGATCGTCAGCGGCGGCAACACCACCATCACGCTCGCCGACAACACCAAGGTCCAGTTCGTGGGCGACACCCACCTGACGGCCGCCAGCTTTCTCTGACCCGACCGGCGGCGGGTGCGATGGCGCCCGCCGCCCGCTCAGGCCTTGCGACAGGGAACCCGACCGGCGACACGGTCGGGTTTCGCGTTTTCGGGCCGTCGGGTGGCGGGCTGGCCCGGACAGGCAAGGTTGAGGCTCTGCCTCAAACTCCGCCAAAGGCTCGCCTTTGGAATCCAATACTTAAGTAGCGCCGGTCCAGGGGCGGCTCGCCCCTGGCGGGTCTGGGCAGAGCCCAGCATTGCTTGCTTCCCCGCGAGCATCCACCAGGAGGCCAGGTGCGCACCTTCCCGATCTTCCTGGAGCTGTCCGGCCGCCGTGCCCTGATCGTCGGCGGCGGCGAGGTCGGCGAGCGCAAGGCCGAGCCCCTGCGCAAGGCCGGCGCCCACGTCGACTTCTGCACCGGCTTCGACCCGGTCTGCCTGCGCGGCTGCGCCATCGCGGTCGGCGCCGGCGCCCCGGAGGAGCAGCTCCAGGCGGTGTTCGCAGAGGCCTCCCGCCTGGGCATCCCGGTGAACTGCGTCGACCGCCCGGAGCTGTGCAGTTTCATCACCCCGGCGGTCGTGGACCGCGACCCGCTGACCATCGCGATCTCCTCGGGCGGCGCCGCCCCGGTGCTGGCCCGCCTGCTGCGCGCGCGGATCGAGAGCCTGGTGGCGCCCGCCTACGGCCGGCTCGGCGCGCTGGCCGACGCGTTCAAGGCGGAGACCCGGCGGCGGCTGCCCGACGTGCTGCGCCGACGCAGGATGCTGGAGCGCGTGCTCGGCGGCCGTGTCGCGGAGCTGATGCTCGCCGGGGACGACGAGGCCGCCCGCACCGCCTACGCCGAGGCGCTCGACGCCGCGGAGCGCGACGCGGACACGCCGGAGCGCGGCATCGTCCACCTGGTCGGCGCAGGGCCGGGCGCGGCCGACCTGCTCACCCTGCGCGCGCTGCGCCTGCTCGGCGAGGCGGACGTGATCGTGCACGACCGCCTGGTCGGCGCCCCGGTGCTGGAGGCCGCCCGCCGCGACGCGGAGCGCATCGACGTCGGCAAGAGAGGGCCGCGCCACTCCCTGCCGCAAGACGAGATCAACGCCCTGCTGGTCCGCCTCGGCCGCGAGGGCCGCAAGGTCGTGCGCCTCAAGGGCGGCGACCCGTTCGTGTTCGGCCGCGGCGGCGAGGAGGCGGAGGCCCTGCGCGCGGCCGGCGTCGCGGTGGAGGTCGTGCCGGGCGTCACCGCGGCGCTGGCCTGCGCCGCGCAGGCCGGCATCCCGCTGACGCACCGCGACGCCTCGCAGTCGCTGACCTTCGTGACCGGGCACACCGCGGAGCTGGACTGGCCCACCCTGGCGCGCTCTGGGACGCTCGCGGTGTACATGGGGCTGGCCACCCTGCCCCGGCTGCGCGACGGTCTGCTGGGCGCGGGCCTCGACCCCGCTACGCTGGCCGCCCTCGTCGAGAACGGCGGCCGCGACGAGCAGCGCCTCCTGCGCGGCACTCTCGATAGCCTCGTCACGGACGGGCCGGGCTGGGCGCAAGGCGGGCCCGTCCTCTTGCTCGTCGGCGCGGTGGTCGGGCGAGGGCCTGAATAGGAAAACAGGAAGTCTTCTTTTTTTAAGACAAAGAAGCAAAAAGACTTTGCACAATAGGTCCAGGCTAGACGGTCGGCCTGTGTCGACTGGCCAGGCTGTCCGACAATGCGCCTTCGAGACAGTGGCCCACCTGGCAAACGCCCAGAGCGATGGTCTCCTTCGTCGAGGTTTCCAAAGGCTCAGCCTTTGGTGGGGTTCAGGGACAGCGCCCCTGGCCTTCCTTCGACGCTACGTTGGCACCCGCGCCAACGCCCGCGCCTGCCGCTTCGCCACCGCCTTCTCGTCGAACCCGTCTACCAGCTTGTGGAACATCCTCGACCAATTTGGCTTCGCCCGCAGCCGCAGGAAGATGCTCCCCAGCCCGACCGCCGAGCGGTCCATCAGCACGAACTCCCGCAACTCTGCCATTGTGGGTTTCGACTTTACGGCACGGTTAATGATTGCAATAGTCGCTATGACATTCCTTTCGGAGCACCGCGCTGTCCTCCTCCAATCCGAAACCTTCCTCTTTTCCCGAAGCGCTGGAGTTAGTGCGTAGTAAACTCGGGTTTAGCTATCACCAGTTGGCCGAATTGCTTGGGGTTAGCGACAGTACGTTGAGTCGTTGGCGGTATGGCAGCCTCCCGCACCGTCCTGGTTTTATCCGCCTCATACGCCCGGCATCATTGACTGACACATGCCCACGTTCTGGTTCTGACTGAGGTGACGCGCTCCGGCTGTGCGGTGAACCAGTTCCAGGCAGCGCAGCACGCATCGACGATGTCGTCGTAGGTATCG
>JAABUU010000192.1_pt1 | contig 148595 bp, 187 predicted proteins | sample 5559301 | NCBI WGS metagenome assembly JAABUU01 (sample SAMN10711884, study PRJNA513360) | rock metagenome | isolation source: Antarctica rocks | place: Antarctica: Victoria Land, Richard Nunatak white | reverse complement strand
GGCGGCGGCCGCGGCGCCGCCGCGCCCGCCGCGCCCGCCCTCGCGCCCGGCGCCGCACGGGCGCCCGCCGCGCCAGGGCCGGCCGGCGCGCCGGCGGCGGGCCGGGGCGCGGAGGGGGGGCCGGGGTGCCGCTCCGCGGCCGGCCCGGCCGCCGCGCGCTGCTCGCGCATGGCCAGGATCTGTCCGCGCAGCGCCGCGTCTGCCAGCTGCTTGCGCGTGCTGCCGCCCACCGCCTGGCGCACAAATGCTGCTTAGGCGCCCTGCAGGGCTTCGGACGCTTTCCACAGGTCATGCGCGAGCACGTGTTTCACAGGCACGGGGACATGAGATGCACAGGCGGCGCAGGCCGCGATGCAGGCGCCGCTGCTTGCGTGCGGTGACGGGCTGCCGGCTCACCTCCTCATCGCAATCATGCATCGGCAGGCAAGCTGGGGCACGCTTAATGCACGCACAAAAGGGGCCCACGCTTTACGCATGAAAAGAAACAGTCCCGCCGAAGGGTCAGAAGCACAGCAGAATGCGGGGCGCGCCTGCGGCATGGTCGCGGCGCCCCGCGCGCCGGCGCCGCGCCTGCTCTTTGGCTCCACAACGCGCATGGCCCCACGCCGCTCAGGCGTCAGGCTGGCGCCGCGCCGCGCGGCCCCGCCGCCACCGCCAGGGCCGCCGCTGATATGCCTCCTGGGGCTGGGGTCCGGGGCGGACCTCCAGCCAGCGCCGCTGCTGGCGGCAGGTTTGGGCGGGCGCGCAGGCGACGCTGCTGCGCCCGCCGGAGAGCAGCCCGCGCCGCCAGGCTTCTGCTTTGCGGTTCCCGCCCCCATGAGCCTGGCGACCTGCGCGCAGACCCAGCGCGCCCAGGTTCAAGCTCTGCGGCAGTTGTCAGCTGCTCACAGAGAGCCTGGAGGTGGCCGGATAGGCAGCGTCTCTCCCTCCGACTCGCAAGGAAGCGGCCTGTGCAGCTCTGCAGCGCCTGCACAAATGGCCTGGCGGCAGTGCAACGCCTGGCACCCTCGAACTCACTCAAGCTCTTTGGAGCAGGGCCCTGATGCAGACCCACTGCGACGTTTCCCACGTGAGGCGGGCTCCATCCACAACAGAGCTCCAACTTGCCTGAGTCGGGCCACGGGGACAATCTCCTTTCCAACAGCGTCCTCATCAGGGCACAACACACAACAGCGCCGGCGCAGCAGCGAAACGCACTGCACAGCGGCCCAGTTGCGGAACACGTGCTCGGCAGCAAGGGGGGCGCACAGCTCCAGTCAGCTGCCCCGGCAGCGGGGCGGGCGCGTCGCAGCCGTCGTCCAGGTCGGCGAAGCTGACTGCGGCCCTCCGCCGCGGCGCGGGCGCCTCCTGCTCGCGCCCTTTGGCCTCGGCAGGCGCGCCGGGCCTGCCCGACGCGCCCGCGCCCGCGCGGCGCGCCTGCCGCTCAGCCTTGCGCGCCTCGCCGCTCGCGTCCGGCACTGCCTTCTGAGCAGCGGCGCTCCAGCCGGGCGCTGCCGCTGCCTGGCGCGTGGAGACCGCTCCGCCAAAGAAAGACGTGCGCCTGCGCAGCGCAGTCCTCGGCCAGCGTAAGGAAACAAGCTTTGGAGGTTCAGCGACCCGGACACGCCGCAGCTAGGTCGACCGCGGCGGGGTGAAGAATCGCGCGCACTTGGCCAGGCTCTCCCGTGCAGCGCGGCTGTCGAGGTGCATTCAGCAGCACGCCTGGCGCCCCCTGCGGAGGCACCGCAGCTGCGTCCGCCAGGCGATTAGTGAGTGACCCGCGCAAGCCTTATTTGATTCAGGTCTTGGGAAAACAGCTCTCTCGGCTGTCGCTGGTTTCCGAACAATCGCGAGGTCGCTGTGCTCAAGCCAGCTGTGGGGGCTCCCAGTCTGCATAAGGGTCGGGGTTTGCAGGCGGGTGGCAGGGTGGACTCTGCAGGCTGCTACGGTAGCAGTGCTACCGCCTGGCGAGGATATGTATCGTCCTTCAGTCAGCCTGTGTCAGATAAAGCGACAAAGTATTAGCAGTGCGGTATTGCTGCTGTTGATGCCTACCAGCATCGCTCGAGCTTGCACACTGAACACAAGTATGGCCTGTGCCGTGACGATCTGGAGCAGCACAGGACGCGCTGGGCAGGTGCCTCAGGTTTGAGAGTAGAGAGCTTCCCAGATCAGAGGACGCATGGACAATCAGCATGTATGCAACGGCACACTGTTGCCAGCGGCCAGATGGCCATAGTGCAGCCTGCAGTGCGCCGTGACGGACTGCGAGCTGTGATGGACTGCGAGCTCTGTCACAGAGCAGCCGGCTAACGTGAACATGGCGAGTGTGCGCTTTGCGCCCAGTGCCTTTCGCTGGAATGGCCGCGTCGGCGTGGCGCTGCTGCCCAGCCTCACCGTGCTCGCCGGCTTTGGCGGGCCGGTGCCTTGTGGCGTCATGCTGGTTGGCGCAATGGTGCGGCCACGCACCCAGGCACTCTCCGTGGACACTTGCGTCTGCCGCGCCCTTGCCAATCAATACAACCAATAAGCAATAGAGTTGCTTTACCTGGACTGCGGCAAGGAGAGTCGAGGTGTGGTCCGCGAGTGTGTGTGTGTGTCAGCAGCGTCTGCGTCAGCCTCCGCACGGGAGCAGGTGGCGTACATCATGGACGCATTGCGGTACCGAGAGGGCACGCTGGGCGCCGTCTGGGTCACGCTAGGCCTGGCGAACCTGGGCATGCTCGCCGCAGTGCTCCTCCCTGCGTTCACGGGCTCGCGCCCGCTGCTGCTGGCGCTGCTCAGCAGCCTGTGCACCGGCGCCACGCTCTTCCTCACCGGTGCGCGCCCTGCGTCCGCCCCATCAGCCCACCGAGCGCGGTGAGCGAGCTGCTGCCGAGCACTGCGGGCAGTGGGATGGCCTGCGAAGCCAGGCAGCCTCTCAGCAGACTGCAGCCACCGATGCGCCACCAGTCCTCTGGTCTCCCAAGCACTTGGTGCCATGAAAACTACAGCTCACGGCACGCAGCCTGGCTTGCGGTTGCTGCACAAAGCGCCGTGGGCAGCCAGATGGCCTCGCACACCGACCCACCGAGGCGTCGCGGGGGCGCAGGCGTGTGGGCGACGCTGCAGTTCCGCTGGGTGCAGCTGCAGTACCCGGTGGTCGCGCTGGCCTTCGAGCGCCTGCTGCTCTGCGGCAGCCTGCCCGTGGCTGCCATGGCGCTCGCGTGGGGCGCCATGGCGGCCGTCGGCGCGGGCCAGGCGCCCTTCTACCTGGCCGTGCTCCTCGTGGGTGCGCCGCGCGCAGGCGCCGGCCCTGCGCGCAGGGCTCACTGCTCCTATGCCCCAGCCCCTCGCAGCAGCATGGGAGCTGGTCGCAGCAGCGTATGAGCACGTGGGCTTGTGTCAGGCGCTGCTGCAGGTGCACGCCGCGCCCCACTCAGTGCGCCTCCCGCGTGCCTGCGCGCCACCGGGCGGCGGCGGCGCGGCAGGCCTGTACGCGCTGCTGGCGCTGCCTCTGGAGTCGTCGTTTGCGGGCGGGCGCGCGCTGGGCAAGGCGGCCGCGTCGCCGCCGCCGCGCGCACGCGGCGGGCGCGACATGGCGCGCGAGGCGCGCGTGCAGGTGCGGCGCGGGCCCGTGTGGTGCTGGTTACCTCGGCGCGAGCGCGGCTGCGCATCAGCACCATCAATCCTGCACTCCGCGCCAGCATCAGCGGGCTCGCGCCCGCGCTGCAGCCAAGCAGCGCCGCGGCACCCACGAGGGCTGCCTGCCGACGCCGGCCCGCGCTGCTCCGCGCAGGGGCCGGCGGACGGCGCGCTCGCGGCGGCGCTGGCGGCGGGCCTGCCGGTGGCGCTGTACGCGGCCGCGTTCCGCGGCGCGCTGGCGCGGCCGACGCACGCGTGGTCGCTGCTGTTGCTGGCCTCCGCGCCAGTGCTTTGCCTGTCCTGCCTCAAGGCGCGCCGCCGGCGCACGCGGGCCGGCCGCATGGCCCTGCCCGGGCATGCATGGAGACGTTTTGTGCACGGCATCTGCAGCTGCGCTCCCTTTCATGCTGTGGGGCACCCGCACATTTGTTGCGCTCAAATGCGTCAGGGGCAGCGGTCAGGCATGGCACCGGGCCTGCGTGCCTGGCGGCCAGGGACGGCGCCGGCTGACGCGCGCGTGGGTCGCCTGCGGCAGGACGGCCTGTGGTGGCTGCCGCTGCGGCGCGCGCGCACGGACGCGCTGCGTAAGCTGCTGCTCCTGCTATCGCTCGGCGCGGCGCTGGCCGGGCTGGAGGCGCGCGCCCCCTCGCTCGCGCGCACCCTGCCAGACGCACTCCCGGTCCTAACCTTCAATGGGCTGGGCACGCGCTTCTTGGCCCCTTTGTTGCTCTAGAGAGTAGGCTGAGCAGGACGCGTCGCTGCTGGCGGGTGGGGCTACTCTCCCATGCGTGCACGCGCAAGCCCAGCATCGGCTGTTGTTAGCTGTTAGCTGGTGTTAGCTGCTGTTAGCGATGCATGTGACGGACGAACGCCCAAGCCCTCCGTCGCTCCACGGGTGCTGTGCACAGCCGCCGAGCGGCGCGAGCGGTCTCAACTCCGCATGCCTGGCGACCCGCAGCACTATCGAGGGCCTGCACACCTGTCGCGGGCCCTGCTGACCCGCCAGGCCCGCGCGCGCGCAGGGTCGGGTCATCTTCCGCGCGTTCGGGCAGTACATCCAGCTGCCGCCGCCCTGGAGCTACCTGGTGGTGACCGCCGCGCTGTACGGCGCGGCCGCGCTGGCCGTGCTGCACGCGGCGGGGCTGCTGGGCGCGCAGCTGTGGAGCACGCTCGCAGGTGATGCGCGGCGCAACGGCGCAGCGCGGCTGCGCCTGCCCGCAGGCCGCGCCGTGCCGCGCCCGCACCTGTCCTTTGGAGCACATGCCCGCTTACCTTGGTCGGCAGGGCTCCGCGTGCATCATCACACGCCTGGATAGGGCCAGCTAAACCTACGAGCACATGCCTGGGGGCAGGGCTAGCCAACCCTGTCATCACCCGCCTGGGCTTGCCGCGCGCGGCGCGGCTCTGCGCGCAGGGCGGCACGCCGGGAGAGCCGCAGCGACCTGCAGGGGCTCCATGGGCGCAGCGCCCACATCCGGGGCTGCGCCGGCAGGGGGCGTGCTGGTGCTGTCGGCGGGCGCGGGCGCGCTGGCCGCGGGCGTGCCGCTGCTGGTCATGCCCGCGCCGCTGGTCGCCGCGGCCGGCCTGGCGCTCTTCCACGAGAGCGGCCTGCTGCGCGACTACGCCGTGTTTGTCGCCGCGGCGCTGCTCACGGGCGGCTGGTTCGTGCACCACCACTTCTGGTTCCTGCAGGCGCGCGCCCGCGGCCCCGGCCGCGCCGCGGCGACTGGGGTATGGGGCTCGGGCGCCGGGCGCCGGGCGCCCGCTGCGGCCGCCCGCGCCGGCGCCGTGCTGGGCGCTGGGCGCTGCGTGTCCTGCCCGGCGCTGCGGGTTGCTCCTGTCGCTACAGGGGAAGAGCGGGCAGGCAGACCCCACCCTCAGCCTATGCGCGCGCAGGTGGACCTGGCCGACATGACGCTGCACACGCTGTGCAAGCTGCTGCTCGCGGCGCTGCTGCCCGCGCTTGCGCTGCCGGGGCTGGTCGCCGTGCGGCGTGCCCGCCCGCTGGCGACCGCGCTGCTGCTGGTCCAGGTGGCGCGCCCGCCTGCATCCGCAGTTCACCGGCGCGCTAGTGAGAGTCTTGTAGCACTGACAGCTATCATGCGGATGCTGCGGCTGAGGCAGGCGTAAGTGCGGCGCGCCCTGCATGCGCAGTCGCCCTGGCGTGGGTGCAGTACTGCGGGTAGTGCCGCCGTAAGGCATGTCGTGCGCAGCGCTGCAGCAGACAGTGGGCGGCGCACGGTACCTCACTGATGCGACGCCGGAGGCGCTGCGGGCAGCAGCGAGCAGGCCGGTGGCCCCGCATGTGGGCCGCAGCGCCGGCGCCGGGCCCCGGCCCTGCCGCACATCGCTGTCCATGGCGGACAAGGCCAGATGCGCTGCTGTGGCGGCCCCGCAGGGTAGGGTAGGGTAGAGCTAAACCTACCGGGCCCCGCAGGCGGCGCTGGTGGCGGTGCTGGAGGAGCAGCTGTACGCGGGCGGGAGCGAAGACGCCGGCGGCGCCGCATACCCGGCCGCGCTGGTCGTGCTGACCTCGGCGCTCGGGTTCGCGGCCGCGCACCGCCTGGCCGCGGCCGGCCTGCTCGGCGCGCCGGCCGCGTGGGCGCTGCAGGTGCTGGCGGCCGCCAAGCTGGCCATGCTGCTGCTGCCCGAGGCGCGCCTGGCGCTGCCGGTCCTGCTCGTGGCGGCCGCGGCGTCGGCGCCGCTGCTGCTCGCGCCGGCCGCCGACGCGCCGGCCAAGGACTTTGCGCCGCGCCGGCGCGGCTCGCCGGGCTGGCAGGGCCTGTTGCAGGCGGGGGTGGTGGTCGCGGCGGTGCTGCACGCGCGGCTGGCGCTGTTCGACGTGCTGCGCGCCGCGCTGGGCGGCCGGCCGTCCGAGGCGGTGCTGCTGGGCGCGCTGGTGCTGGCGTGCGCGGGCGGGTGCGCGCCGATCGCCGCGGTCCAGTTCCCGGCGGCCGCGGGCGCGCGGCGCGCGCTGGCGCTGGCCGCGGCCGCCGGCGCGCTGCTGCTGCTGCTGCGGCCGCCGCTGCCGGCGCAGGGCGGCTGGGCGTGCCCCCGCTGGCTGCTGCTCGGGCTGTGCCCGCGGCTGTGGGACGAGGCGCACATGCCGGGTGCCGAGGAGGACGACGCGGCGATCTATGGCGAGGCGCTCGCGCGGCGCAAGCACTGGCCGGCCTGGATGCTGCTGGGCGCGGCGCTGACGGGGATGACGGCATCGATGTCCGGCGCGGCGCGCGGCGCGGCGGCGAGCCTGGCTGGCCGGCTGGGCTATGCGGCCGCCAGCGCCGCCTGCGTCGGCGCGTACCTGGCGCTGGAGCTGGTGCCGGGCGAGCCGCTGCTGCAGGCGGCGGTGCTGGGCGGCACGCTGCTGGTGGCCGGCTTCCTGGTGGCGCTGCAGCTGCCGGGCGGCGCCGCGCCGGGCCTGCCCTGGGCCGCCGCGGCGTGGGCCGGCCTGCTGGCCGCCACGCTGTGCCTGCAGGCGGCCGCGCCGCTGCCGCCGCTGCCGGCCGAGGCCGAGCGCCTGTTCCCGGACGCGGCAGACGCGGTGGACGCCGAGCGGTCCGCGGGCCAGCGCACGGCGCTGCTGGCGGTCGGGGCGGCGCAGGCGCTGCTGCTCGCGCTCGCGCTGAAGCTGCGCGCAGGCGCGGCGGGCGGCGGCGGTGGCGGCGGCGGCGGCCGCGCGCCCGCGCGGCCCGCGCTGCAGGCGGGCAGCGCGTACGCCGACCGGGCGGCGGGCTTCCTGGGCGCGTGCCTGCCGCGCGGCGCAGCGCCGGGGCTGCCCTCCGCCCGCGCGGGCGGGCCGGGGTCCGCATATGGCGCGCTGGCGGGCGGCGGCGGCGCGCTGGCGCGCCTGGAGGCCGAGGGCCTCGCCTGGCTGCCGGCCTGGGGCAATGCGCTGGCCGGCCTGGCCTTCGTTTTGTGCCTCGCGCTCAACGAGCGGCTGGAGGCGGGCGCGGATGGCGCAATCCTCGCGCTGGCGCCCATCCTGCTGCTGCTGGGCCAGGACCGCCTGCTGTGCGCCGGCCTGACCGTGCGGCGGCGCTACTTCCCGCCCGCGGCCGCCTGCGTCGCATTCCTGGTCGCCAAGGCGGCGGCGGGGCTGTGGGCGGCCGCGCGCGCGGGCGCGGGCGGCGCCGAGCGGTACAGCGACGACGCGGAGGAGGCGCCGTCGGCCGCGTTCGTCGTGCGCAACGCCGCGCTGCTGGCGCTGGCGCTGCCCAACCTGGGCTACGGCCTGCGGGTGCGCCGCCGGCGCACGCCGGGCGGTCTTCGACTCTGAACGTGCTTCCGCACTGGCGCTCCGTGACCTCGGCGCTGCATTTTGCTGGACGGCCGCGGAATGGCTTGCTGGCCATCCCCTGGGCGGCCTCCCGAAGCGGCTTTCCCCGAGCGGAGGCGCTGGTGCTGGCGCTAATGAACTTGGGATGTTGCCTTCGACGAGGTTTTTTTATTTTCAAACACCCTCAGCGTGTTGCTGCGAATGCGTTCACCACGCTCGGCGGCTGACGTCTCCCTGCGCGGGCGCAGTACCTGTGGAGCGGCCAGCGCGCGAGCGGCTTCGCGCTGCTGCTGCTGACGCCGCCGGCGCTGGCGGCCGCGGTCGCCGCCGACCTGACCGCGGTCGGGCTGCTGGGCGTGCTCGCGGCGCTCGGCGGCGGCGCGCAGTTCGCTGCGCAGCGCTACCTGCGCCAGCAGGGCATGCGGCTTGTGTGACTGAGCGGGCTTGTGTGATTGTGCGGGCGGGCCAGCGCGGCCTGCAGCCGCCCCAGTGATCCCGGTGCTGCCCGACTGCGGCGGGGATGCTGGCATTTCAAAGACCTGGGCGTCGCTCATAGCGCAGGTTGCCTGTGCTGGCGACATGAGGCCTGTGTGAGCAGGGCTGCCGGCGCCATTTGGGTCGCAGCAGCAGAGCGCATGCTCTCAGTAGCTGCGGCACCTAGGCATGTTTGCTGTGCAGTGTCGCCCTGGAAGCCAAATGGAACCGGTGCGCGAGGGGCCGGAAATGCAGCCTGTGTGTGCCTATCAGCTGCAGCAGGGTACATGCCGCTGTGACCAGGCAGCAGGTGCGTGGACACGCTCAAGGCTTATTAGGGTCTGTGCAGGGCCATGCCTGTGCGCTTGGCGACCAGCATGTCCACTGCTCGTCAAGCCCCCTTGAAGCTGCGGCTTGCGAAGTATAGCCAGATTTCAGGGCCAAAGTGGCTGTCCAGAAACGGAGGAATATGCTGTACCTTACAGCTCAAAGCACCAGACTGCACAGTTTCAAGAGGCAAAGAAGACAGCCTGCTCTTCTTACCAGCGGCCGAGCTTCTTACCAGCTCGGTAATCTTGCATGCACCCTGCGCAACATGAGCGCTGGTACCAGCATTCCAGTAAAAGCCATGCTGCTGTGCCATGCTGTGCTTAGAAAAGTCTAGAGGCTACAAATCAAAAAGTTTCACTCCATAATGTCAGACATTATTGTCAGCACACAAGAAAAGTGACTCACGCGCATCAGCCTGCGGGCTTACGCGCAACTCTGTACCAGCCCCGCTGGCGCGAGCAGCGCGCCCAAGCGCGCGGCGCGGTAGTCCAAATGAGTGCGGGGCGGCGCAATGCCGGCCAGCAGCGCCTCACGCGGGCGCACCAAGGCGCCGCGCGCATTATTAACGTCACGCGCCCCCGCCTGCAGCGGTGTGCCCCATGCGCAGCGCGTCAGCAGGCTGGGGTTGGGGTATGAACGCGATGCTGCGTTAATGCTTGACCGAACAGGGAGTTGCTCGCGAAAGCGCTTGCACCAGGGCCATCCACCACATGCAGGTCAGCCTTTATCCGCAATTCCTGATGCATGTCTCTCGATGACTGCTCGATGTAAACCTGAAGGACCAGCATATCAGCTTCTAACGTGTTCCGGACAGTGGGGAATGCTAACAGCGCATATGTGTGACCTGTCACTGGGGCGGTGTGGACATGCGCGTGAATGCGCGGCGCGCGCAGCACGGCTACGCTCTATCTGCACATGACCGCGAGCAGGGGTTGCTGAAGTTTGTTGATATCTGCAGGCCGCCTGCGGGCCTGAAGCGACGCCAGGGCACAGATGGCATAGTCATGTGCTAATGACATCCGTCATGATTGAGAGCTGGCCTGCCTAATGAACTGCAGTCACAGTGGTACAGCTTGTGTCAAACAGGCACCACTACTGTTTACCTGCTCGCAGCGACCCGCCGTCGTGCGGGCGTCTGCGACCGCAGCAGTCCCGGCTGACGCATGCGCGGCCGGAAGCGCCGCTTCACGTCGGGCCAGTGCCTCTGCCAGAGCGTCGGCGCGCCGCTCAGCCACAAGCGCCTTTGCGTCAGACGCCTGGCGTTCCTCCGCGATGGCGGCATCAAAGCGCGCGCGCAGGCTCCCACTCTCTGCCTGCACCAGCTCCAGCTGCTGCAGCTGCACCTGCGTGACCAGCAGCTGATGCGCCTGAGCGCCAACTTTTGAGGGGTGTCCAGGCGATCGCTCAGCGTGCTGGCACATATTCGGAAACATCGGCCTTATTTACATCAGGATGCGCAAGTCAGATCTCGCACTGTATGCATTGCAAGCGCAGATGCAAGCCAAGGCTGCACATGAGCTCTTCTGCCATTCTGAGCAATGAGGCGGCAGGATAGCAACAGTAAAAGGTGCGCAGTACACAGAGCTACATAATAGCAGCGCTTGCTAATTTGAAGCCCCTCGTCTTTGCATTGCACTGACTGGAGGCCTTTTTGCACATGCTTACCCGTGTGGCTGGCTGCGCATGCATGCACGCCAAGGAACCTGTACATAAGCTCCGTATGGCTTGAGGTGCACACCTCGCTGCTCCACTCCAGCGCCTTGATCTGCTTTCTGGCAGCTGCCAGACGCGCCTGCGCCTGTGCCGCGACCGCGCGCTCACGCACTTGCATGGCCACCGCGACGCGCAGCGCCTCTGCCTCCTTCTGCGCCTGCATGTGCACATTCAGGTAGCGTGAGTTACACCTGCTCCCGCTGCAGAGCAAACGCGCCATGGATCAGTACACTGAGCACTCTGATGAGGTGCCACCACAGATGTAACAGCGTTACATCCATCCTAGCGCATGGTCACTGCACGCAGAGGCCGACATTTACCAGATTCGCTTTTGAGTGATGTGTGATGCGCTTGCTGGAACCAACACATGGAGCTCCCCGCACCTGCTCAAGGGGCTCCACAAGCGCTTTGTTCTCCGCGGCCACCTCGGCGAGCAGCTTGTCTGCGGCGGTCTCGCGGCGGCGCAGCTCGGCGGCGTCCTCCTTGAGCGCCTTGACCAGGTCCAGGTTGTTGGTGGTCACATCATTGTAGTAGGCCTTGATCTCAGCAAATGCCAGATCGTGCCGCTTGGTCAGGTCCTGCGGGCAAGCAGTGCCAAGGGGTCAGCATGTACAGCACATTGTTGGAAACAGCCCGCCACGGAGTTGGTAGCGGCTCTGCGGCTGTGCAAGAACAGGGTGGCGCGACGCTGCACAACTTGTGCATTGACAACGCATAGAACGAGGACAGCGTGAGGGAGTGCGGGGGTGGTCGGTCTGCTGGCGCCTGCGCCTAAGTGATGCACCATGGTCCGCCCCTTGCTTGTGCACCTGGATGTGCGTGTTCTTACGCTCTTCCACCTCTGCAATGTCCACGCGACGCTGCAGCTCTGCCTCCTCGCGCGCAATCCGCAGCCTCTTGTCTGCGCCCGTGGCAGTGGGTCAATATCATCACCACCAGAGCATGCCATGTGCTGTCTGGAACGAGTAACAGTTGAGCAAGGCAACTGGCGGAAAGGCTTGGGAGTGTCTGTAAGCAAGTTCTGTGTGCGCAAACAGACTTTCAGTCAGCTGCCTACTGAAGCAGATATCACAAGGGCACCTGAGCGACCAGCCAGGCCGCGTGCGTTGGCCTCCATCTCCTGCCGCAGCTTGCTCACCTGCTTCGCCGCGTCCAGCTGGAGCGCACGGACCGCCTCGCCATGCGCATCCTCCTATGCACAACCAGGGCAGTGAGTCACGGTGTACCTTACAAGACCACACACTAGTCCCGTGATAAGGCACATGCTGTTGTGCTCGCTCCTTGCATGCATGTGCACTGGTGCAGTGCCTCGGCTCCCCTCAAGAAAGAACATGCCACTACAGGGCCCCGCAGGCAAAATAGCACAGCCTTGCTTCGTGTCCTGCCTCTCCAGGAACGCTACGGATTCATTCATATGGCCTGTATCCTGCCACAGACAACTGTAGGCTACGCACAGAGAATCATCTCTCAGCTCTCAGGCATGAGCAAGCTGTGGCCCCGGCGCGCAGCCGGCGCGCCTGCTCGCGCAGCTGGCGCTGCAGCACGCGCTGGTCGCAGCGCAGGTCGGCCGCGTGGGCGGCAGCCTCGTCCCCGGCCTGCTTCACCGCGGCCTCGCCGTCCAGCTTGAGCGCAGCCAGGCCGTGCTGGTGCTCATACAGCAGGTGCTTGACTTTTTGCTTGTACACCTGCGCAAACACACTCCGTGTGCTTCCCTGCATACAGGTTCACTTGACCTCAAGGGCAGCATGGCTTCGTTGGTACCAGGAAGGCAGGCAACTCTACATGCACACAGAAGCCCCATGCAGGTTCTGGACCCAGCTTGTGCTGTGTGACCACGCTACTGCCTTAGCAGTGCCTAACTGCTTCCGGGCTTGTTGCAGCCGTCTGACATTGTGTTGCGCTTTGAGAGAAGCCTGCATGTGTTAACGCCAACAGCACGCACCCGAACGTCTGCAAGCTGCGTGGTACTGCCACAATCGTATGCATTGCAGAAGCAAGAAATTGGCGACTTACTCTCCGCGGGCCATGAGCAGGCGCACCTTAATTTCCACCTGGTGCCGCTCCTCCAGCTCCTCCATTTCACGGTCCTTGTTGCGCAGCTCAGCGCGCCGGTCCTCGATCTCGCGCTTACCAATCTCCCAGAACTCGCTCACCCTATCCTGCAACACCCACCAGCGCCTGCTGACTCGCGAGGTGCAACACGTGCGCAGCTGAGCAGATGGCTGCGCTCCAAGCAACAAGCACTTACGGACAAGTGGCGCTGCAGGCCACTGCCAGCATACAGCAGCGACCTCCCATTTGCAGTAGCAGCCAGCTTCAGAACTCCCTGATCTTTTATTCACTTGGTTAAGCCAGCCTGGCCGCTATGCCACACATGCCCTGTCAAGGTGAGGACCTTCAGCACAGTGGCCCCTTACAGGAACAGGCCCCGCACAGTAGCCTTGGTGCAGACCTGCTTGAGCAACACCCCAGGCCGTTAGTCCTGTATTGCAGCCTCACTAAGGCTCTGGCACTGCAGCGCTGCGCAGCAGACCCGCTCAAGCTGCATGTAGTTGCGCAGCTCCTCCTCCTTCTTCTTCTCGGCCTCCAGGGCGGCGATGCGCTGGTTGAGCTCGTCCACGGATGGGCCCTCCTTGACGGGCTCTGGCGGCGGCGCCTTGGCCTTGCCTTTGCTGCCCTACGCAGCAGGGGCCTGCCTGTTAAATTGCAAACAGGCAGCGGTGTGAAGTTCCTCTTCCACAGGCTCACTGCTGGCGTCCTGGCTCAGGCCCAGGGCGCAACGTGTGTTGCTCACCCTGCCAGGCAGGTGTGCTGCTTTCCAGGCCTCACCTTGATATCTGCCTTCTTGTCCTTCTTCGGCTTGGGCGGCATCGCAGGTGCTCAGACAGTGCCCTACTGCCGCAGCCGGCCACGTCTGAGCGCACACCTATATACACACACACGGCGCTTGAGCTTGCGTGAAACTATGGCCAACTGTCGAAGCTGTCAGGCACTGGATGGAGCAGGTGCAGTCCTCGAAGGTGCAGAGCCGCTGAGCAAGCGCAGCGGCACACAAGTGCGGAGCGCTGTATGTGGTAAAAATGTGCGCTCCAAATGGCTCTCTGAAGCAGAGCTATGCTGCCACCAGTTTGGACCACCATGTAACTGTCACAGCGTGCCGGCAAGTCCTTAGGTTAGGTTACATCCCAGCCTGGGCATGAGGAGCAGGCTCGCACCTGGAGCACTGTGGGTCGCAGGCGGCTGTCCATGAGGCTCTTGAGGTCAACGGCAGCACACTGTGTGCAGCTGCCCATCTCCGGTCGGGCCTCCTGCCTGCGTTTGCCGCACGTCCTGTTCGGCCTCTCGCAGCGTGCGAGAGTGCCCGCCCAAGTCGGTAGCAGGCGATCCGTGACCATGAAGAGCACCGGCAAATTCCTGGTCGGCGGCAACTGGAAGTGCAATGGCACCCTCGACTCTGTCAGCAAGCTCATCAGCGAGCTGAACAGCGCAAAGGTGCCTGAGGACGTGGAGATAGTGGTGGCGCCCACGTACGTGCACTTGCACCTGGTTGTGGAGAAGCTGAGCCCGCGGTACCAAGTGGCCGCACAGAACTGCTGGGTAGGCAAGCAGGGCGCGTACACTGGCGAGGTGGGCAGCCCACTGGCCAACCCCCTTGGCCCCACTGGTCTCCGATGCGAATGCTGCCAGTGTCGGCATGGCGCGCTGTAACAGGTTTACTCCCAGCTCCGGCAAGTGTCCACATTGAGACGCAGCCTTGCTTGGTTGTTTAGTGTGCAGCCTGGCGGCGTGTGGGTGCTATGTGGTTGCAACGGAGCTCCGAGGCGATTGCGCCGCGCTCCGACGCGTGCGCCACGCCTGAAGTATGGACCAATGCCAGCCCTGTTCCTGACCTGGATGCGCTGGGGTGCAGATATCCGCAGACCAGCTTGTGGACATGCACGTGCCGTGGGTCATCCTAGGGCACTCAGAGCGGCGCAGCATCTTCACCGAGAGCAGCGAGTTTGTGGGCGACAAGGTCGCGACCGCGCTGCAGAACGGCCTGAAGGTCATCGCGTGCATCGGCGAGACGCTGGAGCAGCGCGAGAGCGGGCAGGTGGTGCCCACTCGCTGCAACAGCTGCTGCCACCTACTCTGACTGTGGTCATCCTCGCATCCTACACTGCCCTGGACTAGATGAGACTGAAGAGACCGGAGACCACCGCTGAGCAGCACTGAAGCAGTGCACGTCGGTGTTGCGTCTGCGCTTGACGGCTGCTCGACGTTGGGCGCAATCCGCGAGCGTGCATCTGACCAGGCGTTCTGGGCCGGGCTGCCCTGCACCTTGGAGGCCTGCAGGTGGCCGCAAAGGGCAGGGCGGGTTTGCTAGGAGGTCCGCCTGGCAACGCTTGACAGGGTCCAGCCCACGCGCACAGATGTATGCCGTCCTGGAGGGGCAGCTGAAGGGCGTGGCGGACCGCGTCGCCGACTGGCAGCACGTCGTCGTCGCGTATGAGCCTGTCTGGGCCATCGGCACGGGCAAGGCGCGCCCCGCCGGTCACGCCACCGTGCAAGAGCTTCGGCAGCTGCCACGGAAACTGTGACCTTGCTCCTGCCTGTGCACCTGTGGCATGACCCAGTGGGTGTCTGCCGTTGCATAGTCGCTCCGACTGAGCACTATGCATCGAGCGGCTCACTTGTGTCTATGCAAGCGGAGGGTTTTTGCCCTGACATCCGAAGGCGGCCTGCTGCCAGGCGCAGCCCCGGCGTCACCCAGCGCGGGCGGCGGCGGCGCGCAGGTGGCCTCGCCGGCGCAGGCGCAGGAGGTGCACGCCTACATCCGCAAGTGGCTGGCGGAGAATGTGTCGCCCGACGTGTCCGGCTCCACGCGCATCATCTACGGTGCGGCGGGCCCGCCGTCGGGCCCTGCGCACCTGCATGGGCGCCTGCTGGGCGCCCGAGCGCCGCACAGACCCAGACGGAGAGCCGCAGGAAGCTACATGCCTAAACAGCCCTAGTTGGCTGAAACAGGCCACATAGCTGAGGGGGCCATCGGGTGATGCTCTTCATTCCAAAAAAATTCATTCACATGGCTTTCGTTTAGCTGGCATGCATGCCGCGCCCACCGCCCTGCTGGCAGCACTGGCAGCCCCGGGCGGTCGGGGACGCCCCGGCCGCGCATGCAGCGTCTCTGACCCGCAGCCCGCCTGTCCCCAGCACGCGCATGGCAGGCTGCCTTGTCACGGGCAAGCACTCCAATGGACTGCCGGCCGCACGGAGCCGGGAGCGGCGGGCCGCCCTCTCGTCCCGCACTGCCCAAGCATGCCCATGAGCGGGCCCTGCGCGCGCGCCGCAGGCGGCTCCGTAAATGACAAGAACTCGGGCGACCTGGCGGGCATGGAGGACGTGGACGGCTTCCTGGTGGGCGGCGCCTCGCTCAAGGGCGCCGCGTTTGCGACCATCTGCAGCGCCAAGGCGCAGGTGGCCGTATGAGCGCGCGGCCGCGGCTCAGAGCAGGCAGCCCCTGCGGCGGAGGGGCTGCCGGCAGACGCGCAGCGCGTGCAGCGAGAAGCGCAGCGGCCTGAGGCTGCGGCGGCGCGGTAGCCAGGCATGGTGCGTGCGTGTGCAGTGCCAGGCAGCGCCGCGCGCACAGGCGGGGCCGGCGGCCCTGGGGGTGCGCGCGAGTGCGCCAGTGTGGTTTCTGCTTGCGGGTGCGCCAGTGTGGTTTCTGCTTGCGGGTGCGCCCAGGCATCTGAGGGGCTTGCAATGTGCGTTGCAGGCGTGTAACATACAGCGCAGGGAGACAGGTTGGTGCCGGGCAAGAAATGCTCATGCGCCCTCGCTTGCCTCGAGCGAGGATCAACAGGGGAGCTAAACTATGCACAGCAGCGCCCTCGCTTGCCTCGAGCCACAGGAAAGCCGGAGGAGGGACTCAGGCCGGCTGCTAAAGCGTTGCACAAAACTTGACAATGGCGTTCGCTCAGATGCAGTCGGTTGCTGGCGTCCGCCCTCTGCGTGCTGGCCGGACGCCTCGCTGTGCTGCCCCGGCACAGGTTGGTTCCCCTCACAGGATAAGCCATTTGCAGTCGCCCTGCCCCTGCCTACGAAGGCTGCCAGTTGAGCAGGGATTATACTGCCTGCCTGCACCTGCCGGCTGCCGGGAGGCGCGGCGGCGGCGGTGGCGGGGCGCGCGTGATGCGGTTAATGCATCATGCGCGAGCTTTGTCCACCGGCTGTGACATGCGCGGAGAGTGCCAGCAGGCGTGCGGAGAAAACAGGCACTTGCAGGGCCTAGGCTTGCAGAGCCTTCAGGCTCACGGCCAGGCTGAGCAATGTGTGGTGGTGTGCCAGGTGCAGGCTCCCGCCGTCGCCCTCGGGTTCAAGACCGAGGTCCGCCTCGGCCGTGCCCAGCAGAGCGCCTTCCGGAGCCGTGTGGCCGCCCAGTCGACCACCGTGAGCCCCTTGTCGCCGAGTTCGTACTGGCCGGGCCTGGCAAGACATTGGCGTGGGACAGGCCCCAGGGCTGCGAGCTTGAATGAGCACGCTGCAGGGCGGCCGGGCTGCGAAGCAAGCCACCGCAGGCGCCGCGTGCTGCCGCTGGGGTGCTGGGATGCGCAGCACATGCGCGCGCTGCCGCGCTACACGGCCTCCCTCATGAGTCGCACTCACATAACACGCGTGCTTCTGCGCAGGGCACCGTCGGCGCAAAGCAGGTGACCGAGTGCAAGGGCAAGAAGCTCAACGTGGCCATCAACGGCTTTGGCCGCATCGGTATGCCCGCTCTGCTGCCTGGCCGTCTCACTGCGCACGGCGCTGCCTGCGTTGGTGCCGAGCTGTGTCCGCCGCAGGCCGCAACTTCCTGCGCTGCGTGGAGGGCCGCGACAACAGCAACCTGAACATCGTGGTCATCAACGACTCCGGCGCGCCCCGGCCGCGCGCTCTCTTTCCGTTGGGAGGCGCTGTGCCGTGCAGGCCCGCGCCATGTATCAGCACGTTTGGGCGGCTGAGCTGCAGGCCGCGGCGCGCAGGCGGCGTGAAGCAGGCGTCGCACCTGCTGAAGTACGACTCCACGCTCGGCACGTTCAACGCAGATGTGCAGTGCGCCCCCACACGCTGGCCGCGCCGTGTCGAGCGTGCGAGACGCTGCGTGTAGACAGGTAGACAGGCTGTGTGCAGGACGCGCGCGCGGCAGTAGCGCGTGCTGACGCGCGCCGCGCCGCGCCAGGACGGTCGACGACTCGCACATCTCCGTGAATGGCAAGAAGATCCGCGTCGTCAGCAGCCGCGACCCGCTGTCGCTGCCCTGGAAGGAGGAGGCGCGCCCACGCGGCGCGGCTGTGCCGTGCACGCAAACCAGGGGCGCGCTTGCGAGGGCACTGGTGCAGGGCATGCCCAGGGGCATGATGTTGCGGCGACATCATGCGCCTGCATCACCCAGGCCAGTTGCGGGGGAGCTGGAGAGGCAGGTAGGCGCCGGGGAGCTGAGCGGGGCGCGCGCGCGGCCGCAGAACATCGACCTGGTCATCGAGGGCACGGGCGTCTTCCTGGACCGCCCGGGCGCCGGCAAGCACCTGCAGGCGGGCGCCAAGAAGGTGGGGCCCCCGCGCGCAGCGCCGTCCATAGCCGTGCATGCATGTGCGCCGGAGCGAAGGCGCAGCCTCGGGCGCAGCGTAAGAGCGGCCGCCTGCGCAGCCGTGCTTTACTCAAGCGGCTTCTGCTCTGTCTGGACGCATTGACACTCTGTCCCTCCCGAGGGATGCTCAGCGCGCCTGACGCGCCGGTGGCGCTGCAGCCTGTGTGGCCCGATTGGCGCCGTGGACGCGCGCGCGCGCCGCCCTGACACGGCGCGCCGGCGGCGCGGCCAGGTGCTCATCACCGCGCCCGCAAAGGGCAGCGACATCCCGACGTACGTGTGCGGCGTCAACGCGCACGACTACAAGCACAGCGATGACATCGTGTCCAACGCCTCGTGCACCACCAACTGCCTGGCGCCCTTCGCCAAGGCGCGGCGCCCGGGCTGCTTGATTTTAGCTCGGACAGAGGGTTGTCAGACGGGTAAATATCTAAAGTCATGTCACGTCTTACGTTATGTCGCTACTGTCTTTGCAACAGATACCAGACGCTGTGCAACCTGTGCTGGGCCTGCGCTGATCTGTGCACATGCAAAAGATGCTGTTCTGCTGTCCAGCATTTTGCGGCGTGGTCGCTGCCGGCGTGCTCGGCACACGGCAGCCGCAGCGGTTATTGCGCTCCTAGGACTCGAGCTGCCGCGTACAGCGTTGTACTGGTATATTGATAAGGTAGGGTGTCGCCCAATGGCGTTTCTGGACAGGGCAAGCCTGCCCAGCCTGGCAACAGTGGCTCAATAAGTTATGCGCGCACGGGCGGTAAGCGACAGAAGTAACGCGCGCAGGTGCTGGACGAGAAGTTCGGCATCGTCAAGGGCACGATGACCACCACGCACAGCTACACCGGCGACCAGCGGCTGCTGGACGCGAGCCACCGCGACCTGCGCCGCGCGCGCGCGGCCGCGCTCAACATCGTGCCCACGTCCACCGGCGCGGCCAAGGCCGTCGCGCTCGTGCTGCCCAAGCTCAAGGGCAAGCTCAACGGTGCGCGGCCCGCGCTCGGCGGGGCCGGGCTCCACGGCCGGCCGCGCGCCGCTGGCCGAGCACTTGGAGCAGCGCCAGCGTGCAGCCTGGCAGCACAGGGGAGGGTGGGCGCGCCGCAGGCGGGCGCCCAGTGCAGCACAGCTTGGCAGCAGCTGCGCGCGCCCTCAGGCTGCTCGGTCGTGCACCGGCCTGTGCGCTCCCGCAACGAGCGCTGCAGTGCGCGCAGGCATGCAAGTAGTCCGCACCACCGCGGGGGTGAGCTCATGCGCACCCTGGCGGCGAGTGCGGCCTAGGGTGTGGACGTGCGCTGACCCCGCCCGCGCTGCCCCCGCGCGGCGGCTCACGTGCGCCCCCGGCGGCGGGCGCGCGCAGGCATCGCGCTGCGCGTGCCCACGCCCAACGTGTCGGTCGTGGACCTGGTGATCCAGGTGGAGAAGAAGACGTTTGCGGAGGAGGTGAACAGCGCCTTCCGCGAGGCCGCGGCCGGCGCGCAGAAGGGCGTGTTGGCCGTCTCCGACCTGCCGCTCGTGTCCAAGGACTTTGCGCTGAGCGACGTGTCCACCACCATCGACTCGTCGCTCACGATGGTCATGGTGCGCGCGCGCGGCCGCCCGACCGCCGCCCGACGCAATCCATTGGGCATGGTGTGCGTTTGCGTGTGTGCTCATGTGCTCTGCCACAGCTTTCATGAAGATCTTTGTCAACATGGGCAGCTGTTAGAAACGTGGGCGTTGCCGAGTGCCTCCATGCTATGCTAGAGGATGCAGGGCTGCTGGGATAATGCAAGCAGCCTGCCCAGGGGGCAGAGCAGCATGTCTGTGGTTAAGCAGCATGTGCAGTCTGTCAAGTTCATCTGAACTGGCGCATTCCTCAGTGTTGGGTGTGAAAGAATAACTTGCTGCATATCAGCGACTCCGCCTGTCTCACACCGTGCAAGGCTTGATGCAGTGCGCCTTACTATGTGCATGGTGCATCGCGCGCAGGGCGACGACATGGTGAAGGTTGTCGCGTGGTACGACAACGAGTGGGGCTACAGCCAGCGCGTGGTGGACCTGGCGGAGATCTGCGCTGCCAACTGGGAGTAGGGTAGCAAACCCTACTGCATGCGGCACAGCGCGGGGGGGCGCACGGGGGAGCGCAGGGGCCTGCGCTATCTCTTCTGGGTGTTCCCCAATGTGCGGGCGCTGGCGCGCGGAGGCTCGGCTGCTCCCGCGCCGGCCGCGTGGCAGCCGCGGGGTTGTCCAAGCGCCCGTGTGAACAGGCGGCTCTGGGAGTGGCTGCACTGGTGCTGGGCACATTTGCCTGCATTAGGTGGGGGGGGCTGGGCTCGGGCGGCCTGCAGCGCACGCGCAGGCGCTCCCCCAGGGACTCTAATTTTTGTTGGCAGATGAGAGGGCGCGGGTGCAGCGCCACAGCACTCGTGACGTACATTCTTTGGGAGCGCGGGGAGGAGCCGCTGCGAGCCAGAGCCGCCGCGAGCCAGGGCTCACAAGCTCCTTGCGCGGCGCCTGGCCGGCGTGCGAGACCTGTAACTACTTGCGCGATGGTGGTACCAGCATGCTCCTCGCATCTTGCACCCGTCACACTGTACAGCTTGCACCCCTCACACTGTGATGTCATGTCACTTTTGTCCAAAAAAGTTCTCAGATCTGTGCATGGCCCCTGGGGGAACACAGATGGCTTGACACCCTTCATCACACAAGTCCACAAACACACAGCAAGAGCCAGAACTGTCATGTGCCATAGGCTGTTTCATCATGCAAGAAACAGCTACTTTGCAGCTTTCCACCTTTGACGCTGTTAGGGAGGTGGTAACAGGCTGGATTGAGGCGAAGCAGTATTTTGCAAGGCGTTCCCCGACGCTGCACTCCAAGTTGATGTGTATGATGTAGCCCGCACCATAATGTAGCCACCACGCCAGGCAGCGCAGCACGCCAGCGGCCCATGGACTTTGTGAGCTGGCTGGAGGGCCTGCCGCGGGACACGGCGACCAAGCTGTACGCGTCGCACTGGGCATGCCAGGCGATCCTGCGCGGCCTGCCGCCCATTGCGAAGCAGTATGTGCTGCGGCTGCTCTTCCTGGACACGCCAGTGCCAGCGAGTGCGCACGCCGGGGCCTTGTGCCTAGGCAAGGTGCCCAGACAGGCTGCTGACCGCGTTTCCGAGCGCCGCTGGGAGGTGCAGGGGCCTTTCCCAGGCCTCACCCGTGCGAGCACGCTGTGCTATGTGAGCAGCAGCAGTGCTGGCTGAAGCTCCTGGGCACTGCACATATGCTCGCAAGTGACGGCGCTCTTTGCTTGACGCTGTGCCGCTGCGCGAGCCGCAGGCCCTGTCGCTCGCGAGCTGAGCAAAAGCGCCCACAGCCTCTCGCCTGTGGCACAGGCCTGGTCGATGCGTGGCCGCGTGCGACGGCGACGGCCAAGCACCAGACGGCGCTGGACCGCCTGCGCCGGCTGCAGCTCCTCGTGCCGACGCGCACGAAGGAGTGCGCGCCCTGCCGCCAGGGCGTATGCGCAGCGCGGGAGGTAGTGCGGGTGCTGGTGTGTTCTGCTGTCCAGGGCGGACTGACAAGGTATCCGTCCCGCTTAGTGGCCTGCTCATTACGCTCAGTATTGTGAAGCTTTGTGGACCCTGTTAAGAGTGGCCCATGTGCTCACATGCTTTGCACACAGGTTCCAGACACCCTTCGCTGTGCTGTGATGTAGGTGGGCTGTCATGAGCATTTGATGGGAGCTTCTGCATGCAGTGCAGGCACCTGCGCCCGGGTGCTTTGCACCGCCGGGCGGGTGCCACGGGCCTCCTGCTCGGCTGCACAAGGCTCAGGCAGAGCGCGCGCGCCCGTGTGCAGGGCCCCGGACGGCGCGCTGGACCTGCACCCCGCGTTCAGGGAGCAGCTGCGCTGGGCGGTCACCTCCAGGCGCGCGCTTGCGCCCGTCCGATTAGGTGTAGGGTGGGGTGCACACCGCATACAGGGAGCAGCTGCGCTGGGCGGTCACTTCCTGAGGCGCGCTTGCGCCCGGCCGCGTAGGTGTAGGGTAGGGTACACCCCGCATACAGGGAGCAGCTGCGCTGGGCGGTCACTTCCCGAGGCGCGCTTGCGCCCGGCCGGTCAGGCATAGGGTAGGGTACACCCCGCATACAGGGACCAGCTGCACTGGGCGGTCACCTCCAGGCGCGCGCTTGCGCCCGGGAGATTAGGTGTAGGGTAGGGTGCACCCCGCATACAGGGAGCAGCTGCACTGGGCGGAACTTCCCGAGGCGCGCTTGCGCCCGGCCGGTTAGACATAGGGTAGGGTACACCCCGCATACAGGGAGCAGCTCCACTGGGCATTCACCTCCAGGCGCATGCCTCCGCCCGCCCGGCCCGGCCCAGGCTGTCCAGAGCGCCTGACAGGCTGAGCGGCTCGGCGGGGGCTTGGAGGCGTTGCTGCCTGGGGTCGCTTCTGCAGTCCACGGCACGAACTTGCGTGCATGGCCCGCTGGCGCAGCGGGGAAGCGTCGTGGATGGCGATGCTGTCCCTGTCTGCACCTCGGCATGGTGCCCATGGCATGGGGGCCGCCCCTGCGTGCAAAGCCAGAGAAGGAAGGCTGCAGCTGCGCATGCCCATGTCTCACACGCACCCATCTCCCCGTGCGCGCGCGCCGTGACCGACAGGGCTGCGATGGTGCCTCGCGGCCTGTCTACCGGTCCCTATACACCATATCGCAACCCCGCCCTGTCCCAGGGGATGGACTATGATGTAAGATGGCAGTAGCGCGCGGCCGGCAGCCGGGGGAAGGAGGGCGGCGGCGTGCCGGCGGCGGTGCTGGAGGCCGCGCCCGCGCGGCCGCAGCTGGACCAGCACGCGGCGCGCCAGTGGGAGGTGCGCGCGCATGCATGCACATGGGGGCCGCAGCCCCCCCCCTCTGCAGCAACCTGCAGCAACCTGCAGCGATGGATTTGGCAGGGCGTGCGCTGAGGTGAGCTGGAGTGAGCTGAGGTGACCTGACATAGCAGTCAGCACTGCGCAGCTGCCTTGGGCCCTGTCATGCATGCGCGCTGCACCTGCTTGGGATCCGGGGCAGAGGGCATGCGGGCGCGCCAGGCCCTCATGCTGTACCTGGTGGGCAGCGCGGAGCAGCCGCCGGCGCCGGCGCCGCTGCTGCCCGCGTCGGAGCCGCTGCCCATCGACGCGCTGCTGTCCGCGGCGGGCCTGCTCAGCCTCGCTCAGGGTGCGCCCATCAGACATGCCCACCGTCGCCTCTGCCTGCATTTGATTCACATACCAAAGTCAAAGCAAGTGCTGTATAGGGTCTGGGGACGCAGGGTCCGCTGGCACGTGCCTGCTTATCACGCCCGCACGTTCACGCGTGAACTGCTGTGCGGCCAACTCTCAAGGGCCTGCACTGTCGGGTGTCCGGCGGCGCGCAGAGCTTGCGCGTGTCCCTGCCTTCTGGAGAGCAGCTTGGCCGTGCATGTTGTTGTCGCCTGACAGGGGGGACACGCGGGACAAGCGTAGCCCAGGCGAGGATGCGCCGGGCGCGTCTTCACTCGTTTGGCGGTGTGTTTCGACGCCGTGCATCAGCTGACGCCCTGCGGCGCGCGCGGAAGGCGCGCGCGGCATCACCGAGCAGGGCTTCCGGTTCCTGCTGCTGGACGCGTACGGCCAGCTCTGGCTGCTGCTCCGCGAGTACATCGCCAGCGTCGACGCGCGCTTCGGCGCGCCCCCGCGCGCTCTGCTTCCGCAGGGCCGCGCCGCCTGCTCGCTCGCCCGCCCTTCATCTGAGCGTCAGGATGGCGGTGGCTGTGTGTGAGCCGCATCGCGTGTGAGCCGCACTGCACACCGCAGGCGCCTTGGGTACGGAAGCAGTCTCGGCTGCTTCTCCAGGCATGTGTGACATTGACATGGCCGCCGCGGCATGTGTGACGTGGTGGCTGCAGCCAGTCGGGCGCGCTGCGCACACAACAGGGTGACCAACAGGGCCGCCAGCTGGTGGGCTGCCCGCCCAGCGCAGGCGAGTCGCTGGGCGAGGTGCTCAATTTCCTGCTCCAGCTGGGCTTCCGCGAGGTCGGCGCGCCGTTCGCCGCGGCCGCGCTGCGCGCGGCCGAGCGCGGCATCGCGACCGACCTGGCGCAGCTCGGCCTGCTGCTGCCCTTCAGGCGTGCCGCGGCCTGTGCCGCCCCTGGGACGCAGCCTGCTCGGCAGGCGCTGCAGCTCGTGCGGCGCCGTGAACCTGCGCAATCTGCCTCCCTCGTCGACCTTGCGCGTGTCAGCTGGCATGCTGTGCAGGTGATGTGTGCGACTTGCAGCCCTACTGTCCACAGTACAGTGCCCTGCCTCCTAGGAGGCGAGCCTGTACGCACGTTCGGCCGACGCCGTGGGAGACAGCTGAAGGCATGGTTGTCACCGGGCCGCTCTCGCACGCACGCTAGTATCATGCCCTCTACCAGCTCCTGACCAGGCGGCAGCAGCGCGCAGGGCGGCGGGCGGCGTGTGGCTGGCGCCGACGCGGCTCGCACAGGCGCTGGCGAGCGGCGGCGCCGGCGAGGCCGCCGGCGAGGTCAGCGATGGCTTCATCGTCGTGGAGACCAACTACCGGGTGCGGCCCAGCGCGCGCCTCCTGGTACCACCCGACCACGCGTGCCACCTCCACCGCGGCACCATGTCCTTGTTCTGCGCCTGTGGGCTTGCCGGTTCTGCAGATCAGGGGCATGCCCGCTGGCAAATGCACTGGCAGGCGCGCTGGAGGCTGCCACGCCTGTGCTCAGTTCCAAGGCGCGCACCGGCCCACACCCGCCCGTACCTGCCAGCACCTGCCCGCACCCAGCCGCACCCGCCCGCGCCCTCCCACCAGCTCAGCCGCCTGGTCTCCTGCAATGCAGCAGGCCCAACAGAGCCCGTGCCCCGCTCCTGCAAGGAGGTGAACATCGCGCAGGTGTATGCGTACACGTCGTCGGCGCTGCAGGCGGCCATCCTGCGCCTGTTCGTGCGCTGCGAGTGCGTGCTGCCGAACCTGTTTGTGGGCGTGCTCACGCGCGAGAGCGTGACTGGCGCACTGGGCTGCGGCCTGGCGGCGGACCAGATCGTGGACTTCCTGCGCAAGCACGCGCACCCGCACGTCGCGCAGCGCTTGCCCATCGTCCCGGAGGCGCGCGCCCGCGCTACGGTCGCAGGGGGGCAGGGCGAGCGCCGGATACAGGCAGTATAGTCCGGTTGGCTTGTCCTTGGCGCCTGTCGCCTGCCTGTACGGTGGCAGCATGCGCGCCTGCACCTGACGGAGCGTATTGCAGCGTTCCAATGCGCCCTCGCTTTCGCACCACGCCAGGATGCGCCAGGGAAGCTCAAGGGCGTCTGCGTATTGCACCCTGGACCATGGCGAGTGAGGCCGTCCTCAGCCTCTTCCGCGCACATGTTCCCGGACAGCCGGCCACCACATCGCATGTGCACAGCTGCTGCCCGCGCGGCCGTGCACCGCCGTCCGCGCACCGCCGGACCGGGTGGCCCGCGCGGCGCAGACGGTCGCGGACCAGATTCGGCTCTGGCAGGCGGACACGCGGCGCGTGCGCCAGACGCGCGCCTACCTCTACGAGGCCTTCCCCTCCGCGGGCGCGTTTGCGGCCGCGGCCGCCCATGCGCGCGCCAGCGGCACCTGGCTCTGGCAGGACGACGCAGCCGGGCGCCTGGTCGCCGCATACGCAGGCCACGACGGCATGCGCGCCTTCATCCGCGCCAACCGCTGAGCGCCGTCCTGCCGCCGCCCTGCTGCCGGGCACTCGACGCAGCGTGCACAGTTTGTGGGTGCCACCATGAGCTGAGCTCGCCCACGGCTGCGGCAGAATGACGTGTCTGGGTGCATGGATTGCCGCATACGCGGTGCATTATAGCATACATGCCCGCAGTGCACGCTGTCCACATTGGCATTCGGCTAGGATCATATGTACATGTCATCCATCTCTGATCAGAATGCTCCAACCTTAAGGTCTACTGCAGGCTATAGCCCGCATGTATGATCAATTGCATATCTCACCATAATGGTGCAGACACCCTGGTTAACACCCTCACGCGCCCTCCGTGCCGGCGCATGCATGCCAAGTGCCGCATGACCGGGGGCCGCATACGCTGCGGCGCGGCTCACCTGCGTGCTCTGGCGCCTGAACCTGGCCATGGTCTTGATTGTACACGCCTTGCTACCCGTGCTGCCGTGATACAGACTGCGATGGCCTTGAGCATGTGGCACCTTCTTGCAGCACTGGCGCCCGCCTGCGCGGCGCGCACGGGGCCGGCTGTGCTGCAAGAAGTGCGGCGTGTCCAAGGCCATCGCAGACCTCTACCACGGCAGGACGACCCGCAAGGCGTGCACTCTTGAGACTGGCGGTTTCCGCGCCAAGTGCGCGCAGGAGAGCCGCGCAGCAGCATCTGCGGCCCCAGCTCTGGCGGCAGTTGGCATGCATGCACTGACACGGAGGCCTTCGTCAACAAGGCCGCGCGCAACGGTGGTCAAATGAGTATCAAGTCAAGATGCAGACGCTGCCGTGAGAGATTTCTGCCTCCACATCGCTGCTGAATCAATTCACCATACACATTGGGGGCATCGGTATGGGCACCGTACCGCACTGCTCGTTAATGACGCACTCCATGAAACAACACAAAATCACACCACACCCACACCGCGCTTCTCAGCAGCCATAGAATTTTCACCAGACAGACCCTCATGGCAACGCCATTTGCCGCGCTCGGCCCTTCCTTCTCCTATTGCTCTGGCCTGCAGAATATAGATTCAGAGCTAGCAAGCAAATTGAATGACCAAAATGCTCCACATACTGCACCATATCATTTCCAAAGACGTCCATGTATGCCGCTGACTATGCATCATGCCCCGGAGGCGCGCCGGCCTCGGCAGGCCTTCCTTCGAGAGACAGCCCGCCTCCACATTATTTGCAATGTTGCTGCGCGCATGGTCCCGCTCTGCTACCAACTACAATACCCGTGGTGAATCACTCAGGCGCCACGTCGCACGCGCGGCTCTCCTCCATGTATGCCGCCAGCTCTTCCCCGCCATCTTCCGCTGGGGTGCCGGCCTCAGCCGGGGCCTCGCCCACGGCCGGCCCGTCCTCTGCCTTGACCTCCGTCTGGTACAGCACCAGCGCCAGCCGGTGGCTGCCGGGGTCGGGGCGCCACAGGCCGGCGTTGCCGTGCACGCCCAGGTCCGCATCGCCGCTCCGGTGGAACAGCACCACGCCTGCCGCGCCAGGCCTCAGATCGCGCGCGCAAGACCCTGTATCTGATGTCGACGCATGACAGTAGTCGCTGGCGCTCGGATGCTCCCCCGCTCCAGGTCGCATGCGCATGCGCGAGCCGCTGCCGGCTGCGCATGCACCTCGGCAGGCATCCCTCGATGGGGTGCTGTACGGGCTTGGAAACGTTTGGCAAACATGCCCATATTCTGATTCCTATACTTCCGGCCATTCCCAACCTGCAGCGACCGCCGGCAGGGCAGCGCACCCTGGCGTACATCCAGCGCCGCGCGGTACTGCGGGAGCATGTAGAACGCGCCCGCGCAGGGCGGCCCGGTCTCCAGCACCACCAGCGCGCTGTACGAGCCCGCCGTGTTCTTGCCGTCCACGTGTCGCCCTGCGCGCCGCAGGCTGTTACCTCATAGCGCGACATGGGCCTGCACGCTCCAGGCATTGGTGACCAGCCTTCAGCGTCAGGTCACACGCACAGTGTATTAGATAGGACGTGCCAAAATGTGTCGGCACATGGTGCATGCCTCAAAAGCTCATTGCACCCTGCTGTGCAACTGGATCGACAGAGTCCGCAGCCCTGTTTCCTATCATGGACATGCAGGGTGCAATGCGAAGCACCTGTCCCCTATTGTGCATTTTTGCACACAACGCAAGTCATCAAGTGTCATAAATAAGCTCTGCGTGTCATCTCTCCTGCCATGCGGAAATACCCCACGTTGTGCACCTGTCCGGTAGTCTACGTTGAAGCTGTAGGCGTTCCAAGCAGAGCGCCCCAGCCGCGCGGCCGCGCGCGCCGGCGTCACCTCGATGTGCGCAGCCATCCGCGCCGCGGCTGATGCTGTGGCTGGATGCGCCGCCATGAGGTCCCAGGCATGCTCCGCCGCTGCTACCAGGCCCGGCTCCTGCATACTGGTGAACAGTGAAGAGCAAACGTAAAGCACAGTTGAGCTGGCTTGCACAGCTTTACACACAGCCGCAATTATGGTCATAGCACTGTGCAAGCGCATGCGACTGTTGGCGACCAGTGCAATCTGCACCATGCCGGATGGAGCCACCTGGTGCATGCGCAGCTGCGTGTGCAGGAGGCTGGCCGTGCAGTGAGAGAGAGCCACCGGGCAACATGGGAAACGGTGCCATCGCTATGGCCTGGCTCACCTCGGGGGCGAGCAGAGTTGACAGCCGCGAGCGCACCAAGCGGTTGCGCAGCGCACCAGGCATGTCTGCACAAGCACATGCAATCAGCCCACGCTGCAGTACAGTAGCTAAGAACACGCGCATGCTGAAAGCCACTTCAGCTCATGTGCCAAGCCTCTATGCAGTCATGCGCAGCATGAAGGACACGACACCGCATGCGCAGGGTGACTGTATGTGGAGCACCCTCACAAGCACGTGTTGCTCAGAGAGCACTCTAGCCAATGTTGCTTGCTCGCTACGCTGCTCGCAGCCAGCACAGCGGTGCCTGATCATGCAGGTATACATTGCAGGTATTGGCACAAGCTGCACAGCACCGTCTTCATGCACGCTACTGAGGAAGCTGCTTCTCAACAGCGCATTTCGCACCAGCCATCTTGCAGCCGCCAGACCAGCTGCGGATGGCGCACGAGCGCCAGGACTTGCAGAAGGCCATGATGTGCTTGCCGGTGACGGTCACATCCGTCTCCTCACCCACGTAGCACTGCCGGCCTCGCACCCTTAGGAAGTAGCAAGAGCGGAGACAGGTCCCAGCTACTTCTATTTGATTACAAAATGCATGCAAGGCTCTGAATGACTACACACGCCTGTAATTTTAATGATCAGAAACGCAATCATTCAGGACATATGTGCACCTAGCAGCAACAGTTGAAGCGAACGCTGTTGCCAATGTGACGCTCAGCCTGCATATCATGGTGCTTGCATGTCACCTATGAAGGCCAGCCGAGGGCGACTCGCCTTTCGTGCATCAGGAGACACATGGATGACGTAGTGCAGCATTTGCGCAGCCTTGGGAGCGACTTTGCCCTCGCCTTCAAGGCGCACGCGCCGGCGGTGCAGGGCCTGCTTCACAGCCTGCGACAGAGTAGTACATTTTGCTCTGGCTTACACACACAAACAGAGCATACGCAGTGCTAGGCAGACGAGCAGACAACTAGGTGCCAGACTGTCATGAGCACATGTCACATGCGTCAACGCCAGAACGACTCTGCTATTGCACCGAACTATACTGTGCTCCAGAGAGCCGAGGCTGAAAGCTGGGACATATCTCATACCGCCAGGGCGCCGCACCTCCTGTACCGGCTGCTGTGCCAGGTACTCTGTTAGGTCGAGCGGCCCAGCGCTCAAGCGGCCATCAGTACAGGCTGCCAGTGCGCCCTCCTGGAACAGCTGCAGGCCCCTGCACAAGGGCGTGCTGGACGTCAGCTTGCTGCTGCAGTAAGAGATTATTCTAGTCTGCACATAGCTCAGCACTGCAGGTGAAACAGAGTTCACATGGGATAACACTGTACCTGCTGAGTACAGGATAGCAAACTTGCAGACACAGTGATTCTGCAGTCGTATAAGCACAACACTCACAGAGTCACGCTCTAGGTCTCAGATGATTAGACGCATCACATTGCCGACTTGCCCCAGTGCTCTGCACAACTTCTCCAGGACGAAAGTAGCGTTGGAAAGGGGGAGGCCGAGAAGGGATGCATGGCACGCGCCGCAGCACCAGGGGCTGGGCCAGCTCCAGCGCTGTGCGAGGCAGCTGAGTTGCCCAGAGGATGTGCTCGCCGCTCCCGCTGTCGAAAGCATCAAACCCTGCCCGAAACACAAACGGTTGATGCGCATCTAACGAGCTGCGTGTCTTTCATCCTTCGCAAAATGGCACCATGTGCGCCCGGCAGAGAGACTTCCTAGAGTCTGGGACCCATTGCTTGCTGGGCAACTGGTGCTACCATGGCATACCCCCCAGCACTTGCCACCCTAACAACTGTGTTACTGACACATACAGCGCCCCATCAGCGTGGACACCTACACGACGGGACCATGATGTGCAAGCGCATGCACAAGCAAAAAACCAAACGCAGAGTGGCAGACGTGCCAAGGTGCGCATCACGTGGGCCGTCTACAGAGGGCGGCATTACATGGACACCTGCGGCGAGGACGTCTGCGGCGACAAGCGCGTCGCGGCCGGGGATGTAGTCCAGGAAGTGCGAGGACGGCAGCAGAGTCTCCAGCATCCAGCTCTCCGAGCGCGAGCCGCTCACGGCCGGCTCGGCGTGCCGCTCTGCCAGCTGCGAGAGCCGGAAGGTGCATCACTTCGCTGCACAAGCCCTGTGGCCAGTGTATCGCCCAAGTGTACCGTTTTGCTGCACCCCCAGGCTCTTGTATGTTTTGCTGAACAAACTCTTTCCGCAATGTTGTGCGCGGCAGCGCTGGCCCAGGGTGCAGCACACATTTCACTACTCGCAGATTACGTCGAGTGTTGAAAGGCTGCTGGAAGGCTTCACACATGTAACATTGACCGCTGGTGGGCACTGCGTGCAAGGTATTCGGGGCTACGCAAGCGCCTTCATGTCTTGTTCTTCATTTTAGTTCATGCTGTTGCGTCCAGTATGTGTTGCCAGCAAGCATTGCACACCAGGCACGATCCTGCACACATCAATGTCATGGCGGGCAAAGCATACCTGCAGCGGGGCGACTGCAGTGCAGCTGGCACGGTGCTTGGTGACAACCTGCTTCCGAACAACCGCGCCCCAGTCGTTGGCGCTCGTCCGGCATGTCGCGCCCGCTCGCATCTGCAGTAAGATAAAAAAAAAGGTGGTCATTATACAATTAGAGGACAAGGACCAGCATCTTGCGGCACCCATCTGCATGCTTGCATGCAATGACATGCATTGGCACAGCTCAGACAGCATTGCATGGGCGTCACAAGGAGCTGCACATAGAAATGCAAGTGCTATCGATGCAACGCGCACTGAGCTGTTCTTGCAAGGGCATCCTTGTCATCTGCTGCATGAGGACCGGCATGCACTCAGTCCCTTGACCGCATCAGCAATGGCCCAGCACAAGCTGGCACGGTCACATCACAGCTCATCCAGCAGCACACTCATGAATGTCAGGGATTAAGCACACACAGGTGAGCGGCGCGCGCCTGCGCGCATGCCCAGGCAGCCCCGTCGCCGGCTGCCTCGATGGCTGCCAGCACCGCAGGCGCCACTGTGCGCCACTTGCCGCATTCGTCGCACTGCACCCATGACTGCAAGTCGCCGTGCGCCTGCTTGGCGACCTGCACGCAAGCCCCTCGCCCCTTGTTACAGGGACCAAGCACCGCTTGTGCCTGCTGGGCGGCCCACTGATCAGTGAACGGTATGGTTGCTGTAATGGACTCCCACTGCAACATGGCACACGCAGGGGCAGTGACTGGCTGCTGCGGGCGCGGCGTAGAGGTGCACTACTTGGCTACCCTACTGCCCGTCCAAAGCACCTCATCGTGCCTTACATGTGTGCGGTTGCTACGAGGCGCCCGTCCCGCGTGCGACACTTTCGCAGGGCAGCATCGAGGAGCTGCTGCCCTGGCCCTTCCATGTCCCACAGCCTTGGCAACAGCGACCTTCCTGACGCCCACACCGCCAGGACCGCCCCCCGCACGCCCGCACCCGCGCGCCGCATCCGGGGCACGGCGCGGCCAGCTCGCCGCCGCGCTCGCACGGGCGGCCCAGGTTGACCCAGCGCCCGCACGCGGCGCACTCCTCCCAGCGGTCGCGCTCGGCGACCTCCGCCTCGGCCGCCTCGGCCCACTTGCGCTTGCCCTGGCCGCCCTTCTTGTGCGGGCGCGGCGAGGGCGGCTCCTCCAGGTCGGCCAGCTCGCACGGCGGCGGCGCGACCTGTATGGCATGCTCTGTCATGTCCCGTCACCTTTCTCAAAGCTCTCTTCGCCCTGTAAGCACCATCCTACATGCCTCCTCAACGCGCCCAGCGGCCCAGCTCTCTCGACGCCCTCTTCTAGGCGGTCCGCGACACACCTCTAGCGCTTAATGCCGTGGGCGAGTGCAGCTGTCAATGGCCTGTAAACAGGCAGGAGAAGCACAGGACGGGTCTGGCAGCGCCCACCGTCAGCGACCCAGGGCGGCGGCAGGCCAATGCGCACCCGCGCGGCCGCCAGCGCGGCGCCCGCCTCATCCGCGTAGCGCGCGGTGGCCGGCACGCCCGCCTCGCGCTCGGATGCGCGCCGCGCGCGGCGCTCCTGCAGACGGTCGCGTGCCTGCGCGGGTGGATTCGAGCCTGAGCAGGCTGGCGGCAGTGTGCGGCGGTGTGCAGTGCCCTGCGTGCAAGCACGGGTGCAGCTTTGATGCAGGGCCCTGCAGCCTACCTGCACCCATACCGTGCCTGCCGCGCGCGGCGCGCAAGCGCCTGCGACTGCCCCCTCCGCAAGCACATGGCAGCGTCTTTGCAAACAGCAGCATCACGGCTTTCCACCAACAAAATTGTCATTTAGCTGCCGCATGCGCGGCTTCATGCCAGGGCAATAGACGCATGGGCTTGGTGGATCCCTGCCTGCGCAGCGGCCGCCATGGCAGCGTCGCGCGCGCGCTCGAGGGCTTCGCGCTGGCGCGTGCGCTGCAGGCGGCGCTGCTGCAGCTGCCAGTCGTCGCTCATGCGGCAGCTGGCCCCTTCAAACAGCAAACTGCACGTCCATGGCGCACCCTCCCCAGCTGCCTGCAAACATGGAAGGCATTGGCTGTTGAGCGGTGGGGCGGGCAAATTTACAGCCAGCATGCGATTAAACTGGCATATCTGCATCAAGGAGTAGCGCACATTGCTGCTGCATGCGCGCACAGTCAAGCTGCGACGAGCCTCGACCGACACAAGTGTGACAACCAACTCACTGACTGTGCGACGACCTGTTTTTACGCTCACGGCGACAGCAGCATGCTGACACAGCACTCCTTGCCGTCCTGCTCAGGCCCTGCGCAAGGGCCACGCCTCTATGGCGGCCAGCTGCGCGCCGTCCACCTCGCGCCACTTCCCGCACTCGTCGCACTGCGCCCACTGGTCCTGTCCGGCGCTCGTGGCGGCCGCGTCAAACTCCACCAGCGCGCCGCATGCGCAGCGCGCAACACCTGCGGCCCGCCGAGAAATGCTCGGTCGCCTTTTCCTGCAGTGCTGACTGGCGATGCACTGCCATACATGTTTTGTAGCCGCGATCTGATATGAGGCTACCATCCGCGAGACATACGTTTATTCTAGTTTTGCCTGTGCAGTCACACCACATTGGAGAGCCGGATGAGCGTCAGCTTTAATTGAACGGAGCAGCAGTTCCTGCAATCACTCTTTTGGTGCCCAACTCATTACGGTGCACCGCTTACCATCTGCAATAACGGACTGGAGCGTGACTGCACCTGTGGCCTTGTCGAGCGGCAGCCAGGCAGCGCACGCCTTGCACTGCTCCCAGACCTCGGGCGCCGCGGCGGCCAGGCGCTCCGGCAGGCCGCCGGCGCAGCCCGGGTCCTGCACCGCACTGGCCCCGCACGCGCTGCCCTCCGCGCTGGCACCAGGCGCTGGAGGGCCCAGGCATGACGCCATGTCTGCGCCAGCCGCAGAGGCGCGCTCTGTCATGCTGGCGGCGGCGCATGGGCTGGCTCCCTCTGCGGGGACCTGCGGGTTTGGCTGTGCGGCGCCTGCGCACGAAGCCCTGCTGGCGCTGGCAGCTGCATCGGGCCCCACAGCACCCTGGTGGGAGCCCCTGTCCGCGCCACTCGCTGCGGCATGCCCACCCGCCATGCATGCCTCCATGCCGCATGCAGGCGCCGAGCCAGACATGCCAGTGCCTGCGGCCGTGCCAGCCCTGGCAAGTGCGGAGCAGCCCGGCCCTGTAGTGGACACTTGTGCGCTGGCACCCTCTGCAGCGGGTGCATGCACCGTCAATGCTGCTGCATGCGTGGCGCCCCCGAGCGTAGCAGCGCTGGCCGCAGCGGGCGCACACACGCTGGCGTCCGTTGCATCGCATGCGTGGGCTTCCCCTGGCGCCGCATGTGGCTCACGCCCCTGCGCCACACCCCTGGCCGCAGCTCGCAGGCCCGGCGAGGCAGCGGATGCGAAGCGCGGCGTGCTCGGCGGCACCACCGCCGACCCGCACGCCGACTGCTCGTTGCGCCGGCAGCCGCCGGCAGCCTGGAGCAACAGCGTTGCATCAGGCTGCACCCCTTTGCCGCCGGCCTGCCTTCCCTTGGTGTGCACTGCTGCGGAGGCTTTAATGGCATCGGCGGTCGTGGGGCTGCGCCCCGGGCTGGCCCCCATCTGGCTCACAGCCTGGCGTGCTGGCTCTGTGCCCCGTGATTGCTGCCTCCCGATTGCCTGCGGCGTGTGCAGTTCAAGGTAAGCGGGGTCACTCGGCGAGTGCGATGAGCTAGTACTGTGTGCGGAACAAAGCGCCCCACCTTGCATTCTGCAGGTCTTGGCACACTGCGTGTGCTGCCTGAAAACAGTCAACGTGTCTGATAGGCGCTGCCCGCAACGGAATGCAGCAGGTGTGCACGACAGGAGAGGTGGCACGCACCTCTCCACGATGTTCATATGTATACAGCACAGCTGCTGTGCAAGAGTGGCCTGCCTATCCCGGGCGCTAAGGCGGCGTTGACCTGATGGCATTGACATATACAGAATTATTTCAAGAAGTTGGCTAGGACCAGCGTTTGGGAGTAGAATTGAATATCTTGAACCACAATATGGACTTGTTCAGCCGGCCAGAGCTGCGCTCAGGCTTGCACATGCAATGCAAGTTCCCTGAGCCTGGCACGTGCACCTGCAGGGCTTGGCTGGCTGCTCCAAGTGGCTCTCCTTATTTGCAAAGTAGCGGGCAACAGTAGTTCTTGCTGTCAGTACAGCATACTTGTTAGTGTCCTGATACGTTGCAGCTCGCTGCCAACCTGCCTGCAGGTGCCTGCTGGTTTGCAAGTTGCCACGAGTGCGCAGGCGGGCAGCTGAGCACCAACTAGCGGTCCGCGCAGCGCCCGCGCTGCCTGAGGCGCTTGCGCGATGGTGGTCGGCGAGTTCACCGCGTCCAGCATCGCCACAGAGCAGGATCGCATGGAGGACGACCAGCGCGAGAAGTTGAAGACCAGCAAGGTGGACTATGCAAAGCTGGAGGAGGACGTCGCAGCCCTCAAGACGCTAGCAGCGCAGGCACGCACGTTGCGCCTGCTGTATGAACTGCTATGGGGCTACGCCGCTGCTCTTGTCCCTGAGGTTCTAAAGGACAGATAGAGACTGAGCCCGCTCTCCATTGGAAGCTTTGAGGTAGTGTGAGCACGCTTCAGCTCTTCTGTGTTTGATGGACGACTCCACAGCCCCACTTACCTTCCAGTGGAGGCAGGACGTACAGCGAAGCTCTGTGTGTGACCGCAGGGCAAGCGCGCGGAGGCGCTGGAAGGCCTGCTCAACCTGGAGAAGCAGCACCGGCTGGGCGAGGACGCGACTGCCACCAAGGCCGCCTGCGCGGCCATCCTGGAGGTCCTCTTTGAGGCCAAGGACTGGAAGGCGCTCAATGAGCACATCCTGCTGCTCGCCAAGCGCCGCTCGCAGCTCAAGCAGGCGCGCCCGGGGCCCGCTTGGGCGACACCACAGAGACCAGGTGGCGCAAGGGCGTCATCGCCTAGGTTTGGGCTGTGAGCCTGAAGCTTGCAGGACCTGTGTTCACATGCTGGGACAAGTCCTTCTGCCCAAGGGCGTAACATGTTGTGGGCAGCAGCTGCGAGCGAGTTTGCCAGGCTGGGCACTGCGAGCGGGGACGCGACGCGCCCTCGCAGGCGATGCAGGGCGTGACGGCGGGCTTGCCGCGCGCGCGCAGGTGGTGCAGGCGTTCGTGCGGCAGGCGATGGGCTATGTGGACCAGGCGCCGGACAAGGAGACGCGCGTCGCGCTGATCGAGGCGCTGCAGACCGTCACAGAGGGCAAGGTGGGCGCGCCCGTGCGCATGCATGCGGGGCTGGTCATGCTGGGCGCACTGCGGGCACGTGGACTGGCATGTTGACAAACGGCACCGGCTAATGTGCCTGTAGGACCCGGTCGAGGATGGCAAAGCTGCTTGTGCATTCCTTTCCTTCCTTCTGTGCACTTGTGTCATGCGGTTATGCAGCCTACATGGAGCGCATGCAGCGCTTGGGGCTACAGGAAGGCGCAGAAGTAAAGAAAACAGCAGCACACCCGAGCCTGCCATTGCACGGACCCAGGTAGGGCTGGGCGGCAGATATACGTGGAGATCGAGCGCGCGCGGCTCACGCGCCGGCTGGCAGGCATCTGGGAGGCGGAGGGGAAAGTGAACGAGGCCGCGGACACGCTGCAGGAGGTTGCGGTGGTGCGCTGCAGAGCCGCTGTGCCCATCTTGGTTTAGCAATTTTTGGTGCTGATTTTGCGTCATTAGTTTGATTCTGCGGCTTGTAGTGCAATGCACCGAGTGCCAACTGCCACAGTGCCTGATTACAGCAGGAGCAGAGCTATCACTTGAGTGGCAGCTTATGCGCTCGTGCGAGCGCAGGAGACCTTTGGCGCCATGGCCAAGACAGAGAAGATCTTTTACATACTGGAGCAGGTCAGGCTGTGCCTGGACCGTAAGGACTTTATCCGGCGCGCCCCATCCTGCAGCAAATGACTGGCAGTGGCTGCTTGTTGCATGCTGTGGGCCAAAATGGCATGCGTTCAGGGTTGCCAGCAGACATGGCGCAGCGGACAGTCTCAAGTTGAGACTCTCAAGTGACCATGCTTGCCTGCAGTACAGCCGCAACATGCATCGCCCGCGCTGATCTGCCTTTGCAGCCATGTGTCAGCAGCGAAGTGCTGCGCTGAGCGAGAGGGTGCGCGAGCGAAGCGCCCGCTGGCGGGGCGTCTGCTCTGCCGCCAGCCGTGCTTGCCAGGCGCGGACAGCGTGCCGGGCTGCGCGCAGGGCGCACATCCTGGCCAAGAAGGTGTCCCCGCGCGCGTTTGTAGAGCAGCCGGGCAAGAAGGGCCAGGCGACCGGCGAGGTCGGCATCGAGGGCACGACCATTGAGGCGCCCGACGCGGTGCGCGCAACCGCACATGGCTCCGCACGGCCCTGAGGATCGCTGGCAGGCTGCTCTGGTGCCTGCAATCGTGGTTATCAGCGGTGACAGGGCGACGGGTGTCTCTCGATGCGGAGGTGTCTGCAGTGACCGCTCGGGCTTGCGCAGGGGCTGCAGGTTGCGATTCTCGACCAGCCAAACAGAGTGTGCACCTGCGGCACGGCTAGCTAGGAGTGTGGGTGGAAGCACGAAAGCGTGGTTGATCACGTAACAAGGCTGCGACTGTGCCGCGTGACGCGCCGCGCGCGCGCGCTGTGGACCCGCCGCGCCGCCAGCGTGGAAAGCGCACCCACTCTGCTTCTCCCTGCACGCCCAAGCCGCGCACTCCCTGACAGCGCATGGCACGTGCACGCAGGGCACGCCGACCTTGGAGGAGCTGAAGCTGCGGTACTACGAGCTGCTCATCCGCTACCATGAGCACCAGGTGCGCCACGGGGCGCTGCACCCCCGCGGCGCGCCCGGCTGCTGCAGTGCGCCGCCGCAGCGTGCAGCGGCTGCCTGATGCTGCCAGTGCCTGCCGGCGCTGGGTCTGTGCTCAGAGATAAAGCGGCGGTCAGGTGCGCGACTGCGCCCGCGCCCGGGTCACGCATAGGCGAGCAGCAATCCTCCGGCTCAGGCAGCCAGGGCCTAATGCAGCGCCCATGGCGGGGCGCGCAGGACGCCTACCTGGAGATCTGCCGCTGCTACAAGGCCATTGCGGCAATGCCTTCAGTGGTTGCGGATGCAGAGCGCGCGGCGGACGTCCTGCGCAAGATCTGCTGGTTCGTGGTCCTGGCGCCCACCAGCAGCGACCAGGCGCGCGCACGCCGGCGGGGTCGCTCCCCGGCGGCGTATGGAATCGTGTGTGGCGGGGCCCACCAGCAGCGGTCAGGCCTAGCGTGTGGTACTCAGCAGTGAGGGAGAGTGTATGTGGGTATGCTAAGCATGCTGGCATGGTAGTGCGCGTGCTGCGCCTACAGGCAGTGCGCGTGCTGCGCCTATGGGCATGCGGAGCGTGCAGGGTCGGCTGTTTGCTGATGCTGATGCCTGCGGAAGCACTCAGGCAACCGCGACGGCAAGCGGGATTTCAGCGAAAGCAACCTGGGGTTCAGCCGACGCTTGGCAGGAGAGCTAGGGTGACCGCAGTGCGCGGCGTCCAAGCACTGTGCTTTAAAGCGCGTCGTACCGCGCCGCATGCAGGACAGGCGTCTTCAGCTTGCCGCGCTGCTGAGCTGGGGGGCCGGCGCGCGGCCGCCAGGTGACGCTGCTGACGGACACCGCGGGCACCAAGGCGCTGGAGGACATGCCTGCGTACAAGGACCTGCTGCAGGCGTTCACCACGCGCGAGGCAGGCCGCCCGCGTCCTGCCTGCAACAGCACGCATGTTTGGTGCCAGCGTCAGCTGTGAGCCTGCCTGCAGAACCTAGTGGGGCGCTGGACGCCAGCCTGAGGTGAAGAGACCTGACTGCCACGCGAGTGTTGGTATGTGATGACGAGCCTGAAAATGCTGAGCGCGAGTGTTTGCATGGTGTGAGTCTGATAGTAACGCCGCGCAGGTGGTGTGGTGGGGCGTGTTCAGCAAGCGGTACGAGGACGAGGTGGCGGCGCAGGCAGAGGTGTTCGGCGGCGAAGCCGGCGCGGCGCGCTTCAAGGCGCTGCGCCTGCGCGTCACCGAGCACAACGTGCTCGTGGTCGCCAAGTACTACTCGCGGCTGACGCTCGCGCGCCTGGCCGAGCTGCTCGACCTGCCGGTCGAAGAGGCGCGCCCGATACATGCACGCGCAGGACATTGCGTGTCGTGCCTTGTGCCCACGTGCTAGAATCACTTGCAAGAGACAGCATGTCATGCAGCGCCCCTTTTGACAAGGGGCGTTCCCGCAGTCTCAGCCAAGCCCAATTTTGTGTGCAGCAGAAGAGATGCAGTGATAGGCGCGCTACAGTGCTTGTGCGGTGGGGTGCGGTCCAACCGCTGCGCGGGTGCGCGCTTGCAGGCGGAGGAGCGGCTGTCGGAGATGGTGGTGGCCGGCGCGGTGGCCGCCAAGATCAACCGGCCGGCCGGCGTCGTGCGCTTCGCGCCGCGCCGCGCGCCGGCGGAGCACCTCAATGGCTGGGCCGCCAACATCCGGCGCCTGCTGGAGGTCGTGGAGCGCGCCACGCAGGACATCCAGAAGGAGTCCATGGTGCACAAGGTGCCGATCGTCGCGGCGTGAAGCCCCTGACTGCCGCACACAGGCGCCTGTGTTTGTCTACGACCTGATAGCGTAGCGCGGGGTCTCGCGCGCGGCACAGGCGGAGAGGCGCTAGGGCGCCACGGAATGGCTTGAGCAATGGTGTTTACGTGTGGCGGAGCTTTGGTTCGCTAATGTGTATCATGCATGGCTGAAAGAATCTATACAGGCTGAACATGCATAGAACAGCATGTAGAACTAGCGCCTGCTGTTTGTAGCTTAGACGAGGTGCTGTGCAGCGCCCAGTTGTGCCTGACAGTGCACTATGTGCCAAGTATTGCACTGGTATGGCCTGTCGCTTCAATAGTGCTGCACGCTGTAGGCCTTGTGATGCGCCTATTATGAGGGGCGCTGCACCCGCCTGGCACTGTCAAATGACAACTGCGCTCTATGAACCTGAATCAGGCTGATGCCATCAGCAGACATGCCAGGCAGAAACCTGTCACACGATTCCACCCGCTACTTTGCCACTGCATCGATGCTTCTGATAACAGTGCAGGATACCTGCATATGAGGCAGACCCACCTGCATATGAGGCAAAGGCCCAAGCCAGGGACAGCATCACCATGCAAACAGTTGATGATACATTTACGGTGCTGGTTGCCGCTCTACCCATGCTCGTGCAACAAATGCCAGTGCGAGGACAGCATACAGAGCATCCTGGGCAAGCGCCGGCGTGCCAGAGGTCAACACGTCTGCGCGCAGCAAGCAGAGGTGTGCGCAACTGCACATGGCCAGCGGGCTCGATGTCCCAGCAATGCGCCTCATGAAATGATGCAGAATCCAATTGAACAAAGCATGCAGCACGCTATTTAATGCCTGCCAACGCGGAGCTGCAAATGACGAAACATATGTGATGAGCATCATGATGGGATGTAATGCAAAGTGACATATTGAAGATCACAGCCCGGGCGGACTGCGTCTTGCACACGTCCGGCGCTGCCACAGAGGAGCGCAGATTGAACCTGATGTGATTCATGCTGCCAGACAGACGCCAGCACACCTGCGAGTGCGGCCGCCAGCAGAGCGGTTGCCAGGAACCCGTACAGATACAGCCGCTTGGGCGCTCGCTGCGCCTCGCGCGCTTCAGCGTCGCGCCGCTGCTGCGCCCGCCTGGCGGCAACCTCCTGCGCAAGGCAGCCAGGGACAGTCATAGAGGGCCCGCTGTTGCTGACAGCTTTTGGAATCGCCTCGCAACACCCGCCGTGCAGCGTCCTGTAGCAATAAACCCGAGTGACACTCACTGCAGCGTGAGGATTCTCATGTCCTACCTGCAGCCTACTGTGGTAGGCTAAATCCTTTAGCAGAAGCACAGCAGGAGCCTGATCGCGAGGATGCAGCGATAGCAACCTCTTCTGAGCCCAAACCTAACGTGTGCGGACGTAAACGCAAGGGTGTTCCCAGGCACTTGGCCATCCTTGCATTGCCAGCAGCGAGGCACGTCACTTTGCCAGATGCGCACGTCGTCGCTGGTGAGGCTGGCGCTGGCCGGTGCCTCAGACTCGCTCTGGTACAGACTCTTAAAAAAGTGCCCAGCGCTGCGGGCAGCGGCCGTCTCGCGCTCCCAGGCAGCAAAGGCAGCCCGATCAGCCTCCATGCGCTGGCGGCTCTCGCGCAGCTGCGCCTCGAACTCGTCGGCCTCGCGGTTGATGTCCGCCTGCAAGCTGCATAGGTGGTTGGTGCATGAAATCGGCGGTGGCGCGTCCGCGTGGCCCGGGAACAAGAGAGCGGTGTTCAGTGTCCTGCAGGAGACACAGCTGAGCCGTGTCCACACACAGCACCTCCATCGTATGTAAGGCAGGCAGCGGTGAGGCGCTGGCAGGCCTTCCCCGCCTCGCCGCCAAGGGCCCGGTGCCTGACCGGTGGCCGCCTGCAGCGGTGGCCAGGCACTGGCGGGTGCGCAGCGCACACGCAGGGCCTGCTCACCATCGCAGAGCCAAAGGCCAGGTCGGAGCGCGCGCGCGAGAGCTGCTCCAGCTGCTCCAGCTCCTCGCGCGCCTGCGGCCCCGTTCTGACACTTTTGTGGGTCCCGTGGAGGCTCGGGCTTGCGGCACACTGACGCAACCATAAGGAGCAGAAACAAGACAGTCTCGGCCACCACCGTGTCAGCATAGGCTCTGACACTGGCCCACCCACAAGGAGCAGGAACAGAACAGGCCCGGCCACCGCCGTGTCAGCATAGGCACGGGTGGACTCTGAACGGCAGGAGGGACAGTCAGCAGCACTGGTTCAAGCACTGCAGGCAGGTGAAGGACAGCGCGTCTGTTCCTTGACTTGGTGCAATACACGCACCTCCTCGGCGGTCAGGCGCAGCTTGGCGCCCTCCTCCGCGACCATCTGCTTGAGCTCCTCCTTGTCAATCTGCAGGCGCAGCATGTCCTCCAGCGTGTTCTGCACGCGCGCGTCGCCCGCGCCCGGGTCCGCCCGGCACACCCTGCCATGTGGCAGGGAGTCCCGGGACGCGGCGGGGCACGCCCTGAGCAGGGCTGAGCTGTGGAAGGCACCGGGCCGGACGTGCACAGCGTGCCAGACCAGTGCAGACACCATGCTGCTGCTCGATCAACGAGCCGGCGCGCCCTGCTGTCGCTGGCAAAGTCGAGCTGACCCTCTCGCTCAGACGAGGGCTAGGTTTCAACTTGAACAGTGTGCTACAAATTTGAGCTCTTGCTGCCTGACCTCTCCGCGGGCTCCTGCGAGAATTTTGTCAGCAGCCCTGCGTTGAGCAGAAAAGCGGGGCAAGCAGCAGGCGGGCAAGGCTTGTTGGCCACCTCTCCTAGGAGGCCCAGGCCAACCCAAGGCGGAGCGGGGAGGCCTGGCAGCCCGTCACTGAGGAGCGGGGTGCGTCCCCAGGGAGCATTGCCGCCCGCCACTGCCCGCGCATCCTGCTCCGACGGCCCCGGTCTGCCCATCTGCCTCCCGCCCTTGGACTGCCTGCGGCGACCAGCCGCGGCAGCTGGCCGGCCTGGCCGGGCCAGGAGCCGGCCTGCGTGCAGACGAGGCTGGCGGAGGATCCGCCACCGGGCTGGAGGCAGCCCTCTCGGTGATACTGGATGGCTGAGCTGGGGCACATGTGGCGCGGGCGAGCAGGCACTGCCGGCCATGGACCCGTCCGGGCAGGGGCCGCCGGCACACTACCATCCGCCGCCGGCCGCGGCCGGTGCGAGCTACGGCGGCGCGCCAAACGGGTGCGCGCCCGCGCGCGGCCGCTTGGCTCGGGCTGCATCTGGCGAGCCAGCGCGCTGCCCGGCTGTGCCCCACAGCCAAGAAGTCTCTTTGGTGGAGCGTGGGGCCCGCGCGCCCGGGCGCGACAGGTGCGGCGCGCACGCGATGTGCAGGACCCTTCCAGCCACCGCTTGTTTGCGGCAGCATGTTGGGCTGCACGTGCACGGCGCCATCGCCGGCAGAGCCCGGCAGGTGCCAAGGCTGGCAAGCGCCGGCTGTCAGGCGCCTAACGTGACCGCCGGGAGCGCCCGGACTTAGACGGTGCACAGCGCGGGGGCGCTGTATGCTCAGCAGGGGCCGTGTGGCCTGCACGCTGCCCGACAGCGGCGCGCGTGCAGGCCGCCCTGCAGCAGCTGGCTGGTTGTTACCAGGGCTGAAGGCGGGCGCGGCGCGGACCACCCTTGGGTGCCGACAGCGGCTTGTGCGTGTTCGCCTGCGCGACGCAGGCAGCTGCTGGCGCTGGTGGCAGAAAATGAAGGGCGCGCCGCTCAAAGGCACCGGCGGCGGATATTCGGCGGGATATGTGGCAGCGCACAGCCGCGGCCCTGCGCCTGACCGCAGGCCACCCGCGCGCGCAGGGCGCTGGGCGGCGTGCTGGCCGGGCAGCCGCCGCGCGGCGCGCCCGCCAGCTACGGCGCGCAGCAGCCGTACCTGACGCCGCAGCAGATGGCGTCCGCGCAGGCGCGCCAGGCTCCCGCTTGCAGGGCCCGCCGCCGCTGCGCGTGCTGGAGTGCGAGCCTGCGTTGAGCCAGCCTCGTGCTGGTGGCACAAGCCCCCCGCACTGACCGCGCGGGCGCAGCTGCGTTCCAGCGAGTGAGCGTTCCAGCGAGCGCGCAGCATGCAGGGATACCTCTGCTGGTGGCAGGCCCTGCGTGTGAGCAGGCCTGGTGCCGCGCTGGATGGGCCGCCAGCGCCCGGCGCCCCCGCAGCATGCCCCCGCATGCCTCGCGCGCCGTGCCCAGCGCGCACCGGCGCCGGGCCTGCCGGCCGCTCCGCCACGCTCGGAGCGCTCCGCTCACGCCCGCCGGCACGCGCAGGCGCTGCAGCGCGCGCTGGAGCAGCAGCTGCAGATGCAGCAGCAGCAGGCGGCGGCGGCGGCGCAGGCGCAGTTTGCGGCGCAGGCGGCCGCGCAGCCGCCGGCGGCGCCGCGCGGCGCGGGCGGCGCCGCGCCCGCCGCGCCCGCCGCGCCGCCGCTGACGCCCGCGCAGCAGCAGCAGCAAGCGGCCGCGCTGGCCGCTTACCTGGCCGCGCACCAGGCGCGCCGCGCCTGCCGGCGGCTGAGCGCACTGACCAGCGCTCTTAGCTCTGCCAGGCTGTGCCAGAGCAGGATGTGGCAGAAATGCTTATTCATGTCCCACCTGCGAATTGCCAGTGAGTTTTGCGTCCCTTTTTTGCGCCTGATTTCGAGTCTCGCGTCCGTTTGATGACTTTGAGACAGCTTAACAGTTGCGCTGTTGTCCTGGCGGCCCACCGCGTCCTGCACCGGTGGTTCTCCTGCAAGCGTGCGTCAGAGGCTACTGAAGCCGTGCAGTGACCGCATTGTGGATGGAGCAGGTCTCGTTTGTGGGCCTGGCGGCGGGCGGCGGCGGCGCGGCGGGCGGCGTGGGGCAGGGCGCGGGGTACAGCCAGGGCTTCAGCCAGGGGTTCGCAAACCCGGGCGCCGCCACGTCGCTCCTGGGCTTTGCGCCGCCGCCAGCGACGCGCACGGACGGCGGCGGCGCGGGCGCCGGCGGCGCTGCGGGCTTCATCATGTCGGCGCACGGCGGCGGCGTGCAGCTGCCGTTTGGCGGCCGCGTATTCCCGCCGCAGCCGCAGGGCGCGGCCGCGGCCGCGGCGCCGCAGCCCGGCGCCAGGTACTGCCAGGGCCTGCGATGGCGTTGCCGATGAAACGAGAAGCAGGGCTTGTGGCTGCGCATGCTTGCTGGTTTGACAGTGTGGGGTGGATGCACTGTGGTGCCGTAAGGCCTTTATATGACTTCCTGCCCTGGTCGCTGCACCCTGGCCAGATTGAGACCGCACCAGGGATGACACATGCCAGCAGGTCTGCCGCGGCGCGCAGGCCGCCGGTGCGCGCGGGCCGCGCGCGCGCGCCGCTGCTGGGCCCGGGCGGCAAGAAGCACTGCAACTGCAAGAACAGCCGCTGCCTGAAGCTGTACTGCGAGTGCTTCGCGAGCGGGCGCTACTGCGAGGGCTGCAACTGCGTGCTGTGCAACAACAACAAGGAGTCGGAGGCCGTGCGCCAGGCGGCCGTTGAGGCCATCCTGGAGCGCAACCCCAATGCGTTCCGGCCAAAGATCCAGGCGTGCGCCTGGGCGGGCGCCGCTGGGGCTATCTGATACATGGCTGCCACTCATTCATTGTCATTCTAGCATTAGTGGGGGTGAGGAAGCGTGCAAGGGAGGGAGGGAGGATAGGCGTGCCTGACGAGTGCCAGCGTGAGAGTGGCCTGGCTGGACGCGCGGCCGGCGGGGGGCGGCGCTCGGCTGCCTTGGGTGGTGCGGCCCGGCGTGCGCCCGTCTCACGGGGCTGCTGGCCGCGCTGTTGCTGACGCGCCGCCGACCGCGCCGGGGCCGGCAGGGCGGCGTGGAGGAGGGCTCCAGCGCGGCGCCCGCGCCGCGGCACAACAAGGGCTGCAACTGCAAGAAGAGCGGCTGCCTGAAGAAGTACTGCGAGTGCTTCCAGGCGTCCATCTACTGCTCCGACAACTGCAAGTGCATCGACTGCAAGAACTTTGAGGCGCGCGCCCGGCCCCCCCCCCCCCCCCCCCCCCCCTCGCCGCGCTCCACTCGTGCTCAGATGCGGACATGCAGATGTGCAACATGCCGGAGCCGCGGCGCGCGCTCGGCAGCATTGGCAGCGAGCGCGCGCTTTGGCAGGGAGCGGTGCGCATGACCCGCTGGGGTGCCAGGAGGGGCAGCGTGCGGCGCGCGCCGCGGTGTGCGTGGGCCGTGTCAGGTTGCGCGCTCGCTCGTGTTCACGCGCGCCGCGGCGGCAGGGCTCTGACGCGCGCGAGATTGTGATGAGGATGCTCATGCACGTAGGGCTAGGGTTAGAGTTAGGGCTGTGTTTAACGCGTGGGGCGCGCCTCGACGGCAGGGCTCCGATGCGCGCGAGGTGGTGATGATGACGCTCATGCACGAGCAGGCGCGGCACCAGAGCTCGCAGGCGGCCGCCGTCAACAAGCGCCCGCGGCTCGCCGACACGCTGAAGCAGGTCCGGAGCGAGCCTCCCGCACACCCGCTGCATCACACGCGCCTGTCAAGAATACCTGCATAAAACAGGCTTGGCCAAGTACGAGGTCTGGGCAAGCGCGCTTCAAAGCGTGCATGCGCGAACAGAAGCTCTCACCCCGCCTCTCCTTGCAGTGAGAAGGCGCAGGTTCCAGCGCCGCGTGCCGCCCGTGGCGCAGGAGCGCGAGGCGGCCGGGCGCATGGGCGCCTCGCCGTCGCCTGCCGCGCAGGCCGCGCCGCCGCTGCTGCCGCCGCTCGCCGGCCTCTTCCCGGGCGCAGAGCCTGCGCCGGGCGACCTGCCGGGCGCCCGCGTTCCCCTTGCGCTCGGCCCGGCGGGCATGGCCGGCGAGGCCGGCGAGGCCGGCGCGGGCGGCGGCGGCGGCGGCGACGGCGGCGGCGGCGGCGGCGGCGGCGCCTGGGGCGGCTCGGGCCTGCAGCCGATCCTGGCGCAGTACCGCAGCGGCGACGCGCTGCCGGGCGGCGCGGGCGGCGACGGCGGCGGCGCGCCGCAGGGCGTTGCGCGGCCGCGCCGCATGCTGAGCGAGACGCTCCACGAGGTGCGCACGGCATCCTTTCGGCGCGCGCAGCCGCGCCCCTGCGCGCGCGGGCCGGCGCGTCAGGCGCCTCGCCGAAGGGTAGGGCTAGGTGGGCGGCGCGCCAATCGTCCTGCGGGACAGCGCGCCGCACGCCCCGACTTGGATTGCGTGGAGCACTTGGGTCGAGCAGGCGCTTGCGGTGAGGGGTCGCGGACGCCAGGGGGGCGCGTGGCAGCCGGCCTCACCATGCGGCGACGACCTGACCGCGGCGCGGCGCGCGCGCGCAGATGGTGAAGCGCGGCGGCCTGGAGGAGATGTGCCACCTGCTCGTGCTGGTGGCGCGCGAGGAGGAGGCGCGCCTGGCGAACGCGCCCGAGCTGCCCGGCCTGGCGCCCGCCGACGCGGACGCGCCGGATCTGGGCGGCGCCCCGCGCGCCGGTGCGCCGCGGCGGCCGTCCGCCCGCCCTGCCCCGCCCTCGCCGGGCCGGAGCCTGCGGGCGCCCGGCGACGCCGCGGCCTGGTTCTCGCGCCAACCCTGCACGTAGCGCGGCATTTGCAAACAGGACAGCCCTGGCTTCAGAGGCCCGGGGGCTCAGCATCTTTGGCCCTGCATGCAGCGCAAGTGCCGCCCGGATGTGCTGGCCTGCACAGGCGAGCAGGTGCGGCCCTGCGCCATGCCCACCCTGCGCGCCGAGGCCTCCGGTCTCGCACGCACCGGGGGCCCGCGACGCTGCCGCGCCCTGGTCTCCAGACTGCCGGCGGCGGCCCTACCCTATGCCCTTACCCTGACCGTCTTTCCTGCGGCGCGCAGACGGGCTGTCGGAGCTGTACGAGGCGCAGGAGCGCGCGGTGCTGCAGGAGTACCAGTCCATCTTGCGCAAGATCCTGGAGCGCGTGGACAAGAAGACGGTGGACGGCGGCGGCGGCGGCGGAGACGGCGGCGGCGCGCACCCCGCGCCAGGCGCGGCCCCGTGCGCGCGCCGCAGCAGGCGGCGGGCGCCTTCATGGTGTTGCGCAGTTGACTTGGGCGCCGGCGGGCAGCAGCCAGGCGCGGCTGTCCCGCGACGGCGGTGCCACGGCGGCGCGGCGCGGCTGCCCTGTGCCGGAGCTTGCTGCATCCAAGGCCGGGCCGTGACCTCATGCTGTGTGGGAGGCTGCACGGATTTCAGGCAGTCACGTTGCGACAGAGGTTCCCTACCGTGCGCCCTGTGTGCGATGTAGTGCCCCGCGCGCAGGCGAGGAGCAGCGCGCGGACCAGCCGCGCGCAGGCGGCGCCACGGCAGGGGGTGAGCAGCTGCCCGCGGGCGGCGGCGCGCCCGATTTGGGCCAGCTGCCGGCGGGCGCGGACGGCGCCGCGGTCGTGCCGCAGCTGTGGCCGCAGCGGCCGCCCTCGGCGGGGCGCGTCAACTACCCCAGTGCGTGCCCGCAGCCCCGCCTCGGAACAGTTGCGGGGGGTGAAACTAGGCGGCCTGTCCAACGACCTGTCAATCGCATTGTGCTGTGGCCTGGTGCATCAAATGCTCCCTGTCGCGGTGGGCCCGCAGCCGCGCTGTGTGTGACTCGCCCGCCGGTGCGCGCGCGCAGACTGGCCGTCTGCGTCGCCGCCCGCTCTGCCGGGCGCGCGTGCGCGCGAGTATGCGGCCGCGCTGGGGCAGACCGCGCACGCCGCGCTGCAAAACGCGAGCACGTTCGCCGCAGGGCCGATGTGAGCTGCGTGCCGCGCGGCGGTGGCCGCGGCGCCGCGGCTGCCGGCCAGACCCCAGCCATGCGCTGCGCGGCGCCCGAGCGCTGCGCGCAAGGGGTTTGTCAATCTTGCGCGTGCGCTCTCGAGCTGCGCGCGCCAGCGTTTGGTGACGCGCTGCAAAGCTGCGTGCGCGCAGCAGAAATCTCCAGTGCTCGCTGAGCCGGAGCGCGCTGCTGCAGAGCAGTGTGGGGCACGCCTGACTAGACCCGCTGGGCTCGTAGCGTCCCGCGCTGCAAACAAGCACCGCGGCTGGTGCATGCAGGCATGAGGCAGCAGTCGTGAGCACGCCGGCTGCCCTGAACAATGAGGCTGACCATAACACGGTGAGGCTGAGCGGGCCAGTCTGCGCTCAAAGAGTGCTCCACACGGAGGAGCGCATCTGGGCTGGGCTGGGATCATGGGACTTTTCTTCATTGTCACGTGCGTCCGGGCGCGGGACCATAGAGTGGAGCCTGCACCCTAAGCCTGTGCCTGTGCTGTGTGAGCTGCGCGCACACGCGAGGGCGACACAATGTGTGGGGGCCCGCACGCCGCAAAGTGCTGCTGTTTGTGCTTATGTGCTGCCCTCCCCCCCACCCCCCTGCGCTATCTTCTCCCGTCGCCCCGTCCTGCGTGTTCAGCTGCACATCTTAATCCAGCATAAAGCGTGCTGAGTGCCGCTGCGAGCGCGCGCCGCGAGCAATTCACCAGGGCCAGGAGCACGCTGTCTGCTGTTGCTCATTTGCGCCTGTAACAGCAAACGCACGATTCCACATGCTGGCACGGCTGTGACGCCTAGAACCCTGTCCTCTTTGCACACTCAGCACTTTGTTGTCACTGCGCAGTGCACACGGTTGACGCACAGCAGTTCTGGACAAGCAACGTCTCCTGCAGACATTGCCTACAACTCTAGGCTGCACGCCAGCGATACCCAGAGCGGGTGTGGGGACCAGCGGCCTTGTGTCACGCCCGCAACCCCCAGCTGAATGCGCTCGGCTGCGCGGGCGGGGCCCGTGGGCGGCCCGCAGCAGCGGCCGCCGCTGGCGATGCGGCTCTCCCGGGCGCATGGAATTGGAGTCCGACAGTGCAGCTCCAGGGAGCCCCACAGCCACAAGGCATGATACCACCACACCCCCGGCCCCAGCAAGTGGGCGCCAACTGCGCACTCACGAGGTGCGGCCGCGCCCGCGGCCCCGGCCGCCCGGCCGCGCGCCCAGGGTCACGAGCCCGGCGCCAGGAAATGCACCACCGGCGCGCCCGGCTGCGCGCCGGCCAGCTGCGGCCGCCCGGCGGCCGCCGCCGCCTCCGCCGACGCGCCGCGCACCTCCAGCGCGTCCAGGCCCAGCACGCGCAGCAGGTAGCCGCGATTCTCGGCCACCAGCTCGGCCTCCGAGAAGGGCAGCGCGGTCGCCAGCAGCTGCGCGCGCGCGCGCGGGCGCCGCTGAGCAACGCCGGCCGCTGCAGGGCATGTGCCGCGTGCGACAAGCTTGCAGCGCTGGTGGGAGAGCTGTCGGCCTCGCGCGATGTAGTGCTCGGCCGCTGCTGGTGAATATGAAAGAGCCACATGTGTCCGCTGCCACCTTGTGCGCCGTCGCCGCACGATGGGCCTGAAGGGTGCGCCCCGCCGCCCCGCTCTGGAGGGCACCCAAGTGCTTGATACACCATACCCGCGGAGCACTGCAGCAACGGCCGGGCCTCTCACCTGAGGGCCGCCCTCGACCGCGTCGGCCATCCGCGCGCGCGCAAAGGGCAGCACCAGCTGCTTGAGCGCCTTGTCAGACAGCTTGCCCGTCGCGCCGCTGGCCCGCACAGCCTCCAGCAGCTGCCGCACGAGCGCAGGGCTCAGCGGGCGCGTCCGCGGGCATGCGGGGCCTGAGTGCCAGACCTAGCGTACATCCTGGACAGCTGGCAGCAGGGGCTGACGTGCCTGGCCAGGGCTTACCAATAGAGGTCCCAGGCTCACAGCAGCATTTCGCAGATGACAGATGGCTTTGCCGCGCCCGACCTGGTCTTTATACGTCCCCAGTTCCCCAGCCCGAGCCCAGGCCGCAGAGACAATGACCTGCTGGAGGGTTGCGGCGGGCCTGGCTGGCGGTCTCGGGCGCGAATGAACGCGCGTCGGCGTCAAAGCGCGACGCCAGGAAGCGCAGTGCGGCCTCCTGCCAGGCGCCGTACCGCTCGGCGACGTACAGCTCGGCGTGCGTGACCTGCGGTGCAACCGGCGTCAGCGGCGGGCCGCGGGTTAAGGTAGGGTAAGGTTGGGGTGCTGAAGTATGACTGGCTACCCAACGCCGTATGATTGCAGGCCTCTGCGGGCGCGGCGGGCGCGCAGCCAGGCAGGCTGTGCGCGCGCTCGCGCGGGCCGCCGCGACCCTGGCTCAGGAGCGGGCGCCGGCATGCGGGCGCGCGCTCGGCTGTGTGTGCCACTAGTGCGGGCTGAAACCTGACACACGAGGTCTGCATGGCACTGCTGCTTGACAGTATCACTCCACGTACGCTGCAGAAGACTGCGCCTGTGCCCGGGCCGCACCTTTGGCGGGGTGACGGCCGGCGTGGTGTCACCTTTCCGCCGCTTCGGCGGCGCTTGCGCCTTGCTGTGCTCGGAGCGGATCTGGACGCGCCGCCCACGCACTTGGGCGCGCGCCGCTTTCTGCTGCCATGTGCGACACCGCGCCAGCAGGCAAAGACTGACCCGCGCTGTTGGCCGCGCCTCAGTGCAGCGGCAGTTATCCTATGCGTGCCTGCATGTGTGGGCGCACATGCTATCTTGCATGCGGGGACAGCCACACATGCGCGCGACCCCGGTAGCGGCGCCAAGCTTACACTGGCTTCAGGAACCATGAGCACACTCACAGAGCGCAGGCAGGGCAGCGCGCCGTGTGCTCCAGCGCGTCCAGGTACTGCGCCGCGGCGCGCAGCGCGACGTCGGGCGGCGGCGCGGCGGGCCAGCCGGCGGTGAGCGCGCTGCCGCGCCGCCGCAGCAGCTTCCGCCAGACGTGCTCGCACGTGTGCGGGCAGATCGGCGCCAGCAGCAGCGTGGACACCTGGCGCAGCGGGGGCGGCGCTTTCTGGCGACGGGCCGAGCTGGGCAGCGAGGCAAGGGCCGCAGGCGGCAGACAAGCCAGCACCCAGCAGGCAGGCAACCTGCTCGCGTCTGTGAGCCACCAGTGGGCTCCTTGCTGCCAGCTCTGGAAGTGGGAGGGCTGAGGCGCCCGAGCGCAGGAACGGCGCGCTTCCCAGCGCCTGCAAACCCAACCCCTTCCCGGGCGCGCCAGGCAGCCCCCTGGCGCGCGCCTCCAGGAAGCGCGCGACCAGGTCGCGGTGCAGCCCGCGCTCGTCGCAGGCGATGCGGTACGCGTCGCGCGCGATCAGCAGGTCGTACCAGCCGGCCTTGAGCGCGTCGCGGAAGAGCAGGCCCTGGTACGCCTGCGCGCGCGCGCGCCGCCGTCGGCGCGCCCTGCGCTTGACGGCTGCCCTGCTCGGGAGGCGCTGGGCCAACCCCATCCCTATGTCGATGACAATCACAGCGCCGCCTTGCACTGCATGCTCAAGCACGCGCGTGCTGGTGTGTGCCAAGCGAAAAGAAACTAGAAGATGTGCAGGGGCATGCCAGGGTGGCACCTCGCGCGCGCGGCTGTGCGCCCACAGCGCTCAGCCCATGCGCTGGAGCTCAGATGCATACAGCCTGCCTGGCGAGGCGCACGGACGCCCGCACTCACGGCACGCGCCGCATCGCCAGCCGCGCGCTGCGCGCGCCGGGCGTGCGGCGCGCCTGGCGCGTGGCGGCCACCGCGATGTTCATGTCGTTGTCGAACACGCGGTCGTGGAAGCCCCGCGCGCCGCTGTACAGGCCGCCCATCGCGCGCAGCACCTCCTCGGCCCAGGCCAGCTCCTTGGTGAGGCGCAGGATGGCGCTGTTGGCGGTGGACAGCTGCGCGCGCGCGGCGTGGCCGCGCCGTGAGCGGGCATGCGTCGCAGCGCAGCAGCAGCGACAGTGTGCGCGTACCGGAAGGTGGCCCTCGTCTGCCTTCCGGAGGCCATCTGGGGCCATCTGAGGTGCTCCACCACTGTGCCGCATCTGTGTGGGAGAGCGAAGTGGAGGAGCGTGCGCCGTCAGCCAGGGCGGCTGCCAGGCACAGCTCCGCACTGCAAGCATGCCAGGTTGGGCCAGGCAGGTTGGGCAGGCACAGTGATGGTCGCACGCAGCGTAACAGGCCTGCGCCTCTGGAAGGGCCCCCCACGCAGGGCCGGCACGCCCCACCTCGAAGTTGGCGTCGTCCATGGTGTCGCCCGCGTCCGCGAGCGCCACGCGCGTCGCGTCCGCGCTGAACTCCGCCACCGCCTGCTCCAGCGTCTTGAAGTTGCCTGCCGCGCCGGCGCCGCGGCGTCTCACGGCGGCGCGCGGCGGCGCGCTCCAGCGTCACGGCGCGCCGGCGCCGGCCCGCGCTGCGCCAGTATGCCCCCCCGGCGCAGCGCAAGCGGCGGCGGGCGCCGGGGCTGGGCACGCGCTGGCGGGGGGGCAAAGGCTTTGCTGACAATGGCTTGATGGCAACATCAAGAGCAGGGCGGCCATGGGTGCACACGCCGGATGGCGGCAGCCCTCGCGCGTCCGAGCGCGCGCCCGGGAACAGGCAGGCTGCGGTCGGCGGCGGGGCGGCGGGCGGGCACCGGTGGACTTTGACATCTTCTCAGCGTTCAGGAGCAGGTGGCCGTTGGTGCGCATGCCGCGCGGCCACAGCTCCGGCGCGCCCGCCCAGATGGCCGTGTGGTTGTACAGCGCAAAGGACAGGTGGTTGTTGATCAGGTCTTTGCCGGACACCTGGCCGCCGCCGGCGCGCGTCAGCGCCGGTGTGCGTGCCGGGTAAGATAGTACAGGTTTAGGGTAGGGAAGGTAGGGCTATCGTGCGCCATGCCGCATACGGCTGCGCACTCGAGCAGCCCGACACGACTGTGCGCTCGCGTGTCATCGCGCTGCCGTCCCAGAGCGTGGCCCAGGACAAGGGCAGTGCAGCCGATGTCGGGGCGGCGACGCGCATTATGCACCATGCCCGTGCCCTGCACCCGCCTAGAGCTGTACATGCCCTCGCCCGCTCACCCGCAGGTCGAACGGGTACCAGAAGCGGAACTCGCGCCGCATGGCCGCCAGCAGCCCGGCCGGCAGCGCGCACTCGGCCGGCGCCGGCGCGCCCAGCAGCACGTGGTCCCACACAGCGTCCGTGACCGCCGCCGGCGTCACGGCGCCCGCTGCGCCGGCGCATGGACACTGTCGAAGCAGCGCATGCGGCCGCCAGCTCGGGATCGTCCTGCTATGTTAAGCAAGCCGCTCTGTTGATCCTAGCCCTCGTTGCTTTGCACCATGATGCCGGGCGCTTTTGGGAAGATATGGCAGGGTGCCAGCATCACATGAAAGTGCACACTGCTGTTCAGCGCTCCACGAAGGCGCAGCATGTACGTACGCAGCGCGTACAAAAAGATTGCAAGTGGCCAGGCAGGGGGCCGGGGCGGCGCACGCGTCTCGCCGTACATGTCGCCGCCGAGCAAGCAGGTGCAACACTGTGTAGAAGGCCATTTAGATGGGGATAGGGTTAGGATGCGTTGGGTTAGGGGCCGGGGCGGCGCACGCGTCTCGCCGTACACACGTTGCCGCCGAGCAGCAGGTGCGACACTGTGTAGAAGGCCATTCAGATGGGGGTAGGTTTAGGATGGCTTGGGTTAGGGGCCGGGGCGGCGCACGCGTCTCGCCATACATGTCGCCGCCGAGCAGCAGGTGCGCGACCGTATAGAAGGCCATGTAGATGGTGGAGTCGGACAGCGACTCGATCAGGTACTGCGGGTCCCAGGGCAGCCGCGTGCCCAGGCCGAACGAGCGGCTGCACGCCCACTGGCGCAGCCAGCCCAGCGTGTGCTCGAACGCGCGCCGCGGCTCGTCGCCGTACGTCTCCAGCGCCGCCAGGCACTGCCTGCGGGGGGCGCGCAGCGCCTGGGGCGGCGCAAGCGGGCCCGGCCTGGGGGCCAGAGCGTGGCCGTCGAGCGGCCGCGGCAGCGCCGCGGGCATGTGGGCTCTGCACCTCATATGGGCACAAGCAAATGTCAGATACTCATGCACACTGCCTGTACAGCACTGCCCGTCAACGCTCGCTCCGCATCACGCTCGACTGGCACGCGCTGCGCGCGCCGGCGCAGGCATCGCCAGAGGGGCACGGTGCGCTCTGCAGCAGCGTCCCCCTCAGGCGCGCCAGCGGCGGCGCGCGCTCCTCACCACGCATGCACAGAAGCGCACATGCTGTTGAGAGGCAGGGTTTGGGTTGGGGTAGGGAGGCGCGCGCACTGCGTGGCGGCCTCCCACTCGGGCTCGCCGTAGATGATGTACCACTGGTCGGTGAGCGCGACGACGCAGTCGTCGCCGCTGCGGCTGGTCACCGCGCGCTCGGGCTCGCTGTACGCGATCGCGTCGCCCGCCTCCAGCAGCTCCGCGCGGATCACGGGCTTCGCCTCGCTCACCTGGGCGGCCGACAGCCACGCTGGCCTTGGGAGCGCCGCGTGTGCTGCCGTGTGTACATCACACCAGCTCCTTCTGCAGCAGCCAGTTGGCGCGCACTGAGGCCTCTGGACAGGACCGACCCGCCTGCCTCACTAGATCTACTGACGGAGGTCGGGTTTGGGCGCGTCGCAGCACGGGATGCATAGAAGCCAGCGCTCAAGCACTTGACAGCGAGGCATCCACTGCTTCGTACTGCTCGCATAAGCTGCCAGGGTCCATGCTCTGGCAGAGAGCCGCGGCGCCGGGTGCCGGTCGCGCGCGCGGGGCGCGCGCCTTCTCGCCCTTGTGCGGCCCGGCCAGCATGACGCCATCAGTGAAGCCCTTGAGGTAGACCTGCTGCTTGGCCTCGGCCAGCTTCTTCGCGTCGTTCTGGCTCTGCACCTTGAGATCCAGGCAGGCCTGCGCCGTAGCTTAGGGTTAGATTACCCTACCCTACCCTATCCTAGGTCCTGACAGGCCTGCACCCGCGCGGCGCGCCCGCGTGCTCGGCATGCGCACTCGCGCCCGCGGCCGTAGCGGGCAGCGGGGTCGCGGAGCGCAGGGCTCTGCTGCAGCCCTTTGGCGGCCGGCGTCCTTGCAGGGGCCGCAGCTGTCTTGGCAGACGCAGCACGCCCGGCAGCGGGCAGCGCATGTGCTGTGCATGCGGCTCGCTCTTCCCCCGGCCCCGCGCTTGCGCAGAAGCTCAATTTTGCATCACCACACGGCACCCCCTGCAATGCGCCGCATCCAGTGCTTGCAGTGCAGTGCCCAACAGCATCACGTTCGCCCAGGATCTCTGTCATGCGCCCTCTGGAGCGGCCGCTGAGCGCACCTTCTCAGCCGCCTTGTCGCCAAAGCCGGGGATGTGGATGATGGGGATCACCTGCCCAGCGCAGGCCCGGCAGTCAGCCCTGCCAGGAGGCGGTCCTGCTGACAGTTCCTTGGCACGCCTGTGCTAGAAGCCTGTTCACGCCCAATTTAGTGCCCACCAGCACTGACAGGGCTGCATACGGAGCCATACGGAGCAAGGCCACTCAGGCTGGAAGCACAGCACGTCGCGGCTGGGACCTGTCACCGACATCTCGCATGCACACTCGCAATGCTCTCAACAAGTTAGAGCTTGAAAGGGCCCAAAACCCTACCTCGTACGGCAGCACCCACTCGTCGGCCACGCCAAACTTCTCGCGCAGCTTGTCCTTGCGGCGCAGGTCCTGCAGCGCGGCCCAGTCGTCCGGCGAGTCCGAGGGCACCGAGGTCACGACGCCCGTGCCCTTGTTCGTCAGGATGGTCAGCAGCGGCAGCACGTAGATGCGCTCGTGCGGGCAGTTCGGCGCCTGCGGCGCGGCCGCGGGTCGGCAATCATGCTGGCAGTCAATGTGCTCGCGCACATGGCAGTGCGTTGAGGCCGTGCACACGGCAGTTGGTGAGGTGAGCAGGCATGCCTCATGACTTGGTGGTCACCAAACTCTGCACCTGGGCGGTCTATGGGGTCACATGCAACGCCTGTACCAAAGCGGCCTGGGTGCCGGCGCCCGCGCGCGGCGCCACCCCGCCTGTCACGGGGCGCGCCAGCGGGCGCCGGCGGGCCTGCTGCGGAGCCCCCGCGCGGCGCCGCGCGCACCCGCAGCGGCACGCCGATGAGGTCCTGGCCGGTGAGCGCGAGCAGGCGCTCGGGCGCGCCCGTGGGTGGCAGCCGGTCCTGCCAGCTCAGGTTGCGCGCGGACCGCTCGGTCATGACATACACAGCGCCGCCGGGCGCGCGGAACGCGCCGTATGCGCCCTCCGGCAGCGCCCACGCGTTGGTCTGCCCGTACATGGTCTCCGGGCGCAGCGTGGCCGCCAGCAGGAACACAGGCCCCGCGCCCTGCGCGGCCGCGGCGCCGGTCGCGCGCGCCGCTGCCGCAGGGCCGCGCCCTGCAAGCGATTTGCCAATGCCCGCATGTTGCAGCCTGAGGCCCCAGTCGTAGGCTGCCGGGGCCAAACAAAACCAATCACACCCTACACCATCCCTGCATGCGCCTGAACGACAGAAGGGTGATGCCGGCTTGTGGTCAGTGATAGCCTGCATTGCTCTCCCGGGTCGCTTGTCCCCTTGTTGCCATCCATGTCGCTCGACGCCGGCCGCAGGTCGGACACTACAACAACTTGCATGGCGACAAGTGGTTGCGCAAATGAGACAGTAACTGCGCCTTCAACACTGATCACAGTCCCGGCATGTATCCGGCATATATAAGAAGCGTGCAGCCTGCACTGCGCACGCGCGCGCGCCTCGAGCGCGGCCAGGCGGCCCGGAAGCGCGAGCGCGCGCATCTTGATGAGCGTGTACTCCTGTGGCCCCACGCCCTCGCCGGTCGCGCGGTCGTGGTCCGCGCACGGCTGCCCGTCCTTCGGCGAGTACACCGCGTACCGCTTGTCCTTCACGATCTTGCCCTGCCGCGCCCCGCGGTCCGGGCTTGCTGCCCTGCTGTCTGCCGCATCCCTAGGGCTGTTGCTGCTGGCGCGCACGCTGCTGTTGGTTTTACTGAGCCCGTGTCGCTTGCAAGCGGAGGGTCGGAAGTGAGCCTGCGCCACCGGCGGGCGGCAGAGCAGCGGTGTGGGGTTGGGGGTGGGTGTTGGAGGGGCGCGCCTGCTTGCGCAGGGTCCGGAACTGCCACTGGACAAAGCCGTCGTAGAAGGGGTTGACGTCGGTGGTGATGAAAGCGCGGCGCCAGTCCACGCCGCAGCCCAGCGCGGCCATGTCGCGCCGCGCCATGGGCGGGAAGTAGCGCAGCCAGTGCATGGGGTCCCTGGCGGCCAGCCCCGCGCGCGGTCGTGTGCGCGCATGCGCCCCGGGCGTGCTGAGTCATAGCGACCCGGCGGAGGCCGCACGTGACGCTCTATGCCGTGCGCGTTGAGGGGCGGCATGTGGGCTAGGCCTTGCGTTTGGTGCTGAAACCTCAGAAGTGGCTGTTATCCCAACACACTCACTGCTCAGCCTGGGTGCTTGCAGGCCACACAGCTTGAGCAGGATGCAAGAATGCAGCCAGCAGACACCGGCGCATACAAAAAAAACAGACTGACAGCCAAGGGTGCGCTCGGTATGCGCCCCGGACCGCGCCCGGCCAAGCGCGCACCTGAACTGGGGTACCTCGGCCTCCGGGATGCCGCTGCGGACCAGGATGTCCCACTGCGTGCTGCCCGCGCCCTTCTTCGCGACCGCCTTGCTCTTCTTGCCCGAGAACTTGGCGGGGTCGCGCTCCGCGACGGACGCCGCCGTCGCCGCCGCCTCCGCCTCTGCCGCCTGCGGCACTGCTCGCCATACAGGCGCACGCATGCGACCACGCTGGCTGCAACGTCATCGGGAGGATACAGGTACAGTCATGAACACCATGCCTCAGTGCATGGCATGAAGCGAGTCGCTGCCCGTTGAGCGGGACACACAGCAGCGGGCGATGAGCCTCTGCACCATTATGAGTGTGACTGCGGCAGGTGGCATGCGTCCGGGACAGCCATTTGAGGACATGGTGAGCATGCGCAGGACCAGCGGGACATGCTGTGGCCGCACGCGCCCCGCGGGGCCTGTCAGCCCCTTTGACAGCAGCGCGGGGGGGCTGCGGCACGGGCGGCGCACCCCCGCGTCCTCCTCGGGGAACTGCGGCGGGCAGCCGTACGTGCTGAGCTCGTGGTTGAGCTTGTCCGCGCACGCCTTGATGGGCATGCCCGTGCAGTGGAAGCCTTGCGGGAAGAGCACGCGCTTGCCGCACAGCCGGTGGTACGCGGACGCAAACTCCAGCTGCGCCCCCGCCGGCAGCGCGACCGTCGGCCGGCGCTCGGGTGAGCGCTGCAGCGCCGGCGCGGGCTGCGCGGCGGCGCACCTTGGACAGCGAGAAGGCGTGGCCGAGGTGCAGCAGGCCGTTCATGTATGGGTACGGGAAGTTGCCAAAGAACTTGCCGCTGCACTCCACCCCTGCGGCACAGCCACACTGTGTCACTCTCTGCCCAGCGCTGGACTGCCGGCATGCTCTCTGCCGCTGTCACACTGCTCCGTTGGCATGCCTTCCGCAGGTGCATCGACCTCAAATATCCTCTCCTCAGCCCAGCGCTGCTGTATGCTTGCTTGTATGGACAGCAGCAGGTCCCTTCGCGCAAAGTTTTGCGGCCCCTGCGATACAAATTGACAGTGAGCACGGTGCATTTGAAGCAATGTGCCGAACGTATCAAAGAGAAATGCATAGGTATGTCGTGCTATCAGCTCACCTCTTCTTTTGCCATGATCGTATGCCGAAAGCGCACAGTGCGATGCAACGCCCGCCGTGTGCAAATGAGGGCAAGAAGTTACACTTGCACGGCGTGGCTACGCAAGCTAATAGGTACTCTCTGCAGCAAAGGCTTTCTTGCACCTTGGCCGGCCCTGGCAAACCCTCCAGGCGCTCAGCAAGAGAGTTGATCCCGCTCCGCTGTACGTCGTAAGGATGCTCAGATAAGGAGCTTTGCAAAGCGGTAGAGGGGCTGGGCGCAAGGCTCTGCAGGTGGCCGGCAGGCAAAATGCGCCCGGCAATGAGCGCTCAGGCGTGTAGCGCGGGCGCGACAATCAGCGGCAGGCACACCTGCTGGCCCGCGGCGGCCTCGCACGTGCAGCCTGTGCAGTTCGATGGCCTGGCCCGGGCGGGCAGGCTCTCCGCGGAGCTCGCCGGCTGGCTCGCGCCGCAAGCGCCGCGGTTGCGCCCCAGCTGTGCAAAGCGGCGAGCGGCGGTGCAAGCGGCACTGGCGGAGCCGCCGGCCGCGGTGGTGGAGCAGGAGAGCTTTCCCCGCGGCGGCCACTGGCAGGCACGGCTGCCGCTCCCCTTTTCGCCTCTGCACTGCCTCCCCATTTTGCCACAGCCTGCTGTGAGATCACTTATGGAATACAGGCTTAGCCTATTCTCGGTTCGCCGGGCGCCGCTGCCGCTCTGTGAGCGCTCTCCGAGTAGCAAGGCAGCGCCATATGACCACGTCACTGACTGTGCGCAGCTGACCCGGGCAGGTGCACAAGTTTGGCGGCACATGCGTGGCGGCGGCGGAGCGAATACGGGAGGCCGCGCAGCTGGTGATCAGCGAGCCCGCGCAGTGCAAGCTGGTCGTCGTCTCCGCAATGGGCAGCCACCCCACGTCGCCCGTCAAGGTCACCGACCTGCTGCTCAACATGGTGGCAAAGGCCAGCCGCCAGGACCAGGCCTTCCTCATCGACCTGGCCGCCCTGCAGGCGCGCCGCAGCGCCGTTGCTGCGGCTGGCTGCAACTTGCAGAGAAGTATTGCGTGGGGTGTTGCTTGCGCGCCCCCTGCGGGTCTCCGTGATGCTCAGCAGTGTGCAGCGTCCGGCGCGGCCAGCAGGCGCGGTCGCGCGGAGTCCGTCTGCGGGCCGGCCTGGAGCGATTTTGCTTCTGCCTGCCCGGGCATGCAGCGGCCAGCATGTCGCTGACCGAAGGGCGTCCAGGCTGCTGAGCGTGCTGGGGTATTGGGGCTTGGGGTGCTAGGCTGGGCTGGGGAGCTGGGCCGGGGGGCTGGGGCTGGGCGCTGGGGAGCTGGGATGCTGAGGCCGCGCGCCGGCCGCGCAGGAGAAGCATGTGGAGACGGCCAAACTGCTGCTAGGCGAGGGGCGGGAGCTAAACGGCTTTGTCTCGCAGCTGCTTGACGACATTGCCAACCTGAAGGCCATGCTGCATGCGATATCTATTGGTGGGCGCCCAAGGCTGTTAATTGCAAAGGCGCTACCCCATCCTTGTCTTGGCTGATGCCTACAAGACCTTGGTACCTGGCGTGGACTGTGGGTGACTAGACTGCCAAGTGCTGAGAAGGAAGTGACGGCAGCCTGACAGTGCAGCCAGGAGCCTCAGGGACATATACATGTGTTTCCATGTATCAGCCATTAAGTGCTGCACCTGTTTGGCAGAATGCGGTTGCTAGCTGACGGTGGTCAAAGCTGTTGCTGAGCCTGTGCATGCAGGCGTGCATGCAGGCAAGACAGTGAATGTGTTCACTCGATGCCTGAGCAGAGACAATCGGTGGGTGTGGGGCCGGGGCGGTTCGTGAGGCGTGTGTGGCCGCGCGCGCAGCGGGGACAGTGACGGACACGTTTGCGGACTACGTGGTAGGCCACGGCGAGCTCTGGTGCGCGCAGCTCTTTGCCGCGACCGTGCGGCGGCTGGGCGCGGAGTGCGAGTTCATGGACACGCGCGAGGCGCGCCTGCCTCTGCGCTTCTGTCGTCCATCAGCCGTAGTACTCATCTGAGTGTCGCAGTCTTCTAGTGCTGTATTTGACGGTGTGTACAAGGCGGAGACCGCCAAATGGCCGAGGACGCTGCAATAATATCGAGGCTTGCATGCCGTTATGTGCTCCTGTCCGAGTCTGTCAGGCGGCACAGAGCATGCGTCTGTGTCTCAGCATGGACGCGTGCGGCGCGCGGCCGAGCCCGCCGATGTGAGGTGACTCAGCGGTAGCATGTCTGGAGGCGCGCCCTGGTAGGGCTGGCGGCCAACCCTACGCCAGCGCGGCCGGCGCAGGTGCTGGTGGTGACGCCCACGGCGGACGGCAACAGCGTGGACGTGGACTACGACGCGTCCAACGCGCGCCTGGACGCCTGGGCCGGGCGCCATGGGGTGCCGGCGGTGCGCGCACGTTGGGCCGGGGTCGCGCTTGTGTGTTTTGAGGCGCCATGCGCGCGTCTGCAGCATGGCCAGGCGCATGTGGGACTCTGTGCAGAGTCGTCAGTTCTGCGCAGCGGCGGTCACGCCTCGCCTGCAGAACGTAGCCGCTTGCACCATATGCCGCACTGCAGAAGCGCCCTTACGTTCTCGATGCGACGTCGCTATAGAGCAGCGCGTCATTGAGCAGCCTGTGCAGCTCTGCAAGGCTTCCTGATGATTGGCCAAGCGAGCTTTTCCTGGTTGGGGTAGGGCTGTATGGGCCGGAAGGCCCGCATCGGGTCTAGCAGTTCGTGCTGCGGAGCGTAGCCTAATCAAGCGGCGTGCGCGGCGCGGCGCGTGCAGGTGCTCGTCGCGACTGGCTTCATCGCCAAGAACCCGGCCGGGCAGGTGACCACGCTGCGGCGCAACGGCAGCGACTACAGTGCGACGATCGTGGGCGCGCTGCTGCGCTCCGCGCGCATCGTCATCTGGACCGACGTGGACGGCGTGTTCAGCGCGGACCCGCGCAAGGCGCGCGCGCGTCGACCCCGGGGGTGCCCGTGCGGGGTCAGTGCATGTGATGGGGCTGAGGCGTACACGGCAGGTGCGCCGGCCCCGTTGAAAAGGGCTGTACGGCTCCTCCGGCAGGCCCGGCGGCCTTGCACCAGCGGCCGCTTGGTGTCCAAGCTCTGTGGCGGGCTGCGCAGCGCTGGGGAGGGAGGGGCTGGCCGATGCTGCTGTCAGCTGACGGCCCGCCACGGCTCTGGGTAGGCTTCTGGTGATCCCAACCTTACCCTTTTGCCTACCAAGCGCGGCGCTCGGCGCGGGCAGGTGGGCGAGGCGGTGTGCCTGGACAGCCTGAGCTACCACGAGGCGTGGGAGCTGAGCTACTTCGGCGCGAGCGTGCTGCACCCGCGCACGACCATGCCCGCGCGCAAGTTCGGCATCCCCATCCTCATCCGCAACTTCTTCAACCAGGCCGCGCCCGGTGCGGCCCTGCTGCGCGCGCCCATGGGCGGCGGCCGCGGCGCCAGGGCGTTCGCGGACGCCAGCCGGCGTTGAGGCGCCCGACTGCCGGGGCGTCCATTCTCTGGCTACGTACCTTGTTGCATGCGTGCAGTGCACTTGGCTCGATACAGAAGCATCCCAGCCCATGCTGACCAATGTTGTCATGTTTCTGTTGCAGTCGGTACCGCCCGCGTATGCCGCATCTACATGGTGAGTCGGAGGCGTGCGCAGGCACCAGGATCAGCGACGACGCTGGCGCGATGGCGGACGCTGTGGGCAGCGGCAAGGGCCTCGTCAAGGGATTTGCCACCATCGACAACGTGGCGCTGATCAATGTGGAGGGCACCGGCATGGTGCGCGCCTCTCCCATCACGCCCCCGGTCGTGCACGCAAAGTTTTACTGGATTGCGCTCAACGGTAATAGGCTGCATGCGCTCAAGACACGCCCTTGACGCAAGCAGACCTCATACTTCTGCATAAACTTGCCGCTGCATCAATGTTGCAGGTTTATAACATGCCAGTCCACTGACTGGTTGCCTCTCGACCAGTCGACGTCAGGCAGCCGACAACCCGCCAGACAAGCCTGCTGCGGCATCACTGCCAGGGAAGCTGAGGGAGCGCTTCTGACAGTCGTCCCAGCGCTGCCAGCCCTGATGCGTAGCTGTGGGCCCTGTGCGAGGCGCAAACGCGCGCGCGCGCGCGCGCCAGGTGGGCGTCCCGGGCGTCGCGAGCGCGATCTTTGGCACCATCCGCGACGCGGCGGCCAACGTGATCATGATCAGCCAGGCCTCCAGCGAGCACAGCGTGTGCTTCGCCGTGAAGCAGGCGCAGGGCGAGCAGGCGGTCGCGGCGCTCAACGCGCGGTGCGCCGAGCCCTGCGCCGTCTACCATGCGCCTTTGGCGAGGGAGCATGCATGAGATTGAAAAGTGAAGAGGCTGAAGACTTTGCTATGGGATTACGTAGGGGTTGGAGACAAGCTATTGCAGCAGAGGCCCGAAAGCGCAGACGCAGGGGGTGCTGATATCATGGGTGCCGCCCATGCGCCTGAAGTAGAGCTGGGCGTAACTCAGTCAGGATGCCGCAGGTGCGCATCCTGGGTGTGCACACTGTCGCTGCGCGGCAGCAAGGTTAGCCGGGCCTGACCAGCCGCTCACGCCAGGCCCGCCCGGCGCTCGGCCTGTTTGCGGACGCCATCAAGGCCGGGCGCATGGTCAGCTGCGCCTGGACAGCCGCTCATACCAGGCCTGCGCGGCGGCGCGCGCAGGTTTGCAGACGCCATCAAGGCCGGGCGCATCAGCAAGGTGGAGAAGATCGACGACTGCTGCGTGCTGGCGGCGGTCGGGCGGCAGATGGCCAGCCGCAAGGGTGTGGCCGCCACCATGTTCTCCGCGCTGGCCAAGGCCAACATCAACATCAGGCGCGCGCGCGCACCCGCCGCGCTCGCCCCTCGCCGCCGCCGTGCGTTGGGTGAGGAAAAACAGGTCGCGTGGCATGCGATCTGGCTTGGGCGGCGCATGTTCCGCGTGCGTGTGCAAGGAAGGCAGCATCATGGGGCAAGTCGATGGCGGCAAGCACAGGGCGCGCGCTGCCGCGCCTCTGACGCGGCGCGCGCAGCCGCGCGCAGGTTCATTGCGCAGTGCTGCAGCGACACCCGTTGGTGCGGGGCGCGCACTGCCGCGCTGCTTGACGCGGCGGTGCGGCCGTGCGCAGGTCAATCGCGCAGGGCTGCAGCGAGTACAACATCACGGTGCTGATTGACCAGCGCGACGCGCGGCGCGCGCTGCGCGCGGTGCACGGGCGCTTCTACCTGGCCACGCTGCCGCTGGCGGTGGGCCTGGTGGGGCCGGGGCTCATCGGCAGCACGCTGCTCACGCAGATCCACCAGCAGCAGGCGGTGCGGCGCCCGCCGCCCGCGCGCGTCGCCGCAGGGTTAGAAATAAAACCTATCTGACATGCGCAGCCACAGAAGGTTGTTAATAGACCGGCCGCCAACGCGTGCGGCGGCGCCGCAGGAGCTGCGCGATGAGTTCGACATCGACATGCGTGTGCTGGGCATCATTTCATCGGAACGCATGCTGCTCTCTGAGACGGCCATTGACCTGGGCCACTGGCGCGAGCGCTTCGATCGGTGCGCTCATTCGTGTGTCAAGAGTTCATGTTGCTGCATCCTTTTGTTGTACCTGCATCTCCTTTGCCAGGCCGGAGACTTCGTGTTGCTGCGTCCTTTTGTAGTGCCTGCGTCTGCGGAGCGAGGCCGATGCAGGCACCCTGCACGTGCGATGCTGGCGATGGTTGTGATTGTTATCAAGCGAGACGAGAGCTCAAGAACGAGGCGGTCAGCCGGTGCCGAGGCGTGGCCCCGGGCCCCAACGCAGGGATGCGCAGCCGGCGGACATGGACGCGTTTGCGGCGCACCTGGCGGGCAACTATGTGCCCAACACGGTCATCGTGGATGCGACCGCCTCCTCGCGCCTGCCCGAGCGCTACATGGCCTGGATGCAGGCGCGGCCCCGCACTGGCAGGGGTGCATTGATAGTTGGTGCTAGCGCTGGCGCACACCATGCTGGAGGCAGGGTCAGTAGCTCTTAATCTTGGATGCACTGAGGCGCGTGTCATTCGGCATGCTACGCCTATATGTCCTGCAGCTGCTTGGGTTCAAAGGTGTCGGCCAAGTCCCCTGCAGTTTGTGTCAGTCTGCTGCCCCTCAAGACGCCGCACAAGCAGCAGGCGCGGCCAGGCCCGCCGGCCCGCCGGGCCCGAGCGCAGCGCGCGCGCGCGCGCAGGCGGGCATCCACATCGTGACGCCCAACAAGAAGCTCAACAGCGGCCCGCTGCCGCAGTACCAGGCACTGAGGCAGTTCCAGCGCGGCTCCTACATCCACTTCTTCTATGAGGCGCGCCCTGCGTGAGGCTGGGGGTCTGGTGGTTCTGTGGCAGGGTGGCAGTGCGTGTGGACATGCCTGCTGCTCTGCCAATGTTCGCTGTCACGTCACTCTGACCCCAGTCTGCCATAAAGGGCTGAGGGGGCGGCTGACATGTCGTGTGCTGTCGCAAGATAGGCGGTAAGGCTCTAGGATGGCAGCTAGCATTCCACCCTACGTCTGCAACATAACCAGAGTGGCCTGGGATGTAAAACCTATTCACAGTTTGTCTGAGCGCTCGCCGTGACGACAGACTTTGCACTCAAACCACTGAGGCCTCTTTGTGCGCTATTCTTATCAAGACCAACTGTGTGCTGACACAGCTGTGCTCCTCGCTCTTGAGCAGCGACAGCAAGGCTTGCCTTGCCCTTGTTGCCAGTGCCTTCCTGGGTGCTGGCTGCCCTGCCCGCGTGCCTGTTGCGGGGCAGCCTACCATGGAGCCTTGCACATGCACGTGCTGCGGCATGCGTTAGCATGTGGCGTCCTGCGGCTCACCGGCGCGGGCCGCGCGGCGCGGGCAGGCCACGGTGGGCGCGGGCCTGCCCGTCATCGCGACGCTGAAGCACCTGGTCGACACCGGCGACCGGATCCTGCGCGTGGAGGGCGTCTTCTCCGGCACGCTGTCCTTCATCTTCAACTCACTCGCGCCCGGCCGCGCCTTCTCCGACGTCGTGGCCGAGGCGCGCGCGCGGCCGCCCGCCGCCCCGCCCCGATCCGATGCGCGCGCGCGGGCCTGCGAGCGCCCGCGCAAGGTCCGCTTGACTGGGCATGGCATTGGTGGACGCCTGCTGACCGGCGGCCTGCTGCGGCGCGCCGCTGCCGCCGCGCGCAGCGCGGCCGTGCGCAGGCCCGCCGCGGCCGGGCGCCGGGGCACCTGAGAGGGTATCTGGAGCGCAGGCCAAGGCGCTGGGCTACACGGAGCCGGACCCGCGCGACGACCTGGCGGGCATGGACGTGGCGCGCAAGGTCACCATTCTGGCCAGGCACGCGCCCGGCGCGCGCGGCGCGGCCCGAGGCGGAGCCAGGGGTGCATGATTGCGGTGCCCACTCAGCTGATGGGCTCGGCCGACATGCATGGCTATTGATTGTGGGAGTGCAATGGGCACGCTGCCTGTAACGTTGCCTATAATGTGGGCGCATCAACCTATGATGTGGTTTGACGAACCTCACAGGTACTATGATGCGGGCCCTAACAAAGTGAGAAATGGTGTTGGCAGGGAGACGGGCATGGACCTGGAGCTGGACGACGTGCCGGTGCACAGCCTGGTGCCCGAGCCGCTGCGCGGCCTGGCCTCGCCCGACGACTTCCTGGCGCGGCTGCCCGAATTCGACGGCGACCTTGCGCAGCAGCTGGCGGACGCGGAGGCCGCGGGGGAGTGCCTGCGCTTCGTGGGTGCGCCGCGCTGCCCAATGTCTCGTGCCGTCGATCTGGTGCACTTGAGCCGGAGCGTCGCCAGGGGCGCGTGGGAGGCTGCTCAGGAGCGCGCTGTTCTGCTGTCGTGCAGCGGCCGTTGGCAGGCCAGGTGTGTGTGCCGTGAGAGCGGCGCAGTCACGGCTTGCCAGCGGGCGCAAAGCTGGCGCAGACGCGTGTCAGGTGCAGTCCGCTGGGCTGCGGGGGTTTAGGTTTAGGGGGAGCGGCGCGGCGCAGGCGTGGTGGACTGCCAGGCGGGCAAGGGCAGCGTGGAGCTGCGGCGCTACCCCAAGGCGCACGCCTTCGCGCAGCTGCAGGGCTCCGACAACATCATCGCCTTCACCACGCAGCGCTACGCGAACCAGCCGCTCATCGTCAGGCGCGCCCCTGCTGCATGGCCCGCTGCCGCTCCTGCGTGTGCCCTCCGGCGCTGCGGCGGTATAGGCTCCTCCTACGACTTGCCTGAGGTGCGCGCGCGCCTACTGACATGCCTCACTGTCCGGCGTCCGTACAAACCCAGCTGCCTTGGGATAAGTAGGTGACTTGGTGCACAGGGGCCCTGGCGCGGGCGCGGAGGTTACTGCCGGCGGCGTATTCAGCGACCTGCTGCGCCTGGCCGCATACCTGGGCGCTCCCTCTTGAGGACGTTGCTGTGCTTCGCCCCTGTGGCTGCATAGATACATGGGTCAATTGCAAAGCCGCCTGGCTGAGGAGCGGACATGGGCAGGCTTTGGGGTCTAGAATTCTAAAAAGAAGAACGTATGGATCCTGGTAAATTTGGTCTCAGACTGCGTCTGCAGTCTCTAGGTAGTTGCCTTATGGAGTTGCCTTGCCGCTCAGTCTCTGGACATTCTAGAATGAGCTTCATGTGCTGGTGTTTGCAGAATTGTGTGGAATGCACAACCAAGGGAAGTGCACTTTGGGGAATGCTTCACTATGGCTGCATAGGTGTGCGGCTGCAACATTGCAGCTGTGACGCAACAAAGTCACTCATGACATGCGAACGGCGGCGTGCTGTGCGCTTGATGCATAACATGACGGCATAACATGACGGCAGGGCATGCCGCACGCCGTAGCGGTCAGTAGGAGCATGCGTTCAAGTCCCGCTCACTTGCTGAAATCTAAATATCCAGAGTCTTCTCAGGTCCCTCGCTGGACAGAGCGCCCACTCGTGCACAGCGCACTCCACTCATGCACACGCGGACCGCCTGCGCCCGCTACCTCCCCGACACACGGCCGCCCCGGCGCACGACTGCGCTGCTGGCGGGCTCATGATAGGGTTAGGGTAGGTGATGGCTCATGCCAGTGCGCCCTGGTTCTTCAGCAGCTCGGCCTCGATCTTCTCGAGCCGGCCCTTGACGGACAGGTCGATCTGCGAGGAGCCGAACTCGATGACGAAGCCGGCGATGAGCGACTCGTCGATGACCGGCTTGAGCTTGATGTTCTTGGAGCCGGTCAGCTCCTGCAGCTTCTTCGCGATCAGGAACTGGTTCTCCTGCTCCAGGCGCACCGCCGAGCGCAGCGTCGCGACCTGCGCAGCGCGCGGCGGAAGTGTGAGCGCCAGGCGGCTGGCGAGCCATCCTGCAGACCTCAGAAGCCGTACATGACTCTGCCAAAGGCAACGCTTTTCAGTGACTATTTATTCATCACTGGCAAGGCATGCTTTTATTTCTGATGGCTACTACTTGTTGGCCTGCATGCTTGCACTCCAGGCGCTATGGACAGGCCGGCCAACTCGCAACTAGTGTGCTAGGAAAAAGTTTGCAGCATGTTTTGTACAGCACAGGTGTCGGGTGCTTGACGCGCCTGCGTGTCGGTCAGGCGGCAGTACGCGGTCTGGAACGCGTCGAAGATCTGCTCCATAGCCACCAGGCGGTCTGAGTCCAGCAGCAGGTTCATGAAGTTGAGCGTGTGCTTGGACAGGCCCGCGTCGTTGGCCAGCGAGGACAGCAGGTCGCGCTTCTTGCCGATGTCCACCATCGGGTTGAAGAGGAAGTCCTTCACGTCCGGCGTCTCGCGGATGGCCGCCTGCGCGTAGGTGCGCATTCTTCGCACTAGCAGACAGTAAGGATGTCACGGCCACTTGCAGCAGGCCACGATTCAAACACTTGTAATTACCTTACGCGCTTGAGCAGTGGTGTGCCCGCACATGTCTTTGAAGCTTGTCAACTGGGCAGATTAGTGTGCCTCCGTGCAGACACCACACAGCCAAGCACCACTGGTAAGTTCCGCACATGGACTCCATGTCGCCCTCTCCACAAACGCTCTTGATCAGCCCGGCAGCGCGTGCACCACAAACAGCGGTGACCCGGGCCAGTACAGCGTGCGCAGCGCGCATGCCTGCAGGGAGTCCACATCCGCGTGCACGGTGTCCAGCGCGTTCTTCTCTTGCGCCAGGTCCACCAGCGCGTTTGCGTACGCAGATGACACCTTGTCAAAGTCGTTCGCCTGCGGTGCATTGGCGCCTGCTTGAGCTTCGTGGCAAACGGACTGCGGTGACTTCCCACGGAGGGCTCCAGCGGCGTAAGCAAGCCCGCCGCAGGCCAGGCACTCTGGGCCGCAGAAAGTGCGCAAGTGCAGGGTGCGTTGGAACAGCCACGCACTCCACCAGCCACCCATCCCCAACCTCATCCCACCAAGGATGGCATCTTGCACGTGCTTGGAGCTGCTCGCCAATGCGCTGGCATTGCTCGAGAATGTCCTTCCAACCTGACCCCACATCGTCTCTGCGGGCAACAACACAGCCTCACCGCCATCCGCGTGACTTGCCGCGCCCTCCTGCCCTGCACGCGCGGCACGGCTGCCCGCAGCGCGGCTGTGCTGCCAAACGCGTTCGGCAGCCGGCAGCCCCGCAACGAAGACATGGCCAGCACCATTGCGTGCACGGCTCGTGGTGGACGTCCTGGCAGAGGAGGGGAGGCGCAGATAAGGGGCTGAGCGCCCAGAGCTCGTGCTCCGAACCAGGGTAGGGTCTCATACTGGTCCAAAATGAGACTCTTTGTGATTAAGAGTTGCAAACATGTTCATGACGTGCCACGGACATGCCGGTCGTAATCAATGGTTAACTCTGGTATGCCCGCCATTGCGTCACCCTTGGGTGGAAAAGTGCATGGCCGTCCACTGCCAAGCCCCACAGACACAGACCTGCTGTGCGCATATACTGCTAAGACGGTCATGGGAAGGCACAAGGTCCCTGACGTTAGGTACGAGATGCACAAACCTCAAGCTGCAAGGCTGCCAACGCAAGCACGAGCACTCATCCGGGCGTATACTCGGCGACAGGCTCCATCCTGCCGGCCTGCGCGCCGCGCTGCGCGCCGCGCACGGCCGCCGGCGCGGCAGGCGCGCCGCAGGCGCGCAGCGCGCCCGGCGCGCCGCCGACCCAGCTGTCCAGCCCCGCGCAGTGGGCGGCAGCCTGGACGCGCCGGAAGTAGGGCGGCAGCGGCTCGGCCGCCCAGCCGCTGCACCGCAGGAACAGCGCGCGCTGCCGGCACTGCGCCGCGCACGTGCCCTGCATCAGCGCTGCCCTCGACCTGCGCCCTGCTGCATCATGCGATATGTATCCCATGAGAGGCAGCGCACCAGCCGCCGCCCGGCACAGCCAGTCGTGCCGGCAAGGGCATGAACATGAGAGCACCTCTCCACCCTGCAGAGCAAAGTACCCGGCCAACAAGACATGCTGTGGTGGGTGCTGCGGGCTGCATGACCAGCCCTGTCTTGCTCCATGGCCTGCTTACCTGGACGTTACCTATGAAAGTGTGCATGCTGTCTTGCACGTCAACGGGGCCCAGGAGCGCGCCCAGGCGCGCGCGCGCGCCGCACGCACAGCGGGCCGGCACAGCACGGAGCAGGCACGCGCCTCCAGGCACGACATCACTAGCTCTGGCGCGGCCATGGTGGTCGCCAGCGTCACCACCGCGTCGAGCCACGCGTCGCCGGGCTGGTGCGCCACGTTCTGCCCCAGCAGGAACGCGTATGTGATGCTCTTCAGCGCGTCCACGACCAGGAGCGTCGTCATGCGCAGCTGCGCACGGCAGAAAAACTGCTGAGCTAGTCGCATGAGCATGCAAACCATAGTCCAGGCTGACGTGTGCCGCGTCGCACAGGTGCACTCCCTCTGTGCCCAGCTGAAATGCATTTACCGTGCACCACGCGCGCTTGTCTTTTAGGCATCCTTGCAGCAAAGGTCAGCCAATAATGCCAAGCAACAGCAGAAGACCTGCGCTGCAGAACACAAAAGCCACGTACCTTTCAGCAAACATCCCTAAAAAACCTCAGTCTGGCCAGAATACCAGCCAAAGCGCGCTACATCCGCACTGACCATATCCAGCTTGGGGGCGCACTCGGTCAAACGTGTGCAGGTAGGTCGAAAAGGCCATTGCGGTGAACGGAGTTGATACAGGGACCTGCAGACGCCCCACACCCTAGGGCAACGGTTCAGGACCAAAGGAGGCACATAGCATTGCAGCACAACCTGCTGCTTGCACCAAGAGCTTGCAGCTCAAACAAAGCGCATTTGCCTCTGCAAAGGCGTAGCAGCCAAACAGGAAGTGTGATGTTGCCCACCTCGCCGCTGTGCAGCAGCAGCACGACAACCATGCAGAGCGTGTGGTTCGCTAGTTGCGCGTGCGCCTTGAGCGCCTCCAGCCCAAGCAGCTGGCTCTGGCTGCATATCCTCAGCATCCTGCAGGCCATAATACACCTACAAGCACCAAACATGATGTCACTATCCAGTTGGACACAGCTATGATGTTCACACCAGGTGCGACAAGCCAGTCTGCACCAGACAAGCCAGTGACCAGAAACTGCAGGCAGGGCCGCAGCTTTAAAGAAAACCCTGCAGGCAGACGCGGGTCAGGCCAGCGCAGGTAGCGCATCTCACGCGGGGAAGAAGACCAGGCAGCACCTGAACGCCTGCCGTCAGGAGGTAGAGTGCAGCGATGAAAATGTACCGTACGAGCGCGTGGGGTGCACTGCGCCGCGAGCAAACTGCTTGATATATGCGGCGCAATGCTGACGCGAACAGCGTCGATGATTTTTATTGTCGCGCGAAGAGGCCCACCCGTAGCTTCGCGGGTGGTGCTCCCACAGGAAGGCGTAGGTGAAGCGGCCGATTGCCGTCAACCACATGGCACCGACTATGAAGCGCAGCCGCGCGGATGTCCAGTGCGTCTGCTTGCTCAGGTGCAGCAGGAAAGCAGTCTCCGCACGCGCGTCGCTGAATACGAACCAGTCCGCCTGCGCCTGCTGGCGCAGCCCGCCCTTCATGACCGCTTTGGCGTCGAGCACAGCATCCTTCCGTGTGCACTCCTAGAGAGGAGCGACAGCTTTAGCTAGAGCCCTGAGCCTTCCACCGGGTGCTGCAAGACCGGCTTTCCACCTAGCGCTCTAGTAACAGCTAGGAGAGGGCATTAGTAGACCCTAGCAGCGCACTTTCAAAGGCTTAGGACCAAGGTACATCAAGTGTAAAAGCTTGCATGCTGGTGCCGCTAAATGTGGAGCACATGCCGCATGCTGGCAACATTCTCCTGAAGTGCGTGCTTAATGCTGATGTATGAGAGTTGGACCGCTGTGTGCGCTGGCTGGGAAGATTGAAATTGTGCTGGAGCTAGGGAGCGTATGACGACAATGCTTTCTCTTTGTACACAGTTTGCTACATGTGCGCCCGTGACGCCTTGCAAAAAGCCCGGAGTACGTCCCAGGCCGCGCGCTGGCAGGCGACCGAGCAGTAACGCGCCACCAGGCAGCCGCTGCACAGCTGGCAGGCCTGCGCAAGCTCCAGCTCGTCGTCGCCCTCAAAGTTGCTGCCCTCAAAGCAGCCTGCATGGCAGCAGCCAAAGATTGGCCCGCTCAGCCTGCGGGCTTCAAGCGCGCGTGCAGCCACCTTTGCGCTCTCGGGCTGCGCCGCGGCGTGCTCAGTTCTTAAGCTGGCGTGAGCACACAGCTCCATCCCCCAGTCGAACGGGCGCGACTGCTTGCAGGCACGCCGGAGCGCGCGCAGCAGCGCGGCGCACGGCAGGCCGGCGTCCAGGCCGAGGGCCTCCCGCAGCGCCAGCGCGACCTGGCGCGCGCCGCTCACGCCGTTCGCTCCCCTGTACCGGGTAGGCAGGTGTGGCTACCTCAGGCAAGGTGGGATCATCATGAGCTTGTCAGCGCTGCCTGGTGGTCGCCAGTGTGAACAGTGCTCACTTATGCTGCGTGGTCAGCACAGGCACTCGTGTCTTCCTAGGACTGATGCTCTTTTCTGTTGCACAACACACCGTGGAGGCCAACAAGTGTCTACTGAACATGATGCGACGGGTAATGTGCTGCCAGGTAGGCACGCCATGTTGCCATGCCAAAGCATATCGCATGGGCATGGCAGTGATTGCACTCCAAGAGCACCGCCTCACCATCCGAAGCATACGCAGAGATGCACTCCCAGCAGCTTGGTGTGGCCTCAAGGCTCGACTCCTCCAGCAGCCTCTGCTATCCGCGTGCAGCCCTGACGCAGGCAGCATGCAGCAACATTGCAGCGCCTCGAGAGCCCGCACCTCCGGCATGGCCTCTGCAAACGCGCCTAGCACCTTGCCCATGACTGGCTGCCCTCTCGACTGCGGAGTGTCATTCCCGTACGCAAGCCGCCCCAGGATCGCGGCCCGTGGCAGGACGCTGCACGCCAGCGTCCGCGCCAGGGGCTGGACGGCGATGACGATGTCGCACATGTAGTCAAGCAGCTGGCGCATGTCCAGGCTCGGCAAGCCTGCCGCACCGCGTGCTCCCATGCCAATGCTACATTTGTGCACCCTGAGTGCACATTTTGTGCACTCCCACAGCGCGCCATGCGCTTGCACACCCCGATGGCATGCAGGCGCATGCATGCTCCATGCTGCCTGTCTGGGCCGTCCAATCAACCAGCCCCTGTTCATTGCGCATGCGACCAATGCATGTGCATCGCCAGCGCCGCGCTGCTCTCCGCAAGCAGCCCAGCAGGAATGAGAGGGTGCGTGCGGTCACATCCAGGCAAGCCAGGCACGGGTCAGAGCTGGCGCTCTGCCGGCATGCAAACGCTAGCGCCAGGCGACGCTGCAGGCAACGCGGGGAGCATGCAGCAGACGGCGGATGCGCACCTGAAGCATATGCGTCGATCATTGAGTGCAGGAACCGAGTGGGCTGGCAAGCGACCAGCAGATCAGCGTCCAGTCGCCCGAGCCTTGCGCACGCGCCCTGCACGAACAGCCAGGCAGACAACTGCAGTAAGCTGTGAGAGGCGTTGCAGCTCTCCTGCCCTCGGCAGGAGCGTGCGCGGGCCGCTGTGTCCAACCCCACCCGCCCGCCCCACAGCAAATCAGGACGCCCGCACACTGTGAGTTGGAGGCCACTCAAAAAGGTCAGTGTGGGGCCCCGGCTACCTCGTCAGGCCAAGGCCTGGTGCTGGCGTGTGGGCCCCGGCGAGGCCGCAAAAGGCCACTTCGCACCGCAAGCACAATAGCGGCGGCAGGCTGGACCTCGTCCTCGGGACTTCTGTCCGCCGCATCCCCCATAGCCTCCAAGGTTGTGCTAATGTTTGCCATGAGCGGCGACAGCAGCTCGCGGCACAAGAAGAGGAAGAAGTGCCGCGGAAGCTCTCGAGCGCCAAAAAAAACCACGCTGTTGCAGTGGGCTCGTGCCTGCGGAGGCAGCAGTACGCCCCAAGCGTCAGGCGCGCGAATGGATCGCGCAGGGATAAGAGTCAGCGAACGGCCTTGCAGCAGTGCATGGTGCGCCGGGCAGGGAAACACCGCGCAGATCATCTCAACCGACTCCTCCGGGAGGATCCCCTCCGGGAGGCTGGAAGGGAGCCGCGTGAGTGACTTCCTGAGCGTGACCACCAGAGCCTGCGCTGCCTGGGAGCAGCCCTCGCAAGCAGCTGCCCCTGCGGGCTGCGCTGCAGCGTGCTCCCTGAGCGCCTCGTGGGCGGCAATGAAGACCTGCTCGCCAGGCCAACTGTGCTGCTTGAGCACACGCGTTATGCAGCAGGCACTCACTGGCGCAACAGCGTGACGCCACGTGACCCCGCACCATGTCTGCTGTGGCCACATACTCGTCATCTACTGCCGGGCCCCTGTTCACATAGCGCACGCTCACATCTGCGGCACGCAGAATGATGTGCTCGCAAGGCTCTGTCACGTTGTGCCGTCTGGGCTGCCAGAGGCGACCTGCTCGACAGTTTAGTCTGCCCGGCACAGGAAAGCAAGTCGCAGCTACTGCAGACAATGTTGTTTTTCGAAATAAAAACCAGGCAGCATAATCCCCTACTCCGGCAACTCAGTTTCACTTCACAGCTTGGATCACACAGAGCGCAAGTTTGCCGGATTCAGTGTACGATGCCAAACATCATGCAAGCGGGTTGTGCGCCGGCCGCAACCTGCACACGCGCGAACACCGTGCTGCGCCCTGCTTGCGTGCGTTCCCTGAAATGCTATACTGTCCATCTGGTCTTAGCTCGTCCAAGCGGACTGCTGCTGTCCACATGCACCTTTGCTCCCATCACATGACACCTGTGGCACCACTGCTGGCAGGCATGCGGTAGTACGGAGAGGTGCAGGCTGTGCAGTGCAGCCCACGCTTTCAGAGCGGTCACCTTCCCCTCTTCCAAGACTCCCTTGCCTGAGGGCCATCGGTTACGTGTGCCCAGGCGCTTGGTGGGGCTGCGCACACTTCGCGGCGCGTGGCCGCAGCCTTGAAGGGCAGGAGCACGCAGCCACTGGCCGCCGGCGCCTGCCCGCCGCTGCGCTGCCCTGCACGGAGGAGCACGCGTGTGCACTGCTCCGCCCCGAGCCTCACCGTCAAGGAGCCGGTGCGAGCTCCGGAAGAATTGAGATGCACTCAACAAAGCCACAAGGATGTTACAACTCAGTTTGTGCTAGGCAGGCTGCTCTGCACGCTTTCTTTATGAAATGCCGGCGGGCCGGAGTGCAAGCACCCGTACAGAGTCAAGAGCGCCTGCCGAAGCGCACTGCCAGTGCCGCTTGTCCTGCTGAAGCAAATACGCTGGTGCCACTCCCTTGGGTCACGTCCTTCGGGGCCGGTGCATGCACTGTGCGTCAGGCCGGCCAGGACCTGGCCGCTCACGTGCCCTTGGAGGGTCTGCAGGTTTGTTGCAAGTTTATGGTGGCGAGCAAGGGTTTCTTAGCCTCACAGGCCCTGCGTATAGGCTGCCTATGCACCGAAGCAGGCAGGTCAGGCACCAGGAGCCCACAGAAGTAAAACGGCGCTGCCTCCATGATCCTAGTGCCATGCAAAGCGAAGCACAACGCAAACTGACGGAGCCAGGTGTGTGTAATGGCCCAGGTCACCGTCTCGCTCACGCTACATTCACAGCCTGGATGGCCAGCCAGCTGGGCAGCAGACAGAGCGACTGTCAGCTGCGCGCCTGCGCGCGCGCGGCCGGGCGCGCGCGCCGCTCACGCGGCCGGTGCGCGCGCGCGCGCAGGCGACCGGCGTCGAGTTCCCCGAGGTGGTCAGCCTGTGGGGCGCGAGCGACCCGTTCCGCTCCGTGGGCGCCGGCGTGCGCGCCAAGAAGTTTGCCTTTGTGCCCGTGAAGGCGCGGACGCACGCCCACCCGCCGCGGCTCCGCTGCGCGTGGTGCGCTCGCAGGGGCAGGCATTTTCTGCCATTTCAGGGTTAGGGTATGGTTAGGGTACTATACCTTCCCCGCACGCGCGCAGGTGTACGCGGTGACTGTGTACGTGGAGGCGGAGAAGGCGGCGCGCGAGCTGGGCGTGCGCAGCCGCGGCGGCTTCTTCGAGGGCGACGCCGACGAGGACTTCGCGCTCGCGCTCGTGGACGGCGCGTTCGCCAAGGCGCTCGTCGTGCACCTCGTGCGCAAGGTGGACGGCAGGACGTTCTATGAGGCGCGGCCCTGGCCCGCGGCGGAGGCAGGCCACTGTGTGCGTTCCCTCCCGCTGGCCAGTAGACAGCCCAGCTGGGTCCGCCGCAGACGGCCCTGTTGTGCGTGATCATGCATGCCCCACTTTCAATGCCTGCATGGCGCAGTGGGTGTGGAGAACGGCAGCGCAGATGTCAGGTTGCGTTGTCAAGGCATGCTGGGGTCCGACATACGCGGCAGTCGTGTGGAGCAGCGCCGGCGGCGGCGCAGGCGGTGCAGCTGCGGCCGGCGGCCTCAGGCGCCGGTGCCGCTGCGGGATACGGTCGGAACGTAGCAGGGGCGTGACCGCGTGGCTGCACCATGGCGGCGGCTGCAAGCAGACCCTACCCTATCCTACTCTAAATCTATCACGTCACTGGGCCGACGGCCCGCACCGCCGCCCCGCGCCGCAGGCGCTGGAGGAGGCGCTGGCGCCACGGCTGCGGCTGGCGGGCGAGGGCGCCGCGCTCGGCTCCAACCAGACCCTACCTCACCCTACCCACAAGTCATCATCTGCCCCCCACCGCAGGCGCTGGAAGAGGCGCTGGCGCCGCGGCTGCGGCTGGCGGGCGAGGGCGCGGCGCTGCAGCGCTTTGGCGAGTTCTTCCAGGGGCGCGAGCTGGAGAAGGGCACCGAGGTGGTCATGCTCTGGCGGCCGGAGGGCGCAGTGGAGCTAGCGCTGCGGCGCGCGGGCGGCCCCGAGCTCTCGCAGGCGCGGCGCGCCGCGGCGTCACGCCGGCCTGTCGAGCCGTGAACCATGTGTGAGCCGAGCGCGGTGCTGTTGGGGCGGCGAGGCTGGCTGCGCGCATGCCTCACAGGGTCTGGTCAGATGGCAGATGCGCTCTGAACGTGTTGAGCAAGGACTCACCCGGGTTGACATATGACCTCCTGGGCGCATCCACGTGCAAGGGCTCAAGACGCTTTTGGCGTTCGGTCGGGGACCAGCGACGTCCATGCGCACATCACACAGGTGTCAGGACACTTTCTGCTGACTGAAGCAAGCCCGCTTTTGCCTCGGTCCCGCGTCCGTCCCCTCCCTCCCCACGCCATGCGCGTGCGCGCAGCTGGCGCCGGACCTGCGCATCGACGCGGTCTCGCTGGGCCGCGCGCTGTTTGAGGTGTACCTGGGCAGCAACTCGGTCGTGCCGGACGCGCGCGCCGCATGGGCGCAGGGCGCGCGCGCGCTGCTCGCCACCGAGCAGGCGCGCGCCCAGGCCTCGAGCACGCCGAGGCAAGCCGACCTAAGTTGTGGGGGAGGGTCGCTTGGCGCGCAGCTGTGCGCCCGCACGCGTTCCTCCCTGTCGGTCTCCCCGGCCACGTATGGTGGGTGCACTGTGATGGCGGTGTGTGGAGCGGAGCCCTGCCGGGGTACAGCACAGGACAGGGGGAGGGGGCAGCAGCGGTGCCAGCTTCTGTCTGCTCGCAGTGTGGCACTGCGCGGTCGAGGCGACGCACGCACTAAAACGCTGTCACGCTCGTCCTGTTTGCAGAGTTTTGCAAGGAGTTGCCGGACTCTCATGCTCTGTGCCCCTGACGTGTCATGCAAATGCCGCAGGTGCGACGCAGCACGTAAACGGTTGGGCGCCTGGCATGTTCGAGCCTGTGGCTGGGGCATTCAGGACCATGACGAATGCGGCTCGAGCGTATGGCTGGGGGCTGTAGGATCAGAAAGGACAAGTGGCTCTCGGTGTGTGTACATGCGATGTTGTGCAAGGCTTGAAGCATGATGTTGAGCTTACAGACTGGCGGCGACTGCCACCACAGACCCAAACGCTGACGTCAGGGGCAGGAGAACCGCTGAGAATGGCAAGATGCCTCGACCGCTGACGAGCATGCTGGTCACGGTGCCATCCGGCCGTGACAGCGCTCGCAGCCTAAACAGCGCAGCATCACGCTAGCATTCTGTCATCCATTTCATCTTCAGTGAACAGTGCTGGCAGTCCAGAATGCTGAATGTTGTGTTGTGCGCCATCGCACAGCATCAAGCCAACCAGCGCCCATAAGACCCGATGCGCCTCCAAGGTGCTGCAGCTCAGGGCCATGCACGCATGTGCAGGGTACCTGGCTGCGGATGAGCCGCACGCGATGTGCCGGCGGGCGCAGCACTCTGCGCCTGCCCACGCCATCCGCGTGCACCACACCCTACTGTGTAGGGTTAGGGTTGGCCTTTCCGCGCCCCTACCCCTCTACGCCCAGCCAGACCTGCCCCCGTACACACAGCCGCTCGCGCCCGGCGCGCAGCAGGTTCTGCGTGACCATGAAGCGACGCACGCCCGGCCACATGCCCGTATGCCCATACATGAATCATATGCACGGCCTTTTTTGGCCCCTCCGTCGCATGTGGCAAGAAACCAGACAGCATCCCGCTCTCTCCTCCCCTCACTCGTGAAGCGGAGGCCTGCCCAATGTCAACTCGCAGAGCCGACGTGGGGGCTCCGTCTGGCTGGGCGTTAAGGCGCCAGGCAAACGGCAGCCCCGCCACCGACTGTGCGGCCAAGCCCTGCACCTGCTGAATTAAGTCAATCTAAGCTGGCCCGCAGGTGAGCTCGACCCCATGTACAAGTCGACGGTCGGTGTCCACCAGAGCTCAGACACACGCACAGGCGCCGTTCGTGCACAACGACGCCAAGCTAGAAACCCGAGAATGTGCAAACCTAGTGACCGCCCGCGAGACTGCTCGCCTGGCATGCTCAACTTCAAGCAGAAAACAGACTGCAGACGCGTGTTTCGCCTCATGCGACAGCTCGCGCGGCCCCGCATTTGCCTTGCAGGCCAGACGCGTGCGCACACGGCATTCACATGCTCCCCCGCGGACGCAGCGTGCGCATGCTGCCCGTTCAACAGGGCCAAGGCCTCTTGTGAGGCCCAGCCCGCACACCCTCGCCCTTTCATGAAGACTATCACTTCCTAAAGGACCGTCATGGCCAAGGGAATCCCATCAATGTTTCTTAACCCTCCAAATGAACCATGCGTGCTCCCGCACAGAATAGAGCGCCCGCCCTGCCATAAAATGGCTGGATAAAATGGTACACGCCAAAACAAAATAACCGCACAGGGGCCTGAAACTGGGGGGTAAAATGAAAGAGATGGCATGCCGAGCAGGACGCGAGCCGGTCATGACGGCTGCGTGCGCGCGCTGCAGCACCTACATGCAGCCTGGGCACCGGCCCCGCGTGCTCAGTACGTCAGGTTGTCGTCGAGCTTGCAGAAGCCCTCGCACTTACCCTGCGCGCCGCAGCCGCCCAGTCAGCGCCCTGCTGGCCCGCTGCAGGTGGTGGGCAGGCAGGCAGGGGTGGGGTGCGATGATGGCAGGGTCCATCGTGCTAGTAAGTGCTGGAGTAACGGACGCGCGCATGCAAGGCAATGCGGCGAGGGAGCGGGCATGCAACGTGGATGTGGCAGGAGTGAACGGGCGGCCTTGCTGCGTCGGCAGGAGCATGCCGGGCGCATGAGGCAGATTACGAGCAGAGCTTGCAAGCGGCACAATGAGCGCGTGAGGCAGATGACATCGCGTGTGGCAAGGCGCTGTGCGCGCGCCTTATCACACTTGCAGCCGACCGGCGGCACGCAGTCGCCGCTCTTCGACGGCGGGTAGGGGCCTGCGCATGGGCAGCGCAGCCTAAGCACACTGCCCGACACTGCTCCATGGGGCGCGCGATCCCTGGCAGGTCCGGCAGCGGGACGGCAGGTGCCAGGGGCGTATGCAGCTGAGCGCGCTCAAACATAGCCTGCGCGTAGAGGACCGCACACCTGCTTGCATGCGTCCTAATCTAGGGGCCTCAGACAACTCTGACAAGTGCTGAAAACTCCATCACTTGCGCCCTCGCAACTTAAGCGTGCGGCATTTCAAAGTTGACCTTGTGTGCCAGGCGTGAGGAGAGAGACACGGTGGGGCGCAGCGGGCAGCGTGCGGGGCGCACAGCCAAGCAGGTGGCTGGGGAAGGCGCCGGGGTCCCGGATGCCGAGCGTGACGACGAGCCCGGGCGTGTGCGGCAGGTATGCAAGCCCGGGGTAGCCTGAGGGTACCAGCCCCGCGTCCTTGCCCTTGGGGATGCCGAGGACCTCCTGCGGACGCGCTTCGCGCGTCAGGCCAAACCCGCCACACGTCACGGTGCTGGGCAGGGGTGTTCGCATGCGAGCGAGGGTACACTGCGACCATGCCTGCCTGACATTGCAGCGGCGTGCGCGTCGCAGCACCTTGACACATATGGCCGCTCCAGCCCAGACTCTGCCAATCATAGCTGCAAACATAACAAAGGCGCTGGGGCGCGCCTGCAGCAGCCGCGGATGCGTCTCATGCGAGACGCCCGCTGAGGCGTCGGGGTGCGCGCGCATGCCCTTGGCGGGCCGGAGCAGCGCCCTGATCCAGCTCAGCGCGGCCTGCAACCAGGCCTACATAGTCAGCCGCAGCCGGCAGGAGGTAGGCCTAACACCAGCCGTAACCCTCTCGGCAGCCACCTTGTAGAGGCAGGCTTACATAATGACCCGCATGGCCTTGGTCAGACATGTGCGGGCGCCAGATGCGCCAACGACCTGCTTACGCCATGGTGCGGCCATGTGGCACGCGCAATGCGCGGTCCTGGCGCCGACAGCCAGCCTGGCATGCAAGCGGCGGGCCTGACAGCAGCGTGGTGCAATAAATGGCAGACCAGAGGCCGGGGGCGCACGTTCATGCCGCTGGGGGCCGCCGGCGCCTCGGCCGTCGACAGCAGCGTGCGCCCCGCGCCGCGCGCCGCGCCGCGCGCCGACGATGCGGTCAGCATCGTGACTGCGGCGCCCCCCTTCGCCCCGCCCGCCGACAGCAGCGTGCGCCGGCGGGCAGCCGCCGCGGGCGCCGCCGCGATGCCGGCTGCGGCGCCGCCGCTGGCGGGCGCAGCAGTGGGCGTCGGGGTCGAGCCCGGGCCGGTGCTGTTTGTCACCGGCGCGATTCCCGGCGTCGGGCTCGCGGCGGCCTGCACGCCGCCGGTGGCGTTGCGCGGCGGCAGCGTCGCGCGCGGCTGCGACCCTGTCTGCAGGCCGGTGCTGCTGCTCACCGTCGGCACGCTCACGGTGACGGCCTCGGTCGGCGCCGTCTGGGCGGCGGCCACTACTGAAGGCGCGCTGGTCGCCGCTGTCGTGGGCGCGCTGGTCGCCGCGGCCGCGGGCGGCGTCGGCGGCGGCGTGCTCGCGGCCTGGGCAGGCGCCGCTGTCTGCGCGCTCACAAAGGCGACCTGCGGCTGCGCGGCCGCCTGCGCCGACGCGCTCACCTGGACACATATGGGACGCCGTCAGGAGCAGCCGAGAGTGGGACCGGGCCGCATGCAGCGCAGGGGCCTCTGCCCAACAATGCTGCCAACGGCATGTGCTTGGAAAGGCGGACCAAGGCATCCAGGAAGCGGCAGCATGCATGCGCGCTGGGGACGCTGCAATCGCACAGACGAAGCACAGCGTGTGCGAGGTGCGGCACAGGAGCGCGCATCTGCCGCTGTGGCTGTGGTCAGCGAGAGGGGCTGCGATGCGCACCGCAAAGCTGGACAGCGGCGGCGGCGGCGGCGGCGGAGCGCGCGGCGGCGGCGGCGGCGCCTGCAGTGACGGCCGCAGGACATCAGGAGGTGCACCGAGCACTCGAGCACAAAGCAGGCCTGTGGCCCAGCCTGCCTGCCCCACCATGCAGGACCGGCCAAGCTTGCCGGGCCGCACTGTCCCACAGCATGCGTGTCCCGGGGTACGCAGAGTCTCCGGCGCTCCCTACACCACTCTTGATTGGCACAGTGGGGATGCACGCCTCTCGCGTCTGTTTGCACTGCCCAGCACTGCAGGACACCCACTGTGCCATGATCACAGCAGCTCGGGGCATGTGGGGTGCGCGCCGCGGAGGCTCCCCGCGCCGCAACGCCCAGCGGCGGCGGCGGCGGCGGCGGCGGCGGGCTGCGTTGCGGCGGCGGCGGGCTGCGCTGCAGCAGCGGCGGCGGCGGCGGAGATGCCTGCGGCCGAGAGTGCCCAGGGCTCAACAAGCACATATAGCTAGACATGTTGCAAGGGACGCCAGCCATCCCGCATGCAGTGGGATCGCCAGCCTGCAAAATCCCCCGACGCAGCGCGACGCATAGTCTGACCAGGCTCTGCTGACTGCAGGTGACTATGCAGACTGTGCACACCTGCTCACCGGTGGCAGTCTACCGTGTTGAGCGGCAGTCTGCAATTCTGAACACGACTGCCATGCCAGTGATGAGCAGGAGACGCGCCTTGCTGGCACCCGCAACGATGCCCATCGGCGGCGGTGGCGACGGTGGCGGCGGCGGCGGGCTGCGCCGCGGCGGCGGCGGCGAGGGCGGCGGCGGGGGCGGCGACTGCGATTATATTGGACACACTCAGAATGCTTGGCACCTCCTTGCAGCGAACTTGGCCCCAGTGCGAGATACCTGTGCATGAAGATAATACGCGCGCTCCCACTGCAGCATGTTTGCGAACGACTTGGATTGTGCTGCAGGCAGGTGCATAGACCCAGTCCATCAAACCTTGGGCTCACTGGGTGCTGCTCACATTCCATCATGCACACAGTTGAAGCACAAAGGAAGCAAGAAGCATGCGGCGCTGCGCGCCTTGGTGATGGGAACGATGCCCAGCGGCGGCGGCGGCGGCGGCGGGGGCGGGGACGACGGCGGCGGCGGCGGCGACAGCGGCGGCGGCGGGGGGCTGGCCAGCGGCGGCGGCGGCGGCGGCGGCGCCTGCAGACAATCCCGCCAGGCGGTCAGGGGAGTGTCATAGCAGCCGCATGCGCCAGCCGTGTCACACGAACTGAGCACAGGTTTGCCCGAGCGCGCGCGCCCTCGCTCTATACACAGTACACGCCTGTGGAGTGTCCCTCCCATACTGGATTCCTCGCACTGTGCAGATGCAGACCTTGGCGCCACTGACGAAGCTTACATATGTGATGCGCTGTGGCCACGGGGAGGTGGCGCGCCTTGCTCCCGGGAATGATGCCCGGCGGCGGCGAGAGGTCCCCGGGCACGATGCCCGGCGTGGGCGGCGGCGGCGGCGAGGGCGGCGGCGGCGGCGGCGAGACCGCTCGCTTCGGCGGCGGCGGCGGACTGGGCGGCGGCGGCGGCGGGCTGCGCCGCGGCGGCGGTGGGCTCGGCGGCGGCGGCGGCGGCGGGCTTAGCGGCGGCGGCGGCGGTGGCGATGAACGCTTTGGCGGCGGCGGTGGCGACGGCGGCGGCGGACTGGGCGGCGGCGGCGGCGGGCTGCGCCGCGGCGGCGGCGGGCTCGGCGGCGGCGGCGGCGGGCTCGTAGGCGGCGGCGGCGGCGACTTGCGGAATGACCGCGGTGGCGGCGGCGGCAGCGGACTGGGCGGCGGCGGTGGCGGACTGGGCGGCGGCGGCGGCGGGGGCGGCGGGCTGCGCCGCGGCGGCGGCGGGCTCGGCGGCGGCGGCGGTGGAGAGGACGGCGGCGGGCTGGGCGGCGGCGGCGGCGGGCTGGGCGGCGGTGGCGGCGGGTTGTTGGGCGGCGGCGGCGGAGAGGGCGGCGGCGGCGGCGGCGCGTCCGGCGGCGGCGGCGGCGCGTCTGGTGGCGGCGGCGACACTTTGGGCGGCGGCGGCGACGCGGGCGCCGCGCCGTTGTACATCAGGCAGCAGGTCCCGCCACCATCGGCTGCAGCACCCGTGCGCATCACACTTAGGTATTGCAAAATGGGCGCCACGGGGTGGCAAAGCAAGGCTTTGCGAATCACTCGGGAACACCCAGGGCTTCCACGCATGGCCAGGCCTAGCGTGGAGCGCCCATCATCCCCGGCACCTGGCAAGGCCCATGGAAGGGCCGCGCTTAGGCAAGCGAGGCAGTCACCCGGTGCTGCGGCACACACAAGGTCTGCGGCGTGTGCACTTGGTTGGGAACCCGGCAAATTTGGGCTGGGCGGCGTCGTTTGGGCGCAGCGGAGGCGCGGCGCGCACCCGTGGCCACGTGCTGGAACGCATAGCAGTTGCCCGTGCATGCCGAGCAGCACTGCCCCGCGGTGCTCGCCGAGGCCACGACCTGGCAGTCGGAGCTGGTCGCGACGCCCGCGCCCGCGCCGCTGCCGCCCACCAGCGCGCACGTGCCTGCCGCAGCGCGCAGCGGCAGCCTCCGTGAGCTAGGCGCCCTTCCATGGCTGTTGTTGAGGCGGGCGCGCGCGGCTGCGCCGCAGGCCGGCGCGCGCGTGCCCACGCTGCCACGCAGGCGCCGCTGGGGAGGTAGAGGGCTTGGTGCACACGCGCGCATGGTCAAGACAGTGTCTGGGCGCTGGAGCTGAGCGCACGGGGTGGCGCCGAGGTTTTGGGCGCGCACCTGACGAGTAGGTGGGCGGCGGCGGCGGCGGCGCGCTCGGCGAGGTCAGGGGCGCCTCAGCGAGCAGTCGCTCCAGCTGCCGGGCGGCCTTCCGCCGCTCCCACCTGCACGCATGCAGCGCTTAGCCTTTGCGCACGCGGGGAGTGCAGTGCCTGGTAAAGGCGTATGCTGGGACAGCAGCCAAGACCGGACACGACCACAATGGTACGGCATGACTGCCACGCACACTTGCCCGCACCAGGCTGCATCACCATGTCTGTGTGGCATGCTGGCAGCCGGAAGACGCAATTGGGTGCCTCACAGCGGGGCGGGGCGGGGCGGCAGCACGCACTGGCTGTACACGGCGGCGTGGCCGGCGCCCAGCGTGGACCGCGCATGCCGGCGCCCGCTCGGCCTGCCCTCGCTCCCCTTGCTGTCGGCATCCGCGCTGCTCTCGCCGCCGGCGGGGCCGACGCCCAAGGCCGCAGGTGCGTCGGCGTCCGCCGCAGGGACGGAGGGCGCGTCCGCAGGGGTCACAGGCACGTCCGCGGGGGCTGCAGGCGCCACGGGCGCCGCGGTGGCCGCCGCCACGGGGGCGGCCGGTGGCGGCCGGACCGCCTCGGGCGCAGCCGCGGCGACGCCGCCGCTGGTCACGCCGCAGAGCTCAAAGCGCTTTGGCACCTGCACACCAGCAGCCGCGGTGTACGTCAGCACGGGCGAGGCTTGGCCAGAGTGGGCTGCAGTGTTTGGGCTGCATGGCCGGAAGGCCCGGGGCCGCCCCATATCCCACAAGGTGCTGGCGAGGCGGCATCCTGCCGCCAAGGAGCTCAGAACGGCGCGTGTCGTGAGCACGGTGCGGGCACCCGCAGGGCGCACACCAGGCCGGGCACGCATACGCCGCGCGGCGCGCGCGTGTGCCGCTCGCACAGCGAGAACGCGCCCATGTGCAGCACCGCGCCGGCCGCCAGGCCCGCCAGCGGCTGCTCCAGCGCCCACGTGCGCGCCAGCCGCCCGCAGCGCCCCTTGCACGGCTGGCACAGCTCCGACTGCGCGTCGCTCGCGTCTGCCGGCCGCGCGGCCGCGTCAGCGCGCACCCCCCGGCCGCCGGGCCGCGCGCCCGTGCGAGCACCCTCCCAAGCGAGCGGCTCGCCTGCATGCTTGCACTTCCCTTGCAGCGCGTGGCACCCGCTGTGCAGCACACGCTCTGCGGCGCTGTCGCGGTCCCGCCGGCTGCCGAGGGGCACGCAGCGGGGGGCCCGCGGCGCTCCGCGCTGTGACGCCACGCCGGGAGCGGGCGCAGCAGGCCCGTGAGGTGGGGCGCACTGCGCGGCGGGAAATTCGCGAAGGGCACGGCGCCTACGACCAGCGTGGTCGCCTGCTCAGCGCCCGCCGCCGGCTCGCCCTGGCCGCCGACTGTGGCCAGCAGGTGGCGCGCGCCCGTGCGGCAGCTGGCGCCCTCGCCTGTCTCGTTGGCGCAGCCCGCAGACGGGTCCCATGCGTACTCCACACCTGCGCCAGAGGCGGTGCTTGCTACAGCCGGTCCGCGTGCAATCGGCAGCCACCTCGGCAGCCGAGGTATAAAAGCAGCGACCGGGGTGCCCGCTCGCTCTGGGCGCGCACCCTCTTCCCGGTCGGGCTGCAGACCGAGCGGAACTTCAGGTGTCCGTCGGACAGGGGTAACCACGCCCCCGCCGGTGCCGGCGGCCGACCACGAGCTGCCGCCTGCAGTGACGCGTGATAGCATTGCTTAGCAAGCCACCCCCCCTCGAGCACCCGCGAGCCCCTGCACGCTGCATCCAGGCCTGTACACGCCTGCAGGCGCACCTGAACTGGTCGCCTGGCCTGCCGCCCCTCCCAGCAGGAGCACGGCGTACACGAGTGGCGAAAGCATCATCTCACGGGCTGCTCTGGAACCCACGCCCCACCCCCTGCTGCATGTGTGGGATCTGTGTACTGCCCCCAGCTCTGGCACCGATCTGGCCTAGCTCGCCCGCACTGCGTGTTTGACGTGACAGGCACCAAGTCGCGAGTAGTGTATGTGAGCGAACACTTGTTGATTTTGGGTGCAACAAAGTTTGCAGCGGCAAGAATAGTTGCAGTTGTTGTGCCTCCGCGGCAAGTATAGAATCGCAGTTTTCCGCGGCGTCGTCATTTTTGAAAAACTGACAGACCCTACCTTCCCCTGACTTCCCGGGCCTTGAGCCACGCCCTGCATTTGTCGTTACAGCCGCCAACCGCTGCGCAGAATCGGCCTCCTCGATCCTGTTCTAGAAGATTTTCACCAGGTGCTGTGAGCCCCTAGCTCTGGGCCCGCATCATGATGCGAACGCACAATTTTGCATGGCCGCCCCGCAGCCAGCCAACCATACGCGGGTCCCGCTCGACTCGCATAGGATTCATGCATGGGCAGTGTCACGCCTCAGTGGGGCAGGCGGGGGTCACAGGCCCCAGCCTGGACCCAGCGTGACTGTGCCGGCGCCCTCCCAGAGCTCACACGGCGCGGGCGCGCTCTCGCCCAGGCCTGCCATCGTGCTGTCCTGCGCCGTGGTGAGCACACGTGACTGCCTCGCCGCCGCGGTCACCCCTCCTTCTGGTCATGAGCGGTGCCTACAACGTGCAGGCGGCCTGACGTGTGGTGTTGCCCACTGTGCCCGCAGTCTGTCGAGCGGCGGCCAGCCTGCCCCAGCATGCGGATGCAGGCATTTCAGCTGCGCCTGCAGCGCATGCTTGGCCAGTACGCACCGGGCCAGGCTGCCCAAGCCGGCCCCGCTTGAGAGCCTGCAAGTGTCTGGGCAACGCGGTCCAACAAACGCCCGACTGCCCTGTACAAACATGCGGCCGGCCAAGCCGGCCAGCGCTGACGTCAGGCGTGAGCATGCACGGATGCCATGCCAGCTGCGCACCCAGTCCTGGTGGCCGTCGGCATAGTGATTGTAGCGCGGCGGCGGCCGGCGCGGCGCAGGCGCCGCGCGCCGCTGCGCTTCCTCCGGACGGGCCCCCAGCACCAGCACCTGCCCACCGGGGCGCTCCCATGCAGCCTGACACAGTACTGTGGCGGATCTACCATGCATGACACCTGTTGCCTAAGCAGCCCTAGCTGGCCGAAACAGGCTTAACAGTAGCACGCCTGGGTGCGCCGAAAGGCGCGCGCACTCCCCCGCCCTACCCAGAGCCTTCCTTCAAACGCCTGCAGGCGGCTGCGGGCCGTGGCTGCGGTGGCACCTGCGCAGTGCGGCTGCTCCTCCCCAGGCACCCAGCGCGAAGCGCGGCGCGCCCGAGCGCCGGGCGCGCACACCACTGGGGAGCATTTCGCGAGCGGCGCGCCAGTGTCTCCAAGGACGCACCCTGCTTGGCCGGGCCGCGCGCTGCAAGCCGCTCACGCTCCTCCTGCCCCTCCCGCTCGCGCGCGCGCCGCCTCGGACGCCGCCCTGGCCGCCCCACTCTGGCCGGCTGCCCGGCAGCGCGGCCCGGCCCTGCTGCCACGCGCTTCTGGCCGAGCGCGGTGGCAGCGGCTCGGCGGATTGTAGCTGGGGTCCGCTGTCAGCCACCATGAGCCCAAGCTCCTCCTCCACGTGAGCCTGGAGGCGCTGCACGGGCAGCCGCAGGCCGCAGACGGGGCATGCACCCACTGCCATGCCGGCGCGGCCAGGCTCCCGCTCGGCCGCCGCCTCTGGCGCTGCAGCCCTGTCGGTCGCAGGCGCCTGGCAGCGCGGCAGGGCGTCGCCATGTATGAGGCTGAGCAGACATGACGGCCGCGCAGGGGCGGCGTCCGCGGCGCGCTGCTCATATGCGGCTGCGAGTGCGGCCTGCGCCCTGCGTACGCACTGGTCAGGCGGGCGCTGTGCTCAGCTTGCTACATGACCACATTGCGTTCCGCGCACAAACCCGGACCTGGCAGCCTTCGCCTTGGCTCTAAAGTGCGAGAGCTTGACCTGTACTTCAGCTCCCATGGTCTGCCGCTACTTGACGTCACACGCCTGTACCACAGCCTCGTCGTCGTCCTCGGCCTTCTCTGTACGTTTTGAATCTGTGCCCTGTAGGGTCAGGGCTGCTGCAGCGTTCCACAGCAACGTCCCACCTCGCTCAGTGGTAAAGACTGCATCAAGTCACTTGACACAAAGGCTCCTCACACACGACGCCATGAACAGGAAGATGCTGGGTGCGGCGCCAGACCCCACGATATATTCAAGCAGATTTGTGCATTGAGTTTATATGCACTGACGCGCCGTACGCTCGCGTTAGATCTGGACCAGGTCCTGCGCAGGCTGGACTTCCCGCTGCGGCTCGCCGCGGACAGCATTGCCAGCCCCAACTTTCCGCTCATGGCAGGCTGTCTCGCGTGGCTGCTGCAGAGGTGCTCTGCCCGCTCATGACTGTTGCGCTCACAGGAGTCGCTCTGGCAGACTCCTGCGGCGCAGGGTGCACACGGTGCTGCGCCCTGCGACCGCGCTCAGCTCTGACACGGGTGCAAGTTTATTCTGCAAGACGCTGTGCACACCACGCAGGGTGGACCCAGCAGTGCGCCTGCCAAGGAGGCTGGACACCGAGCCGGCGCGCGCGCGCTTCCTGCACGCGGCCCTGCAGGCCGCGCAGGCGCGGGCGGGCCTGCGCCTGGACGCGCGGCGCCTGTACGGCGCGGACGCGGCCGCCGTGCCCGACCTCGCGCGCCTGGCGGCGCTGCTGCAGCCGCCCGCCGGCTCTGCCGCCGTGCGCGCGACGCAGCTCGCAAACTCGGTTGCACGAGTGTTGTCGGTCAGTACACCATTGGGCCCTCACAGCCTCCGCCCCGTTTCCGCCGAGCAGACCTGCTTGGCTGTAACCCTCTGCATGTCTCCCTCACTCTGTTTGGCATGGTCTTGAGCACGCCTTTGGGCGGCCACGATACACGCAGCCTCAAGAAAATGCGCATGCGTCGTGCAGGGCGAAGGAAACCTTCTGGCAGCCGGCACGAGCCGCGGCGCGGATGCCGACAGCGACCAGGCCGGGGCTGCGGACCCCTTGAGCGAGCGCCTGCTGGGGACCAGCCTGGAGGCAGCCGGGAGCGCGCTTCAGAGTGTACTGGAGCGGGAGCGCTGCTTGCGCGTCCTCCGCCAGAAGTGCGGCCCTCGCAGCACGCTCACTCGGCCAGGTGCAGCCAGCTGCAGGGCGGCTGCAGCCGGGGAGCCGCAGCTGCGCAAGCGCATGCCGGAGCGGGGGCGGCGAGCCTGTCGCGTCGCATGTCGTGCACGGGGGCGCTTGGGGAAGGGCCGGTCATGTTTGAAGGAGCCTGCGCAGGTTCTTGAGCGCGCGCCGCAGCACATACCTGTGGTGCCGAGGAGCCGTGCGCCGCTTGCTGCTCGCGGAATGGTCGCGCGGCGCCGTGCTGGCAGTCAGGCAGTGAGCAGACGCGCCGACCCGCCAGCGCTCCGGCAGGGCGCTGAGCCTGTCGCCGGAGGAGGTCCGGCGGCGCCTGGAGCAGGGCGCCGCCGCAGCGGAGACGGCGGCCGCGGCCGCCGTCGCCGCGGTCGACGCGCTGGCGCTGCAGGAGCGGTGCGCGCGCTGCGCCCCGCAATGAGGAAGGGTAAGAAGGGAGGAGTCGCGGCCATGACCACGAGGCCGCGGTGGCAAGGTGGCCGCTCTGGCGACGCGCTATTCAGCGTGCCGCGACCGCGCGGGCAGCGGAGCGCGCGGCTGCGCGCGCCTTGGCCCCGCGCGGAGCGCGGGGCGCTGACGCGGCGCGCGGCGCGCGCAGGGCCGCACAGGCGCGGCTGGCGGTGCGGCGAACGGAGGCGGGCCGCGCGGCGGAGCGGCTGGCGGCGCTGGCAGGCGTGCGGCCGGCGCACCAGGGCGAGCTGGAGCGGCTGCAGGCGCAGCTGGGCGCGCTCTTCACGGCCTACCTGCAGCGGTGCGGCCCGGGGGCCGCAGCAGCGGGTGAGCACCCGGCAGGTGCGGGGGTGCATGCATGGACAGGCCAGAAGCATGGTATGGCCAGCATCTGAGCGCCTGACGCCTCTTAGATGGCGTGCTGGTGGGCATGCACCCCCCATGCGCTGCCAGGCCGTCGCACACATGGCGCTGCGACAGCTGCAGCTGCGCAGTGCAAAGTCAGGCAGTCGTGCAGCGCTGGCAGGAATCCATGCATGACGTGTACAACCGACAAGCAGCCAGAAAGCGTTGGTAGCGCAGGATAAGCAGCGCGCGTGGCTGTGGATGGGGTGGAGCCAACAGCGAGTCCCCAGGGCTGACGGATGGATGGCATGCCAGATGCGCTGCAGGCAACAAGCGCATGTCCTGGTGCTGGTCCTGGTCCTGGTGCACCTAGTGCGAGAGGGCGCGCGCGCCGGCGCGCAGGTCGCGCAACCTGGAGTGGCTGGAAGCCCGGCTGGACTCGCACCAGGCCGAGGAGCGCGCCCAGCTCAAAGCGGAGGCCAGGCGCGCGCCACCTCACTGCTGCGCCCGTGACACGCGGCACCGGAATCGTTTGGTGCCCATGCACCCTCACACCTCTGCCATGCAGCATACGTCAACAGTGCGCGGGGCACTTTGCTCCACGCTTGCTGCCGCGGCACATATTGACTGGACTCGGCCCGAGTGCTCATACAGCAAGAGGTGAAGTGGCGCATGCTTCCAGGCGCAAGCGGCGCCGGCAGCGCCGCGCAGCCGCGGAGGAGCTACGCCGCACGCGCGGCGGCGGCGGCAGCGACGCCGAGGCGGCCAGCGACGGCTCCAGCGGCGGCTCGCAGAGCAGCCATGCGTCCAGCATGTCGGCGCGCTCGGCGCGCGCCGCCAGCCCCCCCGTCTGGGCCGACGCGGGCGGGGGGTGGATGAGCAGCGCGGGCGCAGGGGTGCAGGTGCAATCGGTGGGCCGGCCAGACTTGTGAGTTCTTCCTGGCCACAATGAGGCGGCCAGCGTGCGTTCAGGCGGCAACTGCGCTGCTTAGCAGCGCAATGTCATGTCTGTCATCAACGATGAAAATGGTGAGGGGGAGGCCTGCACAAGGAGCTCTGGCTACGCGGATCATGGTGCAGAAGGTAGCTGAAGCAGTGAAGGACAGAGTCCCTGGGGCTGTAGCGTGCCACATGCTGCTCTGAGGTGAGCACAGCCTAACGCCGCCAATACAAAGCCTTACACAGCCTGGTGCTCCCGCATCACAGCCAGAGAGCGCTGCAAGTGCCCGAAAAGTACACCAATGCACGCCACAAGCTGCGCGCCTGCTGCCAAACAAATAAGCAGAAACATGGCATCACAGCAGGACGACGCAGCTGACAAAAGCGGTGCCCAGCGCCACACCGGCGGTAACAGTGCAGCCAAGTTCGGTGGGTGGCGCCAAAACCTAGTGCGGGACCGTACAACCAAACCTGTACACAGTCCCTGCCACAAGTGGCTCGCACGCGCGAAAACTTCACAGAGCGCACTTACAGGCGGCAGCGGCGTCACGTCCCGAGCATGCAGCCGCGCCGCTGCTGCGGCTCCGACCTCGTGCGCCCGGCGTCGGGCCGCGCAGCCCGTCAGAGAACGTGCACAAGCTGTGCCAGTGTGGCCGCCGCGCGCGCAGCGCCGCGCCGCAAGCCGGGCGCAAGATCTGCTGGGCGCAGGAGAGGTGGCAGTGCACAAACGCGGCGAGCTAGCGGCTTGCATCGGGCGCGCGCACGGCCGCGCTGCTGCCCGCGCCGGCCGCCCACGCCGGCCTGCCGCGCCGGCCAGGCGCAGCAAGAGCTTGGAGAGGCGCAGCCACCTGCCACGCGCCACCACGCGCCGGGGCCCGCCACTGCCCGCATGAGCGGCTCCCCGCAGCAGCTACCCGCGTCGCGCGCCGCGCTGCGCGGCAGGCGAGCGCCGCCCTGGCCTGACCCCCCCACACCGCGTGTTATGCCTGCCGCGCGCCCGGCGCTCCGCCCAGCGGCGGGCCGGTCGGCGGCCTGCCGTGCACCGGCGGCGCCTGCCCGCCGCCGGCCGCCGCTTCCTGGGCGCCCGCGCGCGCGGGCGCGGCGGCCGGTTTTGCGGGCGAGGCCGCGGCAGAGGAGGCGGCACTGCCGCCCGCCTCAGGTGGCGCCGCCACGCAGGTCGTCCGCGGCGCCGCCGGGTCCAGGGAGGACGGCGCGGAGTGCGGCGCGGGGCCCAAGGCGCCCTGCCGCGCGGCGCGCGCCCGCGTCAGCAGTATTTTTCTGCAGGGCGGGGCGCCCGCGCCGTGCCTGGCCCACAGCGCCTGAGCCCAGGCGCCCGGGGCAGTCCGGCGCCAAATATCAGCAGGGCACATAAGCCAGCGGCACTCTCCCTGACTCGCGAGCTGCAGTCACGCTAGCCCCTGCTGCGCAGGGCGGTCGGCGGGGCCCGCCGCGCGCGCCTGGCCGCCGGCGTCCGCCTCCGGGCGCTCGGGGTGGCTGGACGTCGCGCGCAGCTGCTCCGAGTTGCTCACCGAGCCGCTGCGCGCCGGCAGCACGGCCAGCACCTCCGCCAGCACGGCCAGCTCGCTGTTCGCGCTGTGCGCGCGGTCGGCGAGCACGCCCGTGACGGCCGCGCGCTGCGCGGCCGCCTGCCGCGCTGCCGCGTCGTCGTCATCGTCGTCCATCGCCTGCGCGGCCGGCGCACCCGGTAGGTAAGGGTTGGGTAGGGTCCGTCTCTACCCAACATCCAGGTGTGGATAGCGGTGACGCCGCAGACAGAGTGGCGGCATCACACGGCGGGCTGCCGCACGCGAGCCAGATGCCAGAGTGCGCGCCTCGAGCGCGTGCGCGGCGAACAGCGACGACTGGAAGCCGTTACCGGCCGCCGCCGCGCGCCGCTTCTCCTCACGCAGCTTCTCCTCCACGACCCGCAGGTTCTCCGCTGCGACCCCGCCCGGCCGCCCGGTCAGCATCCCCACAGACGCCGAGCAACCCTACCGTGTGCGCCGCCTCTCCGCGCTCCCACCGCCGGCGCTGGCTGCTCACTAAGCGCGAGCAGTCTGGACCGCGAGACGCACCCACCGCTCGCCGGCAACGCGCCGGCGTCTCGGCGCAGCGCAGCGCGGGCATGCGGGTAGGGTTGGGGAAGGGTCCGGCCCGGCGCGCACCGATGACCGTGTTGCCCGGGTCGGCCGCCAGCACCTTCTTGTAGCAGTTGCGCGCCTTGCCGTAGTTCTGCGCCACCTCGCGGTACCAGTGGCCCAGCCACGCGGTCGCCTCCATCTGCGTCGCGCGCCGCGCCCGGCCGCTTGAGGCACTAGCTTGGCAAGGTCAGGGCCGCGGCTGCTTTGCGTTGCTGGACACGCAGCCCACACGACCTGGCCGCACGCCGCCAGCGGCCAGGAGGCCGAACGTCGGACGAGGCGGCAGGCGCGGCTGATGGTGCTGGTGTGGTGCTGGTGTGAGTCACATGCGCCTTTTGATGCGCAGCCTGGCGAAAGCGTGAGACTGCATGCTGCGTGGCGCTGTGCCGAGCCCAGGTCACGGGCGCTGTGCCGAGCCCAGGTCACGGGCGCTGTTGGGCGCGCGCGCCTGCGAGTCGCACTCTTCGCAACTCGCGATCTCAAAGTGCGTGCGGGCCTCCTTCGGGTCGTCCCACTTCGCGCCGCCCATGGTCCACAGGATGCGCCCCTGCGCATGCCATCGCATTCGGCTGCTGGGACTGCCGCTCTATAAACAGCACCGTGAACAGACAATGCCAGCAACAAACCAGGCTTGCATAACTCATGTCGCAAACCATACTACATAGGGCCAAACGCGCGCGAGTGCTGCTCAGCACGCATGCTGTGCCACTGAGGCGCATATGACAGCATGCGGGAGGGCCCGCAAGGCGGTGCACCCCAGCCGGCGGGCGGCGCGCCAGCGCCCAGCGCGCACCAACTTGTAATGGTGCTCAGCGATCTCGATCTCGGTGACGGCGCAGCCCTCGCGGTGCGCGACCTCGATCGCCTTCTCCAGGTGCATCTTGGCGGTCTGCGCGCCCTCACGGCAGCGCTCAGACGCCCTAACCCTGACCCTATGGCTGCAGCCATTGTACCACGCATGACCGACGCTCTGCGGGCTCTGCCCGATGCCCGCCAGGAAGGCAAGCCTGCAATGCAGGAGGGCAGCTTCTCCGTGCATGCCAACGCTGTTCCACGACCATGCGCATGCTCGATATGCCCCTCCCCCGGGCTCAAATCAGAACAACGGCACGCAGCGGCGGCCGGCGCGCGGCCGGCACGCGCGCGCACCGCCAGGTCGCCGTCCTCGAACACCAGCCACGCGTACTCGGAGTGCGCCCAGTGCTCCGCGGGCGGCCCGCGCCCGATGAGCGCCTTGCCCAGGATGCGCTCGTACTGCGCCTTGCCGGCGCGCCGGTCGCCGCGCTCCAGCGCGATCTTGGCCAGCCCGCGCATGGCCTGCTGGCGCACCGACACCGGCGGCGAGCCCGACATCTCGTCGAACGCGCTCACGCCCTCCGTGGTCCACCCTGCGCGCGCGCGGCGCGCGCTCGTCGCGCGCACTAAGCCTGGTGTTGCATGGACAGCACGCAGCTTATCGCCCGCACGCGCTTCGTATGCCGTGCACGCCTTTTCCAGGCCCGCAGGCCAACACCCAGTTCTGACCCGCCCCAACAGCAATGCCTATGCTGCATCCGCAGCCCTGTGCGGTGCTCAGACAATGCAGGCCTGGCCTAGTAGAGGCGGCGGGCGCGGCGCGCGCCCGCCAGGACCTTGAACGCGAACTCGCTCTCATCCAGGCGGCCCAGGCGGCGCAGGCAGCGCGCGTAGCACAGGCGCAGGCTGAGCGCGAACTGGCCCAGCGTCTCGCAGCCGGCCGCGCGCCGGCGCACGCTCCACTCCAGGCCGCGCACGGACGTCTCGTGCGCCTCGGCCCACGAGCGGTTCTGGTACTGCAGCTCCGCCAGCGCCTTCCAGCCGGCCGCGCTGTCCGCGCCGGCCTCCACCGCGCCCTTCAGCGCCTGCGCGCGCGCGCGCGCGCCCGATCAGGCCGCCTGCGCGTGACCGCCCACACGCAGGGCGCCTGGATGCCTGGCGCGCTTCAAACCGCGCGCTGCTCTGTAACTGCACCTCTGTGAGCAGGAGGCGGTCCCTCTTCCTTCAACGTCAGAGCAAACGCCCTTCATGTCACGGCTCAGCCGCCCTCGGCGCGCCTTGGTGATCTGGCGCCGCCGCGCGAGCGTGCTGGGCGCCTCCGGGTCGGACAGGAAGCGCCGCCGCAGCGCCAGGCCGACCGCCACGTACGCCGCGGGCGCCCAGGGGAACTGGTGCGCCAGCTTGCGCCCAAAGTCCTCCACTTTGGTCACCACGGGTCGGCCGCTGGCGTCCAGGCCCGACTCGGCCGCCTGCGCCTGCCGGTCGGCCACCGCCACCGCGTCCGCCGCCATCTGCGCGCGCGCGCCGCCCCGCTCGGGCGGCTCGCTCGGCGCGCCCGCGCCGCCCCGCTCGGGCGGCTTGCTCGGAGCGCGCGCGCGCGCGGACGCTTGACAGCGCAGCGTGTGTGCCACACAGGTGGCCGCTTGGGATGCGAGGCGGAATGATATCTGGTGGCGCAGATGGAACAAAGGCGAAAGAGCACATGCGCAACAAGAGCAGAGAGTGCTCTGTGCGGCGGCATGTGAGGGGCAGCGGCGGGGGTGCGGGACCTGCTGCAGGTTGGCGCGCCCGACGCCCGGCGCAATGGAGTTGCCGCGGTACCAGTTGAGCTGCGTGGACACGCGCGGCGAGGCCAGGTTGGAGTAGGAGCCGCTGATGCGCGTCAGCCGCCGCGGCGAGGTCACGCCGCCGGTGGCGCACGTGTTGATCTCCAGCGGGTCCTGGCGCACAGCGGCGTAGGCTTAGGGTTGCTTCTCTGCTGACAGCGCCGGCGTGCGGGCGGTCAGCTTGCTGCTGACTCGTGTCCTCAGTCCGGCGCGGCCCCGCACATGACCTTGGGGGAACTGCCCAGCGGAGCAGATGCACGCGCGCGCGCCTGCGGCTGTCAGGCAGGGCACAGCCAGCACAAGCCGCGTGCTAGACGCGCCAACAGGCCTGGCCAGCAGCGCGCGGGCTGAGCACGCTCAGCTTCGCGCCGGGCGCTCGGTAAGGCCAGCGCGCCCCTGCACTGCCCGCCGGCGAGCGCCGCCCGGCGCAACAGACCCTAACCCAACCCCCACTCATGGGCGCGCCTGGCCGCAGATGGGCACCGCGCCGCCGTACAGCTCCTCCAGCTCCTCCAGCAGCCAGATGGCCGCCTCGAAGGGGAAGGCCGTCGTGCAGCCGCCCGCGTGCGTGGTGATCATGCGCACGCACGCGCGCAGCGCCTGCAGCCGCTTCTCGTTGCGCGCCGACGACCTGCCCGCAGCGCGGCGCCTCGGCGGGTGCCACGTGGGAAGGGGTGTACCAGGTTTAGGGTTATGGCAACCAACCTGCACACAGCACTGCAACCTGACGGCAATCATCTGCCAAGAGACCTGTCAATGGCACACGCCGCTGCACGCGCGCATGCATATGCCTCGCTCGCCGCCGCCGCGCGCCCCGGGCCGGCGCCGCACCGCGGCGGGAAGGCCTTGAGGCGCGACAGGTAGCGCTGCACGTGCGCCTCATGGTACTTGACGAAGCGCGGGCAGGGCATGGTGCGCCGCACGATCGCCTTGAGCGTGTCCGCCAGCCCGCCGTGCTCGCACTCCTGCTCCTCCGCGCGCTTGGCGTCCACGTCCAGCCGCACGCCTGCACGGCAGGCGCTAACCCTTCAGGGCCCTGCTGCCCAGCTGTTGCCCACCTGCGCCGCCGCCGCGGGCTGCGCAGCTCATTGCGCTCTGCTGGCGCTCCACCGCATCCGGGCGCGCGATTGCGGCGGCGTCCGAGCACACGCTTGCGGCGGCGCAGCCCCAGCAGCTCTGGTGGGATGCATATTGCTACAACCTGAGATTCTGCAGCGGCACAACGCGCGGGCGGCGCGCAGGGCCTCGCTCAACCTACACTCGCCTCCCGCGTTCTCCACTTGCGCAGCTTGATATGCATAATAGCGTGTTCAGCAGACACCCCACAGTGTGTATCTCATGAGCAATGCGCCCGCTGCACAAGCATGCTCGCTGCGCACGGACACAGTGGGCCTCAAGGCATCCCAGAACGAGCAGCAACCGCCCAGGCATGCCTTGAGCCTTCACACAGGCCCATGGCCGACGCATCGGGCTCCCTGAACATGCGCGGCAGCTGCGCTGCAGGCAAGCACGAGTCCCGGCCCTTGAGGCCAGCCGAGGCCTCACCAGACAGGCTGCGCGTGATGCGGCCAAAGCTCTTCTCCTGCGCTTCCATCGCCGCCTGCACGGAGTGCTCCTGCTTCGAGCGCTCCAGCTTCATCTGCGCGCAGCGCGGCCAGCAGCGTCCCTCCACCGACGCGCACGCCGCGGCGCGGGCCAGCGGGCCACAGCGTGGGTTCAGACAAGTGAAATCTTGTTCCCGCCCTGCACCCTCTCTCATGGCCGGCCATAGGTGTGATCGAGCTTCTTTGATAGCAGACAGAGCGCGTCACAGGCCACGTCAACATGCGCACCCCAGCGCAGAGGCCCAGGCGTGAAGCGGTCTGGGCCACCGGCCGCGCTGCGAGCCCCTGCAGAGGCACCCCGCGCTGTGCTGGCAGGGGCCGGAGCGTCTGCCGCCCTGCTCACTCTGCTGGACCCACCACCAAACTCCCCGCCCGACCCACCCGCCTGAAACCACCACACAGCAGCAACCCGCCCGCACGTCAACAGCAGGTGCGGGTCGCCTGCGGCGCCGCCTTGCTCTGCGGTGCGCGCGCCAGGCCCCCGCCCTGCCCCCCCCAGCGCGCCCCCCGCACGCCCGCCGCCGCCGCGGCCGCGCGCCTGCACGTCGGCCAGGAAGCAGAGCGCCTCCAGCTTCTGCTCCTTGCTCAGCTCGCACTCGAGCAGGTCGTCCAGCTGCTCCTCCGCGCTCTCCAGGTGCCCGCAGCGGTCGTACGCCTCCGCGCCCCGCCACAGGTACTCGCGCACCTTCTCCTCGCTGCCGCGCTGCTTCGCCATGTACAGCTGCGCGCGCCACAGCAGCCGGTGAGCCTTCCGGCACAGCGCCAAGAATGTGCCTGAGGGTGGACACGCGCCGCCCCCGCACGGACGAGCGTTGCGCGCACTCATATTGCCACCCTCTTGTCCCACATGCTGGAGCTTGCACTCGCTGACGGTCGGGCTTCGCAGAGCGCAGGAGCGCTCTAGCCACCATCACAGTGCGGAGTCCAGCAGTGGCACAGGCATGTGCGCAAGTTGGCCAGCACAGGCGCCGCCCGCTGCAACACGCCGGACAGCCGTATCTGCTTGCCGAACACTCGCTTTCCCAAGCGCTGGGTTTCAACTGCGCATCGCCGCGCGCCGCGCGACCGCGCATCAACACCCCCAACTGGCACATCAGCAGGCCAGCCAGCTGCGCTTTGCCACTGTCGAACAGCGCTGGCCAGGCGGACAGCCGTGCGCCAGACCTACGAGCACGACCGCCCTAGGCAATGCGCATCCACTCCACGCGCATGCTGCCCGCGCACGCAGGGCGCTCCCCCGCGCGTCTTGCACCACGCACCAGCTTCTGGTAAGTTTCCGCCGCCTCCGCGACATCGCCGGTCACGGCCTTCAGCTGCGCGATGCCTTCCCACGCGGGCAGGCCCGCCGCGTCCAGCTCCACCGCCGCCGCAAAGTCCGCACTCGCGCCGGCGGTATCGCCGCCGTACAGCGCCGCCCTGCCGGACAGCCTGCGCAGGCAGCACTGCGTCGGCGGGGGCGCCGCCGTGCACGCACGCGGCGCAGCGCGCAGGCGCATACGCTCTCTGCGTTGCAAGCAGAAAGGGAGTGCACAGGCGCGCTGCGCGTGCTGTGGCCAGGCGCCTGTGACATGCGCCTTCCTTGGCCAGCTCGCCCGCACCCGCTGTCCCTCAGCCGCTGGCAGCTGCAACGTCTGATCATCTCACACCAGGCTCGCTGTGACTCCTGAGACTCACAAGCCTGTGTGCCCATAATCAGGGCCCGGAGCCTCGCTAGTCAGTCAGACACTCGCAGCCTGGCCCCGGCTAGCACGATGGGCGCCTACACACGGGCCTCGTACGACGACGCATCTTGTGCCAGGCTCTGCCGGGCCAGCAGTCGAGCGCCCGCAAAGTCCCCCGTGCTGAAGGCACGGCTGACCCTTGAAAGCAGCGGCGGCCTCGAGTCGGTCTCCGCCATCTCTCAGCGTGTCTGCAACCCCCCGTGCGGGACTGCGACGGTGCACTCGCCCAAACTTACAATACCCTCGCAGGCCCTCCGCCTCTTCTTGTGCGAGCTGCAAAAAAAAAGCTGATTACAGAGTCAGGCCGGGCAAATCGTGTGACTGGCTGAATCAGCAGAAGCCGCGCATGGCAACACCGCACGTGCCTGCAACTGTGAGAAGAGGCTGCAGGTCCCAGCGCTGAGAGTCGAGCGCTGACTGCTCGCGGATGGCCGCGCCATGGCCGAGCAAGTGGAGGCCATCAAGTGGGTGCCCAACACAAACTTCCTGGTCGATGGCTTCCGCTTCCAGTCGCCGCGCTGCTCGTCCTACTTCCTGACGCACTACCACGGCGACCACACCTGCGGTGCGGCGTATGCGCGCCGCGCCGCAGCCGCTTGCCGCCACACTGCGCGCCGCGGATGCGCGTTTGCGCCTGGGAAGCCTCGCCTGTCGTCCACCGGCCATGGGCGGGGCGCAGGACTGGCGCGGAGCTTCGGGGCGGGCCACCTGGAGGCGGTGATCTACTGCAGCCCCATCACTGCCAAGCTGCTGGTCCATGACTTTGGCCTCCCCGCCAAGCGCGTGCGCGCGCTGCCCCTGGACGAGGCGGTGGTCGTGGACGGCGTGCGGGTCACGCTCATCGACGCCAACCACGTGCGCTGGCCGCGCCCTCCCTGCACTGCCTGCTTGCAGACCCGCAGGCGCGAGTGCCAGGGGCTGAGCGCGGGCCGCGCCGGCAGTGCCCTGGCGCCGTCATGTTCCTGTTCGACCTCAGCCACCGTACCCGCAAGGTCTCCCCAGCGGTGCGCCTCGTGCGGTGTCTCCTGGCGCCTCCCGGCCCGGTCCATGTCTTGGCGTGCTGGGGTCGCAGCGCGCCTGAGGCAGCGTCCGGCGCCTGCGGGCTCTGCAGGTGATGCTGCACACCGGCGACATGCGCTGGCAGCCGAGCATGGGCGCGCACCCGGCCCTGCGCGGCCAGCACATCGACCTGCTCTTCATGGACACCACGTACGGCTCGCCCAAGCACGTGCACCCGCCCCAGGCGCGCCCCTACCCTAACCCTGGCCACAGCCCCTCTCGGCTGCCCCGTAAGTAGACACGACCCTCCCCGCGCACTAAGGCTGTCAGCCGATCCGCCGCCCCTGCGCGTTCGTGTGACCGCCTAGGACGGCGAGCGCTGCAGCGGCACACTGCGGCCAGGCGCATGCAGAGGTTCCGTGGTCGCCGGGGCTGCCAGGGAGCCCGGGCTCGCGCTGGCGCGGCCGAGGGCCAGCGGTGGCAGACGCGCGCCGGGGGGCGGCTGCCCGTGGCCATGCGGCGCCTGCGGACGATGCGTGCGGGGCACGCGCGGGGGCCTGTCGCATGGCCTGTGTGCCGTTGGCAGCCGCCGCACGAGCTGGGGGGACTGCACGAGCAGGACGAGGACGCCCCGCACGTGCGGCCTGCGATCACGCGGCAGGAGGCTGCGCAAGTCGAGGGGGGGGGCGCGCGCGCGCAGGACGTGGCCGTGGCGCTGATTGTGGACACGATGGCCAAGGAGCTTGCGGCGCGCCCGCGCACGCTGTTCGTGGTGGGCAGCTACCGGATCGGCAAGGAGCGCGCGTACCTGGGCGCCGCGCGCGCGATGCGCTGGAAGGTGTTCTGCACGCCCGACAAGCGCAAGGCGCGCGCCGCCCGCGCCAGCGCTGCTCGCGCGGGCAGCATGCTGGCGGGCCTGCTCCATTCTCGCAGGTTCTGCCATCACCCTGTAAGTAAGAGAGTGCCAAAGGCGCACGCCAGCGCTTATCGGCTTGCCGATGCGCCCACAGCATTGGCCTCCCATGGGATAGCGTAACTGGTGCTTCAAGGTCCTGTGAAGGGCACCAGGCTACCAGCTATCAGCTGCGTTGCGGCGCCAAAGGCTTTCCACTGCAGGGACCGCTGGGGGCCTGCATGGGCCTCGGGAGCCATGATGATTCTGTGCGCCTCCGCGCGTGTCATACAGCCGAGTCAGCGGCCGCTGCGCGCGCGCGCAGGTGCTGGGCCTGCTCGGGCTGCCGGCGGCGGACATGGCGCTCGTGACGGGCGACCGGCGCGCGGCGCGCATCCACGTGGTGCCCATGGGCATGGCGCAGATGTCGCCCGAGGCGCTCACAGCGCGCGCGACCGCCGCCGGCTTCCCGCACGTGGTCGCGTTCCGGCCCACTGGCGCGCCTCCGGGCCCGTGCTGCTAGTCGCAAGTTGGTTCTGGTCGCGAGCTGGCCTGTTGGCGCAAGCGGGCGCCCAGGCGCCGTACTGCTGTCTGGACTCCTCGTGGCTCCTGTTCTAGGCCGGGCCTAGGCATGACCGGCCAATGGGCACGGCTAGATAAGGTCCGCCAGTGTGTGATGCCGAGCAGGCGCTCTGTTTGAGGCGGCTCATAGTGGATTTTCGGGGTAGTTGCAGGTGCGAATGCGGCATATGCGCCCACACTGCAACGGCGTGAGCGCATGCCGGCCTGAGAGTGTCTGCCCCATGCATACGATGCCCGGGAGGTGCGCGCAGGCTGGACGTTCCGCAAGAGCGGCGGGCTGGAGGTGCGGCGGGAGGGCTGCGCCACGATCTATGGTGTGCCGTACTCGGAGCACTCCAACTTTGAGGCGCGGCCCCTGCAAGGCTTGCGCGCCCGCATCCGGGGAAGCGCGCCCCGGTGCATGCCAGCAGAAGTGGACTGGGATGCCTGCTGCCTAAACAGTCTGCCAGTAGGGTTGACATGGTGAGGGGTATCACAGCCACGGCAGCAGTGATGGGGCCGCCGCGGTCATCAGGGCCGTGTCCAGCTATGATGCTGGAGAGCCAGGATGGCAGGAAGGCGCGCCTGCATGCCATCTGTTCCAGCTGGTGTACCCCGGAGCTCTGTCAGCATGCCTGGCTCCCCGCTGTCAGCCGCCTGGTGCTGTGCTGTCTTGAGGCTGTGCCAGGCAGGCCCGGGCTCACCACGGACGCGGCTGCCGCGCGCAGGAGCTGCGCGACTGCGTGCGCACGCTGCGCCCGTCAAGGCTGGTGCCCACCGTCAACGCGGCCAACCCGACAGCATCGCGCGCCATGGTGGACAAGTGCGCTTGTCTCGGCCCGCAGCTCGTGCCTAGAGACCTGCCAAGAGTCTGCGCGCCATGCAGTGCCCTGCCTCGGCATACATACTGCGAAGCTGGGGCGTAGGACAGGGCTGCGCGCCTGCAGCATGCACCAAGCTCTGAGGGGCTCCTGCGCGGGACCAAGCGTGCAGACGCGCCCGCCCGCGCCCAGGTTTGCCGATCTCATGGATCTCAGCCGGGATCGAAGCCGCCTGGACTTCTTCCTGCGCCCGGCCACGAGCGCGCCGCCGGCGCCCGCGCGCCAGGGCCCCGGCGCCGCCCCAGCGGCGCGCGGCTGCGGCGCGGCCGCGGCGCTCGAGCACAGCCCCAGCGCGCCGCCGCTGGGCGAACTCGTGGGGAGGCCTGCGGACGCGCCCAAGTGCGGCGGCGGGGCGTGCGCGCTCCAGGCGGACTGCACAGCGTCCGGCGGCTGCAGGGGCGTGCGCGGCAACGCGCCGGCCGTGGCGGTGTCGGGCGCGGATGCGGGCATAGGGTGCGTTGGGGGCTCTGGCGCGCCCTCATTGCGCTCGATGGACGAGCGTGCAGACGTCGCGCACGGGCGCGAGGAGTGGCCGCCGGACGCGGCCGCCTCGCCCGACTCCTGGGCGAGCGAGGACGAGGGCGCGGAGGAGGGCTGGGGGCCGCGCACCGGCTGCGCGGTTGAGGCCGCCTGCGCAGACAGCGGAGCCGGCGAGGCCGAGGCGCGCCGGCAGGCGTGCGCCCCAGCAGCCGCCGACGCGTGCGCGGCCGCGCCTCCCACACGCGCCAGCACCGTACGCGCCTCCGCGGCAGGAGATGTGGACGGCATGTCTCGCGGGGCCTGCGCGACGTCGGCGGGCGCGGCGAGCGAGCCTGCCGCGCGTGCGGAGCCCTGCAGCGCCGGCGCCAATGCGCGGCCGGCGCCTGCAGTGCCTGATGAGGAGGTGGACCTAGCGGGCGTGGACATGGCGGAGCAGCAGCGCCTGTGGGCGGCCGTCGAGGCGCGCCGAGCGCTCACGGCGGCGCGCTGCGGCGACGCGCAGGGCGGCCCCGGCAGCAGCCACAGGCCTCAGCCAGCCGCCGAGGGTGGCTGCGGGCAGGGCGGCCCGATCCTGGGCTGCCGGCGCAACTCTGGAGAGACCCCAGGGTCCCCAGGGAGACAAGGTTGCACAGCGCTGCGGCCCAGCAAGCGCGCACAGGAAAAGGTGGGCGCGCCTTGCAATGACGGCAAGCGGCGTCAGCTGACGCTGGGCTCCTTTTTTGTGCGGGGCCCGCGGCAGTAAGCAGCTGCAGCACTGCTCTGTGTGCACTGCTCTGAACTGCACTGTTCACCCCGCCCCAAGGGGTGCCTTCCTTCATGTATGTGTCGATTCTACCCTCAGTGTGTTTTCTGTGTGCAATTTTCTGAACCGCAGGAGCAGTGTGGGCAATTATATGCGTTGCCTTTAGGTGTAATGCAGCACTAGTTCTGAAAGGCATTCTGTGCTGGCACGCGCGCAAGTCAGGACGTGCCTGAAGCTGCGCAGTCACCGCAGACCCTGACGGGTGGACGCCATGCTTGCTGACATGATAGTTTTGGCACTGCCAGAATCGAATTAGCTAGCCTATCAGACTGGACTGTCATGTCCGCAGCCAGGGGCGGCTGCGCATCAAGCCAATCTCGAAGCACGACCAATGCACCCCGCAGGCAGACAGCTCGCAGTGCTCCCCCTTGGCAGCGCCGCCTGGGCAGCGCCCGCGCGTCAGTACACATTGAGCAGCGCAAACGCGCTGAACATGAGCAGGCAGGGGTAGGCGAGCAGGTAGAAGTGGTCCTCCAGTGCCGGCGAGCGGCGCACGAAGAGCCGCGCCGCCGTGCGCGCCGCCCACAGCGCTGCCAGCGCTGCCAGCGCCAGCGTCGCCACGCCCCTGCAGCGCCACCCGGTGACACGTTCGGTCATCGTCACTTGAAACTGCATGTGCCTAACGGGTCAGCCCAGCATGAACGGGTTGGGCACAGCAAAGCATGCACGGCCCATAAGGCATCTTTCAAAACCTGTAGGTGCAGCTGCGTATGCACGGCTATGGCGGGCGCGCGATACTCTCTGGTCTGGCACTTATATGGCACTGTCAAGGCAAATGAACTCTAGATAAAGAGGTGATTGATGGACTGCCGCGGGGGTGCTCCAAGGGCGCACTTGGGGATGAGCAGCGAGGCGAGCGCGTGCACGAGCAGCGGCAGCTGGCAGTAGCCGAGCAGGCAGCAGCAGTCGTAGAGGCCAGGCGCGGCGCCGCCGGGGCCCTCGCCGCCGCCGCCGCCGATGTTGTGCGCGACAAACCAGACCGCCATGCTGCCCACCACGCTCCAGCCCAGGATCACGCCGAAGTGCAGCTTGCCTGACTGCGCGGCAGGCGCGCGCACTGCATCGGCAGCCACCGTCGCAGGCCGTGCCTCAAGCAGCCCGCTTGAAAGCGCTGCATACGATTACTCATATGAACCCTTGACTCGTATGCTCTGCTCGTTCTGGGTTGGCATCGGTTGCAGGCGGACCAATGTCAAGCGACATGCGCGCATGGGGTCACATGCAACAGGCCCCTGCCCGCCCACCTGTGCAACTCAATTCTTTGTGCGGCAGCCCATATCCGCGCAGGGCAGGCCTGTGCGTAAGGAGTGCGCGCCAGCAAGTGCAACCCAGGAATATGCAGCCCCGCAACCTGCAAGCGGCTGCACATGGGTGGAGCAGGGGTACCGGCGGGCCGGCGCAAGCCGGCGTGCGCGGCAGGGAGTGGCAGCAGGCCGCCGCGGGGGACGGGGTAGGGACATAATCCTGTCCCTAAGCAAGGAGGCCAGGGCGCGCGCCAGCAGGTGCACGCTGGCGAGGAGCAGCGCATACGCCAGCGGCCCGCCCATGTCCAGGTCCGTCATATCGGCCGCGCCCAGGCGGTTGGTCAGCACGGCGGCCGAGCGCCGCAGGATGGCCTGCACGTCGATGCCCAGCTCTGCGCGCGCGCGCGGCCCCCGTTCGCCGCCGCGGCAGGCGGCCGTGGCCGCGCGCGGCGCGGTGCCGGGTGTGGAGGCAGAGCTCGGCCGGAGGTCGAGATGGCAGCCGAGGAGCCGCAGCAGACGCCAATGGAGGCAGTAAACAGCCATGACTGTGGCCGAGCGCGCTGTGCAAAGCATACACGTGCCGCACGCCTGGAGACGGATGAGATGATGATCAACACGGCAGGCCGCCACACAGGGACTTGGTGCGGAGTGCGGCACCTTCCAGCAGGGGCGCCTCGTCCTCAAAGCTGCCGTACGCCGCGCTGGACGAGGCGGCGCCGTCCGCGGCCGGGTAGTTGTAGTCGGCCGCCGCAAACCGCGTCCCGCCCGCCTGGTACCACTCCACCGACCCGCCGCCGCCGCCGCCGCCGCCGCCGGCCGGGCGCGCGGCCGGCCCATGGCCAGGCCTGTCCAAACACGGCACCCGCGTTGCTTGGTCGGAGTGTGCCACCCAGCAAGTTGGGCCTGCCTCACTACAGCGCTCCAGGTTCATAAGGACTTTTTTAATCCTATTTTGCTGAGCTTCGGGCACGACGCGGCTGGCTCAGTGCAGCTCCCAGCCGGAGCCGGGGCCGCGGGTGCTCCAGGCGTAGGCATGTCACGGCCACAGGCACACAGCCTCTGAGGCTGTAGGGGCTCGAGCCTGCCTCGCAGCATAGGCAGCAAGTGCAGCTGCTTGCGGGGTGGGGGCGACAGTAGCGCCTGATGGAGGCAGGGGCAGGAACGTGTTGCAGGCCGGGGGGGCTGACAGGCGTGGTTGAGACAGGGAGCGACACGCACACGTCGCGCAGGCTGTTCTGCAAGGCTGTGTCTGGTGGTGGGGCTGGGAAGCTGCTGAGACAAACGAGGGGCGCACCTGCTGTGCACGTTCTGGTCGAAGGAGAGCTGGTACTCGCTCATCCGCTGCGGTTCGTATGCGACGGGCGCGCGCTTTCAGGCGCGCACTTGCGATCAATCAGCGGGCCCCGTCCGGGTATCGTGACCCGTGCGCTGTTCTAACACCAGGATACGTCAGTGCCACACAGTGCCGCTCTGATCAGCCGCGGGAAGCGCAAGTAGTGTGGCATGCACAGATGGCCCCGCTGCCGTGCTTTGCATTGGATTAGAAACCAGCATCTTCAGAGGCCACCAGCGCCTCTCTCAACGTTTGATCCGCACTCCGCTCCCTAGCAGCTACTGCTCCGCACTGCTGTGCATCGCCTCAGCAGGCCCTAAAACCTAGCCCTGCCTCGTTCAAAATGCTGGGCCATGCGGCCGTTGAAACTCTTTCGTGTGGGTCCTGACCTAGCTCAGCATGCTGTAGCGTTGTGAGTGTACCACCGCGACCTGTCTTGTGCACTCACCGCCAGCTTGTGGGTACCTCCCCATGCACGGTGATGGCTCCTGCTGACAACGGCTGGCAGGCAGGCACCAGGTGCGGGGAAGCCACGCCGCCGGACGCCGCAAAGGCGGTGCAGGACGTCGCTTTCACTCCGGACCCGCAGCCCTTCGCCTTCGGTGACAGCCAGTGGGCGGCACAGTGGTGCGTGCGCAAGCACCGCGCGCTTGGATGTTTCAATCCTGCGCTGTGTGCTGCCCACGGTGCCAGAAAGCCGCGCACAAAGGTTGAAGGAGCGAAATAGACTGTGCACCCTCAGGATGGGCACTGGTATTGCTGTTATGCATGCATTACAGGCGCGCATACCATCAGGGAAGCTCGCAGCCCAGCACATGGTGTGGGGAGTGCCCTGGGCTCTCACAAGGCGTAACTCGCCGCGCAGGCCGCCCGGCCCCGACAGCAACGAAAACGTGCAGCCCAACGCGCGCGTCAGCATCACTTCATCAGCTGCTCCCACTCCCAAGCTCGCAGCGGCGCGGGCTGGCCACCAGGCAGCGGGGCAGCCGTACTCGCCGCGCAGCAACCCATTCGCGCCGCGCCCGGAGACGCGCACGCCGGCCGGCGCGGTCACGCGCCGGCTCAGCATGCGCAGCAGCGCGTCACTGACGGCCTCGTCCAGCGGCCTGCCTGCTGTCGGCGAGCTGCCGCATGACGCTAGCGGTGCGCGCCTGCGTGCTGGCCAAGCACGTCTGCACGCAGCACAGTGCCTTCACGACCTGGCGCGCTCCGCAGCCTGGATCTGGGACTGGGTGCCCTCCTGGCGGGCCGCCCGAGAGCTGTGCACGCTTGGGTGCACTACGGGCGGTTCTGTGACCTGCCCGTCCGCTGCGCTGTGGCTTGGCGAGCCAGCTGCCACCCGGCACTCCAGGGCCCGGCTGCATGGTCTGCACCCGAGTGACCCACAGCCGCTGCAGCCATGCACGGCAACGACCTGGGATGCATGCACCCAGGGGCTTCACCCTAACCCTACGCTGACCCCGGGTAGCTGATCAGAGTCGTGACTGCCGTCTGACGCGGCAACATGTTGAGGTGCAGCAGGTGAGCGCTGCAGCTGTGCGCGCCAGGCAGCGCAGGCGGCGACGACGAGGCGCAGAGCGCGTGGCTGCTGTCGCCGGAGGTCAGCGTGGACGACGTCCAGAGCAGCTGGGAGGCCGTCGGGCGCCTGTACGACCGCGCGCTCGAGCAACGGGCGCGCCCCTCCCGACACCTGTCACCGCATGTGAGCTGTGACATCTGGTGGAGCGTAGCGTGCTGAAGCTGGGCGCCTGGCGTGCGGGTGCTTACCTCACGGATGACAACTGGCGCTTTGACTCTATAAACGGCGTCTGCCGATCCTGCACTGGCTGAGGAAGCGCATGTATGTGCCCTACCAGAGCTGTGCCAGCGACAACCAGCCATACTTGTCATGCTGCTGCAACAGAAGCCACGCCACAGGCTGGCACGACCCTGCGGTTGCACGCCGCTCGGCGACGCTGACGTGGCGCCAGCCCCCCCCCAAATACGCAGACGCCGCAGCTCGGAGACGCCGAAGCCAGCGGCGGCGGCGCGCCAGGCCTGGCCGACGCGCTGGGCTCCTCCGCCAAGGAGGGCGCAGCAGCACTGTCGTGGGTTGGTGCGCGCGCGCCTCTCTTGTTGGGGAGCGAGCAGGGCGCACTCTGGTTGAATGTCTTTTCGGTAGAGGCTCACAAGCGTACTTCAGACCTGCATGATGTGATCGAAAGGGCTAGCGTGCGGAGGCTTTCATGGGGCCCTACCCTGAGAGCGGGGCCATGCCGGGGGCAGCAGGAGCAGACCTGGGCAGCCTGCGGCGCGCGTCCAGCGGCGCCGCGAGCGCGCGCTCCCAGGCGAGCGGCGACGCGCACGCGGCGTCGCCGTGGCGCCGGCGCGTCAGCAACTCCGCCTTCCACGGCAACTCGCCCACGTCCAGCAGCGTCAGGTGCGCCCGTGCGCGTCCATGGCCGCAAGGGCTCTGACAGGGTGGATCCTAACCCTTTGCTGCATGGAAGATGTTGATCCACCCTCGGTATCGCTCCGCGTCTGGTTCCTGCTGGCCGACCGCCTTTGGAGCAGTGGTGTGGCGGCCTTCAAGTCCGTGTCTGGGGAGCGGCTTTACGCTGCAGACTGTGTGCCGCAGCCTGTTCAGGCCTGCTGCCTGGGCGCGCAGCGGGCTGTCGAGCCCGTCCGAGGCGGGCGCGCCCTTCCTCAACGCGGCCGGCTACGCGTACACCGGCGTCACGCCCGCGCGGCCCGGCAGCGCCGCGGCCGCGCGGGGCCGCGCCGAGGGCTTGCCGCCCTGTCACGACACCCCAACCCCGCGCCGCCCGGCGAGCGCCGGCGGGCCTGCAGCGCCGCCGCGCCGGGCGGCGCCTGCGGGGTCGGGCGCGGGCCTGGGCTCGGGGTGGGGCGCGGAGTCGCCCGCGTCCGGCGGCGGCGACGGCGACGGCGGCGCCTCTGCGCTGTCCAGCGCGGAGTACCCGCGCAGCTTCCAGCTGCTCCGCTCCGGCTCCTCCGACAGCCTGGCCAGCCTGGTGCGCGCCCCGCCCCGCCCTGCAGCGTGCGCAGCAGCGCAGCGCCCCCACCCGCAGCGTGTGCCGTAGCGCACACAGGGCCGGCCGCCTGTCGGTGATGCCGCTCTCGCAGCCTGGCAGCCGTGCGTTGCGCGGCATGTGGGCTCGCCCGCCCGGACAGCAGCACGCTGGTTTGAGTGCAGCCCTGACGTTTTTGGCCGCCGCCTGGCTCGCAGGCGCATCACATGCTGGCACCAGCCGTCCAGAGCGTCAGGGCCAGAGCCGTTTCTTGATCCTGTGGCGCGCGCAGGCGAGCATGCAGAGCCTGGCTGACGCGCCGCCGCGCTCGCCGCACGGCGCGCCGGCGCCCGGCGCGGGGCAGCTCGGCACGATCGCCGAGCCCGGCGAGTCGCCGTTCCGGCTGCCGCCGCCGCTGGCGCCGCCGGCCGGCGCGCGCGATCTGCTCCGCGCCGCTTTTGCGTGCGGCCCGCCGCCGGCGCCGCCGCCGGCCGCCGAGGGCTCGGCTGCGGGCTGCGCAGCGGGCGGCGGCGCGGCTGCTGCGGTGGAGGAATCCCAGGGGCCGCCGTCGGCGCAGGTAGCCGCGTGGCTGGCGGCGCCTGACGTGCTGCCGGGCGCACCGGCCGACCCAGTGCCCACGCCTGGCGCGGCGGAGGGCGCTGGCGAGCCGACGGCCGCGCTGGCGGCCGCGCCAGCGGCCGCGCCGCCTGGCGCCCTGGTGCGCCTAGCGGCGGCGCGCTTGGCCGCGGCAACATGCGCACAGCACCGCAGCATCCCCGCGCCGGCACTCCCTGCTGAACAGCAGCAGCCGTGGCGTGCGGTGGCTGCCTGTTGATAAAGCCGGGCTGGGGCGGTCTGCGTGCGGTGCTGAGACAGGCGCTGCAGCCCGAGCTTTTTACTGTCCCACCCGCAGCCCAGAGCCTGGACAGCCTGCATGCAGTGTGCAAGATTAGACAGGCGTGCGGAGCAGGCGTGAGCGCCTGAATCGGTGAAACAGGGCGAGGGTGCCGGCGAGGGTGCGGGCGCAGCTGGAGCCTTTTCGAGCCCCATTGAGGTCGCGCCGGCGGACGACGTCGGGCCCGCTCCGGAGGCGGCGCCGGGCGCGAGCGCGCCACAGGTGTGCAGCCGCTGCCTCACCAGCGGGCCAGGCAAATACAGTCACAGCGGCAACGATGTGCATGCTCCGTGGGACTTCGTGGAGGTTGGACCATGCATACGGCCCGGCGCCAGGTGTGAGTGAGCTGTTTACGGGTTTCGCGCAGGCGGCCGCCGCGATAGAGCGGCCGCGCAGCTTTGCCGAGCTGAGCACACCCGCGCGCCTCACGCCCTTCCTGCGCCGCACGCCGTCTGCGGACTGGGTGCGCCCTTGATGCCAGCTCGCACTCTGCTTGTGCCGAGCTGATGCGCTTCTCTGCTTGTGCTGAGCTGATGCTCCCCAACGGCTATGCCCCTCTGTTCGTTTTTAAGCCCTCAGCATCCTGGAGCCTTGACATGTTGCATACCCGTGACTGGCCCTGCATTGACTCACTCCATTCAGGTGGTCGCGCGCATCACAGCGGCACGTGCTGCTTCACTGCGTGAGACCGAGCTTGTGTCTCGCGCCGTCAGGATGCTGGGGAAGTGCCTCCTGCGGCCACGGCCCAGCGGGTCGCCGGACGCTGCGTGCTACGTGCAGCCAATGTCGCGCGGGCGCTGCTGGCGGTCTTGGCTGTGCTGGCAGCAGTGGGCGTGGCCCTCATATGCCTGCGCGGCCCGCTCGCGCGGCTCCGCCCGGGGTTGGCAGCGGGCCTGCCGGTGCGGACCCGCCGCTGTTCAGTGGTTGTTGCTTGACTCCACGCATCAAAGATGTGCGCCCCGAAGATGTGCGGGAAGGCGGCTGTGGCAGAGCGGTTGCGCATGCCGAGCGTTATCGCACACTAGCCATGCCAGTGTGCTGCATGTGGGCGACAGCGCCGCTGAATGGCACTGCACAGGACCCCGTCTGCGTCTGTGTCCAAACAGCTTGGCAGCTGCTTTGTGCTTGTGCTTAGCAACATGCCCGCGCACGCTCACTGGGCACAGCGTGCGCGCAGGCTTTCGACGGGGCCACTGCGGCACGGCATGCGCCGTTCTCGTGGCCGACGCATGCGGAGTGTGGCAGAGCGCCGTGGTGGCAGGGCCCCGCCGTGGCGCGCAAGGCGGTGCCCGTATACAGCAGCTTCGCCGTGCCCCCCTGGAGCGCCGGAAGCGGCCCGCCTCTGGGGAGCGGCCCCGCTGCCGCCGCAACACCCCCGGCGGCCGGCGGCGGGCTGCCAGCGCAGGCGCGCGCGCAGCTGGAGCTGGGTCTGACCAGGGTAAGGGCCTGGTGGGCGGCGCGCGCTCTGACGCACCGCGCTGCCGCGCCGCCGCCGCCGAGCCCGCACCTGGACCGGGCCCTGGCCAGGGTTAGGGCATGGTGGGACACAGCGCGCCTGGCGCTGGCTTCGGAGGAGGGCGCACAGGGTGGCAGCGCGCCGGCTGGCGACGCGCCCAAAGAGGCCCGGGGCTGGCAGGGCGAGCCGGGCGCGCCGCGCGCGCCAGAGCGGGTCGCCGCGGCTGTGAGTGCGGCAGCCGCGTGGGCGCGGGTGCGCGCCGCGGCGGCCGGCGGCGCTGCGCAGGCGCTGGCGGGCGCGCTGCGCGTCCGTTCGGGGTCGCAACATGCCCACACCGACCCTGAAAGCCCGACTTTGGAGCCTGCAGCGCTAGCCGACGATGACGCGCTCAAAGCCAGGACCCAGGACTCCGCGCCCGGGGCAGCACCGGGCGTAGCGTTGGAGCCTGCAGATAGCGTGCGCAGCACGTGCACATCAGCCGAGCCAGAGCCGCCTTTGCCAGCAGCAGCTGCTGACCCTGCGGATGAGGCCTCAGCGCCCGCAGAGGAGCCGCGGGGGCCAGACACAGCGGAGGAGGGCCCACCAGGTGCCGGCGAAGGTCCTGGGCCGGCCGGCAGCCCAGAGCACAGCATGCAGCCTAATCCTGAGCCGAGCGCGACGCAGACCCTGGAAGCCCTGCGCCAGCGGGCCGCGCGCGTCCTGCGCGCCCTGCCTGCGCACGTCACCGCGGGGCGGGCTTGCGCGGTCACCGCCCTGCGCCGTGCATGGGCGGCCGCTCAGGATGGCGGCGCGCGCCTCGTCAGCTGGTTGCATGCTGCATTGCGGGTTGCGGAGCGACGCGGCGCGGCGGCGCTGCATGACGCTGCGCTGCAGCTGCGGGCGGTGAGCGCGCGCCTGAGCAGTCAGGCGAAGCAGGCGGCGGCCTGCGCGGCGGCGGCTGCGCGGGCGTGGCGCGCGCGCCTGGCCGCCGGCGACCCGGGGCCCGCGGCCGGGCTGGCGGCCGGCGCGGCGCTGCTGGGTGCGCTCGCGCTGGCGGCCGGCGCCGCGCTGCGCGCGCGCCGCGCGCTGCCGGCGGCGGCCGCCGGCGTGCAGAGTGTGGACCGCGCTGACGAGGCGTGCCAGACTGTCGAGCCGAGGTGGTGGCGCCCGCGGCGTCCCGCCCGCGCTCGCTTGGTCACTGAAAGCAGCGGTGTCATGCTGCCAGTGTCATTCCTGTGCTGGTACCTGGCAGCAGAGTATCGAGGTGCTGCCCTCCGCGCCTTGCGGGGTCCAGAGCGTTGTGCCAGAGACTAGGCGCTGCTGCGGCGGTGGGCTGATCTGCACACATGGATTCCCGACATGCCCCATTGGTGCACCTGGCGCATGCGCCAGACTATGCAGTGCAGGCGGCGCAGGTGTGGCACGTGAAAGACGTGGCCTCTTCACATTGAGTGCAAGCTGCGCTGCGCTGCGCCTGAAATCCGAGCTGCCTGCAGGCCGCGGCGGCGCGCGAGGCCGTCGGCGTCAGCGCCGCCGCTGCCAAGCCCGGGGCTGGCCGAGGCGCCGCGCGGGCGCCGCAGCACACGCGCCGCGGCTTCCGCCATGGGCGCGCTTGCGCAGCCGGCTGAGCCGCTGGCGTCCTTCGCCAGCCAGGTGCTGACTGTCACACTCTACGGTCCTGCATTGCCTTGGGCATGACCGCCTTTGTCGGTTGTTTACAGAGGCCTGCTGCCTCAGCTGTCTGGCCTCTGTCAACGGCAATGTGCTTCCTCTACACACCTGGCACATGAGCGAGCCAAGAGCGCATTTCAGATGGAGCTGCTTGCCCGCGCGTCTGTCACCGGCGACGTGCCTGTGTTGCACAGGCGGGGACTACCAGCCGCCGGCGTGTGTCGGCCGCAGACACCGCTGCAACGCCGCTTCGCCGCTCTGCGCGGCATGCAGCACACTGAGCGCGTGCATTGAAAAATGGGGATGTTGGGTGCTTGCCAGGAGCGTTGCTGTCTGCGCCTTCAGACATGGCGCGGGTTGCATGGTCACTACAACGCTTGCAGCAAGAACTACATGAAGAGTAGCTGTGTAACTAGGCCCCATGGCTGCTGCTGAGGCGATGGGAGAGCTTTGCGGCTTGCCTGCACATGCAGCCCCGCCTGCAGTGCCTGTCGCGGCGCACTGGTCGCTGAATGCTGGGCTAGTGCATTGGCGTGTTGGCCGCACAGGCCGTTGCCTCCAGGCTAGTCCGTAGTGTGCGTGTGCGACCCACCCTCTTGTTGAGCCAGCTGGTGCTTGTTTTGCCGAAGCATGCTGACTCATGAACACGCTTGGGGCTACCTCCTTCTGAATGCATGCTATATATAATTTCATACCTGCGGCGCCATCTCGCCAAGGGCGTGTACTGCATGTAGAGTGCCGGTGGCCAACACGCCTGTATGCCGGCTGGAGTTGCATGATGTGCTCTGTATGAGAGGTCTGCCCGACTTGTGGGGAGTGAGCAGTGGCGGTTGTGTGTGCAAAATTCTGTGCGGGTTGCGAGGCGCGGCCTGTTACATTGCAGTGCTACCGTCATAGCACACCACTTATGTGTAATCAAGCGGATTCAGTGCAGTGAAACGTTTGCACTTTGCAGCAGAAAACTGCCCCATGCGTCTTGACAGGCCTTTCTACAATGGCACCCCCCTCCACATAGTAAGTAGGTTTAGCAGCCCTCTAGCAAATGTTTAGCCAAGCATTGAAGTCGTTGGCAACGACTCGTTGCGCTTGTAACACACAAGGAAACATGGTGTGCTATGGCCAGCGCCCTATGACATGGGTGCTTGCCTTCGCTGCCATCCTGTGCTTGTGCACTGCGGCCTCCAGCGGGAAGGACATCTGCAGCTGCCGGGATACAGGGCTTCCCTGCGAGCGCGCAGGCCAGCAGGCTGTTTCGTGCTATGCTGGCAACTTCCTGGTGCGTCCGTCCGTCCAGCACAACAGCATTGTCGAATTGTGTGCAGTAGCACACCTGGGACTCAGGCCTGTTTCTGCAGGTGAAAATGCTGTCGGAGCTCGCGAGCGGCGAGCGGAAGTCGGTGCAGCATGTGCTTGTGCACCTGCTGCCATACCTGGGAGGGCCGACCACGCTGTCTGCGCTGCGCACGGACTCGCCAGATGATGCGGAGTGCCGCGTGTGCTACAAAGACCCCGCCACCGCTGACGGCCTAACCGCGCTGCGTGACTCGCTGAGCAGCGCGCAGCTCCAGGCGCGCTGCCTATCGTAGTTGTTTCGGCAGGCAGTGGCAGCATGCGATACTTAGCCTGCAGGCGCCCCCCTGAGACTGCACAGAGTGTTGAGCCTGGGCTGCTTCAAGGGACTCTCAGGCGCCTGCTAGTCTCCCTTATCACTGACAGACTTGCCCTTGGACGTGCCCCAACACTCTACACACAGCGTTCTGGGTCAGTACTGTTCTGTTACCGTGTCTGGTGGCGGCAGGACTCCCACCACCACTCAGCTGCAAGGAGGTGAGCCATAGTTTGTAATCAAAGCAAGCCAGCCACGTTGAGCCATATTGACTTTGAGCAACCCAGAGCAGGCATATGCATGTTCGGCACACATTGTCGCAGAGCATATGAAAGGAAGGGGGTTGCATAGGCCATGATGACGTTCTCCAGCCTCAGCTACAGTGCGTAAACACATATGCATGTGCTCTGCGCAGGCGTACGACGACCTGAAGGTCTGCTACGCGCTGCTCGCACACCGCATCCTGGCGGCGCTGCCGCAGACCGATGACGGCGTGTGGCTCATGCGGAGCACCCAGTACGGCTCGGACGCGTTTGCTCAGGCGTGCCGCTCATGCAGGACTCTGTGACGCCCCATAGCATTTGCATACCGCCACAGCTTGCCTGCGGCTGTGTGCCAGCGCAGGCGTGCCTGCTGGGATAGGGCGCCGGATCAGCGCGGAAGCTTTGCTATGCTCGCTTCCTGCGCTACATTGGCTTGCATGTCAGGAAGACGCCTGAATGCCGCGCAGCGCCTGACAGCTGCGCGTGCTGCAAACGCAGAGCGTAGCAGTGTTCGAGGCGCTCGCTATGGACCCAGGGTACGATGCAGCGTCGTGCCGCTTGGCTGAGGGTGCGCACTGGTTTAAGCATGCAGAGGGCTGGTTGTGACATGCTACATTCAAACGCTGCTTCAGCTCCTTTGCTGAGTCTCCTGCACCCAGCATCGTGCATCAGGGAGTCCATGCGTGGTTGAAGGTAAAGCCTGCAGGATGCCAGTGCAAAGGGGTCTTTCCAGGACCAGGCCTGCACAACAGAGGGTTGCTGCCAGCTTCCGTGCTGGTCAGCGTGCTTGTGAAGGTCCTCCCAACAGCTCGGCAGTATGTCTTGCGGGGTCTGTCTCCTGCCAGCACAACACCCTGACCAGTCATCAGCTGGGCAAACGACGGCCTGCCCGAGGCACGCAGCTTAGCTGGCGCCCTCACTCTGCGGGTGCAGGGGTGAGCAAGCGGAGGCAGGCGCTGCCCACGTCGCACTGGCGGGGCAAGTATGCTGCGACGTACGAGAAGGCTGTGGATGTGGGCCGTCTGGTCCCTGGCGTACCCTTCCATCCTGGGGGGTCTGACTGAGGGCCGTGCCTCCTGTTTGGCCCCCATGTGCTGCTCGCACGGTCGTAATGTACATTTTCCGCCATTTGTACTGCTGTATATGAGTATGCCTTAATTTGGCTGCGGACACTTGGTGACAGACAGGCCCCTAAGACCTAGGCAGGTACGCGTGACACGCATGAAAGAGCAACCATGCCCTGCAGAATTTCCTCCGAGCCCACTTCGCATCGGCCAAGCCTGCCTCATCAGATGCTCGTGGCAGACCCTTTTAAGTACGCGTGCAGGTGCAGTCGCCAAACACAGCAGATCAATGCAATCCATGCGCCTATGTTCCACCACGGGCCGTCTGCCAGACCCCGCCCGCCTCACTTGGTGCCCGTCGCCAGGGCCTTGTGCAGCTTGCTGCAGTCGCCCACCAGCGCGCCCTCCATCGCCTCGCGGCTCCGCTTGAGCGCGCGGTTGGCAGAGCCCATGGCCAGCCTGCAGCAGTCTTGCGGGCCCACTTGGCTGTAGCATGAGTGCATGCATGCCTGGACAGGTTGATCACGCGCCGCTTCAAGTGTATGCAGGCGCCCAGTCCCTGTTGAGGGACAGGGCCTGTCCAGGCTGGCCTCTCCAGGGCCGGCTGGCAGCGCACTTGGTGGGCGCGACGGCTTCGATGGCGGCCGCCTCAGCAAGGTCGGCGTTCTCGTGCGAGATGCTGCGGTCCAGCAGGTACACGCCCGTCATCTCGCGTCTGCGTGCGCCCACGCAGGTTCTCAGCCCGCTGGTGCGGTGCAGAACGGATGCAGAAGGCTAGGGTTGCAATGTTGCACATTCACATTGCACGAAGCCAGCGCTTTACGGAGTGTGAGCAAGCATTCAGAAACTTCAAGTGCTTTAATTTATGTCAGGTTAGCTAGTAGCGCGCTCATCTTTCAGCTATCCATGCCTGGGGGAAGTTCCTGACGTGCCACAACCGTGTTACGCATTGGCCCAGTGCTGGCAAGTGCGCAGCTCGCCAGACTGAGCTTGGACATGCATTCGGCCGCATGCATGGGCACAGGATAGCAGGGCTGCGCACTTGGGGCCGCCGCCGACCTTCTTGAGGTGCGTGACGTAGTGGCCCAGCAGGCGCACCTTCTCCGCCTGCGCAGCCCGGACTCCTCGCACTTACTGCTTGGAGAATCCGCTTTGTGACGGATGTCTGCTGCGCTGCAAAACCCAGCGGCCTAGTGGCATGCCCAGCCCGCGCGCTCGGACAAAGGCGCAGTTCTATCTTCAGCCTCGCGAGCGGGGGCCATGGCCCCACCCTGCAAACCCTCCACACTATGGCACACGATGCTGGCATGTCAGGCAGTGCGGTTGTGCATGTCGTGGGTTCTCAGCGACTGTGCAACAGGCGCTCATGCGCCTGGACAGCCAAGCGCTACACTGCCAGAGCTTGCGCGCGCTACCTTGACCACAAGCCCCACAAGCTCACGAGTTCTAGCGTGTGCGTCTCAGCTCCGGCAGACATGCACGCAAGCCGACCCGCAAGCGTGACTTGTGCACAGTTGCTCTGCTCGGCGCTGCTACGCAGGGCGGTTCTCTACGCAGACGAAGCGAGCGCGCCTCATTCTCGCCGTGCCCCGACAGGAAGTGCGCGACCTGCGGGTCCTTGGCGCCGGAGGCCAGCTCGGCCAGCTGGGTGCAGTGCATCATGCGGTGCAGCCCCGTTGCCAGCGCCTGCTCCATCGCCACCTGCATCTCCCAGCAAGGCGTTCAGTCTTCACGTCTTTCCTGGCCTTTAACCAAACATGCCTGGGTCTGCAAAAGGGGGCGCGCGCATCCAGAGCCTTTCCTTTCCTTTCATACAACAGAACACTAAGGTGCAAATCATCCTCGGCACATGGTGCACGGAGGCAGGCGTGCAGACGTTGCAGGCCGTGGGTCCCAGGGCACGATAGGTGTGGATGTCGGGACACACCAGCGCGTTGACCTTGTTGAGGGACTCGAACTCCGCAGGCGGCGCATGCACAGGCGGCACGACGACGCGCCCGCCGCGCTGAGCAACACAGCCCGGCCGGTGTCAGCATGGCTGGGACTTGCCCTGCTGCCCCTCATGTCAAGCATGTGCTAGGTTGTTGCAGAGTTGATTGCAAGACGACATACAAGCTTGATGTGAATGAGAGAGACGCACCACCAATGCATGCCCCACGCTCCAATATCGCCCACATGCATTGGCCTGGGGACCACACAGGCAGCGCAAGCACTTTGTTGCAGATATCATGCCTCACGCAGGCACAAGATTGTGAGCCACCTTGTTGATCTGGTCCATGACAGTACGGCCATCCGCGCGCTCAGCGACGGACAGCACCTGCCGCCACGGACGCCATGGGCAGCCTGACTGTGGGTGCAGCCTCTCCTGCCACGCCTTGGGAGACGTGTGCACATAGCATCTTGGTTGCAACTTGCTTTTCGTTCCACTCCAGCAAAGCTGCGCCAGAGCCATGAGGTCGCAGCATTGCATGGTAGGCCGGCCGCCGAGTCTGTGAGCATGTGCGCGCCGTGCACGCCCCCAGAGAAGACTTAGAGAGAAGACTGACGCGCCTGGAAGAAGTGCGCAAAGCCGGGCATGGCGACGCTGTCGCGCGAGAAGTACGCGTACATGGCGTCGTACAGCTGGGCCGTCCCGTGGTGCATGCTGCTTGCCCGCACATACCCACTCTCAGCGCCCTCCGCCAGGGACTTGCCGGGCATGCAGCGGTGGCATAACCTAATGCAGGGTGAGTAACATTGAAGTGAGCGTGCACGGGTGGCCAGAAAGCTCTGGCAAGCTGTGCTTCAGGCATGCAGGGCATGCCACTGCACAGGGTCAGCGGCAAGGCCAGCGGTGAGCGCACAGCACCTGATGAGCTTGTTCAGGGCAAACTCAAGCTCCTCGGTGAACACGCCTGCGCGCAGGCCTGAGTGCACTTGAGCCTGCGCATGCTGCATCCAGGTGTCCCCTGCCAGCGGACGCTGTGCTGCGTGTCTGGCCAGCATGACACCTTTACGACCACCGACCGCCTGGCCTGTGCAAGGCATGCCCCTGGCAGCGCTGCCACATCGTCAGACCTTCAAAATTTGAAGGTGCTAGCGCTGATGAGCTGCATGCTTGTGCCAGCCAGGCGCGACAAGCCGCCCGACTATGTGCAAAACACACCACGGTGCTGCACTGCATGGTGATAAAGGGCTCCTTGCAATACTCGCCTGGCAGCAGCACCAGCGCGTTGCCGCGCCCCGACAGGTCTGGCGCGGCCGCATCAATAACCTTGACGATCTGGAGCGTCTGCGTCGCAGCCAAGCTCGCTCACAGGTAGCTGTGTTTGCTTAATATGCATGCCTGCATGCGCCTATGCAGGCTGCACGCACGCTGCAGACCAGGGGCCCTGTGCGGTTGTGCGCGACGTGGCAGACAACATACATGCATCCAAGGCCAAACAGTGTTGTGGTGCGAGTGAGACAAGATGCCATGCGCGCAGGCACAGCGCGCGTCAGAAGGAGCAACGCGTTTCCAGGCGCACCTCCCCGGTTGCATGGTATGCCAGCTGCTCCGGCTTTGTTCCATCGTGCTTCGTCATAGAGCCGTAGCGTGCTCTAACAGACCTTACGTAAGCGAGTCACCTGAGCCTGTACGGATGCTGCAGCCCTGGTTTCTGACTGCCTGCGGACTGCGCTGTCTCCCTAGCGGCAGTATTGAACCGTTGGAGCGCATTCGTGGATGGAAAGAAAGAGCAGCATGTTAGGTGTGACCTAACCCTGAAAGCACATGACTTTGCGTGACAGGCAGGACCATCTTCTCATCTTTTTGACCATATCCTGTCTTTGTGAATATCTGTATGGTGCAAGCCTGGTTGCACTGATCGTATAGCTGTGGAATACTGGGACACACATGATGCTGCTCGCGTCATGGAGGCGGCCCGGCCGCCGCGCCTCTCAATTGTGTGTCAGACTTGTCTGCCGATGCAGCGTTCAGCCTCCACAATGACATGTTTGCATGGCAGGCCCTTAGGACACCAGTATGCCATTCTGCATCAGTGCTTCAACTTCTCCCGCAAGCAGACTGCTCGCTCTCCGCCATGTATCAGCAGGGCATGGCGCGCCCTGGTGTGTCGCATCCAGCGTGCCCAGATTGCCCACAAAACAAGTGCAAACCCCAAACCTGCACAGAGTCTCAGCTCATTGCCTGCCCGACACACAAAGACTAGTGCCGGACAGGCAGCAGCGCGGCTAGCGCGCGGGCGCGGCGCGCTCAGGTTAGTTTCCCCGGAGGCTGCATGGCGCTTGGCACGGGCGCAATGTCAGCCCCAGACCAAGCGCAAGCACGCACAGCGCGTACCAAGGGACGCCGCATCTCATGACGCTCTGGTCTTTGCGGACCCTAACTCTGCGCCCTGCCCGCAGACGCATCAACGCTGCCGTCCACGGCCGGCACCGCGCGCGTGGCGCGGGGCCAGGCCGCACGGTGCTCGGCGAGCGCGGACCGGTCGCCCCTCTTCTGGTCCATGATCAGCGCGCACAGCGCGCACTGCGGGTTGCGGTGCCGCGCGAGGAAGACCTGACGCTGGAAGCCGGGCGCCAGGCGCGCCAGCGGCTGCCGCCGCCATGCGACCTGCGCGGCCGCCGCGGCTGCCCCTGGTGACGGCCGTGTTGCGCGCATGCATGGAGCTGCGGACCTGACAAGCTGCGGCGCAACGGCCGGCGCATGCTGACCATGCTCATCCGGGATCAGCAGCAAATCTCCAACAGGTCAAGGCCGGGACTTGACATGCTGCCATCACTTGTTGTCACCCGCCACGCTTGATGTGGAGAGCGTCTCTCGAGCGCAACCCCTAGTAAGGGTCGTGCTGATACCCAGTTAGAGATAGACGCATGAGCGCGTCCAGCAGAACGAGCAACAGGGGGCACCTTGGCATTCCAAGCGGCCTCGTTGCCACCCAGGCGCAGCAGCTCCCGCCGCAGCGCGGCCGGCGAGCCCAGCGCGCGGTAGTCCACGATCGACTCCGCCGCAGGCAGAAAGTCCGCGATGTTGGGCGCGCCCTGCCGCGAGCGACGCAGCGTCTTACGCTGGCCGTGCACGCCTGAGCACACCTTGTCGCATGCGCGCAGGTGGAAGCAGGCTAGCAGAATGAAATCAATGTACTATACTTTACAGAGCTCGAGCAGTTGCTGACGACATGGAGATAGCGGGGCGTAGCAGCGCGGATGCTACTATCGCCTGATATTGCACCTGGGCTTGCCAGCCTGCAGTGCGCTGACAGGCAGGCAGCGCCTGACGTCTGAGCAAGCACGCTGACAGCCATGCTGCAGGAGGGCGCTGGCAGGCGTGGGGCGCACGTAGTAGACGGGCACGCATCCGCCGGCAAAAGCGTCCCAGAGCTTCTCGCTGACGTAGTCATGGTTTAGCGCGTTCTCCATGACCAGGCAGAAGCGGTGGCGCCCGTACACGCCCAGCTTTGTCTCTGCCTCGCCCATCCGCGCATTGTTCAGGCACCTGCCGCGCTCGGGGCCGTCGCTTGCTCGGGGGCCCCAAGATGCTCCTGGCATTGCCGCATTTGCACTCCAGCATGCGGTCTAGCGTGTGCTCAAGTGTCACGGTGTGTCCAGGAAAGAAGGGGGTCAGGCAGGTGCTGCAGCGTATGCTTCTGACAGCTCCAGCGGGCCACGCACTTGCCATACGAGTTGACCTCCAGATCGGGGAAGGCCAGGAGGTTGGACACGATCAGGTTGCGCCCGCTGGGCACGTTGCAGTTGCTCTGCACGAAGGCGGCCGCGTTGGCGCGCGCGCCGAACGGCGCCTGCGGGCCCTCCCAGGCAGCGATCTGGTCCTCGCGCAGGTAAGGCACCGGGATCTGGGACTGCGCCCGGCCCCGCCAACGTTGCGTCACGGAGGTGCGCAATCAATAAATTCAGTCAATAAGTCTGCGATGTAGCTCAGGCATGAACAATTGAAGCACAGCGTGAGGTGTCAGGCAGGCCATGGCAGCCAAACAGTGCTTGTGAACAACTGAAAATTATAGGGAAAACAAGCACAGGGAGAGCGCTAGGTCGGGCATCAGCCTGCATGCCTAAATGGACTGATGATGCACGTGGCAGCAACACGGTGGCATCATGATGTGCACGGATGCCGCAGGCACACGCGCGAAGCAGCTTGCATGTAGTTAGCCTGGGCATGTGCATGATGCGTGCTGCGTTGGGCAGGGCGCGGCGAACCTGCATGCGGTACGACATCTCCAGGTCGAACAGGCCCATGAAGGCGGGGTTGTCAAGGCAGGGGTAGTAGGCCGCGGGCTCCATGGACGCAACCACCAGCATCTGCCCGGGGCTCGCGCGGTCCAGCTGCACGTGCTCGCAGATGTTGGGCGCGTGGTACCACAGCGCGTCTGCGCGCGGCGCGGCGCAGGCTCTGCCGGCGCTCTCTTCACATGGTCCTGGTGTGCTCACACTACAGCCGCATGCGCAGAAGCCACCCAGTAGCATACATGTGCGTGCAGCGCAGTGCCTGCTGCGATGCCTCAGCATGCATGTGGAGCAGGCATTCTGCCGTGCTAAATGCACAGCAGGGCGCCCCGTAAGTCGGACGGGGCGCGCGAGCGCGCACCCGCGCGCATCCAGACGTACGCGTCCGAGGCGTTGAGGAAGTCGCAGGCGATGTGCGTGTCGCGCCACGGGCAGTCGGTGAACGAGCGCTCAAAGCCGTCGATGTAGTGGCCGGGCGTCATCACGGCCACGGTCAGCTTTGAGGCCAGCGGCGTCTGCGAGCGTCACAACACCCAGCGTCAGCGGGCTGGCGGCCTGTCTGTGCACTGTGCCCAGACCTTGTGATCAAAAGCACTGACTGTTGAGAGAGGGCACTGCAAAAAAGGGCATGTTCGCCGGGGGTGCTTGCGCGTGCAGGCGTGCCTGCCCAAAGTGCTTCAGCCACTCCGCATACGCGTCGCTCCCAACCTGCCGCGCAGCCCGCTGCGTCTTTCAGCTCTGCCGGTGCTGCATAGCTTGTCGGCATTTTCGCTGCCAAAGCCGGCCAAGCAGCCTGTCATAAAGAGCAAAGGTGCTGCAGCCTTTCTCAGTAACGCTAGGGTCCTTGCTTTCAAGAGTATCATTGGGTGGTGATGCCCAATGATGCCGATGTCCCCTGATTGATGCATGCAAATGCGTCACGGTGCCCAGGGTGCAGCGGGGTGCACCGTCCGCTGCTGCTGCAGGAAGGACTTGATGCCCAGGCGCCCCAGGCGGTCCCCTGGCTGGCCGCTGGCGACCGCCGTGTGGACCTGCGCCCCGGGTCTGTGTGAGCTGCGCGCAGGTGGCTGCAGCGCGACTGCAAGAGTCGCAGTTTGAACTCTTCGGTGGTCACGCTTTGCAACGATGGTCACACATGGCGTTCTGCCCCCGACTTGCACGCGTCTGCACAAGTGATGCACGCTTCGTACCACCGTGCAGGCCTCGACAGCAGAGTGCGATGGGTGACGAGGCGCTCACCGCATGCAGCCTGCCGGAGAAGTGCAGCAGCGCGACGCCTAGGCACGTCAGCAGCGCGAGCGGCAGCGCCGCGGACACCCGCTGCTGGGTCCGCGCCTGCAGGCGAACGTCTGTGTGTCATGTCTTTGAACAGTGCACAGCTGACTGCTACATAAGCGGCCTGGGGAAGCGGTGCGCGTTGCACAGACCTTTGGTTGCAGCACCGGGTGCCGTGAAGGCTGGGACTGGAATAGTGGCGTCTGCCTTGGTGCGGAGTAGCGCTGCATGCCTGCCAGTGCACCGCCCTCGGCCCCGGTCTGTCAGCCGCTGGCGACACGCGGCCAAGCTGCGCCCGCGCCAGCGCCCCGCAGCAGGGTGGACCTGTGCTTTAGTCGCCAATTGGCTAGCAGCGCTGGCGCAAGAGTTCAGGTGCGCTGACCGAGGTGCTCAGACAGACAAGTGGGCTTTCAAGTGCGTTTAGACATCAAGATGCGGAGCAAGCCAAGCGCTACCGGTCCCCCTCTCCTCTCAGGTGTGCTTTGTCTCCAAACTGCACCCTTCCTGTCTTGTGTAGCAGCAGGTCGAGCGGGTGAGCTCCGTGCGCAAGTGCTGCATAGGCCCCAGGCCAGGGGCAAGCATCTTATTACTAGGACCAGATGGGGGTCATTTGCAAAGCCAAGCACATGTGGGAAGAAGCGGACTCTGCTTCTCTCTGAGAGAGCAGGACGGCACGGGAGTGCCAGGCACAAGCGCTGCAGTTTCCTGTCCACACTGCATCCAATGGGCGCAGGCGAAGTCATCACGCTGCAGTTTGGTGGCTTTGCCAACTTCGTTGGCGCGCACTACTGGAACATCCAGGCGCGTCTGTACACTGTAGGAACTATGTGGTACTACACAAGAACTCGGTCTGCACCAGCTCCCAACACTGAAGTGCATCCCTTGGCTTGCAGCATGTGTCTACCTGATGGACGATTGACATGGGCGGTGCAGGATGAGCTGGCTGGCCTGGCTGAGCAGGATGCGCACCACGGCATTGCCGACCAGGTCGACTCCAACGTCCTCTTCAGGCAGGGCGAAGACGCGCGGGTGAGCGAGCGTGCAGCGCCGCGCTGCTACCAGCGGGCAGGCAGCACTGCTGACACTCTCGCGGGCAACAGGGGCACGTGGCGTTCTCGCCGCGCCTCGTGCTCTTTGACAGCGCCAGCGCCTTGGGCGGTGCGCTGCACTTCACAGGCACTCGTATGCGCTGTGTATCATGCCCAGCGACTCCATGGTGGTGCAGGACCTGCGGTGACTCCCGTCCCTGCACGACTCACCCAGCACGCCTGTTCTGCTCTATTGCTTGAGAAAGACACAGTCTTTGTGGGTTAAGAGGCACGTCTCGGTGTCGAGCGCGTCCAAGACTGGCTCGCGCAGCCCGTGTCGCGAACACCGCAGACAGCGCCGGTGCAGTAAGCAGACTGACTGGCCGCTCTGGGCACACCTGCACGCGCGCAAGTGCGGGCCGGGCGGCGCGGCGGCAGCGGCGGCCCCGACCGTGGCCCGTGCAGCGTGCTGGGAGGGCCGTGGGGCGGCGCATCAGGCAGGGCGCGCTCCGCGCGGCCGGCCTGCTAGATTGTGGGCGTATACGCATGCGCCGGACTCAGGGAGAGACTCTGGCAGCCCGCTCCGGCAGGCGCGAGCACGCACGAGCGCGCGCCGGGCGGCGCGGCGGCCGCGGCGGCCGTGGGCGCGGCCGGCGTGGCCACGTGGCAGGGCGCGGTCGCGGTGCACCGAGCGGAGCCTACGCCTCGCAGCCGCTTCGCAGAGGCCCTCGATGCCGAGCCGGAGGCGGCCCTGGACGGCGCAGGTGCCGCCTGCTCGCGCGCGCCCTCTGACCGTGTGCGCCGGGATGGAGGACGAACCCCAAAGAGCGGGGTGGAACCAGCCTTGCTGTGCGGCAGCGGACAGGTTGCCTCCAGCAGGCCCACATGCGGCCCAGCGTGTCAGTGCGCCAGTTGTCAGCTAAGGTATAACAGCCTGTACCAGGGTAAGGTAACCTCCTCGCATGGAACGGCACACTGCAAACATCCGCAGTGGAAAGCGAGGCAGGGGCCCGGGCGCGTGCGGCCTGGCCTGGCGGGCCCGGACGGCTCACGCGCGGCGGCGCGCAGCGGCAGATGCGGCGCGGGCGGAGCAGGCGGCGGCCGCGCTGCGCGCGGCCGCGCGGCAGCTGGACCGCGGCCCCGTGCGCAGCTGGACGGACTACCTCAAGGTGGGGGGCGGCCCCCTGCGGGAGGGCCTGCGACCAGCTGACACCCTGCCGCTCTGCAGGCGTATCGGCATGTGCAGCCGCAGCGTGCGCAGCATGCGCGCTGGGCAGCACCGGGGCTTCTTGCGTGCGCGAGCCCGAGGGGCGCTCCCCGGTGCGGTCTGGTTGGACCAGGCGGCTTTTGAAAGTGGAGTCCGGCGCAGGCGTCGAATGTCAAGCAGTCGCAGGCGTGCACAGGACAGTGAAAAAGCCCTGCCCGCCAGGCAGTCGCCGTGATGCGTGACTCGGCAGGCGCGGCCGTCAGGCACCGTTGTGATGCCTGACCTGGCAAAGGCGGGCGCAGGCGGTGCTCCACCCCCGCAGCCTGGTCGCGCTCGGCAACGCGTGGCCGGCGGGCGCCGGCGCCGGCGCCGGCGCGGGCTTCGGCCCACGCGCGGCGGCTGCCGGCGCGGCCGCCGACCTGGACGACTGGCTGGACCGCGTGCGGCGCTTTGCGGAGGAGTGCGACGCGCTGCAGGCGTGCGCGCCCGGGCCCGCTGGACGCTGGGGCAGGGCGCGCTCCCTGGTCGCCGTCACGCCGGCTGGAGGCCTTGCCAGCCGGAAGGGCGCTCGCTCAGGACCTGTCGTGCTGGCGGCTGTAGCGCGCTGTGGCCTGCCGTCTGGGGCTGGCCGTCAGGGGCTGGCAGGTCTGCATGGCCTTTGGCGCACTGACCCCTCCCACGGGTGATCTCCCTTCCTGCGTCTCTGCCGCGCCCGGGCTCCCGGCGTTTGCAGCCGCGCACGGCGGCTTTGCGCCAGGGCCTGCCTCAGCCCCGCCATGGGGCTCGCATCCTGCCACGCCCCCTGCAGTCTGTCATCGGGCGCGGCAGCAGCGACCGGCCGTGCGGAGGCTCCAGGCGCCGGCGTCCGATCCGGCGGCCGGCTCCCTCGCGACCGCCGGCACCGCAGGGGTTTTGGGCGCTAGCTGCGGGACGAGGCCGGCCGTGCTAGTCATCACCAGGGCCCTGCGCGTGCAGGGCTTCCAGGCGCTGGCCGCCGACCAGGGCGGCTGCGGCGGCCTGGCCGCGGACGTGCTGGGCGCGCTGCGCGACGAGTACCCGCGCGCGCCCGTACTCGCGCTCCCCGTGCGGCCCGCTGCCGGAGCGGCGCCGGGCGATGCGGACGCGCAGGCGTGCGCCCGCGCAGCCCTACCCAGCCTGTGCAAAGGCTGCCCGCTTGCATGACAGCTACTTAACAGCACGTTGTGACCCCACGGAGCGCCTCCGACAGATGGACGGCAAAGCCGCACTGTCTTTGCTGCCACGCGAGGCCAAGCTCCCGGACCCCGTCAACGGCTGCGTGCTCTGCAGCAGCCTTGTTACAGTGATGAGCCCGCGTTGCTCCCCTCACCTTGTGCCTGACAGCCTGAGCCATGCTGTTGGGTGCGCAGCGGCGCTGGCGGCTGAGCGAGGCGCTGAGCGCGGCAGAGCTCGCGACGCGCGCGTCCGTCTACGCGCCGCTGGCGCCGCCCGGCCCCGACGCGCTGCCGCACCTGCGCTGGCAGCCGGGCAACGCGTTCCACGCGTCCGCGCTGCTGGCGGCGGTGGCCGACGCGGTGACGCTGCCCTACCGGCTGGCGCCCGGCGCGCCGCCGGGCCCGCTCGGGCCGCCGCTGGGCGCCTGCGACCTGCACTCGCTCGTGCAGCTGCTGGCGCGCGGCACTCCTGCGCCGCCCCTCGTGCTCAGGGCCACCACCGCTGGCCTCTATACAGACTTTTGTGTTTCACGCAACCCCTTCCGCCAGGCAGGCGATTACGTCGTCTAGAGTTGCAGACCCTAGCGTTTTCTGTTGTGGCAGGTCGCCCGCGAGGGCCGCAGCATCGTGGGCGTCGCCGCCGCACTGCCGTGCCCGCCGCTGCCGGGCGGCCACGCGGCGGCCGCGGCGGCTGACCAGCGCGCGGGCGCGCCCGCGGCGACGGCGGCGCTGGCCAGCGGGGCGCCCTTGCCAAACGGGCTGGCCGCGAACGGCCGCGCCTCCGAGCCGGCCGCGCCCGCGCTCACGCCGTTCACGCGAGTTGTCGCCGAGTGGTCTCCGGGGATCATGGGAGGTGGGAACACTTACCTCACCATACCTGGCAACCTAGTTCTCGCCATGGATAACCTGTTGGCCTGCTCGCCTGTGCTCAGCATGGGGTGCGGCAACGGCTGCAGCAATCGACTTCGACACGCGGGCAGCGGCCTGATGCGTGGCAGTGGCTGCAGGCGCGGGCACGCAGGCAGAGTCCGTGGTGCTGCGTGGCGCGCGGCGCGGCGGCGCGCCGGTCACCACTGCAGTGGCGGCCGAGGCGCTGGACGCCGCGCTGGTGCAGGAGGGTGCGCATGGGTGCCCCATCCTGCCCCCTGCGTGCCTGTTGCCACGCCTCCTGGCCACTGCATGGTGCCCTCACATGTCGATGCATTGACTCTTGCACTGCCAGCACCCTGTGCAGTCTAGGCCTTGGCGCATGTGCGGCTGGAGGCAAAAGGGGACTCCTGCAGATTACAAGAGGCAGGACTCATGCTCGCGCCCCGTGTGTCGGGTTAGCGTCTAGGTGACCGCTATGTTCTTCAGGTATCCTGTCATTGCCAGCCTGCCTCCTTCTGCACCTCCGTGTGCGTCTGAAGATTAGTGTACCAAGCGGACGCAGCCGAGCCGCGCAGGCGTGCGCTGCGTGCGCCACCGCTGCGTAGCAGCGCCGCCACTGCCCATCCCGCTGCCGTTCCCGCAGCTCTTCACGCCGGCCGTGGGCCGCCACGGCGACGTGTGGGGCCTGCCCGGACACGCAGACCCTGGCCAGGTTCTGGGCGCCTCGGTGCGCGGCGGCGACGTGGAGTCCGTGCCCGTGCTGTCGCGCATGTACGCGAGCGCGGCCGCGGCCGGCTATGCTCGGCGCCAGCTGGAAGCTCTCCGTGGTGCGCGCCCTTGCCCGACGGATAACATCCTGCTGCAAATCCTCTGCGTCGCACCGCGTCGCATTGCAGGCCTGGGCTGGCTCCTGATCTGCCAAACGTGCTATATTGCCTGGCCGGTGCACCAATGAGGTCCCTGAGCGGCGCCGTGTGAGGGCCACATGTAGAATGGTGACCCTGCGCACGGTCCTATCAGCCAGCTGTGGCAGTAGGCCATGTACTGCATTGCACGCAGGAGCTGCTGCATCTGGCCACAGTGCGACTCCCCAGCACACCGTCTGAGGAAGGCATGATAAGCATGCTAGTCAGCAGGAGTGTGGTGTTGCGAGGTTTCAGGGCAGCTTCCTTGCCATCAGGCTGTACCTGTTGTCGGTTTGCTTCGCATGGGAATCAGGATGAGCAATGGTGTGCAGGTGCGGCGGGCGCTGCTCAGGGGCGGGCGACGCTGGCCGGGTGGGGCTACGGCAGCGAGGACATTGCAGAGGCTGTTGAGCATTTGCATGTGCTGGCAGCCGCAGATGAGTGTGAAGAGTCGTTTTGAGTGTATATGGTATGTGGGGGAGGAGGGAGTGTGCTTTCATGCATGAGCGTGCAGTTTGGTGATTTTGCTGCTTGAATGTGCAACTTGTGCACCGGAAACGTCTGTCCTTCCTGTCCTGCATGTGCACACCATTATGATGAGCAGGTTATAAGAAGGTGCGCTTTGAACACATAAGGCTACCACACCTCTTTGCTGAAAGGAGCATCCAACCTTGGTCAGTGGGAGAAGAGGAGGGCAGAGACACCTAGGCAGGGTCGCTTGCAGGTCGTCTTGTCGAGAGGGACTCGCAAGAAGGCAAGTGAACTAGACCAGCCCTCGCCCTGTGTACACTGTGTACAGTAGCTGTGTGGCACCACGCTGGTGCACCAGCGCGCTCTGAGTGGGATGCTAGCCAGTGGACTCTGAAAGAGCCCACACTATGACTGCAGTACGTGCCGCGCTGAGGAGCGTGCGACAGCAGCTCTCAGACGGCTTCAACAGTCTGAATGGCTCGCCCAGGCACGCGCTTACCACGCATCGGACCCTTACGCGGCCTTATCAGCTGAGAAGAGACGCATGTGCAGTGTTGCGGCTTGTAACTTAGTATACAGCTTGTATGGAGTGGCCAGCTGGAGCCTTCTGCTCGAGCGCTGTTGACCAGGCGTGCCAATAGCCTCACAATTAAAAGTGCGCTTGCTGGCGCACAGGGAGCTGTACCTTATATTCGCATTACAGGTCCTTGAGGTGCGCGTGCGCTGCTTATGGAGTGGCGCGCTCGTCTGGCGAAGAACTCCTGCCGGAGTTTGCCTAACTAGCCGCTTGCACGCTTGCGCTTTCGCACAGACGCTGACAGCTGTGGCACCGGACTGCACAGGCCTTCAACTACTTTGCCTTTTCTTTGTTGATTCCCTTGTACCTGACCGCCGAGTTTGGCATCAGTGACTTTCAGGTGCGTGCTGTCTCAGCCCTGCTCCAGAGTGCTAGTCTTCAGCTTGCTTTGGAGGCGCTTGGTTGTAAGTCCGCTTGGTTGCTCATTGTCAACTGCCTCCCCTATATAACTGTCACACCGGTCAGTCACCGCGCGTCTGGAGCCCTGGCAGGCCGGAACCTTTTATGGTCTGTGGGGGACGCTGCTCGTTGCCTATGGCATCCTCTTCTCCGGTCTTATTGACCTGATGGGTGCGCTCATTTGGTTGTCCACCTGTGTCAGCTGTCCTCCTGTGTCAGCTGCAAGCTGCGCTGTGTTAACAGAAACGGGCGCGCTGCTTGCAGTGAAAACCACACGCTTGAAGGAGGACACCCGCAGGACGTGAAGTTCAATACACTGAGTTGCTCCCACGCCGCGTGTCTGCAGGAGTCCGTGGCTCCCTTGTTCTTTGCTACATCATCAGCATTGCTGGGCGGTGCGGCCCGACCTTTTGACACGCGGGACGTGCTTTGCGTGCGCCCTTGCAGCATACAGCAAGTACAGCAAGCCTGCAGCGTGTTTGGCAGGCATGCGGTCAGGTATGGTGTCGCTCACAGGGATTATGAGTGCCGGGTAGCCTCCCATGCATCACACTGCCTGCGCAATTGGACCGCATAGCATGAAGGCCCTGTCTAGAGCTCCTCTTCTACATGCCTGAAATGTGGCAGTGTGCAGGGAAGAGTAGCCGGCACCGCGTCCCACACAGGCCAGCAGCAGGGTCAAGCATGCAGGGCAGCGTAGCGCCACAGCAGCTACGGCTCACCGTGCAAGAGCATGCGCGCGGCTGCGGCAGGTTTGTGGTGGCTGCCACGCACAGCAAGACCATGCTGCTGCTGGCGTGGCTTGGGCCGGTCACTGTGGCGGGCTCGCTTGGCACGCCTGTGCTGACCATAGGTGCGCAGTGCCTGTCACCGCGAGGTGCATGATTGGGTGCAGAGCGTGCATGGCATACGCATGCACGTTAAGGAGATCGTGCAGCTGGGGCCCGTATCATTGCTGGGTGGAGAGATGCGGAGGTTCGAATAGCAAGGCACTGCCTGAGCTTGTGCTGCTCATTTATCCCGTGCACCGACATGCAAGTGCCTTTTTAGCTGGGAGGATTGAGTTTGTTTGTCCATCTTTTTTGCAAGAGTCCGGCTGTTGTGACATGGTGCTATCACAGTGAAATGTTAATGCAATCTGATGCCATTGCCGTGTGGTTGGGTGCAGGTATCAAGCGGTACACAACCGAGACGAGCAGGGGTTTTGCGTTCTCCCTCTTCTACAGGCGCGCAGTCCCCTCCCCTCATGTCCAGCGTCGAGCACGCATGCGTGGCTGATTGCTAGCAGTGGGGTCGTGTCTGATGTGGCACAAAAAGCGGGCAAAGCCAACATGCTAAGGGGCTGGCCACCTTGATAATACCCTGTCTTCCTTCAGACCAGCCTGTCTTGGTCCGCCTCCCGAGCGGCGGTATCGCATGGGCGCCTCGCCCGCAGCCCCGCGACGGGACAGCACGCGCGCGCAGCTGCATGAACATCGCGGCGCTGGGCTGCGGCGCGCTGCTGGACTTCTTCCGCGTGCGGCTGCGCCACGGCCTGCGCATCGACTGGCTGCCGCCCGACGCGCTGCTCAACGACGGCTCGCGCCTGCTGCTCGCCTGTGCGCTCGCCTCCCCTGCTCGGCTGTGCGCCACAGAGCGAAGACACCCATGGTGTGAAGTGCACGGCTTCCAGTTGAACTGACAGGAACAATCAGAGACCATGTGCTGCTAAAGCTCCTGCAAGCCTGCTGAAGCTCCTGCAAGCCTGCAAGCGATGAGCTGTCTTGGGCCTGACCGGCGTGCGCGCCGGCAGCCACATCGGTGGCATCGGTGCTGGGGCTGGCGATCTCGCTGGCGATCCGCGAGGGCGCGGCGCTGCCGCCCGCAGGCGCGCCGGCGCGCAGCGCGGCGGCAGGCGCGCCAGCGGGCGGCGCCGAGGGCGGCGAGGATGCGGCGGCCGACGCCCAGAAGCCGCTGCTGGGCGACCAGGCGCGGCCTGTCCGAGAGCACTGTCCACAAGATCTGGGGTAGCATGGAAAAGCGCCAACTGAGCTGTGACCAAATCGGACCAAACGAGGTGCTGGAGCGATGACACCAACTCTACGGCATTACGGCAACATTACGGCGAAGTGTATGAATTGCGCCCCTGGCGCGCACGCAGGAGGCAGAGGGGGAGGTGCGGGTGTCTGCGGACGCGCGCGGCGCCGACGCGTGCGCGCCCGGCGAGCCCGGCGAGCCCGCGCGCCTCACGCTGGGCAACTTCTTTTCCGAGCTGGTGGTGCGGCGGCCCGCTCTGTCCCCTGCATGCGTGCCCGTGCATGGTCCGCTTAATCACGTTATCAGCCTTGCCCGCCCACTCCTTTCTTTGCAGTGAGGCGGTTGACACAGTCTGGGCAGCGCAAGAGGGTCGCGATTCTGCCACTACATCGGGCCGCCTGCGCTGCCGGCAGGTCGTGCTGGCGTCGCGCGAGACCTGGAAGTACCTGGTCATGTGCCTGGCGCGCGCCCAGCTTCCCAGCTGCATGCCTGGCCTGGCGACCGCCTGTGTGACGGCGCATGGCCGCCCAAGAAACTGCTTACTGGCGTCGCAGCGGCCCGCACCCTTGTTTCAGGGTGTTGGGGTTTAAGGCGCATGTCTGTATGTCTGTCCTCTGGCTCCGCGACTGCGACGTAAGCCCGGCCTGCTGCGCCGGCAGGTCACTACCAACCTAAAGCAGATCTTCCGGCACGTGGACGCCACCATGCCCAAGTTCCTCATCCGGTGCGGCGCAGGCTTGTGGTCGTGCTGCCATGCTTTGCTGCTCTTGTCCAGCAAGCTTTGTGTATCGTCGTAACTGTGCGAACTTCCAGTGCACAATAGATTAGAAGCCCGTCAGCTGCGGTGCAGGAGAGGTAGCCTGTTGCGTTACCGACTGCACTGCGCTTGGCTCATTCCCTGTTGAGCAGATCTTCACAAGTACAGGCCAGGCCTGGGCTGTCCATGCATGCAGCATCTGGCGCGCCCGCCCGCAGGATGTACGGCTGCAACGCGCCGGTGGGCCTCATCTACAGCGTCAACCCCTTTATTATCATCTTCCTGGTGCCGGTCGTGGGCGCGCTGTTCACGCGCGTGCAGCACTTTGACATGATCCACTACGGCTCGTACCTCTCCGCGCTCGCGCCGTTCTGGATCGTGGCCTTCCCGCAGGGCGCGCCCCGCTCGCTGGCGCGGCACCGCCGAGCGCGAGTAGGTTCAAGTAGGTGCAAACGGGTAGGGTTTGTTTTGCACATAGCATTGCCAGGGGAAGCCGCTCCTTCCTGTGTCGGTGTCAAAGCAGCGCTCTCCCACCGCTGTGTTATCAGCAAGTTGAGAGCGGACAGGTTGGCTGACGTACCCACGCGGCTGTGCGCAGAGTGGGCGGTCGTATTGTTCGTTGTGACGCTGTCGCTCGGGGAGAGCGTGTGGTCCCCGCGATGGTGCGCGCGCCCTGGTTGTGCTCGCTGCCCTTGCAGAGCGCGCTTGCGTGCAGGTGGCGTGTGCTTTTTGGGGTGCTGGTGGCGTGCGGATAGGGTGCTCGGTGGCGCGTGGTTACGGTGCAGGTCGCGAGGCTGGCGAACGTGCACTGCTTGTGCTGCGTGTCTCACATGCCGCCACAGCCCTGGCTCCGCCCTGCTGCATGGCGTCCTGGCCAGAGCTGCGCACTGGGGGGGCAGTGCCTGAGCGGCCGTCGGCGCAGGTATGACTACTCCATGAGCCTTGCGCCAGAGGGGCGCGAGGGCCTGTTCACCGCGCTCGCATCGGCGCCGCTGTTCGCCGCCAAGCTGCCCACAGGCGTGCATGGCCTGAAGGCCTCTCAGCTGTGCTGACACTGAGCTGTTACTGAATTCAGGCATACCAGTAATGCTTGAAGCACTCCACACACCACATGTGGTAACTTGCAGCTTGCGGACAGGCAGTCCTGCTGCGTCATGCATCTGCCCGCTGCGCGCAGGCATGCTCAGCGGCAAGCTGCTGCAGGACTTCTGTCCTGACACGGCGCCATGCGACGCGCAAGAGCGCGCCCCGCCCGCCGGCGGCACCGGCACGTGCGACGGGCGCGCGCTATGGGGCATCATCGGCGCAATTACGCTGACGAGCCCGCTGCTCATCCTCGCGTTGCAGGCGTGCCCCCCCTGCCCCAGGCGTAGTGCTTTGCCACTTACATGCACCTGCACACCATGTGAAAAGAAGAGTTGCGCTTGCACATTGTCGTCAGGCACAAGGTTGTGGTGCGGATGCCAGTGCAGTGTGTCTGCAGGCATGGCTGTAAGACCTGCCACAAGCCCTAACCAGCTGCCATCTTGCGTGGCAGCGGTGGGTGCGGCCCGCTCCCCGGCCAACGCTGCCGCTGCACGGCGTCGGCGGCCCGCCCGTCCCGGAAGGAGGCCCAGGCGCCGCCGCGGCGGACGGCGGCCCCGACGCGCCGCCGCCGCCGCGGAGCGTGCCGGGCGCGCCCAACACGCTGCTGGCCGTGCCCGTGCATGACATCATCGACGACGAGGCGCCGGTGGACGGCGTGCTGGTGTGGGAGGCTGCGCATGGGCGCGCGCCCAGGTAGGGGTACTATGCGCGGTCACCTGAGCGCCGGGCGCATGCCCGCCGCTGCGGCCGTGTGGCATCGCCGGGCGCGGCGCTGCCTTGGCACTGGCGGTGCCTGGGGACAGCTTTGTCGACGGAGAGGCTGTGGGCGGGTGGCATGCCCAAGTGGGAGGCTGCGTATGGCTCAGGTGTTTCCTATCGGGCCTGTTAAGTCCATGCGGGTCATTATGCTGCACGCTTGCTGCACCTGCCAGCGCGCTTGTGGCAGCGCTGGCTCTCAGGCCTCCAGGAGGGGTTATGCAGGTAGGACTTGTGGTTACAGAGGACAGATTCCAGTTGCTGTTCAGAGCGTGAGCTCTAGTGGAAGCTCTTGCATAAGGAGGGAGCGAGGGCCTGGACGTACCAGTGTTCAATTTTGCTGGGGCGCGCAGGAGGTGTGAGTCAGGCAGACTAAAGGAGGGTTCACGCAAAGTTGATGGGAGCTTGGCGCTGAGAATGGGGGAAGCCTCCCGTGCTGCCGGCATGCTCTCTGCATAACGCAACCTTTGGAATGCACGCACATGCGGCAATTGGGTTATGGATGTGCTGCCCAATTGGTGCAGGAACGCATGCATGAGCGTATGGATAGGAAGTGCAGCTTCTGTGTACATTACCGCCGCGTAAAATGCCTTCTGTGACATGTATTGGCAGGCATACACTGCGTCATAAAAGGAGGCAAGTGCACTCTTCACTTGTAACACGACTCTGAAGCAATAATGTGCACCAAGCCTGCTTGACGGGCACTGCCAGGCTGAATGTCACCAATTGTGCTTGAACAGCTTGAAGCACAGCCAGTTGAGCGTGACTGCCGCTAGGAACACAGGCAGCGTCAGCGGGAGCAGCAGGCAGTAGTAGCGGTCATCAGCCGCCGCTGCCCACCAGGTCACTTGCACGTCGCGGCTGCCGCCGCCGCGCCCGAGCGGCGCCAGTTTGACTCCGAGAGTGCATGCCAGCAGGCTCAGCGCGCATGCCACGGACCCCGCCAGCAGCAGCGCCCCCGCGACCAGGACGCGCCAGTCGCGTGCGCAGGCCATGTCAGCCTGACCGCTTTGCCACCCGTTTGCATGGCGCAGGCCGCCACTGCGCGCCGCCGCCGCGCCCGCGCTACTGCCGGGGTTTAGGGAGTCTGATTCTAGATTTTCTGTCAGGGCTGCGCCCTCTGCCAGCAGCGCGGCCAGGCCGTGCGTGGATGCGGCGTGGTGCCAATCGGCCGCGAGCCGCGCGGCCGCCTGCGGCGCCTGCGCAAGGCTCCTAGAGCGGGGTAGCGAGCCTGGGTCTGGGCTAGGGTTCAGGGCAAGTGCGCCGCCAACCATGCAGCCCATGCTTAAGCTGCATGGTTCTCTGCTGCAAGGCCGCCGGCCATCAACTGCTGCATCATCTGCTGCAAGGCCGCCGGTGTCCCGGGCCGCTGCTGGCTTCCCCCGATCGAGGCCGCGGTCCTGCCCTGCCAGCTCGACGCGTGCTGACGCAGAGCTGTGCCGCCCAGCGCGCCCGGCAGCCCCGCACAGACGCAGCCCGCTCGGCCCAGCCCCCGCATCACGCGCTCGCGCAGCAGTGCAGCCCTGTGCGCTCCTCGCGGCACTGATCACCCCTGCTGCACCGCAAGCGCCCCCCGTGCTAGCCGCCGTGCGAGGTGCCCAGGACCGTGCCGCTGTAGCCGTGCAGGGCTTTGCAGAGCCGCAGCATTTGTATGGCTCCGGTCTTTGGCAGGCCTGTGTAGGCTGGCCCACGTGGAGAGCGGCGCGCGCCACAACTGGTACACCGCTGCCGGTCAGGCGTTGCGCTGCCAGCATGGGTGCACTCACAGCGCCTGTGCCGCATGCGCAGGGCGGCGCGCTGTCCGTCGCACAAAGCTCAAGCGCCCCAGCCAAGGCCCGGGCCCGGGCAGACCCGCCGCCGCACGTCCCGCCATTGGGCACGCTACCGGGCCGCTTCGGGCGTCTGCCGTTCGCTAGAAGCCCCGTCTCACCCTCCGCAGGCCGCTCCGGCAGGGCGCTGTCCGGTGAGCTGCTTTGGCAGCCCGGCAGCTCGCTGGGGCATGCCAGGAGCGCGAGCGGCGCAGCGCTGCTGACGCCGCGCAGGCCGGCCAGCGCTGCCAGGTCCATGCTCAGCGCAGCTCACCTGTCCATGCAACACACAGATCAGCATTCAGGCATGGCTGGGTGCTGTGAAAGGGGCGCCAGGCAGCATCAGGCCAACATGGAGCCGGACACGGGGAGCCACCCGATAAATCACCTTGTTTGCACGCGGCGTCCCCTGCTGCCAACCTGCTCTGCCATTAACCTTTGCTGCATGCCCACACGGGTAGAGCGCCTTTAGACGACTGGGGATGAGGGGGTTAGGCGGGGGGCGAACTGGTGCATAAGGCCGTCTGTGTCGACATCGTCCTCTTCCTCAACCTCCTCTACGTCCTCCTCCTCCTCGTCCGTCTCCTCCTCCTCCGTCACATCCAGCTCCTCCTCAGGCTCGGCGTCCTCCTGCGGCGCGCGCGGCGCCACGCCGAGCGGCACGGTGTCCCTCATAAAGTCCCGCACCGCCTGCAGCTGCGCGCGCCGCACGGCACAGCAGGGCGTCAGGCTGCCGCGCCGCCCCTCAGCTCTGCTTGCAGGCAGCGGTAGCTTGCAGTGTGTGTGAGCCTGCTGGCTCTCCCTGGCGGCCTTTGGCACCGCCTGCGCTTGCGCGTCGCTTACGCTGCCCCGAGGCGCAGCCCCGGAGGCGCAGTCCCAGAGATATCAACAGGACAAGCAGTCTGCGCACTGAGTAGTACAACCTGTAGTAGAGTCCAGGCACTGTCAACTTGGCATGCCCTGCATCACACTCTATACACGCTCTATGCGCGCCTCGCGTAAAAACACCAGGCCCCAGGCAAACACAACCCAGGCCAGCTGCCGCACCGTGACTTTGAGGGCCAGCTCGCGCTGCCGCAGCGTGGCATCTTCGTCGGGCTTTGGGGCCAGCTCCTCCAGCGTGGCTGGCACAAGCTTAGGCAGCAGGAACGACATAGCGCCTGACGTGCCTCGGTCAGCCCGAGGCGCAGTGCTGTGCGGGCGCAGGGGCGGCAGTTCTCACTAGTGTGACGGGCTACATGTCCTCAGATTGGCTACGCGCACAACAGGCACTTGAGAGAGGCACCGTGTGCACAGTTCTCTCAGGCTCGTTGACAACGAGTCATTGCGGCAAGAAATTTTGTCTCATTTACAAACGAAGCGGGGCTACGGTCTGTACGATCATCATCACAAGACGCAAAGCATCCCATGCATGTCGCATGTGCTATGCAGGTGCTCCAGCAGGCGACACTGTTGGCCCTCATCGTCATAGCAGTAAACGGTGTCCAACGTCAACCTGCCACTACCGCGCAGCAGCGGCACCAGCCAAACTCCCGGCAGCCCCTGCCGCTTGGAGCAAGCCACGCCCTTCGCAGCAGGCACTGAGCGCCTGCCAGCGCCACTGTCTGCGCCCCCGCCGCCGCGCCCGCCCCCGGCAGAGCGCTCAGCGCTCCAGGGCCGTCCGGCCGTCGACAGCCACGGTGGGGGCGGCGGCCGGCGGGCTGGGCGGCGGCGCGGCCGTCCAGACTCGGGTGCAGCTTAAACCTACCCTACCCTACCAATCAGAACGCGCCGCCCTGCTCGGGGTCGTACTCGTCGTCGTCCACGGCGAGCGTAGGCGGCGGCTGGCTGCCGGCAGGCGGCTGCGCAAACGCGGTCAGGTCCGAGCCGATGCGCTGCTGCACGTCCTGCGCGCCGGGGCCGCGCAGCGTCGCCGGCGCGCCCTCCGGGCGCATTGTCCCGGGCCTTGCCCGAGGCTTTGCGGTGCCAGACGCTCAGGGAACTCACGCGCGCGGGCATCAACACAAGTGTCCCAGCAGGCAAGGTATGCACATTGACATGTGGCTCGCGTCTGCGGCGCCCAGGCCCAACTGCGTATCAGAGCGGCGAGCCTCGCGGCCCACCTGCGGCATGTTGGACAGCGCCTCAAGGAACATGGCTGCGCCGCCGTTTGCGACCAGCTGCTCTGCCACTGCTGCCGCTGCCGCATTGGCGCCGCCCAGCCCCGCCGCGCCGCCGCCATCGCGGCCTCCGCCGCCGCCGCCGCCCGCGCCTCCCCCATACACGCCGTCGTGCGCAGGCGCGGCTGCAGGCGCAGAGGCGGGCAGCGTGCCAGGGTAGGCGGCGGGGTAGGCGCCGCCCAGCGGCGCCGCGCTCGCCGCCGGCGCGCTTGTGGCGATTGGCGGCAGCTGCGGCTGCGCCGGAAAGCCCGCGTCGGCTGCGCCGAGGGCGCCGCCGCCGAAGCCGGCGCCGCCGTCGGGCGGCAGCGGCGGCGCCCACGCATCGTCGCCGCCCGCGCCCGGGCTGTACTGCATCGCCACATCCTCTGCGCCGCACAGCGCGCGCACGCCCGGTCTTCAGCGTGCTGCGACTGGGCAACAGGGCGCCTGCACGGCGCCTGAGCTGACGTGCGCATGACATGTACCTGACAATGGGGTCAGGGCCCAGGGAGCATGTCCGGCACCGCACGCACGAGCGGCCCGGCACCCTCGAGGACCCCTGCGGCATGCATGCTTGGCAGCACCAGAACTACCAGGAGCTCTGCACACGAGCAAAGCCATGTTCAGACGCTGGCGCGTCATGGCCTCTCCTGCTGTGCCTCTCTATCGCAGCGTGCGCGCGCGCGGCCGCGCATGGGCGCCGCCCGAGCGCGGTGCGCAGGCAGTGTCGCTGCAGACCCCTCCGCCGCGGGCTGCATGGCGGGGGCCGCCGTGTGCGCAAGCGCCGGCATGGGGTGGATATTGGGCAGGTTAGGGCAGGGTAGGCGCGAGCGCACCGTACAGGTCCCCGTCCGCGGGGTCTGCGTCATCGGCCGCGGGCGCGGGCGCGGGCGGCCGCTCCAGCTGCGCGAGCTGGTCGCGGCAAGCCGCCGACGCGTCCTGCGCTCGCCGCTGGCCGGCCTCCTGCCCGCGCGCAGGCGACACGCCTCAGCGCGCGTGCGCGCGCCTGTGCAGCTCCCGTGCGAGCCAGCCCGCCGCAGCCCATGCGCCCCGCACAGCGCCCGCCGGAGCGGCAGCCGTGCGCGGTTGCAGGGCAGGCAGCGCGGTCCCTGGTTGCAGCAGGCGCGCGCACCGCCCACAGCCCGACGATGTGGGGACAGGCCTGAAAGGGCGACCGCAAGCACTTGGACTGCAAGGTGCACTCATTTAGGCTCAGGCTCGCGCGCCGCGCGGCTTCACACCTCCTGCACGAGCAGGCCGCGCAGGAGCGCAATCGCGCGGCCGCGCGCCGCAGCCTCGCGCGCCAGCAGCACGCCGCGCTCGTTCAGCAGCGTGCGCGCTGCCGCCGCGCCCTCCGCGCCGCCCACCTCGTCCATGTTCTGCCGGGCGCGGCGCCGTGTCAGTCGCCGAAGCGCTCGGCCGGGAGCCGTCTGGCCAAGCGCGTTGTTTGGCGAGCTCTGCGCGAGCATGTGTGCGCGCTCATTCCAAACTGCCTTCAGCGGTGCAGTGGCGCCTGCCTGAGCAGCCCCCCGATCCAGATAGGTGGAAGGCAGAGACGAGGCGCGCATGGGCGGCGCGCCTGCGGCAGCGCCTGCTCGCAGCGCTGCGCCAGCACCGCGCCGCGCGCCGCCGCGTCGCCGGCCTCCGCGAGCGCCGCCGCCAGCGGCTCCAGCGCGGCCGCGCCGACCGGCGGCGGCGCCGCGCCGTTGGCGGGCTGCGCCGTGGGCGGCGCGCCTGCGACGCCCGCGCCCGCTGCGCCTGCGCGCTCCATCAGCGCTTCACAACCTGCCACAAGGCGCTCCTCCATGCCGGGCCGGTGAGGACCACAAGGGTGGCCCACACGGCTGTTTCATGGGCCAATCATGCCATATCATGCCTGTGTGACCTCACTTTGGCCCCGTCCCCGCCTGCACTAGCAACATGTCCGGCATGCCTCCTCACTGGCGGCCCTTGCACAGGCTATGCCTGCAAACGAGCTGTGCAGGGGCGCGCGCCGCGCGGCGCACGCCAGCAGGCCTGCCCGGAGGCCGGCGCGCACCCAGAGCGTGCGACTTGCGCGGCGACGGAGCCGTCGCGATGATCTCCTTGAACGGCTTCGCGCCCGACGCACCAAACACGCGCCGCTCCTCCCAGATCGCCACCAGCCGCTCCACCGCCTTGCACGTCTGCGCGGCCGGGCAGCGCGCCCCGTTGCAGCGTGCGCCCCTGCCCGAGTCAGCCGTGGCCCCCGCTTGCCGCACGTGCTGCACCGCGAGGCTCCTGGCGTCGGCACGCACGCCACCTGGGGAGTTGCAGCACGCCCGCTTGTTCGCAGCAGCGGCGCCGCCGCGTGCCAGGCGACCCAGCGCCGCGCCCCTGCGCCGCCCTTGGCCCGCCCGGCGCGCGGCCGGCGGGCGCGCCCGGTGGAGGAGGGGGGCGCGCCTTGCCGTCGCCGTGCTTGAGCAGCTGCTGCAGCGGGCGCGGCAGCGCGCGGAAGAACTCCTGCACGTACTCTGGGCCCTTCTTGCGGCTGTTCTGCAGGATGTCGTTGGCCAGGTACAGCAGCGCCAGCTTCTTCGGCGCCGCCGGCGCGCGCAGGAACTCGGCCTCCCACACGCCGACCACCTTGCGCGCGTCCTGCGCGCCCGGCACGCCTCGCGCTCGTTTTCAGCGCGCCTCCCGCTCGGCCTCAACACGCCGGAACCGAGCAGTCAGCCCCGCTCACCGCGGCATACCCCAGCGACTGCCCCAAGCAGCGCCCGGCAGGCCGGGCGTGGGGCGCGAGGCGGGCGCGAGACGCATCAGCCAATGCCGGTCGCCAAACCGGCGCACCTTGCGATAGAAGGTGCACCAGGCGGAGATGGTCTCGATGCTCTGCTGGCTGCTGTTCAGGCGCGAGAGCTTTTCGACCAGGGCCTGAGTGTTGAAGGCCGACATTGCGCCTGCGCAGATGGCGCGAGCTCTCCCAAACAGGTCACGGACCGGCAGCGGCTGTTTCAAGGAAGCATGCACCTCAGCTTTTCTTGCTCGGCAATTGAAGCCTGCATCGCATTGCAAAGCACTTTAGAGTGTCCCCAGCGCAAGTAAAGAGCACGTCACAGGTCGCCGGCTTGCCTACTCGTCTACAGTATCAGCAGGCAGTGCGCTCCCTCCAAGGCTCAGCCAACTTGGCAAAGGGTTGCAGAGGGCCTGGCTCCAATGAGGCTCCCGAGTGACAAGCAGAAGGGGCGGACGAAGAGAAGTCTGTGCAAGCTTGTGCGTGTTGAGCCAGCACCCTCTTCAAACCGCTGCCCCAACTTGCCGAGTGCGGTCATCAACCTGCACACCAACCTTGATGCGGCTCCAAGAACTCAAGTTGCTTGCGTGATCCAGGCGTGTGGGATATACACGCCTGGCGCATGACGAGGCAGGAGCTCGATGCACGCTCATTCACTGTGCCCGCACAGCATCATACCGATCAACTAGCTCCCAGCCCCTCCGCGTTTGCCCCCTATGCTGGGGCCAAGGGCGCCGCGCCTGCGGTGCGTGCCAGCTGCTGGTGAACCTGCTGAGCACCCCGACATTGCCGCTTAGCAGCGCATTTAGCCGCTCTGCCCTGCACGCTGCTGCCAGTGCTTCTTGCGCACCAAAGCTCGATATCTTTCAGACTTGAGATTTCCCTGGCAGTACTGACACTTGACATGCGAGCGTGCCGTGTATTTGCACGGCATGTGTTGCAGTGCAGTGGCAGGTGCTGCCCCATCCGTCACCCCGCTCTCTCGCAAGCGGCAAGGCAGCCAGGTGCCGCGGCGCGGGCGCAGGCGCGCTCCCCCACCGCGTACGGCGCGGCGCAGCAGCAGCTGCTCCTGCCGCAGCGCCGCAGCAGCACTTTGGAGGCCGCGCGCAGTGGCTCTGCATCGGCGGGGCTGGGCCTTTCGCCGCGCGGCCCAGGCGCCGCCGCGCGAGCCGGCTCCGGCGCGGCCGGTCCGCTGGGCAGCTACGCGTCGCCGGCGGAGCGCGAGCAGGCCGAGGCCTACTTCAGCGACCTGCTCTCCTACAGGCGCGCCCGCCGCTCCACACCCCCCGTGCGCTGCCTGTGCTGCAGGGCGCGGAGGCATGGCCCTGCAGCGCCGCTCTGCATTGCTTTCCGCACAGCCGGGGCCTCAGACCGCGGCAAGCTGCGCGCGTCACCGCGCCTGCCAGAGCCTCACAGCGCTTCCGGCCCCTGGCGCGCAGCCTGGAGCGGCTGAGCAAGGAGCCGGAGCTGCTTCGCGCGGACCAGGACCAGCTGCGCCGCCAGGCGCAGGCGCGGCCCCTGTGGCTGCGGCGCTGAAACGTGGGCCGATGCGGGCCTGAACGCTCCAAGAGCTGCCCCACAGTGCATGCGCCCGGACCGCCTGCACCCCCGCGCCGCGTCTCCGGCACTCCAGCGGCGGCCGCGCCTCATCGCTTCTTTGGAGGTCCAGAGGCGTCGCGCGCGTGGCTGGCACGCCCGCAATCACCCCCGCGCGCTGCACAGCCCGACCCCCGGCCTGGCCGCGCACTCATGCGCACCTCTGGCCTGCGTGACACGGAGTTACGTTGCGTGCGTGAACCTCGCGCAGGACGCCGCGGTTGCGCACTACCCTGCCTTCATCGACATGGCGGCCGGCCTGGACGCGACGCGGTCGGGCCTGGCCGGCCTGGCCGGCCGCCTGGACGCGCTGGCGGGCGCGCTGCCGCGCCTGGCCGCCGCGGCGGAGGCCTTCACGGCCGCCGCCGGCCGCTTCGCCGGCGAGCGCGCGCAGGCGAAGCAGCTGCACCGCGCGCGCCCCCGCCGCGCCCCGCCCCCGCCGCCGCGGCCCTGCCTGCCGACCGCGCGGGCGCACGCTGCGCACAAGCTCTCAACCTGCTCACCCCACACGGCCGTGCGTTTGCGCCGCACGCTCGTGCAGCGTGCTGCATGCCACAAGTAGGGTCAGACATTGGACCCAGAATCGCCGCGCATGGGTTCAAGCTGGCACGCCGCTCGCTGGCGTCCTCAGCGGACGTCACCGGTTCCATGTCGACAGCTCGGCGCGGGGGCTCAGTGGACGTCACCAATTTCACGACGACAGGCCGGCGCAGGGGCTGCATGGGTGACGCGCCCCGAGCGCCCCCGCAGGCCAGCACGGCGCGCTGCTGGCGGCGTTGGAGGTGGCGCCGCCCGCTGGCGCCCTCAACGGATGTCTCCGGTTTCATGACAGGCCGGCACGGGGGCTGTATACATGACGCTACCCTATCCTACCTTGCAGGCCAGCACGGCGCGCTGCTGGAGGTGCTGGAGGTGCCGCAGCTGCTGGACGCGTGCGCGCGCGGCGGCGCGGTCGACGAGGCGCTGGACCTGCGCGCGTTCGTGTCGCGCGCGGCGCTGCTGCACCCCGACCTCCAGGCGCGCCGCGCGCCGGAGCGGTCCAACAAGTGGCAGCCTTGTGGCCGTGATCCGCTTGCTGCGGAGGCTGCACTGCACTGCTGTGTGTTTGCGTGTCAACAGCGTTGCGTACTGTACGAATCGTGCGCGGGTGGCTGTACGTCCGCGGGGCTCGGCGCGCCGCCGCCGTACCTGCACCCCGCCCGCGCCGCGCGTGCGCGCTGACCGCCGCTGGGCGCCGGGCGCCGCTCCCCCAGGTAGCTCAAACCCTCACCCGCACATGGTGCGACCCAGCATCCGGCCCCCGCCGCCGCCCAGGTCGTGCGCGGGCTGGTGGCCGAGGTGGAGGGCGCGAGCGCGGCGCTGCTGGACGCGCTGCTCCAGCGCCTGCGCGGCGCGGTGCAGCTGCCGGAGTGCCTGCGCATCGTCGGCCACCTGCGCCGCCTGGCCGTCTTCCCGGAGGCCGAGCTGCGCCGCAAGCGCGCGCCCTCCCCGGGACCCGCCCCAGGCTCCGCGGCCCCCCTCGCGGACAGCCATGCAGCGCGCCATCTCGGGTGCTGCACAGTCGTAGCTGGGCTCGGCTGCCTGGGGGGACCCCGCTGGCTTCAGCCCTCTTGTCCGGCTCCCGGCAGCGCTGCGGCGTCCTGCGCCGCTCGCGTGGGTCCAGCCGCGCCAGGGCCCCGCAGTGCTGCGAGGGTCTGCTGGCGGCCGGATTGCGACCAGGTCGCCGCAGCGTGCTGAGAGTGCACGCGCACGCGGCCTGGCTGTCCCTGACAGGCGAGCATGCAGCCGTGAGCGCGCTGCTGAGGCCCTGGACGAGGCCCTATTCGGGGCTGCGCCAGGTTCCTGCAGTGCCGCGAGGAGTGGCTGGCGGAGCTGGTAGCGGAGCTAGACGAGCGCAGCGTGTACGACTACCTCAAGCGCCTCACCGACGTGCACCGCCTGCAGCTGTTCGACGTGGTCATGCAGTACCGCGCGATCTTCGCCGACGACGGCCCGCCCGCCGACGGCGCGCCCGCTGGCGGCGGCGGCGCCGGCGGCGCCGACGGCGGCGCGCTCTACTCTTGGGCCGAGCACCGCGTGTGCGCGCCCTGCCCGCTGCACCCCTAGGGCGCCTGAGCGCTGCCGCTGCCTTTGCCAGGGCGCTGCCGCTGCCTTGGGTGGCTGCTGCTGTCTGGTCAGGCCGCCTCATCTTGCGGGTGCCGCACCTAGGGGCGGAGCGGTGGCCCACGAGCCGGCATGGCGTGCTGAGCCAGGCGGTACAGCGGACCAGGCGTGCCGCGCATGCTGATGCTGCTGCTCGATGTTGCACTGGCAAAGCGCTGGCCTTCCGGGGTAAAAGAGGGTCGCTGCAAGAGCGTCGCGCCGCGCGTGCCGGGAGCACCCGCGCAGGCACCATCGCAGCGGCCCACTGCTGGCGCCCCGCCTGTCCTGCGGCACGGGGCGGACCATGCCGCGAAACGGTCGTCCTGCATGGCGCTCACAGGCTTCAGCGCTGCATGCGGCTCCCGCCAGGGCGGCCTTCCTGGAGGCGCTGCGGCGCGCGCCGCCCGCTCGGGCGAGGTGGGTGGATTGCACGTCAGGTTGATGGTGACCTCGCACGGGCCCCGCCAGGGTGGCCTACCTGGAGGCGCTGCGGCGCGCGCTGCCGCGCCTGGGCGAGGGCGGCGCGCTGGCTTCGGTGCTGGAGCACTGCATGTACTGCGGCATGAGCCTGGGCCGCGTCGGCCTGGACCTGCGCGGCCTGCTGCCGCCGCTATTCGAGGCGGCCGCGCTCGGGCTGTTCCGTAGCGCCGTCCAGGCGCGCCGCCCGGCCCGGCCCGGCGCGTTGACCTGGAGCCCTGCGCCTAGCAGGCCAGGCACAAGGCTTGTGTCCGTGAGCTGCCGGGGGTGCAAATGTGCACGTCCGGCCCTGGCTCCCCAGTGGAATGCAAGAGCTGAAGGGCGTGGAGATTGCGCTCCTGCTGAGGGCCGACGGGCGCGCCAGGGCGCAATGGACGCCTTCGTGACGGTGCTGGACGCGCACAAGTGGGTTGCGCTGGCGCCCGCGGCGCGCTCCCGGCGCGCGCCGCCGCCCGCGGCATCGCCCGCCGCGGCGCCGGCCGCGGCCGAGGCCGCGCGCGCCGACACGGCGCCGCCGTATGCGCTCATGGACCATGCGCCGCTGGCGACGCTGGCCAACGGCCTGCTGGGCGCGCTGAACGAGCTGCGGCACTGCGCGCCGCTGGCGCTCGCCGCGCCCTGCGCGCACACGCTGCAGGCGAGCGGCCGCCGCCCGGCGCCCGCCTGCGCGCGCAGCCCAGGGGCGCTCCGAGGCGGACGCAGCTGTGAGCGTGACACCCGACACTGCATTACCTGAATGCCGGTGCGGCAGGGTTGGGGACAGCGGCCCGGTGAGGCCGCGACCGGCGCGGGCGCGTCGTGCACGCAGAGGCGCCCTCCGCTCCCAGGCGCTGCAGGCGCCCCGCTTCAGGCGGGCAAGCGGCCGCGGCCCGAGCGCGCAGCGCGTGCGGGCGTCCGTACCCTATCTCACCCTGACCTCTGCCGACGCGCGCAGGAGGCGCTGGCGGCGGCGGCGGCAACGCTGGCGCACTACCAGGCGACGCGGCCGCTGGGCGCGGGCGAGGCCGCACAGGTCGCGGCCGCGGCCGACGCGCTCGTGGTCGTGCTCTGCCCGTACGCCGTGGCCTGCCTCGGGCGCGTGTTCCCGGGCGCCGGTGCGCGCGTGGACCTGCGCGCCGCGACCGCGCCGCTCGCGCCCGAGCCGAGGGCGGATGTAGGGTCCGGGGTAGGGCCAGCTGCCGAGCTCAGCGACGGCGCAGGGGCGCAGGCGCCTGACCAGGCGCCCGCGCGCGCGGCGGGCGAGCCGGCGGGCGCTGCACCTGTAGAGGCTGGCGCCGAGGCTGCGGCGCCCGCGGCCGGCCCGGCAGGTACGCCGGGCTCTGCTGCGGCGGATGGGCTGCCCGACGGCGGCGCCGGGGGTGGCAGCGCGGGCCTTGCCGCGCCCAGCACGTAGAGCGATGGGCCGCCAGGCAGCTGAACCAGCTGGCCTGGACGCAGAAGGAAGCGTCTTGCAGAGTTAGTGCGTCGGTGGCGGACTGGCAGCATGTGGCTGCTGTGGCAGGGTTGCCGCGAGCCCAGCTGCGCGATGGCCTACAATAGCGAACGGATGTTTGGATGGGTAGTAACCGTATGTTGAGGCGCTGCAACTGGCGTGTCATATGCCTGCTGCATGGTGTACGCTGATAGAGTGAACATGCCCACTTAGAATGATACGAAGGTCTAGGGATCCAGCTAGGCTAGGCTAACAAGGGGAAGTACGGTCGGACGGTTGGAGCTGTTGCCTGGATCATTCGTGGTGCGCCGCAGCTGTGTCGGTTTTTTTACCTTAACCAGGAATGCATTCATGATAGGCTTTGACATGACATCCTGCATCCGCCAACTGAGGCTTGCGCGTCTCGTCCCCCATCATGAACAGCATAGTTGAAGCGCATGCTTGCACGTGAACAATGCTTCATGATGCCTGGTAGCAAAATACCAAGTTGATCACCCCAGTCAACCGCGTACCCCAAGGGGGGGGGGGGGGGCCA